>Ga0315534_1002553_pt1 | contig 12138 bp, 8 predicted proteins | sample SalMarSW160240MG_FD_203094 | JGI IMG/M metagenome (GOLD analysis project Ga0315534, IMG submission 203094) | Salt marsh sediment microbial communities from the Plum Island Ecosystem LTER, Massachusetts, United States - Salt Marsh Sediment SW1602-40 ... | reverse complement strand
TGCCTTGCCAGTGTATACGCTCGTGATGACGTAGGAATAGAACGGCAGGGACCATTCCAGGTCATAATCAGAAGGTTCGGGGGGGTGATCGGGATGCGAGTGGAAGATACCCACGATGTCTAATCCGCGCTCATCAGCCTCATCTTCAGCCTGCATCAGATCGAGCGGATCGAGACGGTAGCGGCGGTGGCGTTGGTCAGGTTCAAAGTCGTTTGCCAGCGGCAGCAGTTCCAGTACTTTCCGGCCCGCAGGAGAGGCGCGCCCAAGCAGAAGCCCGGCGCCTTCAAGCGGATAACTCGCCTCGCCGTGAGCATGAATCTGCCTTAAAACATCCGAAGGTATTTCGAGCGTCATGTACCCCTCCAGAAGGGCTGCGAGAGGTACTTCGCGGCCGAATCAGGGAAGATCACCGTTACCACTCCCTGCTTGAGCTCGCGGGCGATGCGCAGCCCGGCAACAAGCGCTGCTGCGGATGAAACTCCGACCAGCAGGCCCTCCACTCGGGCCAGTTGGTGCAGCATGTCATACGCTTGCTCGGTGGTTACGGCCTCGATTCGACTGGGGAGGGCTGGATCGAAGATGCCGGGACGGTGCGAGGATGGGAGATGCTTCAATCCCTCCAGGCCGTGCAGCGGTCCATCCGGTTGGACGCCGATTATTTGGGTGTCGGGTTTTGCTTCCTGCAAGTAACGGCCAACCCCAACCAATGTGCCGGTAGTGCCCATCCCGGCGATAAAGTGGGTCACACGCCCGCCGGTCTGATCGAGAATCTCTGGTCCGGTGGACGAGTAGTGAGCCTGCCAGTTGGCGGGGTTATCGTATTGATTGGCATAGAAGTAGCGATCGGGCTCGGCCTGCGCCATCTCACCGGCCAGCTCCCGCGCTCCTTCTGAACCTTCCAGCGGGTCGCACAATGTCAGTTCTGCCCCGAGCGCGCGCAGGATGATCAGGCGTTCCGGGCTGGCGTTTGCCGGAATTACGAGGTGGGCGGGAAGTGATAATGCGGCACAAAGCGTGGCATACGCGATCCCCATATTCCCGGAGGTCGAATCGAGCAGCACCCGGCCCTCGCCAAATACTCCCTCCGCCAGTGCATGGCGAATAATCCCCGCCGCGGGTCGATCTTTGACCGAGCCACCCGGGTTCGCCCATTCCAGTTTGGCATATAGCTCAACGCCACCGGGCAGGTCGGTTGCGATGCGCTCCAACCGAATCAGCGGCGTGTTCCCTATCCTTGACCAGACCGCTGAACCAGTTTCGAGATCCAGGTCAGGGATTGGCGTGGATTCAACCAGATTGATACCCATCACAACTCCGCGGCAGCATGCACCCGTTATTAAAATCAACAGACGGTTCCGGCACGTTCCGTACCCCTGCGATCTATCGACCGCAGCAGCGGTGCGGGAGCGAAACACCGGATCGTCTGTTAGGCTGTGCTTGCCCTGCCTGCAGCTGGGAACCGGTGTTTACCGCTCCCGCTTCAGACATATGCATGAAAGCATTATGGTTCAAGCTCCAATATTTATGATAATCTTGATGAATATTATAGATGGCGGGAATACCCTGTCAAGAGGGGCGGATGACCCGGGGACCATAGGCGGGGTACCTTTAGCTTGCTATAATGACTTCCACATTGTGAGGATCGGGGCTACATGTCGCGAGAGAGTTCGCTGCGGAGCTTGAGAGGAACCAGCGCGCCACCGGCAAGGCAGGTGATGCGTCATCTTGGCGTTACGCTCCTCGTAGCCGGAATCCTGGCGACGCTCTTCACGGCCTGGACTCCGGCCGGACTCAGTCCAGGGGAATTTGCCAGCCAGCTGGCGGCCGCGTTTGACGCACGCAGCAGCAGTGGAACGGGTGCGGAGCCGATTGCATCTCAAGAACCACGTGAGCTGCGGGTGGGGATCGTCATCGGCCATTCCGGTGTCAACCCGGCGACCGGTGATGAGGATCCAGGCTCGGTCTGCCAGGACACCGGGCTGACGGAATTGCAGGTCAACCGCGAGATCGGTCTACGTACCGCCCAGGCGCTGGAGGCAGCTGGATTGACGGTGGATGTTCTGGAGGAATTTGACCAGCGACTGTTTGAATACCGGGCTGTCGCCCTGGTCTCGATTCACGCTGATTCGTGCACCCCGATCAACGATCAAGCCACCGGCTATAAAGTCGCCAGCGCCCTTGAGACGGTGGTCCAGGATCGCTCTCAGCGGTTGGTGGACTGTATCGTCGATCGCTACGGTCGCGCCACGGGCTTACAGTATCGTCCTGGCAGCATCACACGTGATATGACGGAATATCACACCTTCCGGGAGATCCACTCACAGACACCCGCCGCGATCATCGAAACCGGTTTTCTCTACCTCGACCGGGATTTCCTGACGTCCAATCCTGAAAAGGCGGCGCGCGGGATCGCAGAAGGCGTTCTGTGCTACGTGAACAACGAACCGGCCAGCCTGCCATGAGCACCTCACCCCTATCATTTACCCAAGCTGGCGAAGCTCTTGAACGAGCCAAGGCCGCCATTCGATCGGGGGATAAAGCCGCTGCCCGACGGGCGGCACGCAGTGCTACTCGGCTGGATCCGGGCTGCGAGCAAGCATGGTTGATCCTTGCTGCGGTCTCAGAGCCGCGCGCCGGGCTAGCCTATGCCGCCCGGGCACTCGAAATCAACCCGGATAGCCAACCGGCTCGCAAGGCAATCCGCTGGCTTGTCCGTCGGCTCCCATCGCGTGAGCGTGGGGCTGCGCTCGCCCGTGCTCGCATTCCGGCAGATCTGATCCCGCAGTTTACGCCGGTCGAAGCGCTGACTCAGCGAAAGCCGTTCTCTCTTCGCGCCCTTTTTAGCTCGGTCGCGCTGGCCCTGGCGGTTGGTTTCTGGGTTGGGGGCCTGCCGGCTTCAGCCCTCCAGCCTCAACGCGCCCAGGATCCGCTCGCCAAGGCGACGATGACGTTCACCCCCACACCGACTTCTACCCCGACGCCGACTTCGACCCCGACGCCAACCTCTACGCCTACGCCGACCTCCACGCCAACTCCGACCGCTACCCCAACCTACGTGCTGAACTGGACTTCTTCCTTCAGCGTCCCCCTCGATCAGCTCAAGAACGAGGGACGCTGGATCGATGTCGATATCAGCTCTCAGCGGGTGACTGCCTATGAAGGCGACGAGGCCGTGGCTTCATTCATCGTTTCGACCGGTGTTTCAGCGTATCCCACGGTCATCGGGCAGTTCCGTGTTTACGTCAAATACACCGCGGCCGATATGGCCGGCCCGGGGTACTACCTGCCGGATGTGCCCTATACGATGTACTTCTACCGCGGATATGCCCTGCACGGGACCTACTGGCACAGTAATTTCGGTACCCCGATGAGCCATGGCTGCGTCAACCTGCGAACGCCGGATGCGCAGTGGTTGTTCAACTTTGCCAGTGTTGGCACCCTGGTTAACGTCCACTACTAATTCATTTGAAGTGGGAGCTCCTGGCTGCCACAAATTGTGTTGGTCTTTGGTAAGATTCCAGCATGGAATACGTCTGCAGCTATTCGCCGGGCGTGGATCTTGGTGAGGTGATGCCTTGGCACACAGGGCGCTTTTTCAAGGACTCGTGATCGACTCCGAAGGAGATCCGGTCGATGTCGCGCTAGTCGGTGGTAACGCTTTCTATGTCGTTGACGATGAGGGGTTCCGGCGCCATATCGAAAGTGAGTATATCGATCGACAGGTGCTGGATGAGCTCTACAGCATGATCGAAGGGAACGAGGAGTTGATCAGCCTGGGTACGATGCGCATGCTTGGCCAGGAGGATATTTTCACCAAAGCCGCAATCGAAGAATCTCTCCGCAATGCCGATCAGCAGTTTGACAGCTTGCTGCAAACCGGGTTGCCAGAAGACATGCTGACCTGGCTTGGATTGATGGGGTTTCAGGTGAGGGTCGATGTTCATGGAGACGTGCTTGAGGTGATCCAGCCTGCGGGTCCCGAGATCCCGGATGAATAAGAGCCAGCACCATATTCATGCGGATCACCGGGGCAGTTTCTGACGTTCTTCAAACATGATGGGATTAGAGTCCATTCGAAGGTCATTGATCAGGAGACGGATGTGGGCTTGAATGAGTTTATGCTCGATGTTACAGAGGCCACTTTTGACCAGGACGTGCTGCTGCGTTCTCACCAGCAGCCCGTGGTCGTCGATTTCTGGGCCGAATGGTGCGGCCCGTGCAAGATCCTCGGACCGCTGCTTGAGCGCCTGGCGATTGAGGGTGGCGGCAGGTTCGTCCTCGCAAAGCTGAATGTGGACGAGAATCCGAATCTGGCAACCCGCTACGGAGTGCAGGGCATCCCTGCTGTGAAAGCATTTAAAAACGGTCAGATAGAAATGGAGTTCGTCGGTGCTCAACCCGAAGCGCTTGTCAGGCGCTTCATCGATCAAGTTGCGCCGAACGAGCTCATGCTGGGGGTAGAGCAAGGCCGCAGCTTGCTGTTGACGCATCATTGGAGCGAGGCGGAGGCGAAGTTCCGTGCTGTTCTCGCTGAAAACGGATCCAATGCGCCCGCTGCCCTGGGATTAGTCGAGAGCCTGCTGATGCAAGGGCAAGCGCAAGAGGCGCTGGAAATCCTCGATGATTTCCCACGGGGAAGCGAGTGGGCTTCCGCGGAGAAGCTGATTCCCCTGGCCAGGTTGCTATCTGATGTCGACCAGGACGCGTTGGTCCGGAACGCCGATCCCCTCCAGGCCGAGCTGCTGCAGGCTGGAAAGCTGATCCTGCTTGATAACTTGCCGGCCGCTATGGATGGCCTGCTCGAAATCCTGCGCCAGGACAAACATTACCGGGACGATCTCCCGCGCAAAATCATGCTGGCGTTGTTCCAGCTGCTCGGAGATGACGATGAACTCACCCGTCAATACCGTGATGAGCTGGCCTCTGTGCTCTTCTAGAACTGCTGCCATTCTCATCGACTGACCTGGCAAGCGTATATCAAACGAAAGCCGCCCACTGATTCCAGCGGGCGGCTTGATGTCCCATCCGATGTGTTCTATTTTGCTATGGCAGGACCGAGCACGAGACTGCCCCAGGTGGTTGGATCTGCAAGCCTGCGGCCGGTTACGGACGCGATCATCGATTGCCAGGCCGCAACGCCGGCCTGGTCATTGTCGGATAAGGCTAGCACAAAGCCGAACTGGTCATTTTCTTTCGGCGTAACGTTGAGGATTGTCCAGGGTATGCGTGCCTCGAGAATATATCCCTGCCCCTGCTGGCTGGCTTTGACGTTCACACTGGAAAGTGCACCCTCCCGGCTGCGGGGGTACCAGAGATAAGCTTCCGGTGCCCGGCTTCCGAAGTTGCCCGGTGAGAGACCAATTTGATAATCATCACTGCTCAAGCTCGTACTGCTTTGATCGCCTGCCAGGTCGGCGTCGAATTGGATTTCGACATCATCTCCCCGGTAGAGATAGCGTCCGGTTGAAACCTGGGCAAACAAATCGTCAAAGCGCTCCACGGCCAGGTAGAGGTAGTTAACATCCCATCCGAGCTGGTAGCGAGCCGAAAGATCCGCCGTTCCGGTCCAGCCGGTACTTGCATATGACAGGGGACGGTCAACGCTATATACGCTCGTGCTCCAATCAGCCAGGCTGCCGTCGATGACGGGCGGTGCACTGAGGTATGCCGCGGTTACTGCCTCTGCCGGGACGGGAGTTTGCGTTGGAGATGGGCCTGTGGTGGCGGTTGCTGCGCCCAGCTCGGTCGCTGTCGCTGGAAGGCTGGTCGGGGATTCGAGCGGCGGGAGTGTGGGTGGAGGGGGAGTGTTGGTCGTCGTGGCGGCGAAGATCGCCGTATGGGTCAGATTTGGTGTTGGAAAGGTAAATGGCGTCGGGGATGCAGCACCTGGCAGGGTGCAGGCGCTGAGCGCCAGTAGTGCCAGGATCGAGATGGATCTGCGGGTTACAGAGTGCATGATATCCCCTTCCGGCCAGGAGACTGACCGTGCGCTCGAGTTTGGTCGAGCCAGCTCCAGGTCTGATCAACACATTCAATCAGTGGGGCGGGTGGGAGTCGAACCCACACGCTCTTGCGAGCAGAGGATTTTAAGTCCCCGGCGTCTGCCAATTCCGCCACCGCCCCGTCCGCTAATTGTAGCGTGCGTTGCATAGCCGTCAAGGCGATCCCCGCAGCGGGCTGGAGGCAGGCTCGAAGCTCCGCTATGCTATAATCCCCGCCGGGAAAGGTTTAGACCATGTTTAAACGAATCGCGAGTGTCTTCGGCATTGATTCCGTCGCCAGATTGCTCGATCAATACCGCCATTTCGTAGACCAGATTAACGACCTCGAACCAGAAATGCAGGCGCTTTCCGATGCCGCGCTGGCAGGCAAGACAGCGGAGTTTGAAAGCCGCCTTGCTGCTGGTGAGACGCTGGACGATCTGCTGGTCGAGGCTTTTGCCGTTGTGCGTGAGGTGTCCGTTCGTACGATCGGGCTGCGGCATTTTGATGTACAGCTGGTCGGTGGGGTGGTCTTGCACGAGGGTAAGATCGCCGAAATGAAGACCGGTGAAGGCAAGACGCTGGTCGCGACGCTCCCGATCTACCTGAACGGACTGGAGCGCAAGGGCGTCCACCTGGTCACGGTCAATGATTACCTGGCCCGTCGAGATGCACGCTGGATGGGTCCGATTTTTGAGTTCCTGGGCATGCATGTCGGCGTGCTGCAGGAGGCTGCCCGGACGGAACATGGCCGCAAGGCCTTCGTGTACGATCCGGCGTTCGAATCGACTCAGGAGGATGTCCACCAGCTGCGAATGGTGGATCGCCGTGAAGCCTATGCGGCGGACGTAACCTACGGCACGAACAACGAATTTGGCTTTGATTACCTGCGGGATAACATGGCCCGCACGATCGAAGCCCGTTCGCAGCGCGGCCACAATTACGCCATTCTCGACGAGGTCGATAACATTCTCATCGATGAAGCCCGCACGCCGTTGATTATCTCGGGCCCTTCCCATGAGGACCCCGAGCTTTATCTACAGATGGCGCAGGTCGTGAAGCAGCTGAACCCGGAAGATTATGAGATCAGTGAACGCGATCGTACCATTGCGCTGACCGAATTGGGCGAGGACCATGTAGAACAGCTCCTTCAGACGCCGCTGCGGGATCCCGATCGGCCGGAGGACATCACCCCCGAGCAAGCACGTCTGCTCGGGCATCTTGAGCAGGCGCTGCGGGCTGAATATCTCTTCAAGCGCAATAAGGATTATGTCGTCCAGGCCGGCAAGGTGATCATCGTGGACGAGTTCACCGGCCGCATGATGCCCGGCCGGCGCTGGTCCGATGGCCTGCACCAGGCGGTTGAGGCAAAAGAAGGCGCCCGGGTGCGCCAGGAAAACGTCACCTACGCCACGATCACTCTGCAGAATTACTTCCGCATGTACGAAAAGCTGGCTGGCATGACCGGTACAGCCGTGACCGAATCGGAAGAGTTCAGCAAGATCTACGACGTGGAAGTTCTCCCACTTCCAACCAACCTCGAATTCATTGCGCTCAGTCCCGAAACCGACCTGGTTGAGGTTGAATACAGCGAGGACGGGAACCGCTTCCAATACTACGCACGCACGGAGGACTCGGATCAAGCACCGGTCTTCTGGCGCAGGAAAGACTACCCCGACGTCGTCTACCGGACGGAAGAGGCTAAGCTGCGCTCGGTCACGATGGAAATCCTGCGGCGGCATTTGATCGGCCAGCCGTTGCTGGTTGGCACGACTTCCGTTGAGCTTTCCGAAAGACTCTCCAGCAGGCTACGGGCCGAGGCGTTGCAGAATTTAATGAACGTCACGCTCCTGCGGGATCTCTATCTCGAACGGCACGACCTATCCGACGATGGCATGCGGATCGATGAACTCGAGCCGCTTAATGCCGGCCTGGATGAGTTGAAGAATTCTGTGCTCCGCCCGATGGCGCGTGAGCTGGATGTCTCGCTCAACCCAACTCGCGAGGAAAACGTCGCGCGCCTGCTCCAACTGCTCGAACTGGAGCCCACCTATGCCGAGCGCCTGGTGGGGGCTTTGAACGGCGGCATCCCCCATAACGTGCTCAATGCAAAGAAGCATGATGAGGAGTCGGCGATCATCGCCTGGGCCGGGTCCTATGGCGCGGTCACGATTGCGACCAACATGGCTGGCCGCGGTGTCGACATCAAACTAGGCGGGGAGATCGCCGAGGAAATCCTGGCGGCTGTCAACCGTGTCCTGCGGCGGGTGGGCATTGATGATCCCGAGAACCTCAGCATGCGGGAGCGCCTGGAGGCGCTCGAAAGTGCAGATGAAGAGGCGATCGGCATTTACCACGCTGAGGTGAGCCAGCTGCGCACCTTTATGGAGGAAGGGCAGAAGGTGCGGGAGGCCGGGGGTTTGCACGTCGTCGGTTCGGAGCGTCACGAGTCACGGCGAATTGACAACCAGCTGCGCGGCCGAGCCGCACGCCAGGGGGATCCGGGTTCTTCGCAGTTTTTCCTCTCCCTCGAAGATGAATTGATGCGCCTTTTCGGTGGCGCCCAGGTCTCAAGCTTGATGCAGCGTCTCAACATTGATGATGCAACGCCGATCGCGCACGGCATCGTGAACCGCACAATCGAGCAAGCGCAGACCAGGGTTGAGGGTGCGAACTTCGACACCCGCAAGCATCTACTCGAGTACGATGATGTGTTAAACCAGCAGCGAGAAGTGTTCTACGGTCAGCGCAACCGGGTCTTCGCAAAAGATGACATGACGGAAGACCTGTACCCCATGGTTGAGCAAGAGGTCTCCCAGCACGTGCAAATGGCCTTCGAAGATCCCGAAGGACCGTGGAAGCTGCTTGCATGGTTGGAAGAGATTCAGCCCACCATCGGACTGGAAGGAGATCGACCCTACCCATCCTTCATGATCCAGCTCATCCTTGACACGCTGGACGGTATCGATCAACCCGATCCGCTCAAGGCTGCGCTGCTCGAACTCGCCCGGCGCAGCCTGGAAACGAACACCGCACATTTGCGGCTGGTGATCGAAGATCAATTTGCACGTTCGCTGGAGCGCCTGGACGAACAGGTGCGCAGCCGGGGTGATACGGCCGAAATGGCGGTGGAAGCAACGATCATGGAAGCCGAAGATTCGGGCCAAACGGTGGACACCGGTCGTTTGTTGAGTGCAGTTGAATCGGCCGCCGGTTTACGAGTCCAGATGGATGAGGCCGGGTTGCAGCATCTGCGGGAGGAACCGCGTTTATTCCTTGACCGGGTGCCAGACCTCATCGAATCAAGCATGGGCTTGCGCATCTGGGCCGGCCTGGTCCAGGCCGTTGAACGAAGACTGGGAGAGGAGCTGGGACTCGAGCCGACCTTGCAGCAACCGATCGATTGGGACGCAGCAGAATCTGCCTTAATGGAGGCCTTCGACCGTATCGCCGGCGCCCGCGATGAGCGCCTGCTGGCAGAGGTCGATACGGACCTGCACAATGCCCTACGGCGTGAAGCGGAAATCGACCGGAACCTGAAAACCCGTCTGCTGGTCCAGATGAGCTACGGCCAGCGCAGCTTCTTCGACCGCAAGACCCACCAGCGGCAGTCTGTCCTTGTGGGCCGGTTGACCTATCCCTTCTACGCTGCCGAGTTGATTGAGGACGAGGAGCCAACTGCGATCGAAGAGCGTGTTCTGCGGCATCTTGATGCTGCTCGGACTACGATCCAGTCCGCTCTTGGAAACGCCGACCTGGGGCGTATCGCAGGCACCCGTATCGATCAGCTTGACGAACGTATCCAACGGGCACTTACCGACGGGGTCAATACACCGTTTCTTGAAACGCAGGAGCAATCGCAAACCATCGCCTCCCTCGGGAACGACGCACAGGCAGCCTTGGCTCAAGCACTTGGCGCCCAGGCACTTATGCGGGCATACCGCGAGCTGTTCCTGTCGGTCGCCGACCAATTATGGGTCGAATATCTAACCCAGATGGAAGCGCTGCGTACTTCCATCGGGCTCGAAGCCTACGGTCAGCGCGATCCACTTGTCCAGTACAAAAGCCGGGCATTCGATCTGTTTAAGGACCTGCTAAACACAATCCGTGCCGGTGTGGTATCCCGCATGTACCGCCTGCGCGTGGCTGCTCCGGCCCAAACGGCCTCGACTCAATCCGTCCAGGCACCGCAGGCCGCACAGCGGGTCGCGGCATCGGGAAATGGTGGCTCTGGCGGGTCGAAGAGTTCGCACAAACGTCGCCGAAGACGACGTTGAGCTCCAGCTTCTATCTACGAGGTGGCAGCACGATCAACTCCTCCCGGTTAAAGCCTGAATGAGACGAAAATTGCGGCAATTTCCCCTCGACGATAGGTCCGATGGAATTAAGCGCTAGTTTCCACAGCTGGCCCAAGGTGGACCTGCATCGTCACCTGGAGGGGTCTTTACGCCTGTCAAGCTTGCAGGAGCTCGTGCAGGAGCACGCCGTGCTTGATGAGATTGATCTCCAGGCGCTGCCGCAAAACGTTACGGTTCAAGATGGCGACCCACATGAGCCAGAGTTCTTCCTCTCGCGCTTCGAAACATTGCGCAAGTTCTTCCTCGATCGGCAAACGATTGAACGGCTGACCGGCGAGGTGATCGAGGACGCCGCCGCAGATGGTGTGCGCTACCTCGAACTTCGATTTACGCCTGCCGCGCTCGCCTCCCAGGGAGATTTTACCTTCGAAGAAGTCAGCGACTGGGTGATTTCAGCTGCATTATCCGCAGCCGAAATTCACTCCATCCAGGTCCAATTCCTGCTCAGCCTCAACCGGCACGAACCCCTGGCCCTGGCCGCACAGGTGGCGGAAGTTGCCGCCGGGCTGCGAACGCGAGGGGTCGTTGGACTGGACCTGGCAGGTGATGAGCATAATCATCCCGCCAGACCATTCGCCCCGGTTCTGGAGCGAGCCCGCTCCGCGGGACTGAATATCTCGGTTCACGCGGGTGAATGGGGGGATGTGGACGAGTTATCGGTGGCAATCCGGGAACTCGGTGCTCGTCGAATCGGGCATGGCGTACGCATTTTGGAGGATGAGGCGTTGCTGCGCGAGGCCCGAGAATCGGAGGTATGCTTCGAGATCAGCCTGACGAGCAATCAGCGCACCGGCGTGGTTTCTGACTTGAGGTTGCACCCGCTGCCGGAGATGCTTGAGGCGGGGCTGCAGGTTGCGTTGACAACGGACGACCCCGCGATCTTCGACATAACACTCTCGGACGAATACGGCCTTGCGCAGCGGTATTTGAACCTCTCACCAGAAACTCTAAAAGGGATGACCCTCAGCGCAGTCCAGGCGAGCTTCCTGGAGCCGAAACCGAAGCGGATCTTGGAGCAGCAGTTCGTCGCGGAATTCTGGGGAGAGCAGGCAGCTGATGATTGAGATTGACGATCTTTCATTTGCCGTTGTCAGCGACGGAACGGTGTGGGCAGATGCAGGCGGTCCATTCGGACTCGTACCACGCGCACTCTACTCCCGCTACCTTGAACCGAATTCAGAAAACCGCATCCCGATGACACTGCAGTGCTTGCTGGTCCGTTCGGAAGGCAGGACGATTCTGATCGACACTGGATTGGGCACAAAACTCACGCCCGAAGCGGTGGAGCAGTGGGGTTTGCAGCGGCCGCAGGGCACGTTAATCGATGATCTGGCGCGGCAGGGTGTACCGGCGGAGGCGGTGGACATCGTCCTCAATACGCACCTGCACGCGGATCACTGCAGCGGAAATACTCACTTCGTCAACGGGGAGCTGACGGCGTCATTTCCAAACGCCGAATATTGGGTTCAACGTCTCGAGTGGGCAGAGGCTTCCCACCCTGACGCAAGAACGCGCGGCACCTATTACGGCGTAAATTTCAACCTTCTTCAGCGGCAGGGGCGCCTGCGGCTGCTGCATGGCGATACACAGGTCACGGAGCATATCCGCTGTGTTGTAACACCCGGGCATACCCGGGGGCACCAATCGATCATGCTTTCGAGCGGGAACTGGCGTGGTTTATACGTGGGCGATATGGCATCCTACGCCGTGCACATGCAGCGCACAGCCTGGTTGACATCCTACGATGTCCTGCCGCTTGAGAACATCCGCTCCAAAGAGCGCTGGCAACGATGGGCGCT
>Ga0315534_1002552_pt1 | contig 12139 bp, 10 predicted proteins | sample SalMarSW160240MG_FD_203094 | JGI IMG/M metagenome (GOLD analysis project Ga0315534, IMG submission 203094) | Salt marsh sediment microbial communities from the Plum Island Ecosystem LTER, Massachusetts, United States - Salt Marsh Sediment SW1602-40 ... | reverse complement strand
TCAATTGTTTGGGAAGCTTCCGATTCAATGCCCCACCCTTCTTCAGGGGACCTCGAGGCGGTACACGGCGAACGACGCGTTGCGATACAACATGGGCAAGTGCAACCGGGGTGTCCAGGCCGTCACCAGGTATTGGGCGTCGAATCGCTGGCCCAGTGCCAGCAATCCGTCCTCGTCACGTTTGGCAAGCGGACTCCACCGTGGCCGGCTCCCCATCCGCTCGTAACCGTAAACCGCCTGCATGCGACGCCACCACTCGACGATGTCCTCGGCATTCTGGGGGATATCTTTGTAGGTCACAACTTCCGCGCGCCCCGTCCTCCACTTGAACGTGTGGTTCCGGCGCGGCGTGAGAAAAATGGCGTCGGACTCTAGGTTCCCCGTTATCCAACGGCAGATGTCCTTCCAATCGTCCACATGCACCATCTTCCTGTCCGCACGTGAATGCGGATGATTCCATCGTCTCCACGTGACATCGCCCAGATGCACTCCGACGATGGCCACCGCGCAGAGCAGGGCTGCGACGAACCGGCGGCTCCTCGATTGTTCGGCGCGGCTGATGGCCAGCACCGCCGTCTGGGCAAATGCCAGTGGCACGGCCACATCCGCCATGCGGAACCAGTAGTACCGCAACACAGCGGCGGCTTGCTCGCGGTTGTCCCGCGCCAGGATGCAGATGGCCCATCCGGTCAACCACACCAGCACGGCGCCCAAGACGAAGCGCCGGAGTCTTTTTTGAAACCTGTCGGCCGGCGTTGTCAGGCACATCGCCGCCAGCACAACGAGCATCGTCACAAAACCGACGAGTCGCCGATAGCGCTCTTCGTGCCTCAATTCCAAGGGGGCCAGGTGGTGGGGCAGGCGTTGAAAAACATAAATCACATTGGCTTCCGCGGCGATCTCGGGGGCAACGCCCCACGACAGCATCAGGGCGGGAACCAGTCCCACGCACGCGACGGCCGCACCGCCGACCAAGCCGCTTCGCATGGCGCGCAGCGGCGTGCGGCCTGGTCCATCCAGCAGCCACACGAAACCAGCGATGAGCAACGACCAACCGCCTACGATCACGTGCAAGGCCGTCGCCGCACCCAGCCACCACCACACCCGGTTCCATGCGCCGCGAACCAGAGCCTCAAGGCCCACCAGCACCAATACGTACGCGAATCCCTTCGCTTCCACGCCGCCCACGACCCATTCGCCGGCCAGATGGCATCGTTCCAACAGCGCCACAAACAGTCCTGCCGACAATACGGCGTACCACGGGCGCGGCAGCAGCGCCAGGCTCAGCCTGCGCCAGGCCCAGGCCAGCAGAAACCATGTTGCCAAACGTCCGACCCAGGCCGTGGCGGGCAGCGGAATGGCGAGTGACAACCAACCAAACAACCAGTAAAAGACCACATGCGCGTCGGCGGATTCGAGAAAAAAATCTCCGCGGCCCCAATCCGGATCCCAGTAGTGCAGGGCCTTGCCCAGGTAATGCGATTCGTTCAGATCGGGAACGGGCCATGCAGCGTGGACGAAAAAGACGAAAAAGATCAACAGCGTCGCGGTGATCGCGCGATCCGTGTCGGGGCAAAGCTGCGGGCACTGGGCGGACGGACCGTTCATCAACGGCTCACGGAGATATCCAGGCGTTCAACGCCGTCGGACAGGCAGCATCGACCGCCGTCTTCCCGCGCTGCATGAACATCCAGCGTAGCAGACGGCCCGCCCCAAGGGCCAGGCAACACGGCGCGGCGGGCACGCACGACTGGGGCTGTCGGCCAGGAGCCTTCTCGCTCGATCCGCGGTGGACCTGAAAGGTGACCGGCGCGAACCACACTGGGCTCGCGCTGTCGTTTGAGTTACATTTGCACTGCGCATACCCGGTCCCGCCACCCCCCAGACCAGCATCGCCTTCCAGGGCGACGGGCAACACCTCCGCACGCTTCGGATGTGCAACCCCAGGGAACGCAAGACATCGCGAAACCGTCTACTCCATTATTTCAACTTCGCGGATTGGCGCAATGTCAGACAGGAATTATGCGGTGGGCCTGGAGGGCGTGGTTGCCGGGGCAACGGCGATCAGCACCCTCGAGCAGGGTCTTCAGTATCGCGGCTACCCGATCGAAGATCTCGCGACGCACGCAGCATTTGAGGAAGTCGCGTTTCTGGTGCTGTACGGAGAGCTTCCGACCAAACAGCAACTCGAGGACTTTCGGCGCCGTTTGTTCGAAGCATCGGACGTCGATTCGCGGATCATCGACACGCTGCGTGCCATACCCCGTCGTGCGCCGATGATGGATGTGATGCGATCTGGGACAAGCCTGCTTGCCCACTGGGATCCGGATGCCGGCGACAACCAGCCCGAAGCGAATCTTCGCAAAGCGGAGCGCGTGATCGCGCAGCTTCCCGCAGTCATGGCGGCGCGGCACCGCTTGATACAGGGGAAGGAGCCCGTTCGGCTGCGGGACCATCACAGCCACGTGGCAAATATTCTGTACGTGCTGTTTGGCAAGGAACCCTCAGCGGAACAGGTTACCGCCCTGAATACATCGCTGATCCTGTACATGGAGCACGAATTCAACGCGTCGGCGTTCGCCGCTCGTACCGTATGCTCCACACTCTCCGACCTGCACTCGTCGATCACCGCGGCATTGGGCACGCTCAAAGGGCCTCTGCACGGCGGGGCCAACCAGCACGTCATGCGTGTGTTGGAACAGATAGAAGATCCGGCACTCGCGGCCGACTGGGTACGCGAGGCGCTTGCCAGAAAACAGCGGATTATGGGTTTCGGGCATCGCGTCTACCGGGCAGGTGACCCGCGAGCCGCGGTTCTCAAAACGGTGTGCCGCCGACTGGCGGCCGGCTCCATCGCACGGACCTGGGAAGAGACGGCAGATGCGGTGGAAGAAGCCGTCCGAAATCAAAAGGGGCTCTATCCCAACGTGGATTGGCCCAGCGCCCGCGTGTATCTCTATTTGAGGATGCCCGAGCAGTTGTTTACGCCGCTGTTCGCGGTCAGCCGAGTGGTCGGCTGGAGCGCCCACGTGGCGGAACAATTGAGCAACAATCGCTTGATTCGGCCTCGGTCAAAGTACATCGGGCCACCGCTGCGCCGGTGGGTGCCCATCGATCAGCGACCGGCGCCGGGCAGCTGACCGGGTCGCGAGCGTCCGCGCCGCGCGCATTCCAAACATCCGTCAGACACCCAGCGCGGAGATGGCGTGAAACGGTTCCCGCAACGCCGGATAGAGCTGCTGGTACATACCGAAGGCTCGATCGTAGACGCGTCGAGCTTGAGGACGCGATTTCGTCTCCGTGGAAACCCGAACGGTAGCGCGACAGGCCTCGGCGATGTCCTTGAACTGGCCGGCGCCCACCGCGGCGAGCAGCGCGACGCCGTACGCCGGGCCCTCGTCTGCTTCCATGGAGACCACTTTCTGCCCGAAAACATCGGCCTGGATCTGTCGCCACAGCGGGCTGCGTGATCCACCCCCCGAAGCGCGGATCTGGCGGACGGGTACGTCGAGCTGCCGGATGATGTCCAGGCTGTCGCGCATCGCGAACGTCACTCCTTCCAGAACGGATCGCACGAGGTGGCCGCGCGTGTGTTTGAGGGTCAATCCCACGAAGGCGCCCCGAGCGTTGGGATCCGCGTGCGGCGTGCGCTCCCCGGCCAGATACGGCAGAAAAAACAATCCCTCGCTGCCGGCCGGCACCTGCTCGGCTTCGGCAATCAACAGATCGTAGGGATCAACTTTCTTGCGCCGCGCGGCAGCCATGTCCGCCTGGCACAGCGTATTGCGGAACCATTGCAGGGCACCACCGCTCGTCAGGTTGACGCCCATCATGTGCCATTTTCCGTGCACGGCGTGACAGAATGTGTGCAGGCGGCCCTGGGGATCAATCTTGACCTCGTCGCTGTGGACGAACATGACGCCCGACGTTCCGATCGACGTCGACAGGGCACCCCGTCGGACAATTCCGTTGCCGACGCCGCCCGCCGCGCAGTCGCCGGCGCCGCCAACGACCACGCAGTCGGTAGACAGCCCCAGCGTTTTGGCAGCCTGTTTCGTTAACTGGCCGGTCACTTCCTGCGACTCGTATGGCTGCGCCAGAAGGCCTTCGTCCAACTCCAGTTTGGAGAGCAGTTGTCGCGACCAGCGACGCCGCGCGACATCCAGCAACAGGGTGCCGCTGGCATCGCTCATTTCCGTGGCGAACTGGCCGGTCAAACGACGCCGGATCTCGTCTTTCGGCAGCAATATCTTTCGCGTCTGGTCGAAATGACGTGGTTCGTGGTTACGGAGCCATAAAATCTTGGGGGCCGTGAATCCCGTCAGCGCTGGATTGGCTACCATCTGAATCAGCTTGCGGCGTCCTCCGGCACGGCGCTCTATTTCTTCGCACTCCTGCTGCGTTCGCTGGTCGTTCCACAGGATGGCGGGACGGATGACCCGGTGTTTGTCATTCAGGAATACCGAGCCGTGCATCTGGCCCGACAGCCCGATCGCGCGTACGTCCCCGGCCCGTTTCTTCAACTGCCGCACGACGGACCGCATGGTATGGACGGTCGCCTTCCACCAGTCCTCGGGATCTTGTTCGCTCCAGAGTGGCCGGGGATGGTGGAGCGGGTAGGCGCGCGTGGCGTCCGCCAGAATGCGGCCCCGGGCATCGATCGCGATCGTCTTGGTTCCTGAAGTCCCGATGTCGATGCCCAGATAGATGCCCATGGAGTTTGCTCGCGTTAGCTGGTCGTAAGTTCGCGATCCGTTGATGCGTGGTTGATGCACCGATGCCATCGGGCCCGCGGTCCGGGCGGGCGATCAACTGTCGGCCCATCGCTCGCGTCGCCGTTCGGGAGAGCCTGCTGCAGGCCGCCGGCGTGCGATCACCGCGTGCCGCGCGGCCAATGCCCCGGCTGCAGCGTGGCCCGGATTCTAACCGCCTCGAAAGGCTGCCGGCAACGGGGTAGGATGTCGCGCACGGACTACCCGACCAGCCTTGCCTCGCCGCCCGCCGGCGGCCGACGCCATGCGCACGGAGAAAATACGTCTTTCCGTCACTCCTGCCACGCCGGATCCGCGTCCGCGACGTGGTAGCGTGCCCGCGCGCCGACGTTTCTTGCGGAAAATCGTGCATGGGCCGCTGCTTGCCGCAACATTTGGCTGTTCCGATTCCGCGCCGTCGCGAACACAACCAGCTAGGGAGTCATTTTCTGCGGACGTGATACTGACCGTGGCCGTGATGGATGATCCGGCCCTTTCCGAAGCGCTGCGGCGCCTCAGCGCAGAATGGACTGCGCGCACGGACGTCAAGCTCAACATCGAGGCCAACGATTCGCCCTTCGATGGTTCGCTGCCGGGCCGTGCGGACGTGCTCATCTATCCGCCCTCGTACATGGGCCAATGGATGGAGCAGAAGGCAATCGTTCCGTTGCGAGCCCGGATTCTCGAGCGGCAGGGCTACGAGGCGACGGACCTGCTCGCGGTGCCCGGCAATCCCCTGACGCGTTGGGGAGAACGGGCGATGGCCATTTCGCTCGGATGTCCCCTTCCCGTCTTGTACTACCGTCGGGACGCGCTGGCGGCGATCGAGGCAGAGCCTCCCGGCACGTGGTCGGAATATGCGCGCGTCGCTGATCGGCTGCGGTACCACGCGGCTACCGATCGTCGGGCCGATGGGCGTCCAGCCGTTCGGTACGCGGCATTGGAGCCCGTGGCCGGACTGTGGGCAGCGAACATGCTGATGGTGCGGGTCGCCAGCGCCGTCATCGACGCGGGGCAAGTGGCCGCCCTGTTCGAGATGGAATCGATGAAAGCGCGAATTGCGGAACCGCCGTTTGTTCGGGCCCTGGAGGAAATGACCCAAGCCGGCGGCGCGGAGCCCCCGGTCGCGTTCGACCCGGCGCAGGCACGTCGATCCGTGCTGCTGGGCGATGCCGGGATGGCCATCAGTTGGCCCACCGCAACTGCGGATGTGGCGCGTGGTTCGGCCCAGCCGGTGGGTATTGCGCCGGTTCCCGTTTCCCGACAGGTTTATGGATTCTCCACGCGACAATGGCGGCCTCGCCCTGTCGATGAGCATCGTCACGTACCGGTCCTGGGCCTGGAAGGCCGTCTGGCGAGCGTGACTTCGGCGAGCAGAAACGCGCCGGCCGCATTCCAATGGCTGGCATGGATCGGTGGGCCGGAACTGAGCGCCCGGATCGCCACCCAGAGTCCGGCGACAACGCTTTTTCGCCGCTCGCACCTGGCCGACCCGGCGCGCTGGGTGGAATCGAATCTTCCGCCGGCCGCCGTTGCGGCCTACGCGCGCGTTGTCCGCCATCTGGCTCAGGAAAACCAGTGGATGATGGGGCTCCGCATCCCGGGCCGGCAACGCTACCTGTCAGCGCTGGCGGCAGCCGTGCGGCAAACACTCACCGACGCCGTGCGGGCCGACACGTCGCTGGCGGACGCATCCAGGCAGTGGGAAGCCATCACCGACGCCGTGGGGCGTGGAGCGCAGAAAGAAGCCTATCGCAGCAGCCTGGGGCTCTAAACAAACTGCCCAGCCTGTGGCAGCAGCGCGACGGACTTCCGCTTCGCCGGCAGCGCCTTTAAAATACGTGGTTTCTGGGGCGGTAGCTCAGTTGGGAGAGCGCGGCGTTCGCAATGCCGAGGTCGAGGGTTCGACTCCCTTCCGCTCCACTGCAACACGCGGCAGTCGACGGCGCCGCGGCACGGGCCCCAGCGCACGCGGGGCTTTTTTTGCTGAACCACATGCATCGCACAAGCCAACGCAGAACGGCTGTTCGGCGGATTCTACTTGCGGGATTCATGGCACTGCCGTTTCCCGTAGCGGCCAGCGGCGGTGATCCCCCCGTCCTCTTGCACGCGTCGCCACCCAATAAGTCGGTCGCCCGGCTTCCGGACGGCGAGTTGTGCATCCTGTACATGGTTCGCGGAAAACACTGTGCCTCGATCCGTTCCAGGGACGACGGGCAAAGCTGGGGCACGCCGCGCGTCGAATTTCCTTTCGCTCCGCCCGCGGGAATTCCCGTTTCAATGGTCGATCGGGATGGCGAATTGCACGTATTTCTCATGGTTCGTCGGGGCAACGGCACCACACCGACGGTTGATTACTTCATTGACATCTGGCACGCACGAACGTCGCAGCAACGCCAGAAATGGACACCGCCGAAACGGATTTTTGACGGATACGTGGGCGCGCTGAACGGCGTGACCCAGTTGGAGAGCGGACGGATTGTGCTGCCGCATCAGTACTGGGTGCCCGGCCGTCGGTCGGCGCCGCCCACCGGATCGCACGTGGTCACGGCCAGCTACTCCGACGACGGCGGAGGGACCTGGCAACAATCGCCCGACAGGTTGACCGCGCCCTGCTACGCCGATTATATCGGCAGCAACTACGGGGCGTGCGAGCCCGTGATCGTCCCACTCAACGACGGACGGGCCTGGATGTTGATGCGGACGCAGACCGGGTTCCTTTACGAGTCCTTCTCTCGGGATGGCATTCGCTGGACCGAGGCGGCTCCGACGCGGTTCCGCTCATCCAACTCGCCGGCCAATCTGTTGCGATTGAACGACGGGCGACTCGTGTTGTTCTGGAACCATTGCCAGAATCCGTCACGGGTGGACGGAGCGCCAATCTATACCACACGGGACGCGTTACACGTGGCCATTTCCCATGACGAAGGCACGACGTGGCTTGGCTTTCGCGAAGCGTTCCGTGATCCCCAGCGAAACTCGTCGCCTCCCAGACACGGCGACCGGGGCACCGCATATCCGTACTCGACGACGACGGACAACGGCAACATCCTTTTGTCGACCGGACAGGGAGCGGGTCGGATCGCGCTGTTGCGGATCGATCCCCAATGGATTGAAGCCACGCACCACGAAGATGATTTTTCCCACGGTCTCTGCGGATGGTGCGTCTACAAGCCCTTCGGACCGGTCCGATCTTATTGGCGCGACCGCACGCAGGGCCCTCAACTGATGGATCATCCCATCCTTCCCGGGGCCAAGGTACTGCATCTCCGTCGGCCGGATGCGAAGGTCGGGGACGAGGCCGTGTGGAACTTTCCGGCCGGCGGCAAGGGCACGCTGACGCTGCGGATTCTGCTCAATTCCGGATTCGCGGGCGGGACCGTCGCGCTGGCGGACCGTTTCATTCCACCGACGGATCCGGCCGCCCAGACGTTGGAGTTGTTTCAACTGCCAATCGACCGCGAAGGACAGTTGCCGGGAGGGACAAGGCTCGCGCTCGGCGACTGGCACTCGCTTGAGATGAACTGGGACGCCGACGATCGACGGTGCGTCGTCCGGATCGACGGTGCGCCCGCCGCGATGCTGCCTCGCCGAAATCCAGAGGGAGGTAGACCAAGTTATCTGCGAGTTCGTTCGACCGCCGACGGAATCGACCCGGCGGGTTGGCTTCTGGAACGTGTTGGGGTCGACGTCGCGAAACGGGCGCCGTGAAAAGGCAACGCGCGAAGGGGCACGGAACGCCGCGGAGGGCGTTCCCTACAAATGCACGCCATGTCCGGGCTGGCGAGGAGGTTTTTTATGAAGCCACCGCTACGCAACGACTAAGTCATCCGGCTTTTTCATCATCCATTTTGTCCAACGTTCGCCGCAACGCCTCATATTCTTCACGACATTCGTCGCAAATCGACAAATGGTGCTCCACGGCCTGCAATCCTTCAGCAATCGATTTGCCCGCCAATTGCTGTTCGGCAAACTCGGCCACGGCAGCAAGACACTGCTCGCAGTCGATCTCGCTGTCTTTGGTCCGGCTAATAAGCCGCATCAATGCGTCGATTTGCTGCTTGGAAAGTGACACGGTCCGGTCCTCAGTTGGCGGTAAGGGCAACGACGTCATCGGCGCCGTAGCCGGCGGACTCAAGTCCTTTCTTGAGCTTCTTCCGAGCGTCGTGCGTCAGTTTGTAAACCGCGTTTCGGTTGCTGCCCAGCTGGCGTGCAATCTCGTCCTGCGGCATTCCTTTCAACTCGGCAAGCAACGCGATCCGCTGCTTGTCCGTCAGGTGGAGTTTGATGACGCGTTGCATCGCGTCGAGGATCGCGCGTCGTTGTGCCTGGACTTCCGGGGCGGACTCCAAATCGATGGCGTGCTGCGGCACAAAGTCGGCTCCGGTCATCATGGCGTCGAGTGAAACGTCTTTCCATCGTCGTTTTCGCAATTCGTCCAGCGCGACCCTGATGGCAATGGAGGTCGCCCACGTGAGAAACTGGCTGCGTCCCTGAAACTGGTCGAGCCGCCCGAGAACGCGCATTAGTGCGTCCTGAACAGCGTCTTCGAGCAATGCGTCGTCCGCGGTCCGCTTCGACAACGCCTTACAAAGATTGCGAAGAAGTGCCTGGCGCAGGTCACGCAACGCCGACTCCCGCTGCGCGCCGTCGCCGCCCAGTCCCACTAGCCAACGGTCGTTGGTCCGGCTCATTGCCTGTGCCGCCGATTCGTATCGCTGCCAAGGCCGCAACGTTCGGCCGGCGCAGCATGCCGCCGGCCGAACGCCACTGGATCGGCTCACACCGAGGCCAGTTCCGGGGCCACGGGAAAGTCCACTTCGGTACCAGCCACGTGGTTGACGTAGTTCGTAAAGATGTTCAACGCCACGTGCGCGACGATTTCGACCACTTCGCCATCAGCGTACCCGGCTTGTCGTATCCGGTGAACGTCTTCATCGGAGACGCTGCCTCGATCGTGGACGATTTTGCGAGCGAATTCGAGGGCCGCACGCTCTTTATCATCGCGGGCCACGGCGCGTCGCGCATCGCACGTATCGGCCTCCGAAAGACCGGCCTGTTGGCCAAGTGCCGTATGCGCGGCGAGGCAGTAGCCGCACCCATTCTCCTCGCCGACGACCAGAGCGATCTGCTCCCGCAGCCGGGCCGGAAGGACGCCGGTCGCGAGCGACTGGCTGAAGCCGAGGTAGGCCTGGGCGACGGCTCGGGAATTGGCCATGGTTGCCACGATGTTGGGGACGGTTCCCATCTTGCTATGGACAGCGCTGAGCAGTTCCGCCGTGGCGGCGTCCGTGGAGTCCCTTCGGACAGGATGGATGTGTGCCATCGTTTGTCTCCCTGTAGTTGATGTTGGTCGACGATTTCCGTTGCTCCTTCGACGCGGTCGGCGCACTGGTTCTTACTTCACAATTCCCGGATACGATTTTCCGTCCGGCAGCACGACATGCTCCGGAGTAACAAAGTTGATGTTGTGGCAGCCGCGTGCTTGCAGGTCGAACATCATGTCGGCGATCCGTTCGGGCCGGCACGGGCCGCCCGTCGACTGCTGGCTGATGTCCCAGTTCTGGCAGAAAACGCAGCGCAGATTGGAGAGACTGAAGAAAATGGTCCCCGACCCGTTCCATCCGCGCAGGCAGTCTTCTTCGCCAAAATGGGGAAATACGCTGGCCACGCGGGCGAATCGTCCCGTATGGCAGACCTTCGTCTCGTCCGCCATCCGATGTACGTGGCAGTTTCGCGGGCACGCGCAGCAGTCCTCTAGTTCGCGGTGAGGGGCCTCCACCCGCCGGGCCATCTCATGCTCCGGAATGCTGGCGCATGCCGGCTCGAAAGGATCGAGCACGAACCGCGGGTCGGAGAATTGTGGACGCTTGACGGCACGCATGTCACTTATTGTAGTAAACGTTTCTGCTGCGAAGCACCATTTGGAGAACTCGATGTCCGAGCATGCCCTACAGATCCACGGAGTATCGGTGCCCCGCTTCGTGTACGGGACGGCGTGGAAGGAAGATACAACGGAGCGCCTGACCGAACGCGCGTTGGAGCAAGGATTCCGAGGGATTGACACGGCCAATCAGCGCCGGCATTACTGCGAGGCAGCGGTGGGCCGCGCCGTTGCAAACGCGATCGCTGGCGGCCTTGCTTCCAGAGAGGACCTGTTTTTACAGACCAAGTTCACATTTCGGAGCGGACAGGATCATCGCCTGCCGTACGATCCGGAAGCTTCCATTGCGGAGCAGGTGGAGCAATCGCTAATAAGCTCGCTGGAGCACCTTGAAACCGAGTGGATCGACAGCTATCTGTTGCACGGGCCCAGCAGCGTGTCGGGCCTCACGACCGAAGACTGGGCAGCCTGGCAGGCGATGGAAGCCATCCACGACAGCGGCCGCGTGCGAATGATCGGGATCAGCAATGTCACGCTCGAACAACTCGAGCGGCTGTGTCGCGAAGCGCGAATTCGACCCTCGTTTGTCCAGAACCGATGCTACGCAGCGACGGGTTGGGATCGCCACGTCCGGCAGTTCTGTGCCGCCGAGGGGCTCATCTACCAGGGGTTCTCGCTGCTGACCGCCAACCGACCGTGGCTGGCCACCTCAGACGTGGCGGAAATTGCGGCCCGCCATCGTCGAACGGTGCCCCAAATTGTCTTCCGGTTCGCGTTGGAGGTCGGCATGATTCCGTTGACCGGAACCACGAATGCGGCCCATATGGAGGCGGATCTCGAAGTCTTGGCGTTTCATCTGGAGCCCGACGAGGTCGCAAGGATCGAGACCGTAGCGGTTCGATGAGAAGAAACTGATCTATTTGGCCCCGCCCAGATGGGGCAGATTGTTCGGCCGCCCAACGTGCTCGAGGGTGCAGGGTGCACTTCGTGCTCGATGGATAACTTCATCGCTTCATCCCGACCACGATACCGTAGCCGAGATGCTTGCTCGAGAAGACCCTCTCGGACCTGACGATCCGCCACAAGCCGCGGATGCCCCAAAGACGGACGATGCGCCAGGCGAGAGCCATTTGTCCCATCAGCCCGAGCGGTCTTTTTGATTCCTTCATCCATGAGGCAACCAGAGAGGATTTGTCAACCGTGCTGACGTTAACCAGGCCCGCCCGGACAAACAACCGTTGCCATCCCTCGAGGGTTTCCGGCCGTTCGCCTTCGATTTCCGCAAGTGTCTGTTTGGAATCCTCGGGAGCATCCGATTGCCAGCACAGGTCGTGCACGCCGACACGTCCTCCGGGCATGACCACTCGCACCATCTCCTGGAGAACCTGCTCCTTGTCCAACAAACAAAGGGTGCACTCGCAGATCACGGCGTCGAACGAAGCATCGGGAAAAGGGAGTCGATGCGCGTCTCCTTTTTGGATCTCTATCTGCGAGCCTCTCGACC
>Ga0315534_1002551_pt1 | contig 12140 bp, 10 predicted proteins | sample SalMarSW160240MG_FD_203094 | JGI IMG/M metagenome (GOLD analysis project Ga0315534, IMG submission 203094) | Salt marsh sediment microbial communities from the Plum Island Ecosystem LTER, Massachusetts, United States - Salt Marsh Sediment SW1602-40 ... | reverse complement strand
GTTTTCGCTCGGTCTTCTTTCGATCTTCCTGGACTTTCTTGCGTTTCCTTTCCTTCTCTTTCTTCTGTTGTTCAAGCTGCTTCTTTCGCAGTTTCTTTTTCGCCTCATCCCCACTCATCGACTCCTCCAGTTTTCTTTCAGGCCTCCTCATCTCCCTCCAGCAGGCCTTTCTCGTAAGCCACCACAACGTCGTCGATCAGATTGCCCTGGCTGACCATATCCAATTGCTCGTCACGGTGGACACGTTGGATCAAGAAGCAGAGCGCAGCACTGCGGAAGGAGTCCGTTCCGTCATCCAACTGCAGTACGCGATTGGCGTAGCGTCGGGCCAGACGCACCAAGCCGTCGGGATCCCAATCTTGAGAGCGGTAGGCTTCGTCGAAGTGATTGCTCAGCGTTATCGGTTCTACGCTGTAGCGGTAAAGACACCGTCGAGACCCACTTTCCGAGCCGCCTGGACAAACCTGATCACAACCGTAGAATGGATCATAGTTCAACTCACAAAGATCGGTGTAAGCTTGGCAAAATGCATGTAGATCCCCATCTCCGGATGTAGGCTGATCGAGCGCGGCAGCAAGCAGATATGGCAAAACTAAGGCTTTCAAGCGCTCAGCAGAAGGGTAATCCCAGCTGTACCGAGCACCCACCTGGGTGATGTAATTGTGCAGGGCATGGGTAATGGCACAGCGGGTCTCAGTCGTATCCTTGGCGTGACCACCGGTGCGGGCGCGCAGGTTGCGCAACAGGGGGTGGATACGTTCACTGAGCAAAACGGATAGATCGACGCTTTCCTCCTGTTGGCCGGCCGCGACAAGGGTCAACAAGGTCGCCGCAAAAGCCGTCTCCACGTTGGGATCCTCGGCCAGCCGGCGAGCGTCGCTGCAGCGAGGGTTCACCGGCTGACAGTAGTCTTTGCAGGAAGGGTAAGTGTGGTACACACCCGTCAGGTCGTGACGGTCGCGAAACCCCTGCCAAGCCTGTCGTAATTGGCTTCCAGCGATCTGGGCCTCGGCACCGGATTTTGCCAGCGGGACCTGAACGAGCAGCGGCGCATCGTCACCCTCAGAGAACATCACCGCCCTGCCCAGAGGCAGGGTGGCGACAGCGCGCGCCTGACGTTCGTTCATCGCCATGGCTCCGGCCAGCGTCATGCGATCATCCTGGGCCACGACGCGGTGGCTGATTTTCAGGTTGGTATTTTTAATCACGTCCGGCGCCAGCTTGACCGGCACCTGATCGGCGACGATCACACCCTGGCCGTAAGCACGGACCTCGGAAAGTAAATTGGCGAAACTCTCCACTGCTTTGCCACGCGGATTGGCTTCCTCCTCGCGGCCAGAACCACCAACATTAGTCAGCAAGCGATGAGCTTCCTCGATGACCAGCAAGTGAGCCAGGCCATCGGACTGACCCTTGGAACGGCGATATTCGGCCAAGCGTATCAGAATCAAACCCATCAAGAATGCTTTGTCATCGTCATCGCCCATGCCTTCGAGTTCCAAGACCGTTGGCTGTTCGAGGATTACGTGCATGGGGAGGGAATGTTGCACATCGAGCATGCGCCCTTTTCCACCGGTCCGCAGGCTGTTGATGCGCGTGTTGAGTGCTGCGCGTGCGTTGGCGGTGAACTCGTTCTCGTAGCCCAAGGCGCGCGTAACGTCGTCCACGGCCGCAACCAACTCGGTCAGTGTGGGGAAAGCTTCGACGGGTCGCGTCTCCCCTTCCAAACGGTTATTGGTGCTGCTGGTGATGTCCCAACCACGATCGGTGTAGATGCGGTGCAGGCATTGTTCCATGATCTGCGGGAGCGGCGTCCACATGCCGAAACTGGCTGCAAAAACTGAGCGCAGCAAGTCGATGTGCACGCTGACTGGCGTGCCGGCCAGCACCTCAAAGGGATTGAGGCGGAAGGGGGCAATCGTCTCGTCACCCAAGGTAAACACTTGCAAGGAATCGCTGAACTCGTCTTCGTTGAGCAGGCTGCGGTACTCCGTTTTGGCTGGTTCAATGACCAGGAAAGGTACGCCTTCGCGGTGAGCTTCCTTGAGTAGGTGAAAGATCGTATTGGTCTTGCCGGCGCCCGTTACGCCTGCGACGAACGTATGCCGGGTGAGTGTTTTCGAGCTGACGGAGTACTCGGCCTGCGTGGATTGTGTGCGGTGGATGACATTACCGAGAGAGATCGGGCGCTCAACATTGGTTTTATGGGGCACGGCGTCGAAGTCGGGGATTATGTCAACGGCGAAACCGTTGGTCTCCAACTGCGGTAAATGGATATAGGCGGCGAGCTGCGAGGAGGTCAGCAGGCTCTGGTACGCGAAGGGATGTCGGTAGTAGCTCGGACCTTCATGGCCGGGTGCATCGGGCATAGACCAGGCAGAAGCCCACGCACTGGCGCGTGGGCTGTCCCAAATGCGGATCGGCTCAGGCAAAGATTGATCGCCGGAGAATATGGCCCTCCAGGTACTTGCCAGGCGATAATAGCTGCTTTTGTCGCCCAGTAAATACACGGCTGTTCGCCATACACCGATGGCCTGGCCCTTTGTGAGTGCTTTGAGCTGGGTTTCGAGTAGTTCCGTATAGTGTTTGGCGAGTGGACTGGGGGCTTTTGTGGCTTCGGCGGCGGCACCGATGGATCGCATCTCGTTGATCGTGCTGTGACGCAGGTCGCTGGTGACGCTCTCATCCACCGCCTCCGCCAAAATTAAAAATGCCCAGTTGGCGCCGGAGAGGGCGCGGATCAGCCGATCGAGCGCCAGCGCTCCATCCAGCGGGTCTGGTGGTTTAACGGTGGGAATGCCCAAGGCTAAACCGGAGATCGGGGATTTACGGAGATCGGCTGGCACCGGCTCCAGGTCGATGGCCGGGTATAGCCCACTGAGCACCGTACCCAGAATCTGCTGCCGGGAATCCAGGATGTCGGCGGAGGCACATTCACGCTCGCTTGGCGACCAGGTACCTACGTGGACGGCAACTCCTTGTGGCTCGCCCCAGACTAAAAAAGCCAGCGGGATTTTATAGCCGTACAAACCGACGAGTACATCTTCGCTAAGCATGCGTTCGTCAAGCCCGGGTTTGGGCTGGAAGGTCTTCTCGACCCGTCCAATGCCGTGTACCCGTAATAGGCGGCGTAGTTCAGGCGTTGCGCTTGTCCAAGAGTTCCCCCGAGGCGAGGAATCAGGTGTGTATTGATTACGCTGCAGGTAGTCCAGATGATCCGTGGAAAGAGAGTTGCTGGCCATGTGAGTTACCCCCGTTTAGAAGCCGATAGTCGGGTTGCAGTTGGCCGCCAACCAGATCAAGCCCGCAAAGATCAAGAACGTAAATATCCAGCCCATCACGGTCGAAAACGAAATCTTGCCAGCCTTCCGGGCTTTGACGATGGTGTTGGTGGTTAAATTGCGCACTTCCTGGACGTGCATCACACGTCCTTCTCGGAATTTCCCGGGAATCTCTACCCATTCGCCCTCATTGATCGAGCCACTGAATCTCATGCCAGACATCTGGACAGCCACGGGTGGCAAGCGGTTACCGGCTTTGTCATATCGCTCAAGACGGAAGGTCCACACGGTGAGCAGTTTGTCGCCGGCAGCTTCGGCGCGTTCGTTGAAGCCGCGCACTTCCCCGGCGATGGCGCCGCGCGATACTCTACGAGGCGGCTTCGTACGAGGGGGTGCGAAGTCGGGTGGATGCTGTGACTGCGCGGGCGGGGGTGTAATGGGCGATACGTAGGGAGGCGTGGACGGGGCGCCAGAAGGACGCCAACCTGCGCCAGCCGGACCGGCAGCACCGACCGGAGGTTCTTCGGGGAGTGAGGTTGGGGGTGAGGATGGCGCAGTCACAGCACTCGGAATGGCTGTTCCGCAGCTAAAGCAGAAACGCGCCTCATCCTGGTTTTCAGTTCCACATTGAGGGCAGTATTTGCTCATGATGGTATCTCCAGGTTGATTGATAGATTTTGATCATTAAAGGGCGTAACTAACCTAGGCCACTTACCGGGGTCTATATACACGCTTGTGAATCGAAAGACGCTCAGGTAAAGTCTAGAACGACGGAGAAGGTGGGAAGGCTCCCACTGGCTAATTGCACAGACACCCCTGTACGATCATTGGATGGAGAGCGAATGAACCCAGTGTAGCACAGGGACACTTTGAATTCAACAGAGGAGTGATGAAAAGCGGCTTGAAGCTGACTGTACGGGGTTTCGGGCAGCGTAGAGATCCTGGTCTTCTCTCAGGGCTCTAGCGATAGGTCAAAACGATGTAAATCGACCACGTTCACAAAGATAGTGATGCCAAAGGATCCTTGCGGCCACTGCTCTCCATGGCTTCCAACCCGCTGCGATTCTGTCTACATCTTCCGAGCTGGGTGTCGTCATCAACCCCCTCAACTCCTGGATGGCCCTGGCTAATGCAAGATCCCCCGAAGGCCAAACGTCAGGCCTTCGTAATGAAAACAGCAAATACGTATCTGCGGTCCACTCACCAATTCCTCTTACTTCCACCAAGCTATTCCGAGCAGCGTCATCTTCAATAGACGCGAGCGCTTCCAAATCGATGACGCCGGTCAGAATACCATGAGCCACCCCTCGGACGTACGAGGCTTTTTGGCGGCTAAAACCTATGGCTTTCAAAGTTTCATCATTCAAAGCCAGGAACGCTTCAGGATTGATTGAAACAATTGCATTCTCCAATTTATTAAACGCTGCCTGTGCCGACTCCAAAGAAACCTGCTGAGCGAGGATCGCGATTACGATGCCGGGAAAGCCTTGCACGTGGGTCCAAAAAGGTGGGCTTCCCCACCTTGACACTACGCTCGCAAGCGCCGAGTCTCGTACACACAATTCGGATATACCGCGGTGGAATGATTCCTCAGTAAGTTTCGGAAGTGTGGTCGAGCTACTCATTTTTACCTACGTAGGATACGGATTCATCTACACTATAACGTCGATATCAACCCAACGATTTTAAACTGCTTGTGCTGCGTCTGCAGCAGGACACTGTCCGTTCGTCCAGCTCGCCTGGATTCTGGTGTTGTTCCAGGGCTCCAGCGAACCGTTCACCCCGCGATTACCGAATTCCTGTGTCGATATCAATGTCAACAATCTTTGTGTCACCTGCTGTAATACGTATTTCCATTGGCAAATTTGCAGCCGAATCAATACCGATCCGATTAATATCGATTACATAAACCCCAATTGGCAGTTCTCCGTGATAGTTTCCCATGGAGTCAATCGCCAGACGGCAGAACTCGGATTTCCCATCCTGCTTGTAAATAACAATTTCACGCGAAGCGTATACTTCGGGCGCAGGAGTCGGTTCAATTTCATCTTCGCGGAAAACGGGCAGCAATGGACCGATCGATACATGCCCTTCGATATACCCAAATTCCTGAGGCTCCTGAATACAGGAAGAAAGCGACATCAATAAAATAAATATGAAGAAAAGAATTGGACGTATGTACGTTCGTTTATCAGCAGTACAGTTACGGACGGATTTACGCATTTGCTTCCTTCCTGGAGTATGCCTAATATCGTCGCTGCGCTGCCTGCCGACTCGAGCGTTGCCGGCCCATCAGCGCCTCTTCCGGCGAACCAGGCACACTCCACAATACCGGGCGTCTGCCGCAGCTGCTGCAGCGGGCTGCCGGGCAGCACATGGCGAGTGCCGATCAAATCAAGCCCACATCCGTGAATTGGGGAAACCCATCCCAATACAATCCCCAGCCAACGAATAACAGAGTGGCTACCAAGCATGCAACAAAGAAAAAAGCCAATAGAGGTTGCTGCTTCAGATTCTGGCGGCCCCACAACAATGTCAGCAGGGTGACGATCACGGCGAAGGGAAGACCTAGTGGAACTGTCTGCCCTTCGAGGAAGATGCAAAAATAGGTAAAGCCATAGATGAAACCTCCGAGACCTGTAGCCCACCAGAGGGTGGTGTTTCCGGCCGGTCGTTTCCATTCGCCATAGATCAACAACGCCGCCAACCCCAAGATTCCGGCGTGCCACGCGTAGTGACTGAGATGTTCATCGTAGAAGTAGGTAAGCCGATAAATGTCAGTGGTGGTTATATCGATCGACTGTTTCTCGGCGAGAGCTTCGATCAGGTTGTTGACCGAGTTAGCCGAGAGATGCATACCCTGGCCCAAGACCCACAGGGCGGCGAACACCATGAATATCACTTCTTCAGTTGTGGGTGATTCGCCTTTGGCGGCGGACTTGAACAGCAGCCAGTAGAGCGGGATGAGCACCAAAGGGGTCAAGAGGTCAAGGGCATCCTGGTAGCTCATCAGAGGGTAGATCGAGAACGGGGTTCGGAAGAAGATCAATAGAAGAAAGAAAATAACAGACAAGACAGCAAAGACGAGTGTAGTGTAAGACAGCCTTTTCATCACCAATCCTCCATCGTGCGGCACGATTTTACCGATTGATCTCGCAGTAATTACTCAGCAGCGCATGGCTTACATCACGCTGCATGACGGTCCTAACCCAGCATAAGCCCAAAGTCATTAACCGGAGATTTACCTTTTCAGCGCCTTGATTCCGCGTGCTTTACGGGAAGCAGCCCGCTCTCAACTCCGATCTTGCGCCCACTCTCCTTAAATCCTCTTGAATCTCGGGCGTTTCCTGAGCCTTTCGACTATGCTCAGGATAAACTCTGTCGAAGGGTTCCAGCGAAAGGAGTGCCGTTGTTCAGTTTTATCGCTTTCCTTCAACGTATCAAGCAAAATTGTCCAATATCGCTTGCCAACCTTCTCGCTGCATCTCTGGTGGATTCATCGTCTCTGCTTCAAACGTCTCAACGATCTTCACAACATTTCCTTCTTCACGAAATTCTACTCTAACCGACCGTCCATCATCCAGGGTATATTCAATGATCTGGTGCTCAACTACTTTCGTATACTTCCCTGAAAAATCAATGCCCGTACTGCCATCTTTTGCTTCCATTCTGGATAGAAATTTGCCGCCTTCGCGTAGATCTACCTGGCTGGAAGTCGTATGCCAATCATTCGAAGCCGAGTTCCACTTTTTTATATCCTCAGGAGAATTCCAGGCCTCCCAAACAGATTCAATATTTGACTTTACAGATCGCTCCACTGTGATCTTCATTACCTAGCTCCTGGATTCATTTTGGAGGCTATCGATGACATCAGGCGCCTGGTGATTTGACTTGCCGAGTAGATTCTATCAAAGCCAAACATGCAAACACGGCATATTCGGCCCGTCTGGATGTAGGATCAACCTGATTTGTTATTCAGCATACGGCTTTGAGAAAAACATTTCCTCAACATAGGCAAGAATGATTTCATTGGCGTTGTTCATTGCCAAACTGGAGCCGGGATAAACACCATCAGAATACGTATGAAAATGATAGTGTTCCAGCTCATCTTCAGAATAGATAATATTCGCCGGATTATCGTTACTTCGCGTCCACCTCCCACTTTTTTCGGTAGCAGTATTGATAATCGCCATCATGTGCTTCTTACTCGTTCCCTGGACATGATCAACATCAAACTGGATGCGTAGATACGGGCAAGGAAGTCTCTCCGCAAATCGAGATGCATCTCGTTCAGACCAATAAGCTTCATCCGAGATCAAGCCTCCGTGAATGGTCAATTCTGATACTTCTTCTGCGCTTACGTCGGCATTACCGCTCAAAAGAGCAACAGTATGAATAACCCACATTTCATTGTCTTCTATGCCACGCAGAATATCCTTCGCTGGACAAGATGGTCCTTCCCAGTCGATCAAAAAAGCGATCGGCATTTCAGGATATCTGTACAGTGCGCCTGTGGCCAAAACAATACCATATGAATAGGAGAGTAGCCCGATGTTCTTTTGTTGAACAAAGGAAAGCTGGCTGATGAAATCCACTACCGCTTTCAAGTCGTCTTGATGCACTTTCCCGTAATAATCATCTTCTCCTTCACTAGCGCCTCTGCCTTGTACGGCGAAGTCGACAGCTACAATCCCGAGTGCATTGAGATCATCTGCAAACTCATCATCGAATGCATATATTCCACCCGTACCAGCGATTCCAATCAAAACCGGAAAGGGTCCGTCTCCCGTGGGCTTCATAATCCTTACAGATATGAGATTGCCGTTCAGACAGAGAATGATTTTCCTCTTACGACCAATCCGCCGCTGCAAAGCAGGTCACGCGCTGCACGAAGTCGGTCTGCTGTATTTTCTTCTAAGCTTCGTATCAACATGCGGCCCACTTGCCGTTTGCCTGGCTGGATTGGATGACGCTGTGTACAAAACGCACACCCAGCAAGCCATCCAGGGAATTTGGGAAATATAAAGCCAGCGGATCTGCGCTTGTGCCTGACCTGCGGGCAGCGATGGCTTCTGCCGCATCGGAGTAGATATTTGCAAAAGCTTCGTGGAAGCCCTCCGGATGACCGGCAACGATGCGGCAGGCGCGAGCAGCCAGGGGCAAGGTGCCTGGCCCATTGGGCGTCCTGTTTTGGGATGGACCGTGGAGCGGTTTGAATGTCAGCGTCTGCGGGAATTCCTGCATCCATTCCAGGCTGCCTTTGGTGCCGGAGATGCGGAGGCGAAGACAGTTCTCCACTCCCGCAGCAGCTTGGGTGACCCAGAAACTACCCCGAGCACCATTATCGAAGCGCAGTAATGCGCCGGCGTAGTCATGCACAAACCGGCCGGGTACGATGCTGCCTACCTCTGCAGCCACCTCGGCAACTTCGAGACCGGTAATAAAGCGCACCAGGTTGTGTGCATGCGTTCCAATGTCCCCCATCACCAGCGAAGGTCCACCCTTGACGGGATCGTATCGCCAGGGAAGTCCGCCTTCCGATGGATCGGGATCGTTTTCATCGGCCTTGCCGCCCTGAACGTACTCCACCTGCGCCAACCGGATTGTGCCAACCTGGCCATCCATGACCATGGCTTTGGCCTGGCGCACCATGGGGTAGCCAGTGTAATTGTGTGTCAGACAGAATATCAAACCGGTGTCTTCCACTTTTTGGTGTAGTTTCTCTGCGTTTTCCAGGGTGTTGGTCATCGGCTTGTCGCAAATGACGTCAAATCCGCGCTCCAACGCAGCGATAGTATATTCGTAATGACTGTCGTTGGGCGTCATTATGGCAACTACCTCTGCGCCATCCTCCCGAGCAGCTTCGCTGTCCAACATCTCCGGCACATTCGTGTACGCGCGCTCAGGCATCAATCCAATTTCCAAACCCGCCTTTTTGGCCCGTTCGGGATTGGAGGACAATACACCGGCGACAAGTTCGTAACGGCCGTCGAGCCGGGCAGCTTGCCGGTGTGTCGCACCAATAAAGGAGCCGGGACCTCCGCCAATCACAGCCAGACGTAATCGGCGACCGAGGGCCGAAATTACAGGATTGAGGTCCATCTACTTTGCCTCCAAATAGTGTTTGATTGCCCGGACAACAACGCTGTGGTCGTCTTCCTGAGGCAGCCCGGAAACGGTGATGGTACCTACAACGCCAGTCCCTTTGATAATTATGGGGAAACAACCCCCATGGGGAGCATATTCACTTTCGGGCAACAGAAACATTTCCTCAATGCTTTTACCCTCGCTCTTTAATAATTGGCCGAGGTAAAAAGAACTGTGCTCAAAGCGATTCACCAGCCGGACTTTGCGCTTGACCCATTCGTCGTTATCGGCACTCGTCCCTGGGCGGCTGGCATGGAAGAGTTGGCGTTCGCCGCGGCGGATGTCGATCGTCATGGGGAGTTCATTTTGGATCGCATGTTCAACCAGCCAGCAGCCAATTTCCCAGGCGGTATCTTCGTCGAAGTTGGTGAATTGCAGCTGCCGCTCTTCTTTGCGCAATCTTTCGAGTATTTCATCCATGGGTTTTCCTGTCTTTTACGTGTGATGCAATCCATCCATTCGCTTCATTCTTCGTACTGGCCGTATTGCCTCTTCAGTAGGTGTGGATACCTGCGTTTATTGCAGGGCTCAGACCGGCTTCATCCACGATCATACACCATCTCGAGGCAAATCCGGCCGAATGTCGAGGCTACTTATCCTGATCTCTGGCGGAGAGCTCCTGCGAACGCTGAAGTGTGGCGGCATCTCCGAATCTTCTGGAGACTTTCTCAATCATTCTTTAATACAACCACTGCAAGCAGGATCGTCCATTGAAAACCGACGAGTATCGTCACCCTTTCAGAAAGACCCATGATCGGGCTGCCATAACTTGCCATGAACCATCCAGCGGCCAGGACGACCCCAATTACGGTCGCTATTGAATACATCAAGAAGAATTTTGCGATCCCGATACGCTGAAACCAAATGCCGAAGAGAATCATGTAGAGGATTGAAAGCGCGGACAATACGCCGCTCAGGATGATGTGCATCTCACCCGGGAACGTTGGCGTTGATCCCCAAGCGTCTTGTGGGAAAACCGTAGCTGTCAAGATGTTCAGTATGCCTGCAAGGATAAAATCCAGGGACGCTGCAATTCCGATTGATTTATGTCTTCCAATGTTTTGGACGAATCGAAGCAAACCAAACCCGAATGAAGTCAGAAGCAGTGCAAATGCAGTGTGAAGGACGGTCAATAAAATCTTGTTCGGAGATCCGGGTGAAAATAGTTCGCTAACTGTGTCTGATAGATGGTGATAACCAGGCCTCAAAGCGCCGCCGAGAATCGCTGTAAAAACAAACAGGATCGGTGCAATAATGCCAAATAGATACTATATTCTGCGGTTCATTTTTCACCAAATTTCACAAGACTTCGATGCCTCGCCTTGGCAGCAGCGTGGATAAATGTTGATAGAACGAAAACTGGCGTGTTCCACCGTTAGCAGCGTGCAGAACCACCATGGCGGGAAAAAATGTCGCTGCGTCGGGTGTGTATAGTGTTCCCGTCAACCGGACGTTTTGATTATGAAATGTGACGTCTTCAACGATCACGTTCTTCTCTTCCTATGCTACCTGGACAGATAAGCGGTGTTCTTTCAGGGACTAATCCACCCTCAGTTCCGATATACACCAGCCCTAGGCTGATCCGGTTGAGTCTCGATGGTGTTTATCCTGAGCGCTGTCGAAGGGCTACAACGAGTAGATGGCTGACCCAAACGAGTAAGAATGGTTATTCTTACTCTCCTTTATAGAACCATTCGTTCTCTGAAATTTCCAGAATTGTAAACCTACACCAGAAATCTTTGCCTATCGGGCTGCATGCATACACACCTGCTTCGAGCTGCTCAGCCACATGATGTAAATGGGTGATGCGTAGTTGCAGCCAGTCCTCCCCATCATAAGAATTTTCAAGCAAGAAATCGCTTCCGTTTTTACTTATCCGATACCACATTTCTGTGTAGCTCGAGGGGATATCCTGCGTTGCCCAATCAGAATATCCAAGGTTTGTGACCACAGAACCGAGCCGGCTACAATTCTCATTCTCGTACTCTGTTGATACTTTTATCCAATTCGCGCTATCAACCCGCACCATCAGTCCACATTGATCATACATACCTTGGGGCCGGTATTCCACGTGAGTCGTCAACGAAAAATCGCCCGTGAGTGGCGTCAAGAGGCAATGCCCATCATCTCTCTGAAAGCCGTAGTGCGTCTTTTGCCAAAAATCAGTCTTCTCATCCGGAAATATCTCCAGTCCCGACCCAAGCCGATACTTTAGTGGCTCATTAAACCAGTGGAAGGGTTTGGGGATGGATGATTGCAGGAATTGTTCTGCTACTTGCAAAAGATCACTCCTAATCCATTTCAGTCAGCAGAGTGGGTGCCACTCTCCTGGCGACGTCGCGCGTAAATCCTGAGTAGGGAAAGCTGTGTTTGGCGGAGTCCTCTATGTGGTTCACCCTGTCAACCACTGAATTGCTGCCTCTCGATCATCGAATACGCGGAAAGAGAAACCGAAGTATAGACAGACGGAATTAAGAAAACCAAAGTGCTCTCTATGAGCCGGAAGAACTACCTCGGCTATCTTGATCTTTGAAGGAATGCCGATTTTGCTTAATTTCTGCGGGCGGTAATATATTTCGGCTGAACTACCTGAAACCGAGGTAATTGCACTGTGATCTACTAAACATCGCTTTGTTTCGTATTGCGCCATCGTCTTCGAGATGCTTTTGGCCATTTCAAGGGAACTCTTTTCATCCGCAACACCACTTGTTC
>Ga0315534_1002550_pt1 | contig 12140 bp, 9 predicted proteins | sample SalMarSW160240MG_FD_203094 | JGI IMG/M metagenome (GOLD analysis project Ga0315534, IMG submission 203094) | Salt marsh sediment microbial communities from the Plum Island Ecosystem LTER, Massachusetts, United States - Salt Marsh Sediment SW1602-40 ... | reverse complement strand
GCAATATCCTTTGCAGCCATGCTCGCCTCCGTCGCTCGAATCGCGACGGAAGCGAATCATCCAATCCTTTCAAATTAGTTGACGCAGCCGACTAGGCATCAGTGCGCATTTCCGACGAAGTCTGCCGTGGATTCCGAATGAAGCCGGTCACCTGTGCCGTTCGATAGTTTCCCGCAAGTGGCAGAAAATGCCGTCACAAGACGAACGTCTTGCCCGTAATCCCCTCAAGATTTCGAAAACCGATGCGCTCGCGCTCGTCCTTGGTAAGGTCAAGCGAATTGAGGATGCGCAGCGTCTCGCGGATATAGCCCGTCCCCTTCTCCGGATCGAACGGACAGTCGGAAGCGAACACCACCCGGTCGTGCGGATAGAAAGCAAGCCCGCACACGGTCGCCGCATCCGAGCCGAACACCGCCGTGTCGGCGTAGAAATCCTGCTTGAAATAATCGAGCGGCCGCTTGCTCAGGCTGCGCTTGAGCGCCTGATAGTCCTCGTCCGAGGTGCGCACGCCCAACTGGTCCCAACCGGGGCCGATGCGGCCTTCGAGCATCGGCACGATGCCGCCGAAATGATGCACGATCAGCTTCAGATTGGGATGGCGGTCGAGCGTCTTGGAGAAGACAAGCCGCGCCATGGCGGCCGCGGTCTCGTAGGACCAGCCGAACGCCCACCAGATTTCGTACAGCGATTTCGTCTCGGTAAGATAATCCGGATGGTTGGCGCCGCGTGCGGGATGAATCCACACCGGCTTGCCCAGCCTTTCCATGGCGGCGAAGAACGGCGCAAATTCCGGGCGGTCGAGCGGCTTGCCGTTGATGTTGGTGTAGATCTGCACGCCGCAAGCGCCGAGCTCGCCGATTGCGCGCTCGGCCTCGCGGACCGAAGCTTCGGGATTGCCGAGCGCAACCTGTGCGACAAAGCCGGGAAACTCGGAGGGGTATTTCGCGATGATCTCAGCAAAGCCGTCATTGATCATGCGCGTCAGATCTTCGCTCCGGTCCGGGCCCACCATGCCCTCGATCGGCGGCTGGGAATAGGAGAGGATCTGCGCATAGTCCTTGAAATGTCCGACGACCTTCCGCCGCTCGTCGAGATCGACGATGCAGGGAATGTTGCGCACCCGCTTGCCGATATCTTTGTGGTCGCCCGCGACCAGTATGGTCTCGAAGAATTGCTTCGGGATAAAGTGGGTGTAGGCGTCGATAAACATAAGCAGTACTCCTTGTCTCCCTGCGGCTCTTAATGCGCGCCGGATGATTCTTACGGCGAGGCTGTTGTTGGCGCGGCGCGCGCCCGCATCGTCTCCCAGCCGAGCCAGACGGCGCCGTCGAACATTGTCGGCTGCGCCGGCAAAGCGATCGTTCGGTTAGTCGCGACAGATGACATTGATCAGCGCCTGCCTTTGATTGTTGAGGACGGCGTCGCGCGCCCGCGCCAATGCCACGGGAAGATCGGCCGGCCGCTCGACGCGCTCGGCGTGCGCGCCCTGGATTCCAGCGAGCGCATCGTAGGCCGGGCTCGGATCGAGTTCGGCGAGGCCGCGGCCGTCGTCTTCGCCCGCGGCGCCGTCCTTGAACATCGACAGCGTCGCCCGCCGCACCGCGCCATAACGGCTGTTATTGAAAATAACCGCGAGCACCGGCAGCGCATGCGCCTGCGCCACCCAATGAGCGACGGTGGGATTGCCGAAGAGATACGCGCCGTCCCCTAAGGTTGCGACGATCAGCTTGTCGGGTGCGGCGAGCTTGGCGCCGAGCGCCGCGCCGAAGCCCCAGCCTAGGCCGCCTGCCGGACTCGTAGCGAAATAGGTTCCCGCTTGCTCGCGCGTACAATGATCGAGCATCAGCGGGTATTCGTTGAAAATGATGGCGTCGGCGCCCATCGTCTCGCCGATGACGCGGCTGCAATAGGCGGGCGAGATGCGCTCGCCAGGAGCCGAGTCCTTGGTCAGTTGTGCGCGGCGCGCGCGCATGCGGGTGCTCAGCGTTTCGCGGCGCGCAGCGATTCGTGGCGCTGTCTTTGGTCGTTCGGCTTCGAGTGCGAGCGTCACGCTGTTCAGCACGGCGACGGCGTCCGCAGCGATGACGAGGTCGGCAGGAAAGCTGCGCATTGGATAGCGCGCGAATACCGGGTCCTCGCCGACATGCACGATGCGGCAGCGGCCGGGCGGACGCTGCAGGCTCGGAATCCAGGGGACGTCGGCTTCCAGCACGATCACCAGGTCGGCCTCCGATAACAGGCCGCCCAGTTCGGAGCCGAAATGCATGGGATGGCTCGAGCGCAGGCAGACCGTGCGCGCGCTGAGCGACGCCACGGGAATAGCGCAGCGTTCCGCCAGTTGCGCGAGCGGCTCAACGGCGGCGGCCGGCAGCGCGCTTGCAATGATCAGCGGGCGTTCGGCGGCTGCGATCCATTCGGCAAGCTGGGCAATCGCACGCGGATCCGGATAGGCCGGCGCCGCGATCGGGCGCGGCTCGGTCTGGCCGAGCGGCGCCGCCAGGGTCGCCGACAGGGGTTCACGCGGCAGCACCAAATAGGCGGGACCGCGCGGGCTGGTCATCGCCACTTCGTAGGCGCGAGCGACGACGTCGCCGATCTGCGCGGGCGTGCGCAGCTCGTAGTCCCATTTCACCAGTTCCCGCACCATGGAAGCCTGGTCGAACATTTCCTGCGCCCAGTGGATCGGCCGGCTGCGCGACCCGAAGCAGCCTTGCTCCGTGATCGGCGTGCGTCCGGCCGCGAGGATCACCGGCACGCGGTCGCGACTCAGATTGGCGAGGTTGTTGATGGCGTTGGCGGTGCCGACATTGACATGCACCATCACCGCTTGCGGGCGGCCGGTCATCAGATACGCGCCATGCGCCATCGCGACCGCGAGGTTTTCGTGCGGCACCAGGATCGGGCGCGGCACTTTGGCGTTGGCTTTCTTGGCCCGGCTGAACGCTTCGATGATCGGCGGGAAGTCGGTCCCCGGATTGGCGAAGAAAAAATCGACGCCGTGATCGGCGAGCGCGCGCAGAAAAGCTTCGGCGGCAATCGGCGCGCGCTCGCTGTGCGGGGCCGGGTCAAGAGCCATCGAAAATTGCCGCGAGCGCGACGATCACAATCCGGTGCACTCTATCCTCCCTTGACCGCGCATTAAGGTTCGCGGTTCTTGCCAAGATTAGCTTGATCTTTTGCGCCTCGACAACTGCACGCCGGTGTGGCGGCGGCGGAAACCTGCAGCTCGCGAGGCATTATTCCGCAGCGAGCCGAAACTCCTTCTGCCGCTCGATCTCGGCGAGACAGGCCGTAAGGCCGTTACCGTCCGGATCGACCAGCGCCGCGGCGCGGGCGCTCGCGATCGCGTCGGCTCCCATCTCGGCGGGGATCTGCCCTGCCAAAATCGGACGGATCACGCGCGCCTCGATCAGGCCGAAATTGCTTCGGCCGCGCCTCAGCGTGTCGCCATAGCCCTTGAGAAGCCGCGCGCATTCCACGACTTCGAACGCGAGCGCCGCCGAATGCCTCGCCGCTTCGGCGACGAGCGCAAGCCAATCCTCGATCGCCCGTTGTTCCGCCTGATAGCGATACGTCCAGGGCCGGAACGCCCGCAGCTTCGCGAGGCCCCACAGCCGCAAATATCCGGTAATTGAGGTGGTCTCCAGCTCCATGGTGAAATGCAGATCGCGCAACCATTGGCGGTTCTCGGCGGCGGTGAGCAGGCGACGCGCGAACGGGACGGGAAGAATCTGGCATATTTCGTCGAGCCCGGGTTTCAGGAACTCGACGATCCGCAAGCGTTCGCCGGCTTTTGCTCCCATCTCCCGTTCGATGCGTCCGATGCGCTCGGGCGCGATTTTCGCAGCAGCGACCCGGATGACGTCCTCATAGGACATGCGCACGGCGAGATGGCGTGCGGTCTCGCCCAGAAGCCGGCCGCCGGCGCGCGACGCCTTGTCGGCTTCCGCAATGGCCTTTAGCCGTTGGAGATAGAGCTTTGCGTAGGCCCGGTTCTGATAGCGGTAGAGGCGACGCACGCCTTCGATCGCAATCGCGGCGGCCTCCGGCGGAAACGACTGCGTGACCGCGCCTTCGAGCGAGCGCAGCCGGCGCGCGCCGCCATGGGTCCGCTTGTCCGGCTCGGCCGAGAGCGATGTCGCCGAAGCTCGCGCCGCCGCACGCAGCCCCGCCTCGAAACCGCGGATATTCGCTTCGGCCGCCTTGCCCTCGGCACGGATGGCCGCGACGAGCGCGTCTTGCGCAAGCGGAAGATGGCGCGAAGCCGCGAGCGCGCCCAGCATCACCGCGCTGATCATCGTGCCGGCCTCTCGGGCGGCCGCCTCCATGTCGAAGATCAGCGCGGCCTGCGCATTCTGCGTGATCGCATCGATGAGGCGCGCGGGATCATGGCGGCCGTCGGCCATCGCCATCTTTTCGGCGATGGCGTAATGGCGATGGCTGGACGCGATCACCATCGTGCGGTCGGCGGTGACGAACCCGTTGGTGACCGCGCGCGCCGCCTCCAACAGCTCGCTCGCCAGCACGATATCGACATCGCCTGCGCCCGGCGTGAGCGCGAATACCGGCTGTCGCCCGTTCAACTCGGCCCAGGGCACCGGCAGAATTTCGATATAATAAGTCGTTGCGCCGGTCCGCTGGGCGACGCCGGGAATCGACGTGCTCTGCACGGGAAGGCCTAGGCTCGACGCAGCGGAGACGATCCAATGCGTCAGCACGCCGCCGCCTTCGCCGCCGAGCGCAGCGATCAGCAACGTCAGCGGGCGTGACGGCGCGGTCATATCGCTCCTGCTCGAATGGGTCCGCCGAACAGGCGAATAACGCCACGCGCGAGACCGTGACGCATCCGGTCCCAGCGGGTGGGGTTGCGCACCAGCTCGACCCGATAGAACGAGGGGCACAGCACCGCCGCATGCGCGACTTCGCCGCATAGCCCGCAGCCGACGCAGCTTTCGACCACGGTCGCGACCGGATCGGTGCGCAGCGGATCGGGATTGGGCTTCACCGTGAGCGAGGGGCAGCCGGACAGGCGGATGCAGGAGTGATCGCCGGTGCAGATGTCGTCATCGACGCCGAAGCGGGTGCGCACGACGCGCTCGCCGCGTTCCAGCTTTAGCACGTCTTCCGCGCGCACGCGGCGTTGGCGCACGAGCTGGCACTCGCCGTCGGCGATGATGACTTTCAGGCCGCGTTCGGCGGACAGCATCGCCTCTTTCAGGGTGGCGGCCATTTTGGCGACGCTGTAGCTGCGCACCGTGCGCAGCCATTTGACCCCGAGCGCCCGCAGCGTCTTCTCGATGCTCATGCCGGGCGCCGAGCCGTCGCGGCTCGCCGGGCTCGACGGCATGAATTGCTGCCCCGTCGCCGAGGTGTAGCCGTTCTGCATGATCAGCAGCACGCCGTCGCCCTTGTTGAACAGATTGCTCGCGACGCCGCTGACGAGGCCGTTATGCCAGAACCCGCCGTCGCCCATGATGGCGATCGGCCGCGTATCGAGGTTCGGCGCCACCGCAGCCGCACTCGCAAGACTCATCCCATAGCCGAGAATCGAGTTGCCGAGATTGAACGGCGGCATGGTCGCAAACGAATGACAGCCGATGTCGGCGCTGATATGCGTCCGCCCCACCTCGCGCTCGGCAAGCTTGATCGCGGCAAAGACGGGGCGTTCCGGGCAGCCGGTGCAGAAGGCGGGCGGGCGCGTCGGCAAATCAGGGATCGCGGCGGCGGCCGCCTTCTGCTTGTGTGCCAGCGCCGCCTGTGCGCGCGCGGCGATCGGCTCGATAGCGACGGTTTGAGGCCCCGCCTCGCGCAGAAAGGCGGTAAGGCCCTTAAGCACGACATCGGAGGTGTATTCCCCGGTCTTCGGCAGCGGCCCCTTGCCGAATACGCGGGTATTGAGGTCGGCGCGCCGCAGTTCGACGGTCACCGCCTGCTCGATATAGTCGGGATAGCCTTCCTCGACCACGAGCACCGCCCGCTTGCCGGCGCAGAAGCCGCGCAATTCCTCCGGCGCGAGCGGATAGGCGACATTGAGCACGTAGATCGGAATGCGGGAACGGCCGAACAGATCGGCGAGGCCAAGGCGCGACAGCGCCCGCAGGACGCTGTTCGCAAGCCCGCCGAGCACGATGATGCCGATGTCGTCGATCTCGCCCCGAATGATCTCGTTAAGCTGGTTGGCGACGATGAAGGCTTGCGCCGCCGGAAGCCGCTCCTCGACCTTCAGCCGTTCCTGCGTAAACACGACCGGCGGGTGCGAGAGCTTGGCGTAGTCGAACCGGGCCGGCTCCGCGATGCGCGCAAGCCCGGAGTATTGACCCGGCCGGTTGGCCTTGGCCTCGAACCGGCCGGTGACGTGGCAGGCGCGGATACGTAGCTCCAGCATTACTGGGGCATGGCTCGCCTCCGACAGCTCAAAGCCCTTCTCCACGCAGCGCACAATCGTGGGCAGGTCCGGCTTCGGATCGATCAGCCACATCGACGATTTCATGGCGAAGGCGTGGGACCGCTCTTGAATGATGCTCGCGCCCTCGCCGTAATCCTCGCCGAGAATGATCAGGGCGCCGCCGATCACCCCCGGCGAGGCCAGATTGGACAGGGCGTCGGCCGCGACATTCGTGCCGACGATCGACTTCCAGGTGACCGCGCCGCGCAGCGGATAATTGATCGAAGCGCCCAACATGGCGGCGGCCGAGGCCTCGTTGGTGCAGGTCTCGACATGTACGCCCAGCTCGGCCAGCAGGTCCTGGGCCTCGACCATGACGTCGATCAGATGCGAGACCGGCGCGCCCTGGTAGCCGCCGACATAGCTCACGCCCGATTGCAGCAGCGCCTTGGTGACGGCGAGGATGCCTTCCCCGTGGAAGGTCTCGCCCGCCCCGAGCCGCAACGCCTGGACTTCCTGTTTGAACGATCGCTCCATGGCGGTCCTGACGGTTGGCGCTCCAACGACTTACATACGCGATGGCAGCCATAACGCAAGGATGGGAAAGGCGATCAGGATCGCAAGCCGCACAATATCGGTGACGATGAACGGCAGCACGCCGGAGAATATCGTGGAAATTTTTACATCGCCGATGACGCTTTTGATAACGAAAATATTCATGCCGACCGGCGGACTGATCAGTCCGAGCTCGACCGTCATCACGATGATGACCCCGAACCAGATGGGATCAAAGCCGAGCTCCTTGATCACGGGGAGGATGATCGGCACAGTAAGGATGATCATGGCGAGCGCATCCATGATGCATCCGAGCACGAGATACATGAACATGATTACCGCCAGGACGCCGTAGCGGCCAATTCCCAGCCCGGTGAGGAGGGCGGTGATCTTCTGCGGCGTCTGGGTGATGGTAAGGAAATAGCCGAACAGCAGTGCCCCGATCAGGATGGTGAACACCGCGGCGGTGACGCGGGTGGTGTCGAGGAGCGAGCGGCGGATGTCCTGACGCGACAGCCGGCCGCGCACGACGCCGAGGATGAAGGCGCCGACGGCGCCCATGCCGGCGGCTTCCGTCGCTGTGAAGGCGCCGCCATAGATGCCGCCGATGACGAAGGCGAACAAAAGTAGCGTCGACCAGATTTCGCGTATGCTCGTGACCCGTTCCGCCCATGAGGTGTGCTTGCCCGGGGGCAGATAGTCCGGGCGCAGCCTGCCCATCAGGGTGACGGTGCCCATATACATCAGCATTGCGAGAATGCCGGGCACGATCCCGGCGATGAATAGCTTGCCGATGTCCTGCTCGGTGATCAGTCCGTAGATCGCGAACACGGTCGAAGGGGGGATCATGATGCCGAGGGTGCCGCCGGCAGCGATCACGCCGGTCGAGAATGATTCCCGATAGCCGTAGCGGCGCATCTCCGGGTAAGCGACCCGCGAGAATGTCGCCGCAGTCGCCACCGAGGAGCCGCAGATCGCGGAAAACCCGCCGCAGGCGGCGATCGTCGCGATACCGAGGCCGCCGCGCAGATGGCCGAGAAAGGCATTGCCGGCGCGAAACAATTCGCTGCTCATGCCCGAGGTGGTCGCGAACGATCCCATCAGCAGGAACAGCGGCACCACGGCAAAATTAAAGTCGGTCACGGTGCGCATCGAGGTGTGGCCGACGATCTTTAGCGCCGGCCCGCCGCCGGCGAGATAGGCAAATCCGCTGACGCCGACGAGGCCCATGGCCATGCCGATGGGCACGCGCAACAGCATCAGTGCGAACAGAGCGACAAATCCGATGATCGCAGTGACGTCGCCGCTCATCCTGCCGCTCACTCAACCGGCTTGATCTGATATTGCGGCATCAGGTCCGGACGGAAGATCAGCCGATAGGTGCGTACCGCGATCAGGAGCACGGCCGCGACGACGCCGAGCCAGGCGACGGCGAAGAACGGCCAGGTCGGGATGCGTAGATCAAAGGTCGAGATGTTGGCCTCGTAGGTGCTGAGCACCTTGTCGAACAGCGCATAGGTCAGCACCGCCATCACAAGCAGCAGGATTAGGGTCGCGAAAATGTCGATGTAGCGTTGCGCGCGCGGCCCAACATTGGCCCAGAGGAGGTCGACGGTGATGTGGGTGCCGCGATACGAGGTCGCGGCGATGCCCCAGAAAATCAGGATACCGAGCAGCAGCGTGCCGAAATCGTAGCCGTCGGGGATTGAGGTCGAGAAGAAGTAGCGCAGCAGCACCGAGACGAAGACGTCAGCGGCGACGATGCCGACAAAGGCCGCAGCGATTAGCTCAATGCCATCGATGAAGCGATCCATGTAGGTTTGAAACATGGCGCCAATCCAGCCAACGATGAGTCATGATGCACATCGGGGTGGCCGGCCCTCATACTGAAGGGGCCGGCCCGAGGAAAGTACGCGCGCCGCACACGCTCCGGCGCGCGCCCGCCGCTTCAATACGCCGCGTTGCGCTTGGCAAGCTCGTCCTTGAGCTCCGCCAGTGCCTTGTCCGGGTCGACGCCGGTCTTGCGCACGTTGTCTGCCCAGGTCTTTTGCAGCGGCTCGGCCGCTTTTCGCCATTTCGCGAGCTGCTCGGCGGAGATCGGATAAACCTCGTGGCCGGGCTCGGCCTTCAGCTTGGCGATTCCGGCATGCTCGAAATCGGCCCAGGGGCCGGCCACCTTGCCGGCCCATTCATTGGTGCAGTGTTCGTCGATCACCTTTTTCTGCGCCGGCGACATTTGATTGTATTTGTCCTTGTTGAAGACGAAGGCAAAGGTGGTCACATAGAGCGGCACGTCCATGTGATATTTCACCACCTTGTCGATGCCGAACAACGGGATCGAGCCCCACGGGAAGGTCACCGCGTCGGCGACGCCTTTCTCGAGCACGTCGCGCACCTCCGGCGCACCTGCCCGGACATTGGTGCCGCCGAGCTGGGTGACGAAGGTCGCGATGGTCGCGTGCGCCGGTCGAATCTTCATGCCCTTGATGTCCTCCGGCACCATGATCTTCTTGGTGCGTGAGTGGAACGTGCCGGGGTCATGGACGAAGGCGAGGCAGAACTTGACGTCTTTCATCTCCTTGTCGGCATATTTGCGATACCAGGCATCGAAAGCCTGGGAGCCGCCTTTTGCATCCTTCATCAGGAATGGGAGTTCGCCGGCGCCGATGATCGGGAAACGACCCGGCTGATAGCCTGGGTTGATGTAGGTGAGGTCGGCAATGCCGTCGCGCGCCATGTCGTAATGGTCGAACGCCTTGCCGAGCTGCTGCGACGAATAGACCTTGGATTTGATGGTGCCGCCCGAGGCCTTTTCGACCGAGGCGCCCCAGTCCTCGAGCGCCTTCTGCAACGGATGCGACGGCGGCACCCAATGGGAGAGTTTCAGTTCGAAGGTCTGGTCCTCTGCGCGCGCGCTTGGCGCGGTCGCAGCCAGTAAAGCCAGCCCCGCCGCGGTCGCAAGTGCGATCATGCGGAGATCTTTAAGTCGCGATTGCATTGGCGCCTCCCTAAGGTATCGTATTGCCGATCCGCGTTTGCCAAACAGGATCGGGATTTTCCGCAATTCAGCCTCAAAAGGGAGGGCTTGTAAAGCGGAAGGTTGGCATTAAAACTTTTTTCGGGCGCGCGAATCGGATGACCGAACCCGGGCGTGCGCACCGATCCTGCAGCGCGTCATGTTAGTTCAAACCCATGGAGATTGCAGTGCCTCGAAAGCCGAAACCGGTTAAACGACCCGCGCGGGCCACGAACGCGATCGACTATGGCCCGCTGGAGAACTGGGTCGGCTTCCGCCTGCGGATGGCGCAATCCGCCTCGTTCCAGGCCTTCGCCCGGCTGACGCACGACGTAAAGATAAGGCCGGGCCGGTTTGCGACCTTGATGCTGATCGGCCGCAACCCGGGCATCAGCCAAACCGCGCTCAGCCAGGCCAACGGCCGGGACAAGTCGACGCTGACCCCCGTTCTCAACGATCTGGTGAAGCGGGGGCTCGTTCGCCGCACGCGGACGCCGGACGACCGCCGCACCTATCAGCTCGCCTTGACCGCGGCGGGCCAACGCATGCTCAAGCAGCTCGCCGCCTGCGCCGTGGTCCACGACCGCCATCTCGACCGCATCATCGGCCGCCACGACCGTGCGCATTTCCTGTCCATATTGCGGCGGATCGAAGCGGAGCTGTTGGGCGATCGCGCAAACGGAAGGCCCTCGGCGCGCCGCTGAGCGGAGCGCGCGGACCGAGAGGACGCAAGGGGCGCGTCCGGGGCTAACCGCGCAGCCGTGCAATCACCTCGGCCGGGATCGGTTTCGACTTCAGCTTGTCCGGATTGTTGGGATCGCGCCCCGCCCAGACCCGCGTCTCGAATCCTTCGACCGCGAGTTCCTCGTGCCGCAGCAGGCGATGGACGATATTGAAGCTCGACCGCTTGATCTCGGCCACGGTCGTCTCGATCACCGTCACGTCGCCGAACCGGCTCGCCTCGAAGAAGCGCGCCCGCGTATCGACCATTGGATAGCCGACAATGTCATAGGCGCGCAAAAACTCGAACTTGGTCATGCCGAGGGCGCGTTCGAACAGAGCCGTGGTGCTGGTGTCGAACATGGCGAAATAGCGCGGATAAAAGACGATCCCCGCGGGATCGCAATCGCCCCATTCGATGCGCACCGTCCGGCGGTTGGTCAGCATGCCCTTTTTTCGTGCCGGCCAGCGCGTGCCGTCACCGGACTGATCGGTCTCGACCCAGGGAGGAGCGTCGTACATCGAAGCGGGTTTCCGTTCAGGCTGCATGGGGGCTGACGGCGCCGGTGCCGGCGGGTCCGCACATGCGAATGGCGGCCCGGATCATCGCCCGAGGTGAATGGCACTGGCAAGACGAGCGGGTCAAGCGCAGTTCGGCGGCAGAGGAGAGCGTCGGCATCGACGCACCGCCTGACGCGGCTCGCGGGGTTGCCATGCTGACGCGGTTTCCGTCGGGCCAGAAACTATCTAAAACGGCTCAGGCCCAAGACGATTAGGCCTCCAGTTTCTCCGCAGGATCGTTCCGAATGTCAGAGTTCATGTCCCTTGCCGACGCGGTCGCCGCCACGGTCGCCGACGGCGACGCCGTGGCGATGGAGGGGTTCACCCATCTGATTCCGTTCGCCGCCGCCCATGAGATCATCCGCCAGGGCCGCCAGCGGCTGACGCTTGTGCGCATGACCCCGGACATCATCTACGATCAGTTGATCGGCATGGGCTGCGCCGAAAAGCTCATCTTTTCCTGGGGCGGCAATCCGGGCGTCGGTTCGCTCTACCGCTTTCGTGATGCAGTTGAGAACGGGTGGCCGTGTCCCCTCGCGCTCGAAGAGCATGCCCATGCCGCGATGGCCAACGCTTACGCGGCCGGTGCAGCGGGATTGCCCTTCGCCGTATTGCGCGGCTATCTCGGCACCGATCTGCCGAAGGTCAATCCGAATATCCGCACCGTTACCTGTCCGTTCACGGGCGAGACGCTTGCCGCGGTTCCCGCGCTGCGGCCGGATGCGGCAATCATCCATGCGCTCAAGGCCGATCGCGCCGGCAATGTGATGATCGAAGGCATTCTCGGCGTGCAGAAGGAGGCGGTGCTGGCGGCCAAACGGGCGCTCGTTACGGTAGAGGAGATCGTCGAGGACTTCGGGCCGCGCAGCCCGAATACGGTCATCCTGCCGTCGTGGACGGTGA
>Ga0315534_1002548_pt1 | contig 12143 bp, 11 predicted proteins | sample SalMarSW160240MG_FD_203094 | JGI IMG/M metagenome (GOLD analysis project Ga0315534, IMG submission 203094) | Salt marsh sediment microbial communities from the Plum Island Ecosystem LTER, Massachusetts, United States - Salt Marsh Sediment SW1602-40 ... | reverse complement strand
CCCGAACGCGCCAATTGACATCGAAGCTGACAAACTCAACGTCGACGACGGTGCCAAAGCGGCGGTCTTCACGGGCAACGTGCGTGCCGTGCAGGGTGACGTCGTAATGCGCACGTCTCAGCTGCGCGCGCACTACGTGGGCGCCGCCGGTTTGACGGCTGCATCGTCCAGCAGCGCAAACCAAGAGCCGGCGCGCCTGAAGCTGGTCGAAGCCCTCAATAAAGTCATCGTCACGTCCAAAGACGGTCAGAAAGCAAGTGGAGACTGGGCCAAGTTTGATATCAAGAAGAACACGGTGACGCTTGGCGGCGATGTCGTGCTCACCCAAGAAAAGAACGTCGTACGCGGCACGCAACTCGTCATTAATATGACCACCGGTCAGACCGTCATTCAGACCGCGCCCGGCGCGGCCTGGTCTGCGAGGTCCTCCCCTGCCGGTCAAGCAAAGAAAGGCGATCAGGCTGAAACGCGCCCCGTCGTTGGTGGACGGCCAAGCGCTGTGTTCTATCCCAGCCTCGGCAAGAAGAAGGGAGCCCGCAAAAAGCCATCCGGTTCAGGCACCGGCTCCAGCGGTTGGGCCCCATCAACGGCCCCCTGAGGCCCTGTCGCCGATTGACACCGGCTTTGAAGCGCGCACCATAGCTCAGCGGCCACCCATTCAGAACGCCAACCCGAGGTTTGCGAACAGTGGTGAGAATCATCCCCTTTGGGTCACAACGTGCTCAGCCTACGCCGCAGGCTGCGCACGCGCCGGGTGCTCTGACGACTGCCAACCAAACCCACGACTATTATGAAGATGCGCCACAGCAATTCGGCGCCGAAGGTTGGCTGACCGCCCATCATATTCAGAAAAGCTACAAGCGCCGCATGGTGGTCAAGGGCGTCAGCCTCGCTGTTGGCCGGGGAGAATCGGTTGGGCTTCTCGGTCCAAACGGTGCTGGCAAGACGACGGTTTTCTACATGATCACCGGTCTGGTGAATGCGGATGCTGGCCGCATCACCATCGATGGACAGGATGTCACACGTCTGCCGATGTACCGGCGTGCGAGACTGGGAATTGGCTATCTGCCCCAGGAGGCCTCGATCTTTCGTGGCCTCACGGTTGAGCAGAACATCATGGCTGTGCTCGAGCTGGTGGAGCGGTCCTCCAAGCGGCGCAAAGAGAAGCTCGACAGCCTACTTGAAGAGTTTCGCATCTCACACCTGCGAAAGTCGCCGTCGATTGGCTTGTCGGGCGGGGAACGGCGCAGATGCGAGATCGCCCGAGCGCTCGCGTCCGGTCCATCGTTTATGTTGCTAGACGAACCATTCGCGGGAATTGATCCCATCGCCGTCGGCGATATTCAGGAACTCGTTCGCCACTTGACCGAGCGAGGCATCGGCGTTCTGATTACCGACCACAACGTTCGCGAAACGCTGAGCCTGATTGATCGCGCGTACATCATCTACGATGGTCAGGTTCTGACTCAAGGGAAGCCGGAAGAAATTATTGCCAATGACGACGTTCGACGCGTGTATCTCGGTGATATGTTCGTCAATGCACAATGATAATTCTTGTGGCTGATAACGTGACCTGGAACTCGTAGAATAGGCGCATGTCGCTCACGGTAAGGCTGGAGCTGAGACAGGGCCAGCAGTTGGTGATGACACCCCAACTGCAACAGGCCATTCGTCTTCTGCAGCTGTCCAATCTAGAGCTGGTGCAGTTCGTCGAAACCGAACTAGAACGCAACCCGCTACTCGAACATGACGAAAGCGGTGAAACGCAGACACGCTCGGAAGGTGAGGCACCAGAGGCTGGCCCATCCGATGAGCCTGCCGCACCGGGCGATGAGGACTGGCTCAATCTTGCCGAGCCAGTCGCGGATCCCGAAGGCGCCTTCGATACCGACTACGACAATGTCTATCCCGATAGCACACCGTCAGAATTCGGCGGCGATTTCGCGAGTTCGGGCTGGGCATCGATGCGTCAGCACGGAGCGAAATCCGACGATGACGTCAATATAGAGGCCTATGTCGCAAACGATGTTTCTTTACGCCGACATCTCAGCGAACAGCTTCCGCTTATCCTCAAAGAGCCTGCAGAAAGAATCGTCGGCCAGCACCTGATCGACATGGTCGACGAGGCAGGTTACCTCCCCGCCGATCTCGGCGCAGCATGCGAAAGACTCGGCGCGCCGACGGATCTCGTGGAGCGCGTGCTTACCAGTCTGCAAACGCTTGATCCCCCGGGCGTCTGTGCCCGGTCGCTGTCAGAGTGCCTCGCGCTCCAGCTCAAGGAACAAAACCGCTACGATCCAATCATCGCAATACTCCTCGACAATCTGGACCTGCTGGCCGCGCACAATCTAACCGCGCTTCGCAAGCTCGTTGGCGTGGAGATGGATGAGCTCACCGAGATCATCGCCGAGATCAGACACCTTAATCCCAAGCCGGGCCTGAAATTCGGCTCGGTTCAATTTCAGCCCGTCGTTCCCGATGTGATCGTGCGGTCTGGTTCGGATAGCAGTTGGATCGTCGAACTCAACAGCGAGACCCTCCCTCGCGTCCTGGTCGACCGCAGTTACTACGCGCGCGTTTCAAAGAACGCTGCGACGCCGAAAGACCGCAGCTATCTGTTGGACTGCCTGCAGACTGCGAACTGGCTCGTCAAGAGCCTCGACCAGCGCGCGCGCACGATCATGAAGGTCGCCGAGGAAATCGTGCGCCAGCAGGGCGGGTTCTTCACCCACGGAGTCGAATATCTGCGCCCACTCAATTTGAGGACCGTCGCGGATGCGATCGGCATGCACGAATCGACGGTATCGCGTGTCACTTCGAATAAGTTCATGGCAACGCCGCGCGGTATCTTCGAACTGAAGTATTTCTTCACGTCGGCGATCACGGCTGCAGGTGACGGGGAAGCCCACTCTTCAGAATCTGTCCGTTTCCGGATTCGGCAAATGATCGATGGAGAGACACCTGCAAGTATTCTTTCTGACGATAAGATCGTGGAAAAGCTCAAGTGCGATGGCATTGAGATTGCGCGTCGCACGGTCGCGAAATACCGCGAGGCCATGCGCATCCCCTCCTCCGTTCAGCGCCGGCGCGACAAACGCCTGACCGAGCAAATCGAGCGCCCTGTCTAATTTTTCGCCGTTCGTTGAGGGGGATAGCCCAACAAAAGGGCTTGTGACCTTTCGCACTGCAATATAGATTCTATACGTGGCCACGCCGCTCCTGAGGTCCGGTGCGCCACACCCCAATTTGATGCGGATCTGAAGTCAACGCGCACACTGCGGCCTTTAGTGCCGCCTGGGCGGGTGGCTTGTGATGCCGCTGACGAGTTGGTGCTTTCTTTTCCAGCCTCACGGGCCCAAGACGGCGGCTCTTAAGAGGGAACCACGAGACAATGACACCCAAGGCGGCTGTCGCGCGAATCGATAAAATTGTCTCGATTGGCCGCTCAGAGGGGCTTGATCGTGCAACTTGGTCCTGCAAATTCCTTGAGGCGTCGTCGCCGAACCCCCACGGAACGGGGCTTAGGCGCCGAAAATCGCATTTCCAGCGGTTGAAGCACCTCATCAGCATACGCGCCCAGATTGGCGAACCCGCCGACAAGAGCTATATTGAGACAGGGTTGGGCAGCCATTCCGAACAGTACCGCTCCAACAGCCTGGCGGGCGCCGGGCCGATCGATTGGGGCATTGGCCGGCATCCACATTTCGGCAGTGTCATCGGACATGACCTTTCGGATGCCACTTTTCTGGTTTTGACAATGCCGCCTACTGGGGTGGTCGATGCTTACAAGTCGACATGTGAGCGCCGGCAAGCGCCGGTCACACGCCATTGAGGGCGAAACAACATTCAACCGGTTGGGACGGGAGTGACAATGGATCTGTCTGATCTGCTGGCCCCTGACGGGATCATCGCTTCGCTAAGCGCGACGAACAAGAAGCAGGCCTTGCTGGAATTGTCGGCGATCGCCGCCGAGAGGACCGGGCTTGATTCTCGTGAAATTTTCAACACGGTCTTGCAGCGTGAGCGATTGGGATCGACCGGTCTTGGCCAAGGCATTGCCATTCCTCACGTGAAGCTCGGCGCGCTCAACGGAATCGTTTGCCTGTTTGCGCGACTCGACAATCCAATCGAGTTTGAATCGCACGACAACGAGCCCGTGGATTTGATCTTTCTTCTGCTCGCTCCCGAGCACGCAAGTGGTGATCACTTGAAGGCGCTTGCGCGTATCTCGCGTGTGGTCCGGGAGCCGGCGGTGCTTGATCGCTTACGCAACGCACCCGATGCAACATCGCTGCATCTCACGCTGACGATGGTGGCACCGCCGCACGCGGCTTAAGCTTTCTCACACTTCGTTGGGATCGACTATGGGCAGACGCTTGTCTGCCCAACGACCATCATTGCGCCGATAGCAACGCCACCTACGATGATGCGCCACCAGCCAAAGAGCGCAAATCCGTGGCGGCTTACGAACTGAAGCAAATAGCGCACGACGAAGACGGCAGCCACGAACGCCACGATAAATCCCACTACGATGTTCGTGACGTCCTCCGGCCGCAGGATGTCCCAGTTCTTATAAAGATCGAAGGCGAATGCCCCAGTCATCGTCGGCATCGCCAGAAAGAAGGAGAACTCGGCGGCCGAACGTTTGTCGGTCCCCATCAACATCGCGCCCACGATTGTCGCGCCTGACCTCGACACACCGGGAACCATCGCAAGACATTGGAATAAACCGATCTTGAAGGCGAGCCCCAGCGGATAGTCCATGACATCGCGATAGCGCACTTCGAAGTGCATGCGGTCGACTACCAAAAGGATGATGCCCCCAACCACCAGCATGACCGCGATGAGCATTGGCGTCTCGAATAGAACGCTCTTGATGAAACTATGCCCCAGCGCCCCAACAAACGCGGCGGGCAAGAACGCGAGCAGTACCGCGAAAACAAAGCGCCGCGCCGTAGGATCATAGGGCATTGCAAACGCAATATTCGTCAGCTTGGCCGCATAAACGCTCAAGATCGCAAGAATGGCCCCGAGCTGAATGAGCACCTCGAACGATTTGCCAGGCGAGCAAATGCCTAGGAAGTGCTCGGTCAACAGGAGATGCCCGGTTGACGAAACGGGTATGAACTCGGTCAGACCCTCAAGCAGGCCGAGCAGAATAACTTGCCAAATCGGCATTTGCGGTGTCTGCGCCCTCGGTTTATCGGTGAACGTTACTCAAGTATTGGACGCGATGCTTAGCAGGAATTGGGCGCAATGGGTGCCGATTCCACGCCACATTCGCCAAGCGACTTTGCCTTACGATTACGCATGCCATCTTGACGAATCGGGGCTCACCGCCCGTCTTGAGGTGAAAATCTGATTCGGGGGGATCGGACCGAGGCATGAAGCAGGACCGGGGATGAACAAGCTGACGCACTATCCGCTCTGCCCGTTCTCGCGAGAGATCCGATTTGCGCTTGCAGAATCGGATATCGACGTCACGCTGGAGGAGGAACGGCCCTGGGAGTGGCGGCCGGAGCTGTTGGCCATCAACCCGGCCGGCGAATTGCCCGTCCTCCAGATTGAGGACGGCCCGACGCTGTGCGGCGCTTATGCAATCTCCGAGTTCCTGTCAGAAGAGGCCCTCGCCAATCCCGCCGAAGACCAGAGCGTCCAGCTCTTTCCTGGAAGCCTCGAACAACGCGCAGAAGTGCGGCGCCTGGCTGACTGGTTCAACGGGAAGTTCAACCGCGAGGTCTCGCGCGAGCTTCTGTTTGAGAAAGTCTATGCGCGCCATAGACCCGGCGGGCAGGCAACGCCAGACGCCAACGTCCTGCGCGCCGTGCGCACCAATCTGCGCTACCATATGAGCTACGTTAACTTTCTCGCGGATCAACGGCGTTGGCTCGCCGGAGAAGACCTCTCATTTGCCGATCTGGCCGCGGCAGGGCATCTTTCGGCGGTCGACTACTTGGGCGAGGTGCCGTGGGAAGAGTTTCCTGTCGCAAAGATTTGGTACGCGCGCGTCAAATCGCGCCGCGCGTTTCGCCCACTGCTAGCCGACCGCATACCCGGTGTCACGCCGCCCGAGCACTACGCCGACCTCGATTTTTGAGGCGCGGCTGGCAGACCGGGGATCCAACGCTGTCCCAAGGGGATTAGATCGTGACGTTGGACCTGAAAGAGGTCATCCGCCAAGACGCTGAAGCGTTCGGATTTGACGCCTTCGGCGTTTCGACGCCCGACTCCATCGGTTCGGCGGGGGACCATCTCATGCAATTCCTCAGCGCGGACCGCCATGGTGACATGGACTGGCTCGCGACGACCGCAGATCGGCGGTGTCATCCTCTGTCACTCTGGCCGCAAACTCGCGCCATCGTCATGGTCGGAATGAGCTACGCCCCGGAACACGACCCGCTCGAAGCATTGGAGAATCCAAAACGCGGGGCGATTTCCGTCTACGCCCAGGGCAAGGACTACCACGATATCCTGAAGTCGAAGCTCAAGATGCTCGCGAGCAAGCTTGCTTCGCATAGCGGTGCCGACGTCAAAGTCTTCGTCGACACTGCGCCTTTGATGGAGAAGCCACTCGCCGCAGCCGCAGGTCTGGGTTGGCAAGGCAAGCACACCAATCTCGTCTCGCGCGACCACGGGTCCTGGCTATTTCTTGGAGCGATCCTGACGACGGCCGAACTGGCGGCCGATCCCCCAGAGCTCGATCATTGCGGCAACTGCCGGCGCTGCCTCGACGTCTGCCCAACAGATGCTTTTCCCGCACCCTACCGTCTCGACGCGCGCCGTTGCCTTGCCTACCTCTCCATCGAGCACAAGGGGCACATTGCGGAAGAGTTTCGCCGCCCCATGGGCAATCGCATCTTCGGCTGCGACGACTGCCTGGCGGTCTGCCCGTGGAACAAATTTGCAGCTGTTTCCCACGAAGCGCGTTTCGCCTCGCGGCCCGAGACGGACAACCCACCGCTTGCCGAACTCCTTGAGCTCGATGACCGTGCATTCCGTCTGCGGTTTGCCGGCACGCCGATCAAGCGCACGGGCAGAGACCGTTTCCTGCGCAACGTCCTGATCGCCGCGGGCAACTCTGCCGATGCGGGCCTGCTGCCCAAGATCGAGCCGCTCTTGAACGACGCCTCACCGCTTGTACGCGCCATGGCCGTTTGGGCGATGCGCCAGTTGGGCGGCGAACAAGCCGGCGAGCCCATCAAACGCCGTCACCTCGCCCGCGAACGCGACGCGCACGTGCGCGCCGAATGGCAGACCCCATCAGCACCATGAGACACTTGTTTTGCTTTGGACTCGGCTACAGCGCCCGTCACGTCGCTCGCCAATTGGTAAGCGAAGGATGGACTGTAAGCGGCACGTCGCAAACGATTGAGGGTGCAGAGCGCATCGGCGAACAAGGTTTCGAAGCGTTCGTCTTCGACGGCACGTCGCCCGGCAATGGCATCGACGAAGCGCTCGCGCGTTCGACGCATGTCATCGTTTCTGTTCCCCCCAGAGATGGCGGCGATCCGGTATTGCGTCACCATGCACAGGGCATCGAATTTGCGCGATCCCTACAATGGATCGGCTATCTCTCGACCGTTGGTGTCTATGGCGACCGCCAAGGCGCATGGGTCGACGAAGAGAGCCCGCCCAATCCTATAACGGAACGCGCACGCCGGCGGGTTAAGGCGGAATCGGCTTGGCTTGAACTCGGCAGGCGCGCCAGCAAGCGTGTCAAAATCTTCCGGATCGCCGGCATCTATGGGCCCGGCCGCAGCGCCATCGAGCGTCTGCGCAAGGGCACGGCTCAGCGCATCGTGAAACCGGGCCAAGTCTTCAATCGCATTCACGTCGACGACATCGTCCAGGTGGTCGCGGCAGCCATGACCGGCCGCGCTTCACATGACATCTACAATGTCACCGATGACGAACCGGCCCCGCCACAGGACGTGATTGCGTTTGGAGCCGAGTTGCTCGGCATCCCGCCACCACCCGAAATCCCGCTTGAGGACGCAGACTTATCCCCAATGGCCGCCAGCTTCTATTCAGACAACAAGCGTGTGTGTAACGCGCGCCTGCATCACGACCTCGGCGTCGATCTCAAATTTCCCAACTATCGCGAGGGGTTGCGCGCAATTGCAGACCTCGAAGCCGTGAAGCCGGGCGTTTACGAACCTTAAGAGCCCGTTCAGGTCACGTTCAACCAATCCCCGCTTTATTGGCCAAATCCGGTCGCGGTTCCCCCGCCGCGTCTCGTGGTATCGGGCGCAAGACCCAGCCAAGAAACTGTCAAGGAGCGAGGACGGGATGCGAGTTGCAGCGGTAAGACCCAGTCGCACCACAGCATGTGCATTCGTGTTTGTGGGTTTCATTTCGGCTCTCACCCCCGCCTCGGCCCAAACCAATCCCGCACATTCACTTGCCGAGAAGTTTTCACAGGCCGCCGAGGACTCAGAGCGCAAGGCCGCAGAGGCCAAACGGCGCGAAGCCGAACGCAAACAGGCCGAAGCCGCGGCTGCCGCAGCTGTGCGTCGAGCTGAAGCAGAGCGCAAGGCCGCCGCCGAGCGCGCGGCCTATGAAGAGGAAATGCTCGCTCGCGCCCGTGCCGAGGCCGAAGAGCGCCGCGCCTTAGAAGCGGAAGCGAAACGTCTCGCTGCCAAGCGCGAAGCTGCAGAGAGGCGCCAGCGCGCAGAAGCCCAACGCCGCGCCAAAGAAGTCGAAGCCAAGCGGTTGGCCGCCCAGCGCGAGGCCGCCGAGAAACGCCAGCTTGCAGAAGCCCAACGCCGGGCCAAAGAGGCCGAAGCCAAGCGTGAAGCCGCCGAAAAGCGCCAGCGCGCAGAAGCCCAACGCCGCGCCAAAGAAGCCGAAGCCGAGCGTCTGGCTGCCGAGCGTGACGCCGCCGAAAAGCGCCAGCGCGCCGAAGCTGAACGCCGCGCCAAAGAGGCCGAAGCCAAGCGTCTTGCCGAACAGCAAGAGGCGCGTGAAGCGGAGCATAAAAGACAAGCGCGCGTACGTCTTGAGGCTGAGCGCGAAGCGGAAGTGCGGCGCGTTATCGAACAATTCCGGCTCGCCCGCGAAGCCCGCCGGCGTAACATGCCGCCGAACAATAGCCTCGGCGGACCACGTCCGCTGATTGCCAAGAAACCGCAAGTTCGCGAAGACAAGGTCGCGGTCACACCACAGCGGCTGCGCCAACCGGGACGCGTTACCGTCCTGCTCGTCATGGAGCCCAGGCGGAGCAGATCACGCGGTAAACGTAGCGGTGATCCCGTCCTTTGCGTCGGCAAGGGCTGTTATATCAGTGCCGGCGCCGACGATGCGGCCGACTATTTCCCGCGTTGGAAGGCGATGGGACCGGGAATCGCGCTCGGCCGCCGTGCGGGCGCATGCCGGCGCCAGCTCACTTGTGTATTTCGCGATATCGATTTTGGCGGGAGAACTGCCAGAATCCAGCCCGTCGATCTCGGCTACCTCCGCCACAGCCGGCGTCGCGTTCAGCAAGTCCGTCAGGATGGCAGTTGCACTGTCACCGACGGGCAGCTGCACTGTGCGCACACGGTCGTCGCCGACACCTACCGGGCATGGATTGTTCCTGAAGCCATCGCCCGCGAGGCAGGCCCGGATGCACTTAGTGACGCGTTGGAAGAGGGCTTGCCCGTAAGTCAGTCGGCCGCCCTCGCGGACCGGTGAGCCCAGGCTGCACGTTGGCGGCGCCTAGCCGCTAACCAGGTAGCCAATCCGCCCGTTCGAAGCCTCGCGGACCCGCTCCAAGTGCGCGTAGATCTCACGCGGATGCAGCGGGCGTCGGGTGCTCGCAATGCACTCACGCTCCAGGTTCAGCAAGTCTTCGAGCAGCGGCTGAGCCGTCTTATGCAGCATCGCTACGGCCTTGATCGCACTACGGCTCATGTTGAGCGGCACCTTCGGCACAACATCGGCAATGAGCGCCTTGGACCTTTCGGAAAGGTGCCCGGACAGGTGCCCAAAGATGCCGACCAAGCGGATCGGGAAATCCTCTTTGAATTTGTAGCCATAGTCATCCATCCAGGCGAACAGCTTATCCATCAGAAAGTCTTGCATTCGAAGCCGCGGGGTCACGCGGTAATCGCGCCACTCCGCAACGATATCAAAGTCAGGCTCCACCTCGATATCGGAGGGCGCGAACGTTTCTCTAGCCGTAACACCGATCCGATCAACGAAGTCGCGGTTCTTCATGTCGAAGCGTGTCGTGAAAGTCGGCAGCACCACCTCACCGTTTGAGGCGAGATCGAAGGCCTCGCGAACGAGCTTGGAGCAGAAGAGCTCTTTCGTGCCTTCAAGCTCCATGGAGAAGTCGTACAAGATGGGCGTGCCACCGGGGCTGTGGGACTGTTTGATAACCTCATAGATTTTTGCAGCGGCACGGCGGGCTAGATCTGCATCCTTGTGACGGAACAAGACACAGCGTCCGAGATGGTGATGCAGCGCTTTCTCCAAAGGTGAAATGATGCTGCCTTCCTCGATGAGGCTTTCGACAACCCACTGGCCCCCATTCTCGTCGATATGGATGATGGCCAAATGGCTGAATTGGGAGTGGACATCACCGATCCGCGCGATGGCGGCACTGTTGTGCTGCATCCCGCGCATGAGCAGCAGATCGCCGGAACGGAACGGGAGATCGTCACCCGTCTTGAATGCGCGATTGACCAGCGTGTTGAAGTCTCTCCCGCTGAAGCCGCGCATCGTCTTGTCATCTGGGGCCAGCTCGGGGTAACCCAAGTTGAGTTCACCCAACATGTCGGTCGCATACCGTGCGACGCGAAACGCACTCCGCAACGCCCTTTGCGCATTGAGTGACATGAAACCTTGCTGGTGCCACGTCGCGACCTGGTCACGCAGCCTTAAGCGCAGATCGAAGATCGCCTGCAGCAGATGCGGCGCGGACTGGCGCAGCTCATCGACTTCATAGCGATCCAAGCTGACGCGAAAGACCGCGTCGTAAACGTCGGCAAGGTGCTCTGAAAGCTCTGCAGCACTTCCAGGAGAACGGGTTGCGAATTCCGCAATCGCGTTCAAGTCGTTTTCGAGCCTAGCCGGGCTTGCGATCTGCTGCATCCCACTCCCCCCTGCATCCCCCAACCATAGCCCGCGTTACACGTCGAATATGTGATAGCGGTCTTGGCGTAACCGACCGGCCGACGGCCCCGGTTAACTGGGGCTACGCCTTGCGTTCAACAGCTTTACGGAGCTGGCTTGCGGTCCCATCGGCCCCTCAGTAGCCGAACGCGTCACATGGACGACCGTACCGACTTTGAGCGCATCGAAAGCATCATCGGCGACGACGCGGCGGGCAAAAAAGAGATCCGGCGAATCTTTCACCTCGACGAAGCCGTAGTTCTCATCGGGGAAGAGCCGCACAACGATGCCTGTATCTCCTGCAGACTCATGGTGCTTCACATCATGGTTCTTGATGGCGGAAATCTGCTCGAGCTGGCGTTCAATAGCCTCGAAGACACGATTGACGACGGCAGACTGGTCTCCCTTCATCTCGCGCCGGTCTTGCTCTCCTTTGGACACGATGGGCTTGTGTCCAGGCACGTCGATATCGACCGAGATGCCGATCGGAGTCTTACCGCTCTCGGGGCTGCGATGGGGCACTTCAACGACCACGCGCGCGCCGGTAATGTGTGAATGGAAACGCTGCAGACGATCGACCCGCTCGCGGATCAGCGTCTCTAGAGACTTTGAACTCGCCATGTTCTTGAAGGCGATCTGCAGCGGTCTTTCCATCGGTGTCTCCGGTTACTTTCGCATTGCCTCGTTGAGGCAGAGTCTTGTTGTTCAAATGAAGCCAGGGCTGTGGTGTCCGTATGGCACAGATTGGAGGTGCCAAAGACCGTCCCAAAATGCAAACATATCACGACGAAGCCACCCAGCGGGCGGGCGGTCCTGCAACCAATGAGGATCTGAGATGGCCGTGCGGCTCCCCATCGTTGGGGTCATGGGCTCTGGTGAAATGTCGCATACGTACAAAGCCGAGGCAATCGGCCGCTGGCTGGCGACCCAACCGGTTCACCTTCTCACCGGGGGCGGTAAGGGCGTCATGACAGCGGTCAGTCGAGCTTTCCAGGAAGCGCCAAGCCGGTTGGGACTCGTCATAGGGATCATCCCATGTGGTGATG
>Ga0315534_1002547_pt1 | contig 12145 bp, 8 predicted proteins | sample SalMarSW160240MG_FD_203094 | JGI IMG/M metagenome (GOLD analysis project Ga0315534, IMG submission 203094) | Salt marsh sediment microbial communities from the Plum Island Ecosystem LTER, Massachusetts, United States - Salt Marsh Sediment SW1602-40 ... | reverse complement strand
CCCGCGAAGCACTGCGTCGTGGAACGCGCGGATATCGAACCGCGCTCCCAATCGCTCCTCGGCCAGCTCACGGAGCTGGCGGATTTTCAATTCACCGATTTTGTACGCTAGAGCCTGTCCGGGCCAGGAAATATACCGGTCGACTTCGGCGCGAATATTGTGCGCCGCCAGCGCCGTGTGCTCGGCCATGTAATCAATCGCCTGCTGGCGGGACCAGCCGAAGTAGTGGATGCCCGTGTCCACGACCAGCCGGCACGCCCGCCAGACCTCGTAGCTCAACCGACCAAAATTACGGTACGGATCTTTGTAGAATCCGGTTTCCAGGCCGAGTCGTTCCGCGTACAGGCCCCATCCCTCGACAAATGCCGTAAATCCAGCAAATCGGCGAAACATCGGCAGGCCATCCAACTCCTGCTGCAGTGCCAGCTGCAGGTGGTGCCCCGGGACGGCCTCGTGCAGCGAAAGCGCCTCAATTTCATACAGCGGACGGCTCTTCAAATCGTACGTGTTCACATAATAGAACCCTGCGCGGCTGCCGTCGCCCGCCGCGGGCATGTAATAGGCCGTCGTCGTATACGGCGCCACGTATTCGGGAACCCGACGGATGCCGTACGGTGTGCGAGGAAGCGTTCGAAACAGCAGCGGCAGTTTTCCGTCCATGGTTTTCAAGACGATCGCCACTTCCTTCATCAACTCGTCGGCCGTCGCCGCGTAAAAACGACTTTCGGTACGGAGCATCCCGACAAAGCTGGAAAAGTCGCCATCGTATCCCGAAGCGCGCATGACCTGGCGCATCTCGGCGCGAATACGCCGTACTTCGGCCTTGCCCAGCTCATGGACCTCGGCCGGAGTCATATCGAGTGTCGTGAACTTGCGGACGCGGTGCCGGTAAAACGCCCGGCCGCGCGGCAGTGCCGATGCGCCAACCGAGCCTCGCGTTGCCGGAACGTACGTCGTCCGCAGGAACTCCAGCAGCACCCGGTACCCGCGCACGACGTGCTCGGAGATCGCTTCCCGGCCGGCGGCGCGGAGCCGCGTCCGGTCGGCGTCGTTCACGCGCTCGGGAAATTCAGCAAACGGTTCGTACAACAAGCTTTGTGCGGGATCGTCCACCAGCTGAGCTTCGATCGTGTCGCCGTAGCCGCTCAATACTACCGACGGCACGACGATGCCTCTGTCGATGCCCGTCCGCAGCAGTTCCAAATGCTGTTGGGCATAGCGATCGAACTGGCGCAGCCGGGAAATATAGTTTTCGTAATCCTCTGTGACGTCCAACGGCATCCGGCGGCGCAGCTCCGGAAATTCGACGTGAAACCCGGTGCGATTCGTGACAGGCGTCAAATAGGTTTCGTACTCCAACTCGGCAATCGCGTCCTCCAGCAGCCGATTAAAGATGTGATAGTTGACCTGGTCGGCGGCGGGAAGCGCCGACACATCCATGGTCGCGAGGCGGCGCAGGAAATCTTTCTTCGTTTCCAAGCGACGCAGCCAATCGGCCACCGCGACGTCGGGCAAGCGATCATCGTAGCGGCGGTCCCCGACCTGGGATGCTAGCAGTGGATCTTCGCGAACCTCGAACTCCCAGGCCTCGTCGACCAGTGAACGAAACGACGCCGATGACGAGTTGGGATCGGCCGCCACCGCGGGCAGGCAAAGCAGCGCCGAAGCAGCGGCGTGTACAGCGGTGCGGACGAAGGGAGGCATGGCGGACCCGAGCGACGAAGGAGGGAAGGACGCGGAAGAAATGCACGCAGTGCGTTCAGGCAGGAATGCTGCTGCCAGCCGCTGCTGACCATCACCGTAGCTGACAGTCACTGTAAAAGAATCCCGCGAAACCGGAAAGGGCCGGTTGGAACGGGATGCTTGATTGGAGCCGACGCCGTGCCGGGAAGCCGATCTTGCCACGCTGAATTCGGCTGCACTATAGTAAACACCTGTTTATCACATGGCCAGGCGTGAGGGTGCGGCAGGCAGCCGGGCGTTGATCTGATGGGGTTGGACCCGCCTTCTGAAACCGGCACATGAGAAACTTCCGGCGGCGGCCAGCACCGCGCCGGGCGGTTTCTGTCTGCGCGCTGCAATGCAAACAGGGTCATCTGGGGTTCGCCTTCCATGGATGTGGCATCATTTCTGCAGCGGCTGCAACGGCTTCCTTTTTACGACGGACAGATTCGTCATGTGGAGGTATTGTCCGCACGCGAAGGGCAGTACGGCGAGCCCGGACGGCCGCTGCCGCCGGCGCTTGGAGAGACGCTCCGGCGGCAGGGAATCGAACGGCTTTTTACGCACCAGGTACAGGTGCTGGAGCACGCCCGCGCCGGGCGGGATGTGGTCGTCGTTACGGGCACCGCCAGCGGCAAGACATTGTGCTACAACCTGCCGATCCTGGAAGCCGTGGCCCGGCAACCCGAGGTCCGCGCGCTCTATTTGTTTCCCACCAAGGCGCTCGCGCAGGACCAGAGAAAGGGCCTCGGCGAGCTGCTGGCCGGTTCGCCCCTGGCCGACCAGGTCCGCCCCGCCGTTTACGACGGCGACACGCCCACTGCCGAGCGGCGTCGAATTCGCGGCGACGCCAATCTGGTGTTGTCCAATCCGGACATGCTCCATGCCGCGTTGCTGCCGTACCATCCCAAATGGGCTTCCTTCTTTCACCAACTGCGGTTCGTTGTGCTGGACGAAGTCCATACCTACCGCGGCATCCTGGGTGCCAACGTGGCGCTCGTGCTGCGAAGACTTCAGCGTGTTTGCGCGCACTACGACGCGCATCCGGTGTTTGTGGCCGCCAGCGCGACCATTGCCAATCCCGGGGAACTGGCATCGCGATTGACGGGTCGCGACGTGGCCGTAGTGGATCAGGACGGCTCGGCTTGCGGCCGCAGGTATTTCGTGTTGTGGAATCCGGCCGCATCCAAGACGGACCGCCATGCGCGGCGCAGTGCCCACGACGACGCCGTGGAGATCATGGCCGAAGCGGTGGCCGGCGACCAGCAGACGCTCGTGTTTGCACGAACCCGGCAGGCGGCGGAACTGGTGCACCGCTACGTGGTGGACAAATTATCGCAGGTGGGGTCGGACAAGGTGCGCCAAGTCCGAGCGTATCGGGGAGGATACCTGCCCGTGGAGAGGCGACAGATCGAACAGGATTTGTTTCGAGGACGTCTGCGCGGCGTGGCGGCGACCAATGCGCTGGAGCTGGGTATCGATGTCGGCTCGCTGGATGTCACCGTCCTGTCGGGATATCCGGGAACGATAGCCAGTACCTGGCAACAGGCGGGGCGGAGCGGCCGTCGGCACGATGAGAGTCTCGCGATTCTCGTGGCCGGGAACGACCCGGTCGATCAGTACCTGCTGAGGCATCCCGATTATTTCTTTGACCAGACGCCCGAACACGCCGTAATCGATCCCGAAAACCCTTATGTGCTGGCCAAGCATCTCAAGGTGGCCGCCTTCGAACTGCCGCTCTCAGAGGAAGACATCCAACGCTTTGGTTCCAAGGCCTTGCCGATCGCCGAGATCCTGCAACAACAGAGACAGCTCAACAAGGTTAAGGAACGGTTCTATTTCGCGGGCGGTCAGAACCCGGCCGTTGGCGTCAGCCTGCGCCATATGAGCGACAACACGTTCAGCATCGTGCTTCATCACTGGGCAGCCACGGCCACGAGCCACCCGGCGGACAACCGCCCTCGCCGCGCACATGAGGTGATTGCCAATGTGGATGCCATCAGCGCGCCGGAACTGGTTTATCCCGAAGCCGTTTATCTGCATGACGGACAATCCTACCTGGTCCGGCAGCTCGATTTGAACGGCAAGGTGGCCTACGTCGAACGGCGCGAAACGGATTACTACACGCAGGCCGTGCTGGAGAGCAACGTCAAGATTATCGATCAGCAGGACGACGAACCGTCCGTGCCCATGGCCCGAGTCGCCTACGGCGAATTGGATGTTTCTTGGAAGACCGTCGCTTTCAAGAAAATCAAATTCGAGACGCGGGAGAACATCGGCTTGGGACCGGTCGATATACCGGCTCAGAACCTGCAGACCACCGGTCTGTGGCTGGTTCCAGACGCTGCGGCCAGCCGGATACTCAAACAACATGGGATGCGGCTGGGCGAAGCGGTCGTGGGCCTGCGCAATCTGGCCATCGTGGCACTGCCCATTGTGGCCATGTGCGACAGTCGCGACTTGGGCGGTGTTGTGGACACCAAGAACCTGGGCCGGACCGCGCTGATACTTTATGATCGCTATCCCGGCGGCCTGGGTTACTGCGAACGGGGCGTTCAAGCGATGTCCCGGTTGCTGGCCATCTGCCGGGAGATGGTTCGCGATTGTCCGTGCCACGATGGATGTCCGAGCTGCGTCGGTCTGCCCAACCTGCGGCCGGCGATCCATAGTGATCCGGATTTGGCGAGGGGCTACCCGATTCCAGACAAACGGGCCACCCTGCAGTTGCTCGAGTTACTGGTGGACCCGCAGGAACAGTCGGGCGTTGAGCTGTATACCGCCGGTGAGCGGTGATGGAACGGACGCTGCACAAACGGCCCTCAAGGCGTCTCGAGTGCGGATCCCGACCGATCAACCGCGTGACGGGTTGACAAGAGAGGAATTGCCATGTTGTCCGATGGCGTACGCCGCCGTCTCGCGCAGCTCAACCGCATACCCAATTGCGAAATTTCGTCTTCCGCGAACGGCGCGGGCCACCGCGGGCGGATGCCGAGCATGATCCAAATGGAGGCGTCCCGGGGATGGATCGACCGCGGCCAGGTCGTGCACAATGCTGCGGGCACGCACCTTAGGATTACGGCGGCGCTGGCGGATGTCTGGGACGATGGCCCTGCGCGCCTGCGGCAAGTGGATCCCTGCCGGAAGCGGCAGTCATCGGGCGAGCCGGCGCACGCGGAACTGCGGGCCTTGGCGGAATGTTTTCCCGACCAGACGATGTTGTTCGATCTGGAGACCTGTGGCTTTGCCGGCTGCCCCGTGTTCCTGGTGGGGCTGTTGCGATGTGTCGACCGGGAAGCGCTGATCGAACTTCTGTTGGCGCGCGACTATAGCGAAGAACCGTCCATTCTGGTGGAGTTCTGGAGAATTCTGGGATCGGCCCGCGTGATGGTGTCGTTCAATGGCAAGAGCTTCGACTGGCCGATGTTGTGCGACCGCAGCCGATTGCACCGTCTGCCCGATCCCCCGCCTGCCCCGGTGCACTGCGACCTGCTGCACCATTCCCGCCGCAGATGGAAGCACCGTTTGCCCGACTGCAAACTGCAAACGTTGGAACGCTATATCTGCCACCGCTACCGAACCGGGGATGTCCCGGGAAGCCGCATCCCGCAGGCGTATCACGATTTTGTCCGCAGCAACGATCCACGCGAGATGGACGGCATCCTGGGCCACAACGTGCTCGACCTGGTCACGCTGGCGGATCTTGCCATGCGGAGTCTGCCGGCGAAAAAAAGGGGCCAGGAACGCACGGCACTCGGTTAGTGTAACGCGCAGCTCTGTTGTCCGTAGTGCCCGTGTTGTCGGTGATGCCCGGTGTCCGCTCAAACAGTCGGCCACATGGTCCACACAGCAGCGCTGGAAGCAGGATTAGATCGCCTGCCAAAGCAATCGCCAGCAGCACGGCCATCATCAGCGCAAATCGTTGCGTCGGAACAAATTCACTCAGCGCAAATACCAGGAGCCCAAGACCGCAGCACACCGAAGTCTGCACCATCGCCACCCCGCAGTGGCGATACGTCTCGAGGACAGCCAGTGGTCGAGAAACCCCTGTCTGCAGCGCGCGACGAAATGAGGTCGCGAAATGCAAAGTGTCGTCGACGGCGATGCCCAACGCCACGCTCGCCGTCATGACCGAGCCAATATCCAGCGGAGTTCCCATCCAGGCCAGCGTTCCAAATACGATCAGAATCGGGAAAATGTTGGGGACCATCATGACCAGTCCGGCAAGGATGTCCCCTTCCACGAGCGTCATCACTACCGTAACAACGCCGACCGCACCCAGAAAGCTCTTGTAGAGATCGTCGAGGAGCTGATGTTGGATTTGGTGCACCAAAGGCATAACACCCGTGAAGCGCAATGCGACGTCCGAAGACGGTAGAGAGACGGCATCGTGTAGCTCCGACTCAAGGTTGTTTCGAATGCGGTCGAGCAACTCGGCGTAATTGAGCGGATCGACCGCACTGACCAATCCGGTGACCCGCCAATGTTCCACGCCGTCCTCGATGTGCAGATAGTTTGACTCCACAAGAGTCGGGCGGAGGTTTTGCAGCGTGGACTGAACGATCTTCCGCTGCAGTTCTGGTGACAGACGTGAGTCGGTGGCTAACTGAGGCAGAAAAGTGGTGGCGGACACCGTGGCGGACACGGCCGGCTCCGATGTCAGCCCCTGCTGCAATCTTGAGAGCAACAGAATGCGTGCCGGCAGGTCGAGCGGACCGCCTTCCCGCACGGCAAGTTCCACTTCGATCGAGGCCATGCGAGCGACATAGTGTTCCAGCCATTCGTAGTCCGCGAGGATTCGACTGTCCTCGGAAAATAGCGTTTCGATTCGCACCGACGTATTCAACTCGGGGATCCGAACGGCGGCCAGTGCAAGGAGCCCGAGAGACACCGCCGTGATGGGCCCATGGCGTTTGGCAGCCAGGTTGCTTAGCCGCTGCCACAGCGCGTCGCAGGTGGATCCGCTGTGTTGAAGGCGTCGACGCCGTAGAGGCCAGAAGGTCAGCGCGGCGGGGATGATGGACAGCGTCAGCGCGGTCGTGGCCAGCACGCCCGCACTGGCATAGGAGCCGAACGCCTGAATCGGATCCAGGCGGCTCACCATCAACGAAGCCATTCCAATCGTCGTGGTAACCGCCGACAACGTGCACGGCAGCCAGGCGCGTTCAATGGCATGCGCCACGGTATGTTCCGGCGATAGGTGTGCTGGCGCGTCGAAGTAATAATTCGTCAGATGCAGTCCGCTCGAGACGGCCAGCACCTGAATCAGCGGTGGCAACACGATCAGCAAGGCGTTCATTTGGTCGCCAAGGTAGTACACCAGAGCGAGTGTCAGCCCCTGACCAGACAGGGCAACGCCGAATACGAGCAGCGCCGCGCGAAACGACCTGAGCCCCATCCACGACAACAACAGGACCACCAGCGCCGACGGCCCCGCCAGTCGACTGAGCGATCGCTGACTGGCATGGTCCACCGACAACCCGTCGATCACCGGCCCCGCGAGGTGCAGCTGGTCGCGCGGCACGTGGCAGAAGTAACTGGCCGCTCGTTCGACGAGTGGCACGAGCTCCGCGCGTCGCTTCAAACCTTCGTCGGTAAACGCAATCACCAGGCAGGTCGTTTGACCGTCCGGGCCCACGAAGGTTCCCTGCAATCGTTTGACTGCGGTGGCGGGTTCCAACGGAGAAACATCGATCGGCAATGCCGGTGAAACTGGTCGAGCCGAAGCACGAGTCATTTCTCGAAACAACTCCCGCCCCGAAGTTACTCGGTGGAAGTACCACGTCCCTTGCGAATCGAAGAATGTTGGATCGGCACGCAGTGCCTGGACCAGTCGATCCAGTGCGGCTTCATGAATGGAGCAGCCCGGCCAACTGAGGACGACGATATCTCCCGGACCGAATCGTTCACAGAACTGGTCGTAAACCGCGCGAGCTGGAAAATCGATGGCGACCCACGTCAGCGGAGAATTGCTGTTTCCCTGCAGCGTGCGCCAAGCCCCATAGCTGATCGCGGGGGCCAACACAAGACCGTACAGGAGAGCCAATTGCAGCCGCGGTCTGTGGGCAAACATGCAGCGCCCGTGTCTATCACAGCTCCCGCGTCGCGACTTCATGCTGCGCGCCGTGACTTCGATACATGGGACTTCGACGGTCGACCGTCAGTCCCCCGAGCCGACGGCCAGCGGGCAAGGGGTCCGAACCGCAAAAACGGGTAACCGGCAACGCTCTCCGCATATTGCCGGTAGTCACTTCCCAGGTAGTGGAGGAGCCGCCGGTCTTTCAACACGCTCCCCACCAAGATGTAGATCGTCCAAATGCCGGTGAGCAGCAGGTGGTCGAATGACATCCGAGGTGTCAACCAGATTAGTCCCAAAAAGCTCATATACACGGGATGGCGGAGATAGTGGTACGCACCGCGCGGTCGAAACGCTCGAGCAGGCAGTGTTTGCCGCCGGAGCCAGGCGAGCCACGGCGACAAGCCTGATTGATACCCCAAGCCGGTCAGGCTAAGGCTGTAGAATAGCGCGAGCCAACTGAGGGCGAATCCAGCTTGCACGGCTGCCTTCGCAGCACCGCCCAGTTGCCACAGCGTCGGTTCGCAGGCCCTCCAGAAGAAAATGACCGCCAGCAGGCTCAGGCATGTCACAACGCAATAGAACGATCCGTAAAATGCGGCGGGTATCAACAACAGCAGCCGCTTCTTTACGGCCGGCAGCAAAAGTACGCTGTGCGGCACGACGAACTGCAGGGCGAGCACGACGTCCAGGAAGATCGAGCCGCGCGTTGATGATTGCGCACCATCCTTCAGGAACCAGAACAGATGCCACACCGTGAACAGAAACAAGGCTTGCGTCAGACAACCAGCGAGAATGCCGCCCGCTCGGCGTGCGATCTGCATTGCTGGCGGCCTGTTTGTCGCCATGCGAACTCGGTGCTCATTCCGGGAAGTCAGTGGTTGCTCAATCAGGGTCAGCCGCGGCCGGCTTCTGCGCGATGAAGCATCCATAGCGCATGGCTCCATTCTGGTACGCGGCAAGGATGGTCTCGAACCGATCGAGAAACGTCGCCGTGTCGGCGTCGAGCCACCGCGCGAGGTGGCGCATTCCTGTTCGGCGTACTCGGTTGTGGCAGATTTCCCAGGTCCGCATTACAGAATCTGTCCAGTCGTGCGATGCGGTGACTTCAAGACCCGATGAGCGAAGCCAACCGATGTAGTCAGAGCATGTTCCCAACGACGGACAGAAAAATCCTTCGCAAACGTCAGCCACTTGCTGCCGTGCCGTCGCGCTCGACAAGTCGTCGCCGGCCAACCAGGCACAGATTGCCACACGGCCACCGGGGCGCAGCCAGTGGGCGGATTTTTGAAAGAATCCGGGCTTGTCGAAGAGGTGCTCCGTACACTCGATGCTCCAGAGCACGTCGAAAGCGTGGGGTGTGAAGGCGGCCTGCTCCACGTCGTGACACCGAAACTCGACCCGGTCAGATACGCGTCGCCACCTTGCCGACCATCGGGCCCAACGTGCCTGCACAGCGCTCAGGGTGATACCCGATGCGCGACAATGGAATTGTCGGGCCAGATAGATCGTGGACGCCCCCATGCCGCAGCCGACATCGAGCACGCGGTCTCCCGTCTGGACGCCGGCCTCTTCGGCCAGACGCTGAGTCAGTCGAAGCTGTGCCGTCGCAATCGGTTCATCAGCCACCCACAAACCGTGATGAATGTGCGCACCCCACAACAGGCGATAGAAGATTGTGGACAAATTGTAGTGGAAGCGAATGGCCTCTTTGTGAACCGTAGAGCAGGTAATCATGCGGACGGTCTCCCTGAATTGGTCCCGACGTCTTCGGACTGAGGCGTGCAAGCGGCATCGCTAGCGATTGGCGGTACGAGCCGGCCGTTCGCCGCGGTACTCGGGGGCAATCCAAATATCTCCAAGAATCGTCAGTTGGTCGGCAACACCCACAGCACCTAACGCCATGGTGAAGGGAGTTATGCCGAAATCGGACTGCAGAATTGAACATCGGCCGATCAGCCGGTTCCAGCCATTGCGCTGTTCGACTCTTGCCCGAAAGGCTACAGGTCGCGCCGTGCCGTGCAGCGTCAACGTGCCTTGAAATTCATATGGCGCCACGCCCCGCTGATCTGGCTGTGGCAACCGTTCGGCTGAGGAGATATCAAATTCCGCGGTGGGGAAACGCGCTGCATCGAGAACGTGCGGGCCGACCATGTTGGCAGTTACCTTTGACTGCGTCGCGGAATCGGTGGATCCCTTCAGACCAACGTACCTGCGCGCCTCGTCCGTGTCCGCCACAAAACTTTCCATATCGAAGACCAGCTTTCCCGCTTGCTCGGAGGCCCCCAAATGTACCTGGCCAGATCGCAGTTTGCCCATGATGGCATGTTCGTGGCCGAAACCCGTCTTTCCGACGTACACGTAGATGCGGCTGGCATTGAGATGCACCTCCCCGGGAGCAAACGTCTTGCGCGGTACGGACGCGTGTTGCCCGATCGCCGACGATGCGCAGGCAAGCCACGCCAGCAGGATCCTCGCGCCGTACTTGCTCCTCCGCGGTAACACATCCATGAATGGATTCCTCCACGCTCAGGCTTCGCTCGCCGGCGGATGCTAGCATCCCTGATCCCGCAAATTCACGCAGATTCCCGGACGAGTGATTGGTATTGACGGATTCGTCGCACATGGGCCACGATCATGGGCACAGAGGTACTACATATATCGTTGTTGTGTCGAGGTCAGTATGAGGGAAAGCGTTGTCCCCAGCGTCTCGCCCCGAAGAGGAGACGGATAAAGTGAACGATTTCCGGCTGACGCGATACGAGTTGGAATTGATGGACATCCTGTGGGGGCGTGGCGAAGGCACGGTGCAGGAAGTGTGCGACGGTTTGGGTCGTGAACTTGCCTATACGACCGTGATGACGACGCTGAGCCTGCTTGAGCGCAAAAAAGGTGTCCTTGAACGATTCAAGCGAGGCAGGGCTTACGTTTACCGTCCACTTGTGTCGCGGCAGGATGTCTCACGCTCCATGCTGACCGAGTTTCGAGAGGTGCTGTTCGAGAATCGCCTTCCTTCGCTGGTGCTCAGCGTGCTTGCAGAGGAGGAGCTGACAGCCGATGACATTTCAGCCATCCGCAAGGCGTTGGATGACATTGACTCTGCGTCATGAAGAGCTCTGCCGCGCTTGAAATTCTGCTTTCGTTGACATTGCAGGCTTCGCTGCTGATCGTCGCCTGTCGATGGCTTCTTTATCGTGAACGCGATGGCCGCGCCGGGGAGCGTGGTTGGTATGTCTGCCACCTCCTTATTCTGCTTCTTACCTGTCTTGCCTGGACAATCCCCCATCTTCGGCTGTTGAGAATGAGCGCGTTGGTTCATCCGGAATACGTCGAACCATGGGTAGACTACGAGTCTGAAGTGGCCTACGCTCTCTTGGTAGTGTGGCTGGGCGGCGCGACGTTCCAGCTTGTCATGCTGGCGATCGGAGTTTTCCAAAGTGCACGGCTCGTGCGGGCGGCACAATCCGCGGATACTTTGACGGCCGGCGCGTTGCTCAACAACGAGCACGCGTTATCTAGTCGCCGCCTGCGCAATCTGGAATTTCGCATCAGTTCGCAAACTGGGACGCCCTTCTGCTGGCATATTTCGCGGCCGATCATCGTCCTGCCCGATAAATTCCTGACGGCATCTGACGCAGAAATCCAGGCGATCGTACGGCACGAGCTGGCCCATCTCGAAGCGGGTCACCCGTTGCAGCTCTTCCTGCAGCGACTGGTGGAGGCTGTGTACTGGTATCTGCCTCTCGTCTGGTGGGCATCTCATCAAGCCAGACGGCATCGTGAGTTCGTCTGCGACGATGAGGCGATTCGATCGATGCGCGAAGCGTCGAGTTACCTCAAAGGGTTGTTGCTCGTTTCGCAGTCGGGCAGCCCTCCCGTCGAGCTCTCGGCAGGATTGGCGTTCCGCGGCGCGACTTCGCTGCTCCAAGAACGCGCTGCGAGGATTGCCGGGCGAACGTGGCGCCGAAATGGCGGACCCGCCGGCACGTTCGTGCGACGGAAATTGACCGCCGTGGCCGTCTTGATTTCCCTGGCATGGCTGCCCGTGAACGCGGCCGCTTCTGGTCGATCGATGTGGTCTCCGTGGCCAGGCTGGACCGCCAAGGTGCTGTATGAATTCGGCATCGTGGCACGCGACTACGAAATTGACGGCCACCGGTTGCCACAACACAGGCACGTTCCGGCAGCATCGTCCGGAAACTCACGTCCATGAAACTTCCCGACAGGTTTTAACCGATGGACGTTTACCGCGCGAGGGAAAGTGGTTTCCCCAAGCTCAGCAGCTTCGGCATGAGGCGTTCGGTCACACGGACGACACGCCTTGTCGCGGGCTTCACGGTATTGGAATTG
>Ga0315534_1002546_pt1 | contig 12148 bp, 9 predicted proteins | sample SalMarSW160240MG_FD_203094 | JGI IMG/M metagenome (GOLD analysis project Ga0315534, IMG submission 203094) | Salt marsh sediment microbial communities from the Plum Island Ecosystem LTER, Massachusetts, United States - Salt Marsh Sediment SW1602-40 ... | reverse complement strand
CCAGTAAGGCGTACCTGGAGGGCTTCTATTTCAAGCCCCGCATCGATCGCGAACTGCTGGCTCAATATCACGAAGGCATCATCTGTCTCAGTGGATGTGCTTCCAGCCAATTCAACCGCGCGCTGTTGAGCGGTTCGGGCAGCCGGTCCGAACTGGACGAAGCCTGCGACATTGCGGCATGGTTCGCCGAAGTCTTTGGCGACCGCTACTTTATCGAAATTCAGAATAACGGGCTGGAAGTGCAACAATTGGCCATGCAGGGCGCCGTCGACGTCGCGCGTCGCATGGGCTTGCCGTTGGTCGCGACGAGCGACGCGCATTATCTGAAACGAGAAGATGCCGAAGCGCAGGACGTGCTGTTGTGCATCAATACGGGAAAGTTCCGCACGGACACGAAGCGGATCAAGATGGAGGGGGATCAGTTCTATCTTCGCGGCCCGCAGGAAATGTACACGGCATTTCCCGGCCACGAGGAGGCGGTCAAGCGGAGCCAGGAGATCGCCGATCGCATCGACATTGAACTCGACCTGGGCCAGCGCCATTTTCCGTCGTTCTCTCCGCCCGCGGAGAAATCGTCCTCCGATTACCTCCGCGAACTGTGCATCACCGGATTACGCGAACGTTACGGTACCGACGAGCTGTCCGACGAAGTTGTCAAACGCCTGGATCGCGAACTGCACGTCATCAACAAACTGGAATTCGCCAACTACTTTCTGATCGTGTGGGATTTTGTCCGGTACGCCCGCGAACAGGGCATTCCGGCGACGGCGCGTGGCTCGGGAGTCGGCTCCCTGGTCTGTTATGCCTTGTATTTGAGCCATGTCTGCCCGCTCAAATATGATCTGTTGTTCGAACGCTTTTTGGACGAAAGTCGTCGCGAAGCGCCCGACATTGACATCGATTTCTGCAAGGAACGTCGCGGCGAAGTTATCCAGTACGTCAAGGCGAAATACGGTGAAGCGAACGTATCCCAGATCGGCACATTCGGTACGCTGGCCGCCCGGGCCGCCATCCGCGACGTCGGCCGGGCGTTGGGCATGCCCCTCTACCGAGTAGATGCCGTCGTGGCGCAGGTGCCCGATGTTCTGGGAATTACGATCCGCAAGGCACTCGAGACGAGTGATGATCTGCGTCGCCAGTACGACAGCGACGGCGATGTCCGCCAGCTGCTGGACCTGGCCATGAAGATCGAGGGGTTGGCCCGAAATCTGGGCACCCACGCCGCCGCCGTCGTGATTGCTGATCGGCCCCTGGAACAATACGTCCCGCTGTGCCGCGTCACCGGCAAGACCGAGAACATCACGCAGTGGTCGATGAACGATGTCGAGCGGGCCGGGCTGTTGAAGATGGATTTCCTGGGTTTGCGGAACCTGACGATCCTTTCCAAGGCCGTTTCGCTGATCGAAGAATCGCGAAACATTAAGCTCGATCCTCATCACTTCCCGCTCGACGACGCCGCGACCTTTGAGCTATTGTGCCGCGGAGAAACCAAGGGCATCTTCCAGCTGGAAAGCGGCGGCATTCGAGACCTGCTTCAACGGATGAAGCCGGACCACTTCCGGGACGTCATCGCCACCAACGCGCTCTATCGGCCGGGCCCGCTCGAAGGCGGCATGGTCGACGATTACATCGAAGTGAAGCATGGCCGCAAACAGGCGGCGTATCCGCACCCGGTGATGCAGCAAGTGCTGGCGGAAACCCACGGCGTGATGGTCTACCAGGAACAGGTGATGCTGATCTTGAATCGCCTGGGTGGTATCGGGCTCTCGGATGCCTACACCTGCATCAAGGCCATCAGCAAAAAGAAACTCTCCGTGATCGCCCATTTCAAGGAAGCGTTCGTCCAGGGCGCCGGGGAACAGGGACTCGGACAGAAGAAGGCACGTGAACTGTTTGAGATGATCGAGAAGTTCGCCGGATATGGCTTTAACAAGAGCCATTCCACGGCGTACGCCTTGATCGCTTACATGACCGCCTATCTGAAGACGCATTATCCGGTCGAATTCATGGCCGCGTTGCTTTCGGGCGACATCCCGGGACGAAATTTCAAGAAGAAAGACGCGCTGGTGGAACACCTGGAAGACTGCCGCCGCATGGAGATTCCGGTCGTCCCGCCAAACGTCAACCTGTCCGCGGTGGATTTCCGCGTCATCGACGGACAGATTGTGTTCGGGCTCAGCGCCGTCAAAGGGTGTGGTCACGGTGCCGCGGGGGCCATTGTCGCCGCCCGCGAAGCCGGCGGAAGCTTTCAGAGCTTGTACGATTTTGGCGAACGCGTGGATGCTCAGGACTGCAACCGCGCGACCATGGAAACACTGATCAAAGCTGGTTCGCTCGACTGTCTCGGCGCGCACCGCGCTCAGTTGATGGCGGGACTCGACCGGGCCCTCCAGGCAGGCGCCGCCGCCCAGGCCGACCGCCGCCAGGGTCAGAAGGGGTTGTTCGAGGATTTCGACGAGGAGAACGAGACGCACGACCCCCGCGCGGACTTGCCCGATGTCGCCGCCTGGCAGGAAAAGGAACAAGCGGCTTTCGAGAAGGAGGTGCTGGGCTTCTATCTGTCCAGTCACCCTCTTGAGGAGCACCAGCCCAGGCTGGCCATGTATTGTTCGCACGAGGTCAGCCAACTGGCCGACGAATCGCATCGCGCCGAAGTGCTGGTGGGCGGCATGATCGCATCGATCAAGTTCTCCCACACCAAAACGCCACGGGCCGGGAGCATGCACACCAAATATGCGATGTTTGACCTTGAAGACATGTCGGGCATTGTGCGGTGCATTCTGTGGCCCGAGCCTTTTGCCGCGTTCGGCCACTGGGTGCAGGGCGAGCGCATCGTGGCCGCCGCCGGCACCGTCGACCGCCGGCCCGGAAGCGAGGACGTCAACCTGATCGTGCACGAGCTGATTCCCGTCGACGCATTGGACGGGCGCTATTCCTCGGCCATAATGATGCGGATCCGCGAAGACACCCACGGCGTCCGCAGCCTGGAGCAGCTCCGTGAGATCCTGCAGGGATACCCCGGCGACAAGGAAGTTCGCTTGTTGCTCTGCCTGGCCGATGGTCACCGCGTGCAGCTGCGGTGCCCGGAGCAGCGCGTCGCGCTGGTCCCCGAACTCCGGCAGCGCGTCGATAACCTGCTGGGACCTGGAAATTTCCGCCTGTTGCGCGGTACGCCGGTCGGAGCCGGCGCCGCCCGCGGATCGGCCGGCCGCCGGTCAGGCAATGGAAAAACCGGGCCGCTTGCTGGAGAATAGGAATCGAGCAGCCCTGCGGGCCGGCGCTTGGCCATCCCGCACTCCGCATGCTCGCACGATGGCAGGCGACTGCCCCTCACACCGTTCGGCCCGCGCCCCATGCTGCCTCTCGAAAAAACCATCTTGGACCGCCAAGCCCTGGTGGGCGTCGTGGGGCTCGGCTACGTCGGCCTGCCGCTGATTCGGGCATTCGCCGACGCGGGGTTTCGCACGCTGGGATTCGATGTCGACCGATCGAAAGTCGAACGGCTGCAGGTCGGCGAGAGCTACATCGGCCATATCCCGTCGAGCTGGATCCATCGCTGCCTCCAGGAACAGGCGTTCGAGCCGACCAGCGACAGCCGCCGCCTCGACGAGCCGGATGCGATTCTGATTTGCGTCCCCACGCCGCTCAGCGACAGCCGCGATCCCGATTTAACGTTCGTCGAGCAGACCACGCGTCAGGTGGCCCGTGTGCTGCGTCCCGGTCAGTTGGTCGTGCTGGAGAGCACCACGTATCCGGGTACGACGCGCGACGTCCTGCTGCCGATCCTGCAGGCCGGCGGCCTGCGGCTCGGCGAAGATTTTTACCTGGCCTACAGCCCCGAACGGGAAGACCCGGGCAATGTCGATTACTCGGCGCAGCGGATTCCCAAGGTCGTCGGCGGCATGGACGCCGTCAGCCTAAGGCTGGCGGAACTGCTCTACGCCCAGGCGGTCGCCGCCGTGGTCCCCGTTTCGTCTTGTGAGATCGCCGAAGCGTGCAAGATCCTGGAAAACACCTACCGCGCGGTAAACATCGCCCTGGTCAACGAGCTGAAGAAGATCTTCGACAGAATCGGTATCGACGTGTGGGAGGTCGTCGACGCGGCCAAGACCAAACCGTTCGGCTTCCAGGCGTTTTATCCCGGGCCCGGCCTGGGGGGCCATTGTATCCCGATCGATCCGTTTTACTTGAGCTGGGTGGCGCGCCGACACGGTTTGCCGACACGCTTTATTGAGCTGGCTGGAGAAATCAACACGAGTATGCCGGACTACGTCATGCGGCGGCTTGTCGACGCGTTGAACGACGTAAAAAAGCCGCTCCGCGGCAGCAACATCGGCATCCTGGGAATTGCGTACAAGAAGGACGTGGACGACCCGCGTGAAAGTCCATCGTTTGAATTGATCAACCGGCTCCGCGCTGGGGGCGCCAACGTCGCGTACAACGATCCTCACATTCCCAGCCTGCCGCGGATGCGGCATCACGACCTACCGGCCATGGATAGCGCGCCGCTGTCGGCCGCCTGGCTGGCGGAACAGGACGCCGTGCTGATCGCCACCGACCACACCGCTTACGATTACGATTTTATCGTGGAGCACGCCGCTCTCGTTGTCGATACGCGCAACGCCACGCGAAACGTCCGGAACGGGCGGGAAAAAATTCGGAAAGCCTGACCGACGGCCGCAACGCCTGGCCGACAACGCCCTGCGGTGTGGTTGCGCGTTCCCAATTCCGTCGCGGATCAAGTCGCTGGCCGAACACGAAAAAGGCACAAGGTAGACTGCTTTGGCTTCCATAAGACGCATTCTCGTCACCGGCGGCGCGGGCTTTCTGGGGTCGCATCTGTGCGAACGACTGGTCCAACAGAGCCACGATGTCATCTGCCTGGACAACTTTTTTACCAGCCAGAAGAGCAATGTCGCCCATTTGCTGGGGCTGCCCAACTTTGAACTTATCCGCCACGACGTGACCCAACCGATCTTCCTGGAAGTCGACGAGATTTATAACCTCGCCTGCCCCGCCGCGCCGGGCCACTATCAATACAACCCGATCAAAACCATCAAGACCTCGGTGCTGGGAGCCATCCACACGCTGGGAATCGCCAAACGCTGCCGCGCGAAGCTGCTCCAGGCGTCAACCAGCGAAGTCTACGGCGATCCGGAAGTGCATCCGCAACCCGAATCGTACCGTGGTGCGGTCAATCCCATCGGACCGCGTGCCTGCTACGACGAGGGAAAACGTGCCGCGGAAACGCTCTGCATGGACTACCACCGGATGAACAACGTGGACATCCGTCTGGTCCGCATCTTCAATACCTACGGACCGCGGATGCATCCGTTCGACGGCCGCGTCGTTTCCAACTTCATTCGGCAGGCGTTGGCCCACGAGGAGATCACCGTCTTCGGCGACGGCAGCCAAACGCGGTCGTTCTGCTACCGCGATGACTTGATTGAAGGCATGATCCGCCTCATGAATCTGGATGCCGACGCAGTGGGCCCGGTCAACCTGGGCAATCCCGAGGAATCGACCATTCGTGAATTGGCCGAACTCATCATCGAGTTGGCCGGCTCGAATTCGAAAATCGTGGAAGGGCCGCTGCCGGAGGACGATCCGGTGCGCCGGAGACCGGATATTTCCCGAGCGCGGGCCCAGATCCATTGGGGGCCACAAGTCCCGCTCCGCGAAGGGCTCGCCAAGACCATCAACTGGTTTCGCAGCATCGATCTGACCGGCTACCGGCCGCCGACACCCAACTACCGATAGGGCCAGTGGGACGAACGCCGGCCACCATGCCGGGCGTTTCCTGCGCGCTGCCCGTCGCCCGACCACCACGCCCGAGATTCCGGCATGTCAGTCCGCGGCGCGAGCCCATCGCATCACGGCCGCTGCCAACAAGAACATGGCCAGTCCGACCACCACGCCCGCCACGTCGGCCAACCAGTCCGCCAGTTCCGCTGAACGGCCCACGGGAATCTGCGAAAGCTCATCAAATCCGCCGTACATGGTCGCGGCCGCGGCCGGTACGACAAGCACCATCGCACCGCTTTTGCCACGCGCCGTCGCGGCGCACGCCAGCAGAAACGCCAGCCCGGCATATAACACGAGGTGCACGAGCTTGTCCCAATGGGAATGCGACGATACGGTCGACGACAGCGGCATATGCGTCACCGCAAACATGCCGATCCAATAGGCAACGAGCAGCGACGGCGCGGCCACCCATTCGGTGGCCCGTTTCCATCGCCGCCGCCATGATTGTCGGATCAAGAATCCACCGTCCATTTCAAGGAATTCGCGGAAAAGGCGATCGCTCACGCCGTTCACCACTCGGCGACCCGTGCGACGCATCGCCCCGGTGCAGCATCCCTTTTTTCGTTTTACTCGTTTTGTTTACAATACAAATTGTTCGCAGAGTTCGCCATATTTGATACGGCAGCGTGAGTGGATCGGATTCGTGCACGAAGCATTCATGCAAGCGGCCTATCAGGAGGCCGAAATCGCATTCGGCGAAGACGAGGTTCCCGTCGGTGCCGTGATCGTGCACGAGAACCGTGTGATTGCACAAGCCCATAATCAGCGCGAGCGCCTGCACGATCCGACGGCCCATGCCGAAATGATAGCCATCACGCAGGCTGCCGAAGCACTGGGCAGCTGGCGGCTGGAAAAGACGACGATGTACGTGACGCTGGAGCCATGCCCGATGTGTGCCGGAGCCATATTGCAAGCACGCATCCCAACGCTCGTGTATGGCGCGGCGGATCCCAAGGCAGGGGCCGTAAGGACGCTCTTTCGCCTGCTGAATGACCCCCGCCTGAACCATCGCGTGGAGGTCGTATCGGACGTGCTGCGCGAGCCGTGCAGCTCGATTCTGATGCGTTTTTTTGAAATGAAACGCGATCTGGCATGACAAGCACTTCCGCTGCGCTACTTGTCACCGGAGGCGCTGGATTTATCGGCAGCGCATTCGTGCGTCAGTGGCTGGCCGAAGAGCAGCCGCTCGTCGTGAATCTGGACAAGCTGACCTACGCGGGCCACCGGGCCTCGTTGATGGAGTGCGACGGACATCCGCGCCACGAACTGGTGGTGGGCGATATCTGCGATCCGTGCCTTGCGCGCGATTTACTTGAGCGGTATCGGCCGGCTTCGATCGTCCATCTGGCCGCCGAGTCCCATGTCGATCGTTCCATCGACGGACCGCCGGTGTTCGTCAAGACCAACGTCGAAGGTACGTGCAATCTGCTGGAGGCCGCCCGGCAGTACTGGATGTCCCTGCCGGCAGCATCACGCGAACGATTTCGATTCCTGCACGTTTCCACCGACGAAGTGTTTGGTGACGCCGGCGTATCCGGCGTTTTCCGCGAAACGACGGCGTACGCCCCCAATTCGCCGTATGCGGCTTCCAAGGCGGCCGCCGACCATTTCGCGCGGGCCTATCATCGTACATACGGACTGCCCGTCGTCATCACCAATAGCTCCAACAACTACGGTCCGTGCCAGTTGCCCGAGAAACTGATCCCGAGGATGCTGCTTTGTGCCTTGCAAGGCTGTCCGTTGCCGGTCTACGGCGATGGAGCGCAGGTCCGCGACTGGTTGCACGTGGATGACCACGTGCGGGCCTTGCGGTCGGCACTGGCCCGCGGACGGACTGGGCAAACCTACCTTGTCTCCGGCGGTGCTCCCCGCACGAATCTTGACGTCGTGACGCGTATCTGCGATCTGGTCGATACGCTACGACCGGGACTGGCCCACGCGCCGTGCCGCGAGCTGATCACTCACGTCCCCGACCGACCAGGGCACGACCGCCGCTATGCAGTCGACGATGCGAAGCTTCGCAGCCAGCTCGATTGGAAGCCCCGGCATGACTTTGATTCGGGCCTGCGACAAACCGTTTCGTGGTACCTTGAACATCCCGAATGGGTTCAGGCAGTGAGTTCCGCGTTCAACCTCAGCCAGCGCCAGGGGCTGGGTGAATCTGCAGAGGAACGACGATCATGACTGGCGGGAGCTGTTTCCAGAAAGGAATTATTCTGGCCGGAGGATCGGGATCGCGCCTCTATCCGCTCACCCAGGCGGTCAGCAAGCAACTGCTGCCTATCTACGACAAGCCCATGGTGTATTACCCCCTGTCGGTGTTGATGCTGGCGGGCATTCACCAGGTGCTGGTGATTACGCGGCCCGAAGATGCCGACGCTTTCCGGCGACTGCTGGGCGACGGGGAATCGTGGGGGATATCGGTGGAATACGCGGAACAACCACGGCCCGAAGGAATCGCGCAGGCCTTGCTGATCGGGCGCGGCTTCGTCGGATCGGACCATGTGGCGCTGGTGCTGGGAGACAACTTCTTCTACGGCGAAGGCTTCCAAGCCACCTTGGCGCGGGCCGCCGCGCGACGCGACGGGGCGACGGTGTTCGCCTATCCGGTGAGCGATCCCGGGCGGTATGGGGTTGTGGAACTGGACGCCCGGTCACAGCCTGTTTCTTTGGTGGAAAAGCCGTCCCGCCCGCGTTCCAGGCTGGCGGTTACCGGCATCTACTTTTACGACCAGCAGGCTCTCGATTTTGCCAGCCAGCTGACGCCCTCGGCGCGCGGCGAACTGGAAATCACCGATGTCAACCGCAAATACCTGGACCGGGGACAGCTTCGCGCCGAGGAAATGGGACGCGGTTTCGCCTGGTTCGACATGGGTACGCACGAATCACTTTTGCAGGCTGCGAACTTCGTGCAGACCATCCAATCCCGCCAGGGACTGCGCATTGCCTGCCTGGAAGAGGTCGCGTATCGCAAAGGATTCATCGACGCTGCCAGGCTGGAAATCCTGGCCCACGAGATCGGCGGCGAACATGAATCGTATTTGATGAGCTTGCTGAAGTGATTTCGCCAGCCGTGTCCGTTCCGCGGCCGGCAATGCACCTGATGCCACGCGGCGGCCCGGCCGGTGTCGCCCGGCGCCGGAACCCTGCCCCGCTTGGTGCCGGCCGCCTGACGGCGTACGATAGCGTGGAGCGTGCCGCGGTCGGCGCCGAAGCGGCTCCCGATGCCATCGCTGCGGCAACCGGTGTGGCAAACGAATTCTACGAGACAGCTATACCATGAATCCTGTGTCCTTCGTTCCGGTGCAAAGTGCGTTCGGTGGGGCGTGCATCGCAGCGGCCACGGCGCTGACGTGCTGCGGACAGCCGCCAGCCGCAGCGCCCGCTGGTGCGGAGGGGCTGGCCCCCGGGGATAAAGCGGCCCTCGAGTCGTCCGACAAGGCCGGCGCGATTCGGTTGTTCGACGGGCGCACCCTGGCTGGCTGGAAAGCGACCGATTTCGGCGGCCAGGGCAAGGTGCTCGTCCGCGACGGACGACTGGTGCTCGAGGACGGTTCGCCCCTGACCGGCATCACCTGGACGCGCCCGTTCCCGACGTCCAATTACGAAGTCTCGCTGGAAGCAATGCGTGTGGACGGAATTGATTTTTTCTGTGGAATGACGTTTCCCGTCGGCAACGAGTTTTGCAGCCTGATCGTCGGTGGATGGGCCGGCACCGTTGTGGGCCTGTCCAGCATCAACGGAGACGATGCCTCGGAGAATGAAACAACGGACTACATGAGATTCGAAAAAGGGCAATGGTACCGCATTCGCCTGCGAGTGACTGACGAACGCATCGAGGCGTGGATCGACCAGGAAAAATTTGTCGACGTTCCCCGCAAGGACCGATCGTTTTCGCTCCGGATCGAAGTAGATCCCTCGAAGCCATTCGGCATCGCGTCGTTCTTGACGACGGCCGCGCTGCGTAACATGACGTTGGAAAGACTGCCCCCGAGGGATTAGCCGGGCAGCGCCACTTTGTTGGGTTTTCTTGCAATCATATACCCGACGCGTCAGCGAGGCAGAACCGGTTCAAGGTGTTCCCTCGCTCACGCTTCGGGTTACGATCGACGGTGATAGGGGCGCTGTCCAGTTAAGGTCGGTACCATAGCACGACGATTGTCGCTGTTCGCTCCGCGAACGAGTGCGTTGTCGTTTTTTTGCGGAGCAAGTGACGAATCTCCGGACAACGTTATCCTCCGCGCATACGACACCAGAAACGCCGCCAGCCGGAGACGAGTCTTGGCCGTGAAATTTTCGGGGTGCTTTCTTTCGACTGGCATCGTGTCGGCCGTCGTTCTCTTCGGCTCCGCCCCGTTGGCTTTCGCCGGAGGAGGGCCGGAAAACGTGTTTCTGGTCGTTAACGCTCGCAGTGAGTCATCGCAGACGATTGCCAACCACTATGTCGCGTGGCGTGATATACCCGACCGCAACGTTCTGCACCTGCCGTGGACTGGCAGCCGCCAGCGAGTAAGCGTCGTTCGTTTCCGCACGCTGATCCTGGAACCCATCCGGCTCGCTATCCGGCAGCGTGGATTGGGCCGGCAGATCGACTACATCGTCTATTCTAGCGACTTTCCCTGGTCGGTTGATCTGGCTTCCGATATGGCCGGAGGGCCGTCCAGCAATAAACTGCGACCGGTCGCTTCGCTCACCGCGGCGACATTCCTGTCGCAGCTGGTTGCCGCAAAAAGCCGCGCCACCGCGGCGCTGTCCAACAACTGGTACGCCGCCCGTGCGCACGCCTCCGATCGCATCGCGTCCTCGCAGGGCTTCCGGAGTGCCTACGAATGGGGTCCGGACGGTTCACGGGTTACGGCCGGCGGGATGTCCTATGTACTTTCCGGCATGCTGGCCGTCACTTCCGGGCGTGGAACAACGGTTCAGGAATCGCTCGGCTATCTTCTGCGCAGCGTACAGGCGGACGGCAGTCGGCCGACGGGAACCATTTACTTCGTCCGCAACGGATCGCCGCGATCGACGCCCCGCCATAATCTGTTTGCCCTGACTGCGTCCGAGCTGAATCGCCAGGGAATCAACACCGAGATTCTCACCGGCAAATTTCCGCGGAACCGGAAGGATATCATGGGACTGATGCTCGGGACGGCGCGGGTCCCGTGGGCCAGCTCGGGCAACCGTATTCTTCCGGGTGCTTTCTGCGAACATTTGACCAGTCATGGCGGCGACCTGCGCACGCGGGCGTCCCAAACACCACTTACGGAGTTCCTACGGTATGGCGCCGCGGGTTCGACCGGGACGGTTGTCGAGCCGTACAATTTTCCGCACAAGTTTCCGTCCCCGGCCATGCATGTTCACTACACGCGCGGCTGCACTCTGGCCGAATCCGTCTACCAGTCGGTACGCGGACCGTACCAGCTACTTCTAGTCGGCGATCCGCTGTGCCGCCCCTGGGCCGTCGTTCCCGAGATCAAAATCTCCGGTCTGCACGCCGGCCAAACGATACAAGGCGTGATCGATATCGAGCCTACCGGCACGGTCCGGGGCTCGGACTTGAAACGCTTTGAACTGTTCGTGGACGGCCGGCGCGTCGCGGCCTGCGGTCCTGGGGAGCGATTGCGGTTTGATTCCCAAACGGTCGCCGACGGCTTCCATACGCTGCGCGTCGTGGGCATCGAAAGCAGCCCGATCGAGACCCAGGGGCGGACTTCGGTGGACGTCCAGGTAGCCAACCGAAACCGGGCCGTCGAGTTCTCCGTCCAGCCGGACGATCGTGTGGACGCCACGGACCACATCGTTGCCTGGGCCCGATGTTCCGGCGCGGAGCGGATTGCCATCATGCAAGACCAACGTCGCGTGGCCGAAATACCGTCGGCGGAAGGTTCGATTGCGATCGCCGCGGAGCGTCTCGGACGGGGCCCCGTTCGCCTGCGCGCGGAAGTCGGTCAGCCGCCCGAAGTGTGTTCATCACCCGTGGAACTGACCATCGAGTAATCGGCGGCTGGGCCAAAGCGCCGCAGTCCGCGGCGGGAATTGACACGCGCGACCGGCGCGGTCGCGTATGGAAACCGTCGTTTATTGGCTTGCTGGACGGTGATTCGGAAATTTGGGATCATAAAGAGGACGGGGTGTGCGTCACCGTGACCTGTTAGTCGCGACCCATCAGCCGCGGGGCGCTGGCCCCCGGTTGCCGTCAGGCCGCTGGCTCATTTTCAACGTCAATACAGCGTTCAGCCCCCGGCTCTGCCGGGGGATTGCTCTGCCGAGTTGCCTGGTTGGACCGCCCGGGGCCAGCCAAACGCTAGGCCAACTTCGAAAATGCTACGGCCTGTCAGAGCCGGACGCT
>Ga0315534_1002545_pt1 | contig 12151 bp, 19 predicted proteins | sample SalMarSW160240MG_FD_203094 | JGI IMG/M metagenome (GOLD analysis project Ga0315534, IMG submission 203094) | Salt marsh sediment microbial communities from the Plum Island Ecosystem LTER, Massachusetts, United States - Salt Marsh Sediment SW1602-40 ... | reverse complement strand
GCATAGACTAGGAATATAATTCCCAAAAGTCTGGCTTTTCTGAGTGATTGTTTACTATCTAGTTTTCCTGATTCCATCTCTACCACTTTATCTATCGTGAATTTGGTTTTAATACTTGGTGCTGAAAAGGGATAGGTACCCAAGAAAGTGTATTTAGAAGAAAGAGTGGTGACCAAGCGAGAATTGATTCGTGAAGGATCTTAGACATGATTGAACGGATGATTATTAACCAATTTCGGACACTAGAATTCTGATTGGTTAGAGTCAAGGAGCACTCTTTATGAAACGACGTGGACTGCTTGTAACTACATCTGCTATTCTTGCTCTTTTGTTGGCTTCTTTCTTGTATCTTGCTTCACAAGGATTCTGGAATGGTGCAACAGATCCTTCACCTGATATCATCATACATAATGGTACGATTCTGACTATGGAGCAATCCCCGGCACAAGTCGAGGCTCTTGCCATCAAAGGTGAGTATATTGTTGCTGTAGGCGATGAGAATGATATCCTCGCGATGGCAGGATCGAACACCAGGCTCATTGACCTAGAAGGGCAGACACTACTTCCTGGCTTCATAGATTCTCATTCTCATCATATAGGTGATCGAGAATTAGTAAACCAATCAACACCAGAGGAAGTAATTGAGGCATTACTAAGCTCTGGATGGACAAGTATCTCAGAGTTGTTCGTGAATCAAGATCGATTAGACGAGCTCATTACCTTGGACCAACAGAACAATCTTCGCATTCGTGTTAACTGCTATCTCCCATTGAGCTGGCAGTTTGATAGGTTCGGTGATTGGTATCAAGCTTATCAACCTGGTCATGAATATAGCCTAAACCTGAGAATTGCAGGGGTGAAGATCTTCATGGACAACTGGTATACCAATTGGCTCCACTTCTTCAACCAGACGGAATTAAACTCTTTGGTAAAACAAGCCCATGATGACGGATTCCAAATAGCTATTCACAGTGTAGTTGACAATGCTACAGATGTTGTTCTAAACGCACTGGAATCGGCCTTGGACGGACAATCGAACCAACAGTATCGACACCGAATCGAGCATCTAGTCCTACTTAGGGACGACCAGATACAGAGACTGGCAAACTTAGGAATCATCGCTTCCTTTCAACTCACATGGTTCAATTCAGACTGGAAGGAAGCAGCATCGTGGCCATATTTACAAAATTATTCAGATTATGTAGGCAGATGGAGAGACATTCTTGAAGCAGGTGTACCCTCAATCGGAAGTACTGATTATCCCTATATTGCCGGAGTAGAGAGAACAGCAATGTCGGTGGTTTCGAGTGCTGTCACCAGAGTCGGAGAACAAGGGCTTACACCTACAGAATGGATGCTGAATCAGACTATCACTGTTGAACAAGCTCTAAAACTCCTTACAATTGACGGGGCTTATGGCACGTTTCAAGAAGACATCAAAGGGAGTATCAAGGTGGGAAAGCTTGCAGACCTAGTAATTCTTTCAGACAATCCACTAACAGTCCCAGAAAACACACTCGCTGACATAGAGGTACTGATGACAATGGTCGGAGGGGTTGTAGAATACACCGCTCCCGGACAGCAGTTTCAATCTGCGGAGTGCATAGGAGCCAGCAGTCAAACAATAGAAAACTCAAGCCAACCGATTAAGATGGAGATGACAAGTACCCAGAATCAAAAGGAGAAATGGTGGACCGAGCGAGATTCGAACTCGCGACCTCTTCCACTTTGGATAGACGCGAAATGCGTCAAAAGTGCCAAGGAAGCGATCTAATGCCCCGCAAATTCATAATTGAATAAGCGACCGGGCTGATCTATCGGCCCATGTGCACAAGATGTGCGAGTCGCTATGCCGAATAGAACGGTTAAAAGAATTGTGGAGTGTGAAACTCTAATCGTGAATTTCAACATGCAATCCCCTTGATTTTGATATTATCTGATTGATTACGGGGATTAATTACTGTAAAGTGATGTTTCACCGTAATGAAACATGTTTACAATAGAGCGATTGCAGGCTCTGAGATAGGTTAATACGATTGGTGGGTGTTCACGGACACTCAGTGGAGGCTTTAGTGTGAAACATAAACTGCTATGGGAATTCCCAGGATCTCTGGAAACTGATAGATTGATTGTGAGAAAATATGAGAAAGGAGACGGAGAAGACTACTTTGCTCTCTTTGAGAGGAACAATAATCGTAAAGAGCTCAAAGAGCACGTTGACGAAGCAAACTCTGTGAGAACGGAAGAACAAGCAGAGATTCGAATTAGGGAACATGAAGCAGAATGGATTGGAAGAAAAAGACTCGTGCTTGGTATCTGGCTCAAAGAAACAGGTGAGTGCATAGGACAGATTTGGATTGAACCTGACAAATGGGAAGTACCTTCGTTCGAACTTGGGTATTTCATTGATTCCGGGTATCAGAGGAGAGGTTGTGCACTAGAGGCTTCAATTCGGTCACTGAAATTCCTGTTTGAGGACCTTCAAGCTCACAAAGTAATCATCATCACACAGGACACCAATGAAAAAAGTTGGAAACTTGCAGAACGTCTTGGTTTTGTGAAAGAAGCACACTTTCGAGAGTCCCATATCAAAAACGGAAAACGATGGGGCATGCTCTATTATGGTATGCTGAAGAATGAATATAGAAAAACAATCAAGGACTAGTGTAAAATGGATGCAAAGAACTCTACAATACGGGGTTTATTGCAGAAACTGCATTCAAACAGGTATTGAATCTGAATCCTGGAGATGCACAACCTTGGTGTGATAGGGGATGACACTATTTCTTCAGAATAGATTCGATAAGGACACTATGTAGGTTGGTTGAATCTGATCGGTCTACTCTATCGATTTTCAATAAGCAATATGTTTAATCGGTCCATATTGATTCTTCATTATGAGTTGAGTCTACTGGTTCAGACTTCTCAGTCCAAGGAACCTTAATCTTAGTCGGGCGTAGTAGACGCACGGAAAGCAATGCCAATACGGGAATTATGGGAAGTGGTAAATATAACGGATATACGTAATCTCCATTCGTGTAACCGGTAGGAGTATAGTAAAATGGACTCAGTAAAAAGAGAGAAAGTATTATGAGAAGTAAAATACTGAGAAGATAGGATTTTTCGCTTGAGCATCGACCTTTTGCATACCTATACGCTTGGTATCCGATAAGCACATAGGGAAGCCAATATAGAAACATAATTAGTGCCATTGGGCTGGGTCCGCCAGCAATGTTCTTACCCCATCGTCCAACTATCCAAATTGGTGCATATACCATTAGTGTATCGAATGTATCGGGACCAGTGTAGGTAATCAGATATGGTAGTAATAGCGAGAGGCCAAATAGTCCTTTTGCAATCTTTACTGATTTTTCTCTGGGTTCATATTGAATTGTTGAAGACATTCCTACCACTTGTTGAGATAACTCAGCTTGAAGAAATATAAGGTTTGAAGTGCGGCTCTGACTTAGATTATTGGGTAATTAAGAAGAAGTGAATACAACTATGGAAGAACAACCCTCTACATATACAACCTCAATTCAGAAGATTACACTAGAACACATCCAAACTGAAGGAATGATATTGGATATTGGTGGTGGTGGTGAAGGATTGGTTTCGAGAATCGAGGGATCCAAAGTATGTGCTATCGATATCCGTATGAGTGAGATACGAGAGGCGCAGATACATGGTCCACCTGCAAACTGGTTTGTGGGTGATGGTCAAACGTTGTGCTTTCAGGATGATGTGTTCGATGTAGTCACGTTCTGGTTCTCACTGGCTTACATGAGTGATTGGTCAATTAAGCAAAGAGTTTTAGAAGAAGCATATCGTGTCTTGAGCAAAGGGGGGCAACTATCAATATTAGCTAGTAGAATACCCAACGAATGTGAGCGTCTTATTTTCTGGGGAAATTTTACACTTCCAGATGGTACAGTATCACAAACAGGATATGGAGTAAGAGGTAGACAGGGGCAGACAGTGGAACGAGTAGCAGAATTGCTGGAAAAAACTGAATTTAAGATTAAATCCCAAGTGGATCATGATGCATGGTTTGAGATTCAAGCCACCAGAATATAACACAACTCCTTTGTTCTTTGTTCCAAAACCTTAAAGTGCGGACCGTTGACCGCTCTGTCCATCAGACCTCTGGTGAGAAACAATGAGCCTAGCAGTTTGGTGGAGACGCGGTAGTAAACCCGGTATGATCATAATGTTCTTAGGAATCGCAGGTCTAGTGCAGATTCCATTGCTTTGGCATGCACAGGCATATGTTAGTGTCCTGAGTGCAGAACTTCAACTTATGGTTTCGATTGGAGCTATGATTGTCTTAGGAGGCGCATATGTTCTAATTGCAGAAACTATGTATCGCTGGTCCCACATTGTTTCTAAGAGAAAGAAGAGACGACGTCAGAGAGCTCAAATGAATTGGATAACTAAATTATCGGAATTCGCTCGTTCATGGACCGATATGCCCGCATTCGTAGGAGTTGGTCTTTTGACCTGTGTATTCTTCCTGTTCTATTTCGTACCTTTTGGTGTTGCTGATGCAAGCAGTCTACCCTCATTCCTTGCCAGCCTAGCATTTCTTGATCCACTCTACATCTACCCCTTAGCAGTCAATGCTGCAGCTATTGCAACAGCTGTCCTAGCAAGCTACATGAATTACAAGATCAAGTGAAGAAAAACTGCGTAACATCTCAACTCTTAATAGTTATACTAAGAACTAGTAATAATGAGGTGTTATTTTGTCAGGACTAGAAATTGGAAGTGAAGCACCAGATTTTACACTCTTGGAAGCACCAGGAAAAACAGTCACTTTGAGTGATGAAATCCAGAAAGGGCCTGTAGTTCTTGTATTCTATCCGGCAGATTTTACTTCCGTATGTCAGGAAGAACTCTGCAGGTTCAGAGATGTTCTAACTGATTACAACAATTTAGGTGCAACTGTTCTGGGTATTTCAGTAGACGGTCTTTTCAGTCACAAAGCATTCAAGGATGCCAATGATATTGAGTTCCCTTTACTATCTGATTGGAATAAGACTGTGATTAAAGCCTATGATATTGTTCTTGATGATTTCGTAGGAATGAAGGAAGTAGCAAAGAGATCCGTTTTTGTGATAGATACTGATCAGACAGTTGTCTATGCATGGGTAAGTGAAGACCCGGGGAAATTACCTCCCTTTGATGAAGTAAAGATGGCAGTAACAAAACTTGCCTAACTAGAAGATGGTACCACTCTTCACTAGGCGAGTCTAGTTCTACATTTCTTGCAGAATCGATCACTCTTATCATTCACAGTGTTACACTTCATGCATCGTATCTTTTCTGAAGAATCAGATTCTGAGGATGAAGTAATTTTGTGACGCACTGCAGGAACCTTGGATTGACCAGACATTCTTGAACCAACACCTTTGATACTGATACGCGAACGAGGTTTCAGAACATCTTCATACCGAGAACCATCGGAGGCTGTAACTGTTTGGGAACTATTACAATAAGGGCAAACCATGGTACCTTGTTTAAGAGTTCTATTACATTTTGGACATCTCATTTACATTACCACCAAACAGAATATGGTATCTTCATCAGTTCCTCTGTTGATATGTCACTACGTTTATAAAACTTGGACTTTGAACCTACAATTGCATATGCCGAGGTAGATCAGCCAGGGAGATCGCACGGCTAAAGACCGTGTTGTTTGTTTTCTTATTCATTTCATATTCGTGTTTTCTCTTTGAGAGGAAATAGTATATCTTTTCAGAAAAACGAAGAGTCGCAATTGTCGCTACGTTTATATTTCATTGAGAAGGAGCGTAGTATTAGACATGCCGAGGTAGATCAGCCAGGGAGATCGCACGGCTGAAGACCGTGTTGTCGTGTGTTCAAGCCAATTGGGACTTGTCCCAATGGGAATAAATCACGCCCTCGGCACCATTCTTTCTTGAATTATTATTGAGTAGGTTGGATTACAGCATGATCCGTCTTCTTTTTCCCGGAATAATTGGAATTCGATCCTTTTTGCTTAAACCAGAGATATGCGAAAGCTACAGATAGGTAAGCAACATATGCAACTACCTCGAGTGCTGAAGGATTGCCATTGTATCCCAGTAGAGCCTTTGCCAATCCTCCAATCAAACCATTATCATGAAGTAACGGATAGCTTCCATCAGGCAGAAGTGGTGGATTGATATTCCAGACCTCAAGTGGTCCAATCAAGAGCAGTCCTGCTTCTTGCAATTCATGAATCCCGTACGCTACCATTCCGGCAGCAAATAGAATTAGAAAGATAGAGGTCCATTTGAAGAGAGAACGAAGACTGATTCTTAGAGTACCCTTGTAAATTCCAATTCCGAGAATCACAGAAAGAGATAGACCAAGAACGATTCCAATGTAACTCTGTATTCCTTCTTGTATCACTAATGCTACACTGAAAAGAGATAGTTCAACTCCCTCTCGGACAACAAGTGCGAAGCTTAGAAAAGCTAGGCCAATCCCACTCTGCTGTATAACAGATCGCTCCATAGATTCTTCAATTTCCTGACTGACTCGGGCACCGGCATTCCACATCCATGCAATCATCGTTGTGAGAAGAATCGCCGCAATGAGAACCACAGTACCTTCAAATATAGTCAACATGGTTCCTTCAAAAATACCCCATAATAATCCAACAACTATGGATACACCCAGACTTGCTACTATTGCAACAAAAGTACCGGACAAAACATATTTTCTAAGATTCGTCTGGTTGGTTTTTCTTAGGTAGGACAGCATTATGGCAATTATCAAGGCGGCCTCTACACCTTCTCTAAGGGATATAATCGCTGGAGAAATTATCATGTCAGTTCATGATGAAATCATTAACTATTGTTAATAATATTGTTGTTTGACCATCATCTGTACTCACCTACCAATGGTATATTGGTCTAGTTGGGTGAATGGTATTGCTCTACATGGCGAAATTGGGTGGTTCGTTTCCGCCACATCTCACCAATTCTACTTATTCTCAGGAGTTATCTCTCTAGCTGTGATTTTGAGAACGACCCCAGCAGTTGTCGGATCTGGACAACGAACGAATTCAGTTGTTACTCCATCTTTATTGATTACCTTCTCATAGGGCGTATCCTTGTAGGTCCAAGGAAGTAAACCACCATGTCTGAGAACCTTAATCATAGGAATTGAACTCTCAACAAGCCAAGTACACATATTGCCTATGTCCTCAGGATACTTGTATTTGTCACCCACCTTATGCCTTTCACAACCACTCTCGATTATCTCTAGTTCAATTTCTCTCATCATTGATCAACTACTTGACAAGAATGTAGATTGAATATTAATTGCTATCTGCGCATAGGTTTTCCCAATAGAGAGAAAATTACCAGTTTATTCATAACGAGATTTGGTTATGCAAGATTAGGAGTTTCAACATTGAGCACAGTATGGGGACTATTGCCACTTGGAATGGATGAATCAGACCTAATGATGTTGCTTCTTGCATTATTCTTACTGGCTGTACTTGTGATTGCAATGTTCATTGTTCTCCCATGGTTCTATGCTGTTCTTGGTACCCTAGGCCTAATTGGGGCTATCTACTATGGAGTATGGGAGCTAAGAAAAGGAGAACTTGAACAGGAAAAAAAGGAGATGTGAGGGAATTGCACCCTCACTAATTCATAATCTATTGTGACTCGTCAGGTTCGGTGTATCCGTCATGACGCACTGTTTGTTCCTTTTGCTGGAATTGGTCATGCTCACCTAGCATCCTCTTCCAGAGAGGAGTTCTTAGACTTCGGCGTTTACCCCAATTTCCTTGCCACCAGATGCCCTTACCAGCACGAAGGTACATAGTGATCTTCATGACTGATACAAAGATTCTCCAGACGGCAATAACGACTGTGATGAACATTATGAATGCCCATATCCAATCGAATGGGATGAAGGGGATATCGTTCGCTTCAAAGAATCCTACAAGGTCGAAGTAACCCCAGGACCCATTAGTATAGGCATAGACGTATCTAATTGGCCAGCCAATGTTGAGGAGAACAATTGCAAAAGATATCCAGACAGCACTGAGGATACCTTCTACTGCTAGATTGAAGTTATTCTCACCGCCAATGTAGAAGAGTGCACCTCTAACTGCGCCAAGGAATAGCCAGACAACTACAAGCATGTAGATTTCAGCAAACTCGGTAGTATAGAGCACCACAACTCCAGGAATCATTAAAACGAGTCCCCAGAATACTCCCATGATTAGATCACCAAGTGCGTCCAATTTGCCTTTGGGTTTGAAACCTTCAACACCCAGACCAAAGATTGACTCAAGTGTGGTCTTATCGGTCAGGGGTTTTTCACGATCGAATAAGGATATGATGCCGACTATTGCAACGATTATGAATATGTTGAGGAAGATTATGATTGGAATGCTTACAGGCCAGTTCTGGATGTCAGCTCCCAATAATTGTGTAAGTGGGATTCCTAGCATTGTAAGACCAATTATTAATGCGGTTGCGATTCCAACAAGAACAATAGCAATCCTAGCAATGGGATTAGCATATTCAGCAGGAACAGGTCCTACTTTTTCGCCAGAACCAGCATATTCGTTAGCTACACTCTTTGGTTCGCCCATTCTCTCTATGGCCATCATAGCAGAGCCAGCAGTCATTGTACCATTACCGATTCTTTCAGCCTCCTCAATCAGGTGGGTCTGAAGTTCGACAATGGCATCTTCGCTGTCTAGAGGAAGATATACCCTTACACGTTCAAGATATTGCTCAATAAGTTTCAATGGATCATTACTACTCATTAGTTTTCAACCTCCATAACGACTCCACGCATTTCGCGTGAGAGAACATTCCAGGTCTGCGTCATAGCTTCCAAAGCCTTCAAACCCTCCTGAGTAACAGTGTAATACTTCTTAGGTTTCGTTGGGTCGTTATAATCCCATTCGGCTGTTAGCAGCTCACGCTTCTCTAGTCGTCTCAGCAAAGGATAGACTGTGCCTTGCTCAAGAGCCAAGAAAGACATCTTCTTATCGAGAAGCTTCACTGCTTCGTATCCGTAGGCTTTTCTCTTACTGAGAAGAGCCAGGATTGCAAGAGTTACTGCTCCTCGCTTTACTTCCTTGGACCATCGGTCCAATTCGTCTTGCGTCTTTTTTGTCAGTGACACGTTGTTTACCTCTGTATTATCATTATCTTCGCAAGCATTGTGTGTAACAATGTACTGTACGATATTTAGTACTATATATAATTTGTATATAAATCTTACTACCTATGCTATATCATCACCCACATGTATATTTGAAAGGGAGATTGCCTAGCATCAGGAGGAATGAATAGTGACTGTACAAGTTCGCGTCAAACGACTCAATCCTGACGCCAAGATTCCAAAGGCTGCAAAGAAAGGTGATGTTGCTTTTGATCTCTATTCAGTAATTGACTACGAGATTAAGCCAGGAGAGAGGTATGCTATACCAACAGGGATTGCTCTGGAAATTCCGATTGGATATGAGGGGCAGGTACGGCCACGAAGTGGACTTGCATTGAAAGAAGGTCTGACCGTCCTCAATACTCCCGGAACCATCGACAGTGGCTACCGTGGAGAGGTCAAGACCATTATAATCAATCTAGGAGATACTCCGTTCCAGATAACCAAGGGAATGCGAATCAGTCAACTAGCAATCCGTCCAGTTCCTGATGTCGAGTTCGTTGAGGTTGATGAATTATCCGATACTGACCGAGGTGAAGGCGGATTTGGAAGTACGGGATCGCATTAGTGAAACATTAACTTTATCTTTATTTGAGAGAAATATCATTGGAGGGTTTGATTTTGGCATTACCACCGCCATATCGAAATTTCTCTACGAGCGACAAGCACTATGTGAAGAACTATGGATTGACGTGCGTTGGATTGCTTACCAGGGTTATAATATTCTTCATCATCATTTCAATGCCAGCAACTATCTCGTGGATTGGGATTAGCTCCGCTTATCCTTGGATTTGGCTTACAATACTTCTGTTTCAAGTAGGACCACTAACTGTATTCCTGATTGTCTTCATATGGTTGTACAAACATCGCAATAATGAAGATCCGAAGCCTGAATTAGACTTCGATTAAATTCAGTACGCAATACCACCAAATAATCAGTGAAATAATGTACCTGATGATTTCTGGAAAGGAAAGGAGTCCTACAAGACGCTGAAAAGTGCTCTAACCAAAAGGATTCTCATGAAACATCCAAGAGCGGGACTTTCTCTTTACATGTAAGGTCGATCGTCATGGATATTCATTAGTTATATTATGTCGCAGTGATGAAATACCTAGAGAAGAATTAGAAAGATTGAGTGATTGAGGTTAGAAAAAGGTGCCTAGCTGGATTTTAAGAAACATTATATTTTTTCAAAAATAAGTCCATTATTGTGGATGGATGGCTATGAGTAACCCAGAAAAATATTAACGCACAAATGCGAGCCGATATGGATCAACCGGTGGAGTATACCTTGGATCTACAAACAGGTGCTCTTGTGTTGGTGTATGTATCGCTGCTATTGTTGTTGGTATATTGTTTATACTCCCCTTAATATTAAGTGGAACAATAATCTTCGTTGGCTTCATGGATAATCCTATCCTGTATATTTTGTCATCTCTATCTCTGTATGGTCCATTGATAATCTGTGGATTAGTAATCTGGTTTGCATTGAATCGTCGAAAGGAAAAGATTCCAGAATAAGTGATAGTCCTTTATTTCGCAAAGAGTAATTAGTTGTCAGAATTGTTTCTATGATTTCCAAGTAGTAACGCAGAACCCAATAAAACACAGACCTCTTAGCAATGAGTATGACCCATTCATATTCGAAAGGATTATACTTCTTCATGAGCAGCATATTAGGAATTAAAAATGATACCAGCGAGAGATACCCGAGGGATGGATGTTATTGTTGATAAAGATCAAACAAAGAGGAAGGGATGTTCTTGTATTGGAATTCTTGTCACCCTGATAATCATCGGAGTGATTTTCCTGGGCCTACTGGCTGTGAACAGTGATGAGTTCAACTTCTTTTATATAACACGAGAGGTTAGAGACTCTGCATTTAATGATCTATTATCCATAGTAGTGATACTCATTGCATTAGTGCCTATTGTGATTATTATCACATGGTATCTAAATCGGCAGCAGCCACAGATGCCCCTCTAGTAAGTAGACACTGTCGCAATGTTTTTAATCGACAGACATTGTGACTGAATCCAATGGGCCGGTGGTCTAGCCCGGCTATGAACGAACTGGAGTCATTCCAGTGAGTGAGAAAATATCGCATTGACATGCGAGCCTGACTCCCATGCACGCTCAAACGTGCGATGGTCACGTGTTCAAATCACGTCCGGCCCACCACTTCTTATTACAAGATCTCTAAGGTCAACAGATAACATCGTTTTTCTCTAGCGGACTTCTTAAAATTGTCAAAACAACTTCGAATTCACTAATTATGCACTTTCCACATTTGTGTAAATGAACAAAGGACTTAAAAAGATTAGAAACTAATGTTAACCAAATTTGGTTAATTAGTTAGAGTGTGTGCTATTGTCAAAATTCATTCGTTTCAAATTCCCAACAAAACAGCAGGAGTTCATATGGCAAAGAAGACGACAAGAGGTTCCTCCATCAGAAATCGCACGAGAATTGGATGTGTCACGTGCACTAGTTAGCAAAACACAACGAATTGCTGAGCAAAGAATTGAAAGAATCCTATTACACAGCGCATCAGCAAATCGCATCAAGATTCGACACATCAGTCCAAGATATGGTTTTGCGGTGGGTCACTGTCATACAACCAAGTCAGAAACATATATTGTATACTCACCTGCTCTGGGAACTCAGGTATGGTTCAGTCACGGAGGAGACTGTGGAAATTGCAGTGAACAGTCAGTATGCGAGAAGACAATCCACACACTTGCGCAGGAATGGAAACTCCCACTTCCGAAGGGAATACCAGCCACAGAAGCAGCAGAGGAGCTCTTCATTGCAATAATGAGGCGTTTGAAATGGATCGAATAGCTACAGAGACACTGTACGAGATGGTCAAAGAGTGGACTATCCATCCGTGGGATGAAGTCCAATACAAGCGCATTTCCGAAGAATTGTGGGACTCCATTGATG
>Ga0315534_1002542_pt1 | contig 12165 bp, 10 predicted proteins | sample SalMarSW160240MG_FD_203094 | JGI IMG/M metagenome (GOLD analysis project Ga0315534, IMG submission 203094) | Salt marsh sediment microbial communities from the Plum Island Ecosystem LTER, Massachusetts, United States - Salt Marsh Sediment SW1602-40 ... | reverse complement strand
AACTCGCTATCGAACACGGCTTTAAGCCCGGCGATATAAAAACCGCCATGGACGGCGCAGCGCTGATTATTGTAACCATCCCGGACGAAATGCAGGCAAAAGTGTACAAGGACCAAATCGGCCCCAACCTGACAGCGGGCCAGACACTTGGATTCTGCCACGGCTTCAATATTCATTTTAAGTACATCGAGCCGCCTAAGGACGTGAACGTCGTGATGATTGCCCCGAAGGGGCCGGGCCACCTGGTTCGCAGCGAGTTTGAAAAGGGCGGCGGCGTTGCAAACCTGATAGCTATCCAGCAGGATGCAACCGGCGACGCCAAGCAAATCGCCCTTGCCTGGGCGAACGGCATCGGCGGCGCCCGGGCAGGCGTTATCGAAACCACATACAAAGAGGAGACCGAAACGGACCTGTTCGGCGAACAATGCGTCCTCTGCGGTGGTCTGACGGCGCTTATCAAAGCCGGCTTCGAAACGCTTGTGGAAGCGGGATATCAGCCTGAAATCGCCTATTTCGAGTGCATGCACGAGGTCAAGCTCATCGTCGACCTGATGTATCAGGGCGGATTGAGCTATATGAGATACAGCATTTCGAATACCGCTGAGTACGGCGACCTTACCCGCGGGTCAAGGATTGTCACAGAGCAAACAAAAGCGGAAATGAAGAAGATACTATCGGAGGTTACATCCGGCGAATTCGCCAAAGAATGGGTCAATGAATACCAATCCGGGTTAAAGACGTTCAAGGAACTGTACGATAAAGACTATGACTGCCAACTTGAAATAATCGGCAGAAAATTACGCAAAATGATGAAGTGGATAGACTCGAAAGAGGTATAAGAGGCTCAAAAACGCGCTTTTTGCTTTTGGCGTCCTCAAAACGGAGAACGTAAATGCAAAACCGAAACTTAAAACCCAAAATCTTCAATTTCGGACTGTGCCTTTTGGTTTGTGGTTTGTGCGGCTGTGCGGTTGTGGATTATGTTAAGCCGGAACAACCTCCCTATGATGAGCATCTTCCACTGAGCTACTACTATATAAAGCTAAAGGCCAGCAGCGCAGCCGATGTACTTTCTGCGATTCACCTTCCCGAGTACGAACAGCTCAGCCAGAGCAAGAGCGTTATCGCCTCCTCAGGGCAAAAGAAAAAGGGCCACGAAATCTGGTTCAAGATGGCGGCCTTCGACGAGAACACCCTTACTATAAACAGAAAGTATTTCTTTCTGGTAGATGAAAAGCCGAAAAGTCTGTGGGTCCAACCCAAGCGAAAGCTCAGATTCGACTGCGAAATGGTGCTGGGACCAGAGGTATTTGATGAACCATACGCCAACGACAATGCAAAGAGAATCGCAATACTAAAAAAGGTCCTGTCAAACTTTCGCAGTGATATAGACCAGGTAGCGATAGAAGATAAGAACCTTGGCACCTGTGGGATGCTTATCAATCAAACAATTCGGACGATTTTGGTTAAATTGGAATCCTCCCCCATATCGGCAACAAAGCTCAATCCCGTCGAAGGTCTTGATTTCGACCACATCACATTCGGTGCGGGCAAAATTTGGATGGGCGTCGCCGGCGATACTGTAAACATAAGAATCAGGATAGATTCATACGCACGGACGTACGACGACCCATTTGCCCTGGAAGATTAGTGCTAAAATAAAGAGTGGGTCTGTAAGCCGAGTTCTGTACTCCGCCACAAGTGACGGGCAGCGATCATTTATCTTGACCAACTGTTACCAGTTGGCTCTCCCGATATACCGGGAAGCGACCTACCTGCTGTTAATACCCGGGCCGAGTACCAGCTTCTTGGTCTTGCAGGCGGTGGGGTTTACCCTGCCGGCACCGTCACCGGCGCCGCGGTGCGCTCTTGCCGCACCATTTCACCATTGCCTGTGTCCCGAGGAATCGAAACCATCGGCTGTGTATTTTCTGTGGCACTTTCCTGCGAGCTGCCCCGAGTGGCCGTTAACCACCACCGTGCCCTGTCCTGCTCGGACTTTCCTCCGGCCTTTTCAAGCCGGCGACCGCCCGACCCACTCTTCTAATTGACAATTGACTACTAACTATTATAGCAAAAGTTCGCTATATTTGCTACTTTTCAGCGTACGATTTCGATATGTTTTTTGAATTGCTGGTCGTCGGTATCGGCGAAATCGCTTCTAAAGTGCACCCCTCGACTTTCCCGGCGTATCTGGGCAGCGCGTGCCATAAGCCCGGAGACGGTGAGCATATTCTGGCATTCCCATCCATTGGGGCAGTCAAAGATTTTGTCCATGACATATCGCTGCCAGAACATGATAATCTCCTGTGCCTCAGTGAGCGGCTGTTTTGTTCGGGTGATGCCGACATTTCGCCACATAAGAGCACGAAGGGAGTTTGTAACATCAGGGACATCCAAACGAGTGCGGTCTGAATGCGGGATTTGATATTTTATAAGTGGGTGCTTGATATGAGCAACGCCTGCTTCCCTGCTCTGGGAGGCAAGCTGTCCGGCTGTCTTGCCGAAGACCAATCCTTCGAGCAGTGAGTTACTGCCGAGCCGATTTGCACCGTGCAGTCCGGTGGAAGCTATCTCTCCACAGGCATAAAGATTTTCGATGCTTGTTTTGCCCGAGGTATCGGTCTTTACGCCGCCAACCATATAATGTGCGCTTGGACGGACGGGAATCAAGTTTTGCCTGACATCTATATCGAAACTTTCACACAGCTCGAAAATATGGGGGAATCTTTTAGCAAAATATTCTTTATCGAAGTGCCTGACATCCAGATAGACATGCGTCGAGTTGGTTTTCAGCATGTGAGCCAGGATGGCCCGGCTGACAATGTCACGCGGTGCAAGCTCGGCGGATTCGTGATAGTCCTTCATAAAGCGCCGGCCCTCGTTGTCCAACAGAACGGCACCTTCACCACGAAGGGTTTCGGTAATTAAGGCCCTCGATGCCCCCGCGATGTAAAGCGTAGTCGGGTGAAACTGCATAAACTCCAAATCCCGCAATACGGCACCGGCCCGGTAAGCCATAGCAACACCATCGCCTGTTGCAACTTCCGGATTGGTGGTCTCGCGATAGAGCTGCCCCGCCCCTCCTGTTGCCAGGATTGTATTTGGGGCCCAAATTATCTGGTCTGTCCCTGGCGACCTGTTCCTGTCACTGCCGATAATCCCAACGCACTCGTTGCCGTCGTTTGTGAGCAAATCGATAGTGTAAAAACGCTCCATTATTTTTACATTCGGATTTTCCCTCACCTTCCGAATGAGCGCCTCTGCAATACCCCGTCCAGTCTCATCGCCGTGGGCGTGAGCGATACGCGGGTGCGAGTGACCACCTTCAAGGGTAGTGGCAATACGGCCGTCGATTTGATCAAACTCAGTGCCCCATTGAAACAGCTGCTCGACAAGCTCGGGCCCCTGTCGAACGACAAAGTCGACTACAGTTTCGTCACTGAGGCCGCAGCCGGTCTTCATCGTATCGGCTATGTGTGACTCAAATGTGTCTGTTTTATCAAGCACCGAAGCGATTCCGCCCTGTGCCTTCCAGGTGTTACTATTTTCCAAAGTGTCCTTGCAGACGATGACAACGTTGCAGTGCTCGGCCGCCTCGATAGCGGCACGAAGTCCCGCTACCCCTGCCCCGACTATGAGGCAATCGGTAAAGAGCTGGTGCATTGAGTTCGAGTCGATATTGACCAGATAACGTCTAAATTCCGTCATAATACTTCCTACCACAAAAATTTACGGCCAGAAACACAAAAAATCAACAATTAAAGGGGAATAATCAATCCTTCATGATACCTGAACCGCTGTCTTTTTGAAACCAGGAAATTTCCCGACTCGTTCGGTTCGGCACATATCAAGCAGCACGAACTACTGCTTGGCCAAATTTAACCAGTCGCAATCGAGCAGGGATGGGACAATCATTTCTCCCGGACTTTGTGCCTCGATATCCACGGTTTCATCGAAGGGCACTGTGCAAAGGATGTTTGCGCCGCTGCATTCGGCTATCACCGGCCCGATAGTGTCTTCGGCAACTGCTGCTTCGAGGGCGTTGTAACCATTGAGGACGACACCGGCGATTTTTAATTGTGCCGCGCGGATGCAGTCAATCGTCATCAGCGTATGATTTATCGTCCCCTGCCCCAGCCGGCTGACTACTACTACAGGCAGAGCGAATTCTACCGCCAAATCCAGCAGGTCAAATTCCGCCGTCAAAGGCGTGCGCACGCCGCCTATGCCTTCGACGATAACGATGTCTGTATTCTCACATATCTCTTTATAGACGGCTGCGATGCTGTCGAAATCTATCGGTCGCCCCTCCTGGGCAGCACCTACAATAGGTACCGCCTGTGTGATATAGCCGACAGGGGTAATTGTGGAAAGGGACAGATCGCTGTTTGCGCAGGCAGCTAAGAACTCAGTATCGCAGCTAACAAGACCCTCCCACTGGCGTTTGCATCCGGTGGCAATGGGTTTGAATACCCCGACCTTTAGTCCATTATCTGTTAAGATTTTAGCAATGGCCCCGGCTATGAGTGTTTTGCCCACACCGGCACTCGTGCCGGCTATAAAAAGGCCGTTCTTTTTCGGCAAGTTCAAGTCAATCGGCATTTAGAGCCTTCTTACGAAATTCGCCTGATAACACGCTCATATTACAGCAGTATTATAGCAGTTATAACCGAAGAGTCTACTTTAGCTCGAAACTAAGCTGACTATTGCAAAGAGAGTTCAAAACCGATAGAGTGTCGAAACTGTAAGATTGAACCAATGAAGAAAATTCGATAAGGAAAGAACCGTCTATGTTGGACCTGGACCCCTTTGGCTGGATTGTGGTGATATTATGCGCAACTATGGTGGGGATTACAAAGACCGGGATTCCGGGCCTTGGCATCCTTGTGGTGCCTTTGATGGCCTCTGTCCTGCCCACCCGCAGCTCGGTGGGGGTGCTGCTCGGTATCTTGATATTGGCGGATTTGTTTGCTGCGACCTACCATCGGCATAACGCCAGGTGGCGTCATATATTTCTTCTGCTCCCGGCTGCTTTTGCCGGCATCGTTGCGGGCTACTTCGGCTTGAAAGTGGTCGACGATAAGCTGCTTAAACCGATTATTGGCGGGATAGTGCTGGCGATGCTGGGCATCAATTACTGGCGCACAAGGACAAAAGGCAAAGATGCGCAGGTCCCAACCCAGTGGTGGTTTGCGGCCGGGCTTGGCTTCATGGCCGGTGTTACTACGATGATGGCCAATGCCGCCGGGCCGATAATGATTATTTATCTGCTGGCTATGCGGCTGCCAAAAATCGAATTCGTCGGGACCGGTGCGTGGTTCTTCTTCGTTATCAACTGGCTCAAGGTCCCCTTCAGCGCAAAACTAAATTTGATGACAGCGGCCTCTGTAAAACTCAACTTAATGATGCTGCCCTTTATCGCCCTTGGGGCCGTGATTGGGATATTTTTTCTGAAACGAATCCCACAAAAGGCATTTATCGCTGTTGTGCAGATTTTAGCCGCTGCCGCCGCCATCAAACTCCTGTTCTAAATGCAGGCCTTCAGGAAAACAAAATTGGTTTGCAAAACAGCAGCCGGTAAGCGATTATTACAGCTATGTCCGGCCAGGGAAACACAGACAGATTTGCCAAAGCTCAGGAACGAATGCTCACCCGCGACCTCAAGGGCCGTGATATTGCCGACCCGGACGTTCTCGGAGTCATGGTCCGGATTCGGCGGGAAGAATTCGTGCCGACTTCATACGAGTCACAGGCTTATTCCGACAGCCCGCTGCCTATCGGGATGGGCCAGACTATTTCTCAGCCCTATATCGTCGCCCTGATGACCCAGGAGCTGCGCCTCAATATTGATTGCGAAGTTCTGGAGATTGGTACAGGCAGCGGATACCAAACGGCTGTCCTGAGCAAGCTGGTGAAAAAAGTCTATACAATAGAAAGATTCGGCCAGTTGTCGGAATCGGCCCAAGCGGTCTTGGGCAGATTGGGAATCGATAATGTCGAATTCTATGTCGGTGACGGAAGCTGCGGCTGGCCCCGGCAAAAATGGGACGACAAGTTAGAGCGCATGGCCGAATGGCAACCCCGTTTCGACAGGATTATGATAACCGCAGCCGTGCCGAAGATACCGCAGCCCCTGTTGGAACAGCTCAAAGAGGGCGGCTTGATTATCGCACCCGTAGGCTTCTCGGGTGTCCAGGAACTGATAGTGGCCGAAAAAAAAACCGAACACATCACCAAAAGATTCATCTGTGACGTTCGCTTCGTCAAACTCCTCGGCGAACACGGATTCGAGGAATAACTTAAGAATTACCCCACGATATTTTGGTGTCAAAAATAATTGGAATTTGATATTGTATGTCCATGGATGGACGTACAGTAATCCCGGATGTCAGCAAAGAACCACAACAAAGGCTCACCCTTTCGACGCCGGCACAGTTCCTCAAAGGTGTTGGGCCGGCACGGGCCAGGGCCTTCGCGCAGTTGGGGGTACATACCGTAGGTGATTTGTTAGAGTATTATCCGCGGGACTGGAATTTTGCACCTGAACTGGTAAAGATAAATCAAATGCGGCCCGACCGGACCGCTGCCGTTATCGGCCTGGTCGAATCAATAGACTACCAGAGCTATCGCAGGCAGCCGATATTTGAAGCTATAGTCAGTGATGATACCGGGGTGTGCAGGATTATCTGGTTCCACGGCGGATTCCTTCGTGACCAATTAAAGCCGGGCCAGATAGTAATAGCCACGGGCAAAGTGTCTTTATACAAGCACCATTTGCAAATGACCAATCCGAAATTTCTGGTGCTCGACGAGAAAACTTCGGAGCCGGTTGAGTATTTTAGCGGCGGTGTTTATCCCGCCTCAGGCCGACTCTCCAGCATGCAAATCAAAAAAATAATCGGGCGGATACGCGAAGCAGCCGATAAGCTCATCCCAGAGTTTTATGACAAAGACTTTCTTAAAAAAGCAAACCTAATCGGCAGAAAAGATGCTTTTAGATGGATACACTTGCCGCCGGACGAAGACAAATTAGCCAAAGCAAAACGCAGATTAAAGTACGATGAACTGTTCCTGATGCAACTGGGACTGGCCCTTCGGCGGGCAAGGAGACAGCACTACTCGGCGGCGGCGATGACCTGTAATAGCGAAATCGACAGCCGAATCAGAAAACGCTTCCCCTTCCTGCTCACCGAAGACCAGAATGGTGCAATAACCGACATTGCCACGGATATGTCAAAACCTGAGCCGATGAACCGGCTCCTGCAGGGTGACGTCGGGTGCGGCAAAACAGTGGTGGCACTATATGCGGCCCTGCTCGCGGTCGCCAACAAAACACAGGCAGCCATTATGGCGCCTACGGAGATTCTAGCGGCCCAGCATTTCCTGCGAATCGAAAGATACCTGAAGAACAGCAAGGTAAACAGAGTTTTGATAACGGGAGGGCTGACCGGCAAAAAGAGGACACAGCTCATCGAGCAAATAAAGGGTGGAGAAATGAATATAGTCGTCGGGACGGTGGCCCTGCTGCAGAAAGATATTGAATTTCAAAAGCTCGGCCTGGCCGTGATTGATGAGCAGCATAAATTCGGAGTGGAACAGAGGGCCCATTTGCGAAAGCAGTCTGAACCCCATTGTCTTGTTATGACGGCAACCCCTATCCCGCGGACCCTGGCCATGACCGCTTTCGGCGATTTGGATGTTTCCATAATCAAGCATTCGCCGCCCGGCAGAGGCCCTGTTACTACACGCTGGGTAAACCGGCACAACCGGCAAAAGGCATTCGAGTTTATCCGCGAGCGTCTAACGGCGAAGAAACAGGCCTATTTTGTTTACCCGAGGATAACCGCAACCGAAGACAAAACCGACATAAAGGCCGCAACGGATGAATGTAAAAACCTAAAGGAAATCTTCCGGGAATTCACCGTCGAACTTCTGCACGGCCAGATGCCTTCCGCGAAGAAACAGCAGATTATGATGGATTTTAGAAAAGGAAAAATTGATGTGCTGGTGTCCACCATCGTGATAGAGGTCGGCGTGGACGTGCCGAACGCAACGATAATGGTCATAGAAGGCGCGGACAGATTCGGCCTGGCACAGTTGCACCAGTTAAGGGGACGCATCGGAAGGGGGGAAGATAAATCATATTGTCTTTTGTTCGCCGAGACCGACAGCGAAACGGCAAAAAGCAGGCTTGAAATGATGACGCGGAGCCACGATGGTTTCCAGATAGCCGAGCATGATTTGCGGCTTCGCGGCCCGGGAGAACTATTCAGCACAAGGCAACACGGCCTGCCGGACTTGAAAATCGCAAATATCGTCGATGATTACGACTTGCTCGTGATGGCAAGGAAAAACGCATTCGAGCTGGTTCGTTGTGACCCAATGCTAACAAAACCGGAACATAAGAACATCCGTCATGCGCTGGTGAGCAAATTCGGCGATTCGCTCGGATTGGCGGATGTCGCTTAAAAATTAAAAGCTGAAAGCTAAAAACTAAAAACCATAAGTTAAAACTCAAAACTTTTTCCTTTTATTTTGACTTTATATTTTAAGTTTTGGTTTTACATTTTTCGCTTTACGTTTTACGCTATTGCTATGCAGATACGTTACAAAAACAATCTGCTTGAGAAGGTTTTAATCGGGGTCAACGCCCTGACTGCGGCGGCGGTCACGGCGTCCTTTGTTGTGTTGTTCGGTTTCGACAAGCCGCTGCTGCCCGCCCGGATTTTATATGCCGCCCAGGTCGCTCTGCTTAGCATCTTTATCGTTGAGAAAATAATTCGACTCTTAAATACCGCTTCGATACGGGAATTCCTGCGGGGAAACTGGTTTGAAATCCCACTTTTACTTGCGCTTGCCATCGCGGTGGTTGGGGCGGGCCGATGGTTTTACAGAGATGAGCCCCAGACAGTTCGCCATTTCGCTGTGGGCATCTATCTTATTGTGCAGGTAGTCACCAAGCTTTGCCGAACCAGCGTAAATATGGCCGCATCAGGCAAGAGTCCCACGCGAACACTGATTGCCAGCTTTTTAGTCTTGATAATCGGCGGCGCAGGGCTTTTGTACCTGCCGAAGGCATCCACCGGTGAAAACGCAAGTTTTGTTGACGCCCTGTTTACGGCAACCAGCGCCACCTGCGTTACCGGCCTTATTGTAAGAGATACCGGAAAAGACTTCAGCCTGATGGGTCAGATAATCATCCTGACCCTGATTCAGCTTGGCGGCCTGGGAATAGTCGTATTTGGCGCCGTATTTGCCCTGCTCCTGGGACAGGCATTGAGCCTGCGCGAATCGGTGGCAATGCAGGACCTGCTAAGTACCCGAACGCTTGGTCGAATAGGCAACATGATTGCGTTCATCTTTATAGGGACGATATTTATTGAAGCTGTCGGTGCGGTCAGTATCTTCGGAATGTGGAACGATGTACCCGGTTGGAACGGTGATGTACACCAGCAGTGGTACTACAGCATCTTCCATTCGATTAGTGCTTTTTGCAATGCCGGCTTCAGTTTGTTCGACAAAAGTTTCATTAACTACGACAGAAGCTGGGGCATATATGCAGTGATTTGTCCGCTGATAATCCTGGGCGGACTCGGCTTTGGTGTCCTCTACGACCTGGCCAGCATTGCAATCGAAAGGACAAATCGATTCTTCAAAAAAAGTTTCCTTGCCCGTTACCGTCTTTCTATGGAAATGCCGATGAGAATGAGGCTCCAGACCAAAATCGTCCTTACCGTAAGTGCCTGCCTCATTGTCGTTGGTATGCTGGCCATCCTGCTGTTCGAGCGCTACGCGGGCAACAGTAATTCCGCCGGTAATACCGGTGTCCTCGGCGCATTGTTTCAGTCGATTACAGCCAGGACGGCCGGGTTTAATACTATCAATATCAAGGCACTTTCAGCTTCGAGCAAACTGGTGTTAATTCTGCTTATGTTCATCGGCGGTTCGCCCGGCTCGACCGCGGGTGGAATCAAGACGGTGACGCTCGCTGTCGTAATAATGACCGCTTTTGCCGCTTTACGCAAGCGTGAGGAAGTCGAGATGTTCAAGCGTTCGGTCCGGGTAGTCGTTGTCGGCAGGGCCATAACTGTTACACTGCTTTTCCTCGCTGTGCTGTTAGGGGCCTCCCTGGCACTGAGTATCAGCGAAAACGCCAACGGTTTTACTATGTCCGATATTATGTTTGAGGCCGGCTCCGCGCTGGGCACTGTCGGCCTGACAACCGGCATAACGCGTTCCTTGACAACCGCCGGAAAATTGATTATTATTGCCGTCATGCTCATCGGCAGGCTTGGCCCATTGACTCTATTGGCGGCATTGACATTTAATTTGAAACCGGCTCAATACAATTATCCCGATGAGGCGATAATTGTCGGCTAAAAAAATTGGCCACGAAGTCACGAAGTTAAAAATTAAATATATTATAATTTTAGTGTCTTGGTGCCTTAGTGGCAAAAAACAGGAGCTAATAATATGAATCGGTTTGCTGTAATAGGACTCGGGCGGTTCGGACAAAAACTGGCCATCGCGCTGGCTATGAGCGGCGCCGAGGTCATCGCAATCGACAAAAACAGAGAAGAAATCGAGCTGATTCGAGACCAGGTAAGTCTCGCTGTCCGGCTCGACAGCACGGACGAAGAAGCGCTGAAGGCGCAGGGCGTCGATAAGGTTGACGTTGCTATTATAGGTATTGGTCAGGAAGGCTTTGAATCGGCGATTCTGACGGTGGTCAACCTGCGCCAGCTGGGCGTAAAGAAAATTCTCGCAAGGGCGGAAAGCCTCGTAGCAGGCGAGGTCTTCTCCAAGGTGGGCACCACCGAGGTGATTTATCCCGAAATAGAGTCGGCCCAAAGATGGGCCTATAAACTTATCGCGCCGCAAATCGGCGAAAAAATAGATTTCGCTCCCGGCTACAGCCTGGCACGTATCAAAGCACCCGCAAGCTTCGACGGCAAAACCGTTATGGATTTACAGCTCAGGCAGAAATACGGTGTCAATCTGGTCGCTATCAAACGGGATGAGCACGGCTCGAAAAAGAAGGCCGAAAATGCCAAAATCATCAATGTCCCCATGCCGAGCACGGTGGTCCACGAAAATGATATCCTGATGGTCGCCGGCTCCGACGCAGACCTCGCAAAACTGCCACAAGAGTAAGGCCAAGAGAAATGAACGTATATGAAAAAACTCTCTACAGAATTGCTCAATGAAATTACCAAGCGATTGGCCGAGTCAATACACCCTGAGAGGATTTATCTTTTTGGCTCACACGCTGCGGGCAAGGCTGACGACGATAGCGATGTCGACCTGCTTGCTGTCATACCGGACACAGACCGGTCAACAAGAGAAATCGCTATTGAGGGCAGGTCAAGCCTTAGTGACTTTCTCATTTCCTTTGATTTAATTGTTTGTACTAAATCACAATTCGACAGATATGTTGACGTAAAAAACACGATTATGAATGAGGTTCTTTGCGATGGCAGGCTGGTCTATGGATCCTAAGCTTGAAATGACCAGGCAATGGATTATGCGAGCAGACGACGATTTGCGTCTGGCCGAGCTTATCCAAAAAGATAAAGACCCGGTATATTGGGCGATTGCTTTTCACGCACAACAGTGTGCAGAAAAGGCCCTAAAAGGCGTGTTGACTTTCCACGATATTCGAGCGGGAAAAACACACAACATCGAGAATCTAATCAGGCTAAGCTCACCTGTAGTTGATGGACTCGAAAAGCTTAACGAGCAAGCCAAAACTTTGTCAGTTTATGCGGTAGATTCACGATATCCCGTTCCACACGGAGATATAAGTAACAACGAAGCAATTGAAGCTGTAGAAACAGCGAGAAAGATTTTTGAATGTGTATTAAACACACTGCCGGACCTCAAAAAGTTGCCACAGGAATAAAAGCAATAAAAAAAGAATCCACTTCCGCCGGTACGATAGAAAAATCCATCAGATGTTTCGATACTTTCGCAGCATATCGAGCAGGCTTTGCATATCCTCAGGCAGGGGGGCTTCGAATTTTACGATTTTCTCAGTCGTTGGGTGCTTGAACTCAATGGTTGAGGCGTGAAGGGCAAAGCGGCTGATTACCGGCTCCTCAACAGCAGATTCTGTATCTTTTAATTGCCAGGGGTAAACCAGCTTGCCCCCATACATATCAT
>Ga0315534_1002541_pt1 | contig 12167 bp, 9 predicted proteins | sample SalMarSW160240MG_FD_203094 | JGI IMG/M metagenome (GOLD analysis project Ga0315534, IMG submission 203094) | Salt marsh sediment microbial communities from the Plum Island Ecosystem LTER, Massachusetts, United States - Salt Marsh Sediment SW1602-40 ... | reverse complement strand
AGAAGGTACTGGCGATGTTAACAAAGGGGAAAAGCAGTGGCGGTAGAGTCTGAAGCCAGTCATAGGGGATCTGGCCCGGGTAGCCGAAAATCACGATCAGAATCAACCACAGCGCAGCCAGGGTGATGCCGGCCAGGACGAAGCGTACCAGGGCTGCGGTTAGATCACGGCCCAGGAGCAAACGCAGCACGGTCTGCAGGCTGGAGCGGAACAATGTGCCTTCCTGCGAGCCCTCACGTTCGAACATCTTCAGGCTCCGCCCTTCTGGCAGTTGTCGCCCAGGCTTTCAACTTCTTCAATCATCCGTTCCAGGCGCGGGACCAGCAGATTGGCATCCGGCAGCGGGCCATCGGGTGATGTGAGCTGACGGGCTTCCTGCAGGATGAGCAGCAGCGTCTGCTTGCGGCCGGGTTGTTCACCGGCCTCAAGCGCTTGATCCAAACGCCCGGGAATCTGCCTCAGGAGTTCAAGAGCTGCTTCGGCTTCACCCAGCCGGCGGCTGCGCTCAACCTCCTCGCGTGCTTCTTGAAGTGCGGCTTGAATCTCTCCATACCAGGCTTCATGCCACTGGAGCAAACGCTCGCGCTGGACATCCGCCGGTGGTCGCAAGTTTCGAATTTCGAGTTCAATTGGGCGGACACCACGCGCGGCCAGGATCTCGGCCTCGATTTCTGGCTTATTCTCCTCCGAAGGCGTGCGCGGGTTTTCTGGCGAGGGGATCAAGCGCTCCTGCAAATGTTCCGTAATCTGGGCCATGATCGACTCCTCGCCAACCGCATCGGCCAGGAGTTCGTTCATCGACCAGCGTTTGATCTCCTCCCGCCACACGTCCGCCATAAGCATCAATGGCAGGTCGTTCCAACCCACGTCCTCGTAGTCGCCGTAAACATGGCCGAAGACCGCTCGCTCCACAGAAGGTGCATGGAATTCGTAAGGTGGTTTCTCCGGGTCACGACCTTCACGCGGCTCGCGGCGGTGTCCGGGATCGATCATAAAGGTAATGCTGAGGTCAGCTGAAACCGGAATGCCATCGCGAGTGATAGCCAGCGAGCTGCCGGTGAGCTTGCCTTTCTTTGCCTGGGAGCCTGAATCTTCAGCCTTGAGCGAACGCTCCTGGCGGCGCAGGTCGACTGCCTCGGCCAGGCGCTCCCCGGGCTGGGAGAAGACCACTCCCGGGCCGGCCGCGCGCGTGAAGGCCGTGTCGGTGCGAAGGACAATCGCGCTGGCATGGTCGACCAGAAATACCCCCGGCCCACGCCGACGATCCTCACCGTGCGCTTGAACTGCATGCCCGTTGCGAACATAGGTCACAGGACCTCGCTCGCCCAGCACGTGCCCCAGCAGGCGGTCTGCGACAGCCAGCCGCTCCTGGATCGATTCGACCGGGAGCACGAATTGTGCACTGAGTAGGAGCGTGAAAAGAAAAACGAGCAGCAGCAGGTCGAGATCGAGGATCAGGCTGAATACTTTCTCTGCACCTTCACTGTCACCGAAGAGCAGCAAGTTGAGCAGCAGGATCGAAGTGATCGTCAGGAAGCCCAGGGCCGCGGCCGGAAGGCTGCGCGACCCGGGTCCAGCGATGAAGAGGATATTGATACTGCGGTATTCGAGGTAGGTCAGGCACAGGAAGGCAAGCGGCGGGATGGTGAAGAGCATCAACCGCGGAACAGCCGGGTCAACTACCCGGCCCTGAATATACAAGTAGAGCAGGGCTGCTCCCAGGGTTCCCAGAACGAGCAGCACGGTCGGTCGGCGGAAGAAAGGTACTCTCTCCATATGCGCGCCGATTGTATCCTAAAGCAGGGTGATGGCCAAACGGCGGGCTTATACAGCGCTTTTCGCGCTTGCAGTTGGAGCACAGCCGAGATAATGTAGTTGGGGATAATTGACTATCCCAGCGGAGGGATTGAAATGGTTACACGCGAATCAGAATTGATGCGGGTGCTCAAGGCTCTGGAAGAGGCAATGCCAAAGGCTCACTGGATCGCGCTCGTCGATAGCGATGGTCTGCCACTTGCCTGTGTGCCCGAAAATCCACCGGTTCAGGTTGATCATATCTCGGCCATGAGCGCTGCCGCGATGGAGACAGGCCAGCGTGTGCTGGATGAAACGGAGGGTGGCCAGCTGCGTTTTACGACTATTGCCGGTTCAAAGCGTCAGGTCCTGATTGTGATGGTGGATGCGAAGCGCTACCTGGCAATCGGCCTTGAACCCGATCGGCCTTCGACATCGACCTTCGGTACCCTCGCTCGCTGGGTGCCTGAAATACTCTCGATCGTCAAAAAGCGCTCGATGGAAGCCTAACTCACACGATCAGGCAGGCGGGCAGAAGGTGAAAGATGAAAGGGTAGACCGCGACTGCCTGCTGCCGTTGAGTGTTAAGAAAACCGATGGACCGCGAAGTTATGAATGAGAATTTCGGAGGTATTGGATGAATACGATGACACAGGCCAGCAATGCACCCGCCATCGCAGCCAGGACGCCCTGGTTGCGTACCCGCCGCTGGGACCTAACCTTCATCACGCTGAGTGTGATCCTTGTCGCCGTTCCATATGTGTCATACATCATCTTGCTCAAGCTTGAGCCAATCGTCAATCCCGTGGCGGGCCTGCTTGGAGCCGATGTCGAATCCTTCAGCCGCAACCTGGTCAACGCCACCGTAGCTCTCCTGGTAGGCGGCCCCCACATGTACGCAACCTGGACCAGGACGGCGTTGGACGTCGAGTTCTTCGCAAAACACCGGGTGCTTGTGTTCTCTTCGATGGTCATCCCCCTGATCGTCATCAGTCTGGCGCTCATCAATTTGCAGCTGCTGCTGACAATTTTCTTCCTGTGGGCCTCGATCCACGTGCTGCATCAAATCATTTACATCAATGACCTGTATGAAAACCGGCGTGAGGCCAACCTCTCTCTCTTCTCTCGACTGGCAGATTACGGGGTCATTCTGACCGCGCTTTACCCCCTGGCCGCCTGGAAGATTTCGACCGGACAATTCGCAATCGGCCCTAACAATCTCAGCGAGATCGTCGGGAACATCGTCCCGCTCGGTCCCTGGATGGTATGGCTTGCTGGTGGCGCCTTCGGTGTGGCGTTTGTGACCTGGGTTGCTAAAAGCATCTTCGAATGGCGACGCGGCATGCTTCACGTCCCGAAGACAGTCTTCATCGCTCTGACCGTGACGGCATCCTTCTTCGTTCCTGCGCTTGGAAACCTGGATACAGCATTCCAGGGGATGAACGTCTGGCATTCGTTCCAGTATCTGGCCTTGACCTGGATGCTGAACAACATGCGCTATGAGCGAGGCGATCTTAAGGCCTCGACATTCGTGCAGCGATTGTCGAAAGACGGCTCTGCCCGCCGTTATTACTTATTCAACATGGCGCTAACGATCGCTGATGTTGCGCTGGCGGGTATCATTTTCGCCGTGATGAGATTCGCCTTCAACCAGCCCTTCGATTATGCCTTCGACCGGGCTTACTATATTGCCGTGCTCAGCTTTCTCTGGATCCACTACTATTTCGATCACTATCTTTTCGCCCAACCAAAGGTAATTCGGGCTGGCTGATGCGGCCCTCTGATCAGGACCGTATAAAACTGGAACCGTATAGGGCGCCTTCGAATGGCTTTATTGAAGACCGGATGCCTGCGAGCAGGAGAGTTGCACGATGTTGGAGCGTGATGCGAGATTCGGGGATGGGCCAGTTAGCCCGCAAAGACAGCAGCCAGTAGATTTCGCTCCGCCACCTGTTTGCCAGGTGTGCGGCAGGCAGGACGAGACGATCCGGCTGGTGATCCTGCCGTATGTCATCAGCCTGCTGGTAATCACATTCCGCCGGGCGTGGGTAGGGGTTTTCTGCTGGCGGCACCGCGTCATTCGCCAGGTCCTGGCTGGTTTGACGACGGCGTCACTTGGCTGGTTAGGCATCCCGTGGGGCTTTATCTACACCCCTGTCGCGCTGTTCAAGCTTGCCCGGGGAGGCGATCAGCCTGCGCAGGATAACGCACGCATGCTCTCAGCCCTGGCCGAGTACAAGCGCCAGAAAGGCGAACCGCATGCTGCGCTGGCGATTGCTCAGGAAGCCCTGAAGCTGCAAGAAGGGGAGGGTGTCCGCCAGCAGATACGTGCGCTGCACAAGGATCACCCACTTTCGATTTCCCGTCCTGGGCCGATCAGCCCGTTCCCCTTCCTGATCGCGCTGATCGGTGCAGCGCTGACCGGCATCCTGGTCGGCACGGTCGATCAACTCTTCACGCTGTTCTTCAATTTCATTTTGGGGGATGAAATCAACATCATCGTGGCGCTGCTCACCTGGGCTCCGCTTGTGGCCATGACCTTCGTCGGTGGCATAGTGATCGCCGAGCTGGTGCGTTGGGCGATCGAGAGCACGCGCACAGAAAGTATGACCCTGGCGCAGGTCGTCGCATTCCTGTGCGCAGCGCTTGGCTGGTACGGCATCCCACAGGGCAGCCTGATCACTGATTTCATTTCAGCGGTGATCGGCGGATACCCGATGGGCTCAGTGGGAGAATTCATCCAGACCACGGGCAACGTTATCACCCAGGGCGGGATCTGGATGGTGACCGACGCCCTGCGAACGGAGGGTGCCTATGGTGTCATCTACCTCGGCATCCTGATTATCGCTGCGCTCTACTATCTATGGATAACGATTTCCACTGCCCGCGAGAGCGTGCACTGGCTGGTGCGTCTCGAGCTGGTTGAGGGCGAACTGCTCGAACGCCCCGAACGATCGCTGCTGCCAGCCTGGGCTGCGGTCGGCGGGGTCGTGGTCGCGATCGCTCTGGCGACGGCCGTCTTCTTCGATAGCGCCAGCCTTACCGGCGGAAGCCCGGAGGTAGCCGCCCAGCTCGAGCTGGCTGATTCGCTCTATAGCCAGGCTGATCTCCAGGGTGCGGCAAATGCCTACCGGGAGGTCATCGCGCTCGATCCCAACCTGCTCGAAGGACACTTGAGCCTGGCGTGGGTGCTCTATGAATTGGGTGATTTCGAGGGCGCCGTAGCCTCCTTCGAAGAAGCGAGTAATGTTGCACCCGCTTCACCCGATCCGTCGCTCGGGCTGGGTTATGCGCGTCTTGCACAGGGCGATCTTGAGGGAGCGGAAAGCGCTTTTCAGACCACGCTGACAAACAGCACGGACCCCTATTTTGCAGGGCAGGCCTACTATGGGCTCGGTACGATTGCCGATTCGAGGCGCCAACCGGATGCCGCCCTTGCCTACTATGAGGAAGCCGTCCGGCAGGATTGGAGCCTGACCTACGCCCACCTCGACCTGGGCTTGAGCTACTACGCCCATGCCGAATTTGAAAAGGCTGTCGAGAAGGGCACGGACCTGCTGGCGCTCGCACCGGATTGGGGCGCGACGCACGCGTTGCTGGGCATGGCCTACCAGCAGCTCGATCGAATGGATAAGGTCGGAGCGGAGGTCGATTGGGCTCAGGATCTCGACCCGCAGGACCTGTACTCCATGATGCTGCTCGGCAACCTATATTACTGGCTGCGGGATTTTGACGCAGCCCAGGCGGTGCTCGTTCCGGCGGTCGAGTCCTATCCAGACAATAGCTATGTGGTGAACATGCTCTCGGCGGTGTATGCCGTGACCGGACAGCTTGGGGAGGCAGCGAGGCTGCTAGATGATTTCGACGCACGCATCCCGGATGTCCCTGATATTCCTCAGGCACGAGCCTATCTCCAGCTGCAGCAGGGAGATTTGTCGGGTGCATGGTCTTCCCTTGAACAGGCACTGACGCTCGGTCCACAGGACCCGATGACGCTGCGGGATATGAGCTTCGTGAAATTCCAGCTTGGTGAGCCGGAGGAGGCCCTGCGCCTGGCTGAACAATCGATTGCGCTTTATCCCTACGACGCAGCAGCCTTTGCCGACCAGGCTTTCGCACTGCGCTCCCTGGGGCGGATCGATGATGCCCGGACAAGCGCGGTGGAAGCCGTACGGCTCTCACCGAAAGCTGACCTGCCGCACTTCATTCTCGGCGTGTGCTATCTCGACCTGGGCCAGGTTCAGCTGGGGACCGAAGAGTTGCAGGCCTTTGTCAACCTGGCATGGGACCGTGCGTATGTACGCGATTACATCACCCAGGCGCAGGCATTCCTGAGCACGCTCCCCTGAGCATCCGGTTGAGGCACGATATCTGAGGAGGTGATTTGACCTTTTAGGTTCTCTCGCATAGACTTGAAGCGTGCTCGCAAAAGTCCATGCAGCCGCTGTTCTGGGGCTGGAGGGGGCAATCGTGGAAGTCGAAGTGGACACCTCGCGCGGCATGCCCTCCTTCACCATCGTTGGACTCCCCGATACAGCGGTCCAGGAAAGTCGTGAACGTGTGCAGGCGGCGATCAAGAACGCCGGCAACCTTTTCCCGCGTCAGCGTGTAACGGTCAACCTTGCTCCTGCCGACCTGCGCAAGGAAGGTCCGGCCTACGACCTGCCGATCGCTCTTGGGGTCCTAGCTGCCTCGGGCCGGATCGCATTGGAATGGCTGGCGGGGGTGATGGCGGTCGGTGATCTCTCGCTCGACGGCTCGCTTCGGCATGTTCGGGGGATTTTGCCAATGGCGGTCAAGGCATTTGAGTGCGGGATTGACCGCTTGTTCGTTCCAGCCGAGGATGCCCCCGAGGCTGCCCTGGTGGAACGCCTGCAGGTAGTGGCCGTCAACTCGCTCACCGAGCTCGTGAACCACCTGAGCGGGGTCGTTCCGCTCCCCATCACGGCTCATCATAAGCCCAGTTCAGCTTTCACAATTGCCATGGTTGATCTTTCGGCTGTGCGAGGCCAGGAGAACGTCAAACGCGCCCTCGAGGTTGCGGCAGCAGGCGGTCATAACCTGATCGTGCCGTGATCGACTGCCTCTCACGAGGAGGATCAAACCACCCCTCAAGCCATAGCTCCCCCTCCTCCGGAATGAAGACCTTGACATGCAGGAGCTCGAAGATCTGCCTCTTAGCCTGAGGTGTTAGATCGCTCTCTCCGTCGAGTTGATCCCTTACTTCATTCGCGAACGCCTCGATTGTTTCGAACTCCGGAGGCACTTCGACCTGGTCTAGCTGAGCCCGGATCGTCTCGATCTCGTCGGCCAACGTCACGAGCTCGTCCTCGATCGCCGTGCGCTGCTTGAGGTATTCGGGCTTGGTCATTTGAATATCGGGATCAAGATAGGCGGTCATCAGGTTCGCAGCCTTCTGGTCGTGCTTCAGCCGAGCCCGTTCAAGCGTCTCCAGCCGTTGCCTCTGCCTCTTGGTCGTTGCCTGCTGCTGATCAAGAGATTCTTCGTACCCTTTGCGGAGGTTGGCCGGATCCAGGAGTACCTCAGCAATACGATCCCACACAACGGGATCCACCTTCCGGGCTGAGATCGTGCGGTTCCTGCAATGACCCTCCTTCGATCGATGCCTGTAGGACGGAGCATCGTGTAACCGGCGGTTCCTCCCTGCCTTCTGCGTCTGAGTGGCGTAGGGACGGCCACAGTCCGGGCAGAAGACCATTCCTCCCAGGAGGTAGAAGCGTCGGGGCTCCTTGCGCCGAGCCGCCTTATTGCGGCGGAGTTTCTCCTGAACTTCCCGGAATAGGTGGGGGTCGACAATCGGCGTTGTCTCGATCGGGATCCAGTCTTCTCGAGCTCGCTCAACCTGTGCCTTTCCCTGCCGCTTGAATTTGTTGTAGTGATTGGTCCCGATATAGGTTTCGTTTCGGAGGATCTTCGAGACTGTCGATTTCCCCCAGGAAGGACGGCCGGTCGGCGAGGAGACGCCCCGATCGGTGAGATGCTCGGTGATCCCCCGGATAGACAACCCTTCCCTCCCGTAGAGCTCAAAAATCTCTCTGACAACCTCGGCCTCCTCCTCGAGAACGGCAAGCCCGGCTTGCGCTTTCTCGTCGAGCTCGTAGCCATAAGGCGGCTTGCCCCCGACGAATTTCCCGCTCTCAGCCTTCCCGCGCTTCCCCCGGAGGGATCGCTCGACTCTCTTGACGTTCTCCCACTTCGCGAACGTGGCGTCGAGATCCTTCCGGACCTCACCCTCCGGTGAGGCATCATAGTTTCCGAGGATATACTCGACCGAAGCCCCTCTCTCCTGCAGCTCGATCTCGATGGTCTGCCGGATGTACGGATCTCTGGCCAGCCGATCGAGCGAATGAACGACCAGGATATCGAAGCCGACAGATTCAAGAAAGCTGTAGACGGCGTCGATCCCCGGCCTCGAGATCTCCCTGGAGGAGAAGTCATCGACGAATGCGGCGATATTGCCATTCCCGCCGGAAGAGACGTCCCTGCCAGTCTCGGGATCCACGAAGGAATCCCCGACGATGCTGTATCCCTTCTTCTCGGCATATCCGAGAGCATCCTGGATCTGGGTAGGGATCGAATAGTTTCCTCGCTGGTCGTCCGTGCTCACCCTTGCGTAGATCGCTGCTCGCAGACTCATGTTGCGCTTCTCCTCGATAAGAAGGCGTATTCTCGATACCGATAATATGCTATGATTTTCTCAACAGCCACAACCTGGGCGCGTCCCCCTCGCGTCCTGCGTTGTGGCTTCCTCTATCGAGCCTCTCCCCATCGCTCCTGATTGGCTGCAACCATCCCGGAGCCGCAGGCTTTGATCTTTTGCCCTTTCATTCGATGCCCCAAAATGTTAGGTTTTGTAAGGTTCTTCCTGCGTAAATCCGGCCGCTGGTCACGGGCATCACAACCCGGTATTCTCTCGGATCCTGAGCCCCCTAGACGCCCCTAGACTGGGCGGGACCGTGGCGTCTCATACTTGGATAGTGCAATCGCTCTCCGGCCTTGAGAGCCTCCTCCAGCCCACCTCGATCAGTGGAAGATGCCCGAGCGCGCCAGCGGGCTCGCTATATCGGCCGGCCGATGACCTGCAATGCCGATCTTGGGGCGGGCGAGGTGCCGGAATTCTGCGTGCTTGATTCAGCCGGCGCGAGCCTGATCCAGCAGGCCGTCAGGCAGCTGCAGTTATCGGCACGTGGCTACCATCGCGTGCTTAAACTGGCCCGCACGATCGCCGACCTGGCGGGAGACGAGGCGATCACCCCCACCCATCTGGCCGAAGCGCTGCAGTATCGTCCGCGCAGGTGGATTTAAAAGAAGACCATCTCCGGCAAAGTCTGAGTACCCTGAAGTGCCGTCTACATCCTGATGGACCTGCGGGGACCCGTTGTTGGTAAGCTCGTGATCCTGACCGAGGACATTATCGAGCACGGCCGTACGCTGGTTTGCCAGATGGCGACATTCCCAGGTGCAGGCTGGATCTCCTGCGGACCTGTCCGCTGGGCCGGAAGGGACGCTGATTGGCAGCAATCAAGATCGATGATTCGTGTTCAAAAATCCTGGTGTCCGGGCAGTTGACCAGGGGCTCGAGCTTGCGGAGTGCCTTCGTACACTGCCTTATTTTACCGAAGTCAAATGGTGCATTTTCAAGGCTTGAGACTTGCGCAATCTATGAAGTCGTAACTCGTGTAACGCAATCTCGACCAGAGTCGTTATATACTTCAGTCATGAGAAACGGTGAAATAAGGGAGGGGGTCCGGCAATGCTGAGCTTCCCCGAATCGCTGGACGCGCTGGAACGGGTCATTGAGCAGATGAAATCCCTGCGCGCCCTCAAAGCGAATCTGAACGCTGTTGAGGAGGATCTGGAAGGTTTCCAAAAGCTGCTTGAGTATTCACACGAGAAGGACTTTCAATCCGTCGAGGAAGCGCTCGCCTATATTGATACGGTGCTGATCCCGGAACTGCGCGGAATGGCCGACACGTTAAAGGCCGGCACGGATGACCCGCTTCAAAAGATGAAAGCCGCCCGGGAGCAGCTCGAACGATTGGTGCTGCGCATGCGCATGGTTGTCGATGGGAATGTGGAGGATTTCCTCTCCTGATTCCGCAGCGTGAAATCCCTGAATTCTTAGGCGGCTCCCCGTTATGCAGGGGAGCCGTTTCTTTCGCCCGCTAGGTGCGCAGCTCGCGTCGGATGTCAAACCCGCGCCGGGCGGCCTGCTGCACGAACGCTTCTCCGGTCAACGCCAGTTCGACCGGGACGACGCCCGGCTCCACTTCGCCTGCCGCGACGGCCGCGGTAAAGATCGAAGCGTGCCAGCCGGTGCCCTGCTCCATCGCGGTGAACCCGGTCTTTTCATCATAAAGAAGCTGCAAATCAACCTGAGCCTGCGCTGGTTTGCCATCAAGCGTGCCGGTGGCCAGCGTACGGATCAAGGCCAGATCGGTTTCACCTGCTTCGGCGCGTATCTGGGGTTCCCAGAGAGCATGCAAAACGCTGCGTGGGCGGACCAGGTGGCCGTCGATCTCGGTTGGCTCGGTCGAAAGCAATCCCAACTGCTGAATGACCTTCAACGCCGCGTAATGACCTGGATAGCGCATGGTCTTGTTCTGCAGTGTTCGGAGCTTGCCAGCGAAGGTGCGGGCAGCGCTCGTTATTCCGCCTGCCGTCGTAAAAGCCTCCAGCTCCCCGATCGGAGCCGGGAATTCAAGCCGCTCGAGTTCTGCCAGCGCCGGGACAAGCGTGGTCTTCCCTTCGCGAATGAAAACACAGTCTCCATCGTATTCGTTTGTCAAACCCTCAATGCTGAAACCAAGACTGTAATTCCATGGCTCAGTCGGGTGCTGTGGCAGACCGCAATCCCAGATGAATACGTCCTGTGCCTGATCCAGGGCCTCCATTGCGTACAACGCGAGCGTCGTGATCATGCCCGGGCCGAGCCCGCAGTCAGGGACGATCGAGATACCTGCTTTCGCGGCCTGTGCAGAGAGCTTGAGTTGTGCGAAGACGACCTCGCTGTTCCCGCCCAGGTCGGTCATGTGAATTCCGGTTGAGATCGCAGCCTGCGTCAATCCGAGGTTCATGAAATAAGGGGTTGCGGCGAGCATGGCTTGAACACCGTGCTCCTCAAGTTCTGAGATCACACCCGCCTGATCACGTGCGTCGAGCGCGGTTGCCTGCGCAAGGTCACGTCCCAGCAGTGTATTTACACGCTCGGCTGCCGCCTCGGCCGCGGCAGGGTCTGAATCCGCCATAAGGATGAACTCCGCCTCGGCGAAGAGACCCAGATCGTAGGCAGCGGCTGTCCCCTGGCGCCCGGTTCCGATGATGGCGTAGCGATGGCCCATGATGTCCTCTTTAAATTCCTGGATTTTTGATTGGGAGGAACAGGTAAGTCCGCTGGCATTTATACCTCAAGGCTCAACTCATGAACAGGCTCGAGCCCAGGGGTGGAAGGCGGTTCAGCCGACCAATGAGCTGGCAGAAAATCCAGGTAATAGATGTGGGGGAGAATCAGGAGCTTGGCGTGCTTCTGGGCTGCCTGGATCGGAGTGGATCAAGAATACGGGCTTCGATGCCCTCGCTCCCGGCGATCAGCGTTTCAGCCTCCAGCGCGGCTGGTTTGACAAGGGCAAGGCCGATCCATCCCTGGCGAGGTGAAAACGCGATCGAGGTCACATGCCCGACGTTCCTGCCCTGCAAGTAAAGCGTGCTGCCACGTTGAAGAGCGTTGGCGAACCGGAGCAGCACCAGCCGGCGAGCGAGCTGGCCGCGGCTCTCCATACGCGCCAGGATTTCTTGACCGATGAAGCAACCCTTTGTGAAGCTGACCTCGTTCCATAGGCCGACTTCGAGTGGAATGGTCTCATCGGTGATCTCGAAACCCGCTCGGGGTAGGCCGGATTCGATGCGCAGGATCTCGAACGCTTGCACGGCTGCCAACTCGGCGGCGGATGTCCAGACATCTCGAGCACGGGCAGCGGTAGTGCCGGAAAGCAGGACCTGTACGCCTCCAGGAGCGGGTTGGTCAACCTTCCAGAGTATGGTCTCTTCGCCTTCGGTAAACGTGCCGGCTTGGTCAGGCAGGGCTGAGATCCCCAGATCGGGCAGGCGGTCTGCGGCGTGATGGCCGTATATTCCCCAAAGACCAAAGTCGAGATCGAGCACGCTTACCGTGACCTCATCCTGGAAGAAAATATATCCGCTCAGCCACGCCATCACGTCGGCAGCCTTTCCGGGCGAGGTCATCAACAGGGAATCGGAGCTGCGCTGGAAGACCGTCACAACATCGACGATTCGGGCCAGGGCGTTCGTCAGAATGGTACGTGCCCAGCGACCTGCAGCAAGATCTCTTAAAT
>Ga0315534_1002539_pt1 | contig 12168 bp, 12 predicted proteins | sample SalMarSW160240MG_FD_203094 | JGI IMG/M metagenome (GOLD analysis project Ga0315534, IMG submission 203094) | Salt marsh sediment microbial communities from the Plum Island Ecosystem LTER, Massachusetts, United States - Salt Marsh Sediment SW1602-40 ... | reverse complement strand
CTCGAACTGGGCCGACAGCTCCCGGTCGCGCGTCACCGCCGTCCAGCCATCGGGCAGAACCTTAACGTGCGGCTTTCCCAAGTTGATCATCGGTTCGATGGTGAAGAGCATGCCGGGCTCCATCAGGACGCCATCGCCCTCCTCGCCGTAGTGGAGGATGTTCGGCCTGTCGTGGAACACGCGGCCAAGGCCGTGCCCGCAGAAGTCGCGGACCACACTGCAGCGTTCAGCTTCGGCGTAGGACTGAATGGCCGCACCAATGTGCCCGGTGCTGGCGCCCGGCTTCACCGCCGCAATGCCGCGCTGGAGCGCCTCGTACGTCACAGCAATGAGCCTATCGGCTCGGCGCGAGACCTCGCCGACCGTGTACATGCGGCTGGTATCTCCGTGCCAGCCATCGACAATGAGCGTGACGTCGATGTTGACGATATCTCCCTCACGCAGCGATTTCGGACCGGGAATGCCGTGGCACACCACGTGATTGATGGACGTGCAGATTGCCTTGGGGAAACCGCGATAATTCAGCGGTGCAGGATAGGCGTCATGTGCGATCGCAAAGTCGAGCACCATCTCATCAAGTTCTTCGGTGGTAGTGCCCGGCCTTACGTGCTCGGTCAGCATGTCGAGCGCCTCGGCCGCAAGCTGCCCAGCCTTGCGCATGCCTTCGAAGGCGTCAGGGCCGTGTAGCTTGATTTTGCCGTCACGTTCTAACGAGCGGCTGACTTCGACGTTCGACATGGGCTGATCCAGAGTAGGCGCGACTATTATGAAGAGGTAGGTGAAATGTAGTGCAATCTGCGGACGACGCAATGCACTCCGCGCCCGGCCGGGACGGCAAAAGCCCCGCCAACCAGTGCGCGTAAAGACAAAGTGCCGACGCTTGGCGTAATCGCCGTGGCGGGGACGTTAGTCTTTCTTGTCTTTTTTCGGCTGTTCCGTGGCCTCTTCGGCGTCTTCCGCTGGCACTTCCGCAACGGAAGCCTCGGCGATTAGACGCTGGGCCTGCTCGATCCAGCCATCCTTCTCGATGCGACCGTCGAGCTGCAACGTCTCGTCGACGTTGGCAATGTCATCGTCGGAGAAGTTGGCGATCTGCTCCAGCTTGATGCAGTTGAGCTGGCGCAAACGGGCGGAAAGTTCGGGATCGATGCCTTTGATCTGGGTGAGATCGTCGGGCTCGCCCTTCTGCTTCTTGAAGCCCTTCCACTGAGCGTTGAGGCGACGCGCACGAGCGTCGGAGCGCTCTGCAATGCGGGCGGACTTACCGCGCCGTCCGCGCAGATAGTAGAGCTTTGCACGGCGCACCTTGCCGCGACGCAGAACCTCGATCTCAGCAATGTAGGGCGAGTAGATTGGGAATACGCGTTCGACGCCTTCACCGTATGAGATCTTGCGAACAGTGAAGTTCTCGTTGATGCCAGCACCGGACCGGGCAATCACAACGCCTTCATAGGCCTGCTTACGGGTGTTGTTGCCTTCAATCACTTTGACAACGACCCGCACGGTGTCACCTGGGCCAAACTCGGGCACGGCGCGCCTGGCTTTGACAGCGCTCATCTGCTCGCGCTCGAGCTCTTGAATGATGTTCATATTCGCACCTAACAAGCATGAAATGGGCCGTGGCGGCCAGCACGACAGACCGGCACCCCGCGACGGCAAGCCTTCGGGAATTGCAGGCGTCATAGCCGATACGCGCGGCGTTGTCGATTCGGTCTTTGGGGCCGGTCAACCGGCCGCAGTCAGTCGCGCCGGCGCGGGGGGGCCAACAGGTCTGGGCGGCGTTCGGCGGTGAGCCGCTCGGACTGCTGACGGCGCCACTCGGCGATTTTTTCGTGGTTACCCGAAAGCAGGACCTCAGGGATCGAGCGGCCCTCCCATTCGCGTGGCTTTGTGTACTGAGGGTATTCGAGCAGCCCGGCCTCGAAGCTTTCCTGGGTCAGCGAGGCCTCGGCCCCGACGACGCCGGGCAGCAGGCGCACGCAGGCATCAATGAGCACCATTGCGGCCGGCTCTCCGCCCGAGAGCACATAGTCACCGATGGAAATCTCGCGAAGGTTGCGGGCGGCAATGACGCGCTCATCAATGCCTTCGAAACGCCCCGCGATCAGGAGGGCCCCGGGGCCGGTCGCGAGATCGCGTGCGAGTGATTGGTTAAACGGTTCACCACGCGGCGAGAGATAGATCAGCGGCGCGTCCGCTTGGCTTTCACGTGCATGATCGATGGCGGCGCCCAGAACGTCGGCCCGCAGCACCATGCCCGCACCCCCGCCAGCCGGAGCGTCATCGACGGTGCGATGTTTGCCGATGCCGAAGTCCCGGATGGCGATGGTCTGAAGCGACCAAATCTTTGCTTCAAGCGCTTGGCCCGCGAGAGATACGCCTAGCGGGCCGGGAAACATCTCGGGAAAGAGCGTGAGGACCGTTGCCCTCCAGGGCGGCCGGCCATCGCTTGATGGCATATGCGGCATGGCCAGACCTCATTTGCAGCGGCCTTAACCGCGCGCGACTAGACGCCTTCGACTACGACGATGTCGATCGTGCCGGCGCCTTCGCGCGACTTCCTTGCCTCGGCATATTCCGGCGAGGTGGCATAACCGTGGGCGGCCTCGTAGCTTGGGAACTCGAGGATGACGTTGCGCTGTCGGCCGGAGCCTTCCACGATTTCGCAGCGGCCACCACGCACAATCGGCTTTCCCCCGAACTTATCGAGCGCGACCTTGGATTTGGCCACGTACTCCGCCCATTTTTCCGGGTCGGTTACTTCGGCGTGTGCAATCACGTATCCCTTCGCCATGAGTGCGTCGTCCTCCAGTCGAGATTATGTTTAGCTGTCTTGCTTGTGCGTGGCATTCGCCTCGCGGATATGTTGAACGAATGTCTCTGCTGCGTCGCGCGGGTCGTCGGCCTCGGTAATGGGACGGCCGACGACGATATAGTCGGCGCCTGCTGCGATGGCGTGACCGGGCGTCGTGATGCGTTCTTGGTCATCGCTCGCACTTCCCGACAGACGAATGCCCGGCGTCACGATGAGAAATCCCGGGCCGACCGTTTCGCGAACGCGCCCGGCTTCCTGTCCCGAAGCAATGACGCCATCAAAGCCCGACTCGTGGGCAAGCTGGGCACGCCTTATGACCAGGTCGGGCGGCGAAAGGGTTGAGCCCTGCTGCTTGAGATCATCGTTTGTCAGGTTGGTGAGGACGGTTACGGCAAGCAGCTTCAGATGACTGTTGCCGCGCCCCGCAACAGCCGCTCGCAATGTCTTGAGGTCGTGCCCGTGCACGGTGAGGAAGTCGATTCCCAATTCGGTGGCATTGGCCACCGCGCGCTCGACCGTGTGGCCGATGTCGAGGAGCTTCATATCAAGGAAGACGCGCTTGCCCTCCGATTTCAGGGCCCGCGCCAGTTCCAGGCCGCCCGAAAGTATGAGCTCTAGACCGACTTTGTAGAAGGTGACGGCATTATCGAGCTTGGCCACCAGAAGCTGCGCTTCTTCTACCGTCGGCATATCGAGCGCGACGATCAGGCGGTCTTTGTCTGAGATATGGGTCATGTTTTCAGGCTGAGGATTTGTGCTTGAGAAACGTGTCCCTAGCCATGCAGTACATGGGCCGCGTGCGCAAGTTTCTGGATCAGCGCCTTGAAGTTTTCTTGGGCGTCCTTGTTCAGGAGGTGTCCATCTTCACCAAAACCCTCGTGTGCGCGTGGCACAGCAAACTGTTCGGGCAGAACCAGAGCCCCGAGGCCGAGCTCCAAGACGTGGCGCAACGTCACGAGGCTTCTCAAGCCTCCCATTCCGCCCGTCGAAGCAGAGCCCAGCGCGAAGACGCGGGTCTTGAAGACCTGCTGGGCCTCGCCGGGTTCGCGAACGCGGCTAATCCAGTCGAGCGTGTTCTTCAGGAGCGGCGTGATCGAAGCGTTGTATTCGGGGCTCGCGATAAAGACGCCAGTGTTCGCTTCCATCACGGCTTTGAGCTTTTTGGCGTTCTCCGGTGGCCCTTCATCGGCTTCCTGCTCACCGTGATAGATCGGCATCGGATAGTCGGCGAGATCGACGAAGGTCGACGGAATGCCATTAGCCTCTGCAATCATGGCGCCTAGCTGGGCAAGCTTCTTGTTGTGCGAGGCTTCTCGCGCGGAGCCCGCAAAGAACAGAAGTCTTGCGGAAGTGGTCATCGGTGGCTCCTGAGACTCATCGGGTGGGGTTTCGGTTTTCGGGACTTGGTAGGTTCACCGACTAGCTTGCCTTGCCCTCGAAGAACTCTTTGACCCGCGCAAAGAAGCCGGCACTTTCGGGGCTCGTTTCCTTATGGCTCTCGCGTTCAAATTCTTCCAAGAGTTCGCGCTGACGGGGTGTCAGGGACTTGGGCGTTTCCACCTCGACCTGGATGTACATGTCACCCACGACCTTCGAGCGCAGTACCGGCATGCCCTTGCCCTTAAGGCGGAACTGTTTGCCGGTTCGCGTGCCCTCGGGGACCTTGACCCGCGATGCCGTCCCCTCAACGGTTGGCACCTCGATTTGGCCGCCGAGCGCAGCGGTCGTCATCGCGATGGGCACGGAGCAGAAGATGTCAGCACCATCGCGCTGGAAGAACTCGTGCGGTCTAATAGACAGGAAGATGTAGAGGTCGCCGGCCGGGCCGCCTCTCATGCCCGCCTCGCCCTCTCCAGCCAGGCGAATGCGGGTGCCGTCCTCGACCCCGGGCGGGATGTTGACCGAAAGCGTTCGCTCGGTCGTCGTGCGTCCAGAGCCGTGACAGCCCGGGCAGGGATCCTCGATCGTCTCACCGCGCCCCTGGCAGTTCGGGCATGTGCGTTCGATCGTGAAAAAGCCCTGGCTTGCGCGGACCTTGCCGTGCCCGCCGCACGTCGGGCAGGTCGTCGGCTGCGTACCAGCACGTGCGCCCGAGCCGTTGCATGTTTCACACGAAACGCTCGTAGGCACGCGGATCTGCGCGGTCTTTCCACTGTAGGCGTCCGCGAGTGTGATCTCTAAATTGTACTTGAGATCTGCGCCGCGCTCGCGCCCGCTACGCTGGCGCTGGCCGCGCCGTCCGCCCATGAACTCGCCGAACAAGTCGTCGAAGATGTCTGACATTGATGATGCAAAGTCAGGACCGAAGCCGCGGCCGCCTGCACCGCCCATGCCGCCTTCGAAGGCCGCATGACCGAAGTGATCGTAGGCCGCGCGCTTTTGCGGGTCCTTTAGGACCTCATAGGCTTCGCTGGCCTCTTTGAACCGAATCTCTGCCTGCTTGTCTTCGGGATTGCGATCAGGATGGCAGTCCTTGGCGAGCCGCCGATAGGCGGACTTCAGCTCTTGATCGTTGGCTCCGCGGGAGAGTCCAAGAACCTCATAGTAGTCGCGCTTAGCCATTTTCAGCGCGTATCCTTCGATTTCTGCACCTGATGAACCCACCTGCTGTGTGGCAAATAGCGATGTTTGCTGCGTTGGAAAAGACCAGGGTCAGCCAGAAAATCGCAATCGAGCGTTATGACTTGATGCGATATGGACAAAGATCATTGGTCATCGGGCGGGGTTTGAGGCTTCAAAGTAGCAGCCCGGCGCATTCGCCGGGCTGCCATTGCTTGCGGGTTCAGCTCATGCGCAATGTGCGCGCTAAGCCGATTTCTTGCTGTCGTCGTCTTTGACTTCCTCGAAGTCCGCGTCGACAACGTTCTCTTCGCCTGCGCTGTCGCCGCCCTCGCTCGTTCCGGATTCGGAACCATCGCCCTCCGCAGCGCCTTGCTGGGAAGCGTAGACGGCCTCGCCGATCTTCATCGCCGCCTGGGCGAGCTGAGCCGTTACCGTCTGGATGCGCTCTGGATCGTCAGAGCCCAGCGCTTCTTTGAGCTCGCCGATTGCCTTCTCGACGTCCGGCTTGGCCGCGGCGACAGCCTCGTTCGACTCGTGCTCAGACAGCTGCTTCTCCGTGGTGTGGATCAGCGCCTCGGCATGGTTGCGGGCTTCGACCAGGTCGCGCTTCTTCTTGTCCTCGGCGGCGTGCGACTCGGCGTCCTTGACCATCTTTTCGATCTCGCCTTCCGACAGGCCTCCGGAGGCTTGGATGCGGATCGACTGCTCTTTGCCAGTCGCCTTGTCTTTGGCCGAGACATGAACGATGCCGTTGGCGTCGATGTCGAACGTGACCTCGATCTGCGGGATGCCCCGGGGCGCCGGCGGGATGCCAACGAGATCGAACTGGCCGAGCAACTTGTTGTCGGCTGCCATCTCGCGCTCGCCTTGGCTCACGCGGATCGTCACAGCGTTCTGGTTATCTTCGGCCGTCGAAAAGGTCTGACTCTTCTTCGTCGGGATCGTGGTGTTGCGGTCGATCAAACGCGTGAAAACACCGCCGAGAGTTTCAATGCCGAGTGAGAGCGGTGTCACGTCGAGCAGAAGGACGTCCTTCACGTCGCCCTTCAGCACTCCACCCTGGATGGCGGCGCCGACAGCGACGACCTCGTCCGGGTTCACGCCCTTATGTGGCTCCTTGCCGAACACTTCTTTGACGATCTGCTGGACCTTCGGCATGCGCGTCATGCCGCCAACGAGCACGACCTCGTCAATTTCGGCGGCCTTTAGACCAGCATCCTTTATTGCCTTCTCGCAGGGGCCCTTGGTGCGAGCAATGAGATCATCGACCAGGCTTTCCAGCTTGGCGCGTGTCAGCTTCATCGTGAGATGCTTGGGTCCCGACTGATCGGCGGTGATGAAGGGAAGATTGATTTCGGTCTGCTGCGAGGAGGACAACTCGATCTTGGCTTTTTCCGCGCCTTCCTTCAGGCGCTGGAGCGCGAGTTTGTCGCTGCGCAGATCGATGCCCTGCTCCTTCTTGAATTCATCGGCAAGATAATTGACGAGCTTCATGTCGAAGTCTTCGCCGCCGAGGAAGGTATCGCCGTTCGTCGACTTCACCTCGAACACGCCGTCACCGATCTCAAGGATTGAGATATCGAATGTGCCGCCGCCGAGGTCGTAGACAGCGATCGTTTTGGCTTCTGACTTTTTCTCGAGTCCATAGGCGAGGGCCGCTGCGGTCGGCTCGTTGATTATGCGCAGCACCTCAAGCCCTGCGATCTTGCCGGCGTCTTTGGTCGCTTGGCGCTGGGCATCGTTGAAGTAGGCCGGCACCGTGATGACCGCCTGCGTGATCGTTTCGCCAAGTTTGGCCTCGGCGGTTTCCTTCATTTTCTGCAAAATGAAGGCAGAGATCTCTTGGGGGGAATAGCTCTTGCCATTGGCCTCGACCCAGGCGTCACCGTTCGGGCCTTTGACAATCTTATAGGGGACGAGATTCTTGTCCTTCTCGACCAACGGATCTTCGTAGCGCCGTCCGATCAGGCGCTTGATGGCGTAAAATGTGTTCAGCGGATTGGTAACCGCCTGGCGCTTGGCCGGCAGGCCGACGAGCTTCTCACCATCGTTGGTAAACGCGACAATCGATGGGGTGGTGTTCATCCCCTCGGCATTCTCAAGGACCCTCGGCTTGCCGCCTTCCATGACGGCCACGCAAGAGTTTGTCGTGCCAAGGTCGATGCCGATTACTTTCGCCATGTGATTATTCCTTATCTATTGCGGCAGACCGCCAGGACCCGAGACTTCGGCGTCCAGAATTTCCGACGTCGCAGAGCGTTCCCGCCGGATGCGGCCCCCAGGGAGCATCCCAAACGTAACCGCCGCTTATATAGGGTCGGATTTGGGGGACGCAACGGGATCGGCCCACGCATTTGTGATCAATTTTCCCCACATCTGTTACTTTATACGCACGCTTGTCGCGCATTGGTCCGGGTGCTGAACTTAGCAATTGCAGCTCGCTCGAACGTGCTTGGTCCAATTTGATCGGCGAAAGTGTCGCTCACGCATTTTGCCCAACATTTCCATCATTTGGGGGGCCATCATCGTTTGCGGCGCTCACATCAGCGGCTTGGTCCGCAGCCTTCACCGGCTTTGTCCCGCCCTTAGCCACGACCACCATCGCTGGGCGCAGTACCCGATCCTCAATGATGTAGCCAGGCTGAAACACCTGAACGATCGTCCCGGCGGCCACCTCAGGATTCTCCACCTCGCTCATCGCTTGATGTTGATGGGGGTCGAACGGCTCGCCAGCTGGATCGATCCGCTTGACGCCGTTGCGTTCAAGCACGTTGGTGAACTCGCGCTCCGTCATCGCGACACCGTCGATCAGACCCTTGAGCGCAGGATCTTGCTCGGCAGCCCCTTCGGGGACTGCGGCAATCGCGCGCTGAAGATTGTCACCTATGGTCAGAATCTCTCTCGCGAAATTACTAATCGAGTACTTCGCGGCTTCCTGCCGCTCGCGCTCGGTCCGCTTTCTCAGATTGTCCATCTCCGCGTGCGCACGAAGCAGACGGTCGGTTAGATCTCCGATTTGACCCTCGAGCATGCCGGTATCAAGCAGCACCTCCTGTTGGGCTGGATCGGGGGCCTGTGCGGCAGAGGCACCTTTGATGTCTTGGGCGCCCGCATTCGGATTGGGCGTATCCTTTGGATTTTTCGTCTCGTCGACCATTCAATCTCCGCTGGCTGGCGGACCCATATCTCCTGGCGAGGCGCACCACTGTTTGGGCGCAGATAGGGTCAGAACACTCAATCACATTGTTGCACAACTCGAGCCCGATATCAGGCGATGCTTTGCAAAAATCAAGTCAACAACCGGCTAACGAGCTTTGCCGTGTAGTCAACCATCGGAATGATTCGGGCATAATTGATGCGCGTGGGTCCAATCACCCCCAGCACGCCGACGATTTTTCGCTCGTCATTGTGGAATGGTGCCACGATTAATGACGAACCGGACAGCGAAAAGAGCTTGTTTTCCGATCCGATGAAGATGCGAACGCCATCAGCGCACTCAGACAGCCCCAGTAGCTGTGCCAGGTCACGTTTCTGCTCCAGGTCATCGAACAGAAGGCGAATTCTCTCTAGATCCTCTTGCGCGGAGACATCCTTCAAGAGGTTGGCTTGCCCGCGCACGATGAGGCTCTTGCGATCATCGAGCGAGCCTGACCACTCCGCAAAACCAGCCCGGATTACCTTTTGCGTCAGCTCGTCGAGCTCTGCCTTGGAGCTTTGAAGTTCTTGCTCGATCCGCGACCTGGCCTCGGGAATGGTCATGCCGCGAATGTGAGTATTCAGATAGTTCCCAGCTTCGATCAACGCGGAAGGAGGCAATCCCTCCGGCAATGTGATCACGCGGTTCTCGACGACCTGGTCCTCGCCTACCAGCACGACGAGTGCCTTTCGGGGCTCCAGCAACACGAACTCGATGTGCCTCAGCCGGGCGACCTCCTGCTCTGCGAGGACGACGCCGGCGCAATGCGACAGACCTGAGATCATCTCTCCGGCCTCGCTCAACACCTCGTCGATCGACTTTGTATTCCTGCCGGCAATATGAGCCTCGATCTTGCGCCGCTCATCGACTTCCAGATCGCCGATTTCCAGAAGTCCGTCGACAAACAGGCGCAGCCCCTGCTGCGTGGGAAGCCGGCCTGCCGAGGTATGCGGCGAGGTGATCAGGCCCAGGTGCTCCAGGTCGGACATCACGTTGCGGATCGAGGCTGGCGACAGCGTCATCGGCAAGACGCGCGATAGATTGCGCGAGCCTACAGGCTCACCAGTCGTGAGGTATGTCTCCACGATCTGCCGGAGAATGGTGCGGGAGCGATCGCTAAGTTTGGAAAGCTCGCTGACGCCTTCGGTCATCACTTTTGGATTTCATTGGCTACGGGGGCCTTACCCAGACATTGGGGGCTATGGGCAGGCTACACCTAAAGATTAGGTATGTGCGGGCGCGTTCGTCAAATTCCGTACCGGTTTTTGTTGAAGCCAGCCATGGCCTCCCTTAGGGTCTGGCCGAACTCGACCAGCCCCGGCAACACTAATCAACATAGAAAAGACACCATGCGTCCGTCGAAACGTCAGCCCGACGAGCTTCGTCGCGTCTCCATTGAACGCGCTGTTTCCATCCATGCGGAGGGGTCTTGCCTCATCAAGTTCGGCAATACCCATGTATTGTGCATGGCGAGCCTCGAGGAGCGGGTCCCCCCTTGGCTGAAAGGACAAGGCCGCGGCTGGGTCACAGCCGAATACGGGATGCTGCCGCGGGCGACCTCGGAGCGTACCCGGCGGGAGGCCTCGACCGGCCGTCCATCCGGGCGGACGCAGGAAATCCAGCGCCTAATCGGGCGCTCGCTTCGAGCCGTGGTCGACCTGACCAAGCTTGGAGAGCGGCAGATTTCGGTCGACTGCGATGTCATCCAGGCTGACGGGGGCACCCGCACCGCTGCGATTACGGGGGCCTGGGTCGCACTTCATGAGTGCATCCAGTGGATGAAGCTTCGCGACATGGTCAAGGACGATGTTTTGCGCGATCAGGTGGCTGCGGTGAGCAGCGGGCTCTACCAGGGCACACCAGTGCTCGATCTGGACTATGCGGAGGACTCTGCAGCCGAGGCCGATTCAAATTTCGTGATGACGGGGGCGGGCGGTATTGTCGAAGTGCAGGGCACCGCTGAAACCGTCGCCTTTAGCCAGGACAGTTTTGATCAACTGATGGCGCTCGCGAAGAAGGGCATCGGCGAGCTAGTGGGCCTACAGAAACTGACGGTGACCTGACGGGCGCTGTGTTTCTGAAGGGAGCGCGCTGCGATGACGCCGCACGGTATCCTTGAGACAATTCTTTATGCGCGCGATCTGGAGGCAATCGAAGCCTTCTGTCGCGATGTTCTTGGCCTGGAGCCCTATGCGAAGGCCGATGGCCGGCAGGTCTTCTATAGGTGCGGCAACCAGATGCTGTTGTTCTTCAATCCCGATGCCACCGAAAAGCCGCCGGCGGCGGACGCGCCTCTGCCCGTTCCGCCTCATGGCGCGCGTGGGCCCGGTCATGTGTGCTTCAGGGCCAGCGCACGCGAAGTTGCGGCCTGGCGCGAGCATTTGGAAAGCAAGGGGGTCACCATCGAGGCTGACTTTGAATGGCCCGGTGGCGGCCGCTCGATCTACTTCCGCGACCCGGCCGGCAACTGCATGGAATTTGCCGAGCCGAGGATTTGGGGTTTGGAGTGATGCGCCGATTGAAGCGTGGCGATCGTCTCGTGGTCGCCAGCCACAATCCCGGAAAGGTGTGGGAGATCCATAAGCTTCTGGGGCCCTATGGCCTTGATGCGGTCTCAGCCGGCGAGTTTGGTCTCACCGAGCCGGAAGAGACGGAGACGACATTTAGAGGCAACGCCCAGCTGAAAGCGATGTTTGCCGCCAAGGCCACGGGCCTACCCGCGCTCGCTGATGATTCCGGGATCGAGATCGATGCGCTTGATGGCGCGCCGGGGGTCTATACGGCGGACTGGGCTGGCGCCGACCGGGACTTCTCCATTGCCATGCAGCGCGTCCATGATGAGATGGCTGCGCGCGGTGCCTGGAAAGACCCCACGCCACGCGCCAACTTTATCTCCCTCTTGTGCCTAGCCTGGCCGGATGGCGCCACGGAGTTCTTTGAAGGCAAGGCTTACGGCCATATTGAATGGCCGCCCCGCGGCACCAACGGTTTCGGCTATGATCCGATTTTCGTTGCCGACGGCCACACGCTGACCTTCGGTGAGATGGAGCCTGCCGAAAAGTATGCGATTTCGCACCGAACCCGCGCCTTCGAGGTCTTCAAGCGCGACTGCCTCGATGCTGCCGGTGTCTAACGAGCCCGGCTTCGGCGTGTACGTTCACTGGCCGTTCTGCGCCCAGAAGTGCCCCTATTGCGATTTCAACAGCCACGTGCGCTTCGGCGGTGTCGACGAGGCACGATTTCGCTCGGCGTTCTTGCGCGAGTTGAGTGAGACCGCTGGCCGTATCGGCGACCGCACCGTTTCAAGCATATTCTTCGGTGGCGGCACGCCATCGTTAATGGCTCCGGAGACTGTCGCCGCCATCCTCGATCATATAGCAGAGCTTTGGACGGTCACGCCCTCAGCGGAGGTCACGCTGGAGGCCAACCCAGGCAGCGTTGATGCGGGCAACTTTCGTGGCTACCGCGCAGCAGGCGTCAATCGCGTCTCGCTCGGTGTCCAGTCCTTGCGCGATGACGTGTTGAAGTCGTTAGGGCGCATTCACAGCGTGGCTGAGGCGAAGGCCGCGATCGAGATTGCCCGCCAGATTTTTGA
>Ga0315534_1002537_pt1 | contig 12173 bp, 6 predicted proteins | sample SalMarSW160240MG_FD_203094 | JGI IMG/M metagenome (GOLD analysis project Ga0315534, IMG submission 203094) | Salt marsh sediment microbial communities from the Plum Island Ecosystem LTER, Massachusetts, United States - Salt Marsh Sediment SW1602-40 ... | reverse complement strand
TCGACGCTGACGTTCACGGCTCGCTCTTCGAGGTACTCCTCGCTGGACCCATCCTCGTCGAAGAGCGAGGATACCTCCTCGGTGACCATCGAGCTTGTGTAAGCCCCACTGACCGCACCACCGCTGGCCGGGAACTCCAGTGTCATGGTGGCTTCGTCGGAGCTGCACCAACACTGTAGGATGTCTCCCTCCCCCTGAGCCATCATGGCAGAAGGCCCTGATAGAGGCAGGAGCATGGTCAGACAGGCCAGCGAAAGTAAGAGCCTGGCGAGACTACTTCTCATCGTCGATCTCCCGCAATCCTACCGGTCGGACCACAAAAGGAGTCACCGGATGCTTCGTTCGGCGCGTTGCCGTGGCAGACGCAGTCTACCACACCCCGGTCAGTGGTGCAATCGGATTGTGAAGACGTGAGTGCGGACCCCTTCGTACTCGCCACGAGTCCGCCCTATTCGCCCTCTATCCGGAGCGGGACGCCCAGCACGATTCGACTATCGAGGACGTCTCCTGCTGCATCCAATAGCGGCAGCCGCCGGAAGTCGGGCGTGGCAGCGTCGTACATGCCCACCTCTATCAGGTACTCTCCGGGTGGAGCGTCGGCGTCCACGGTCAACTGGTACTCGTCCTTAAGATACTCCCCTGGCACCCACCCTGTGGTGGGGCGAGCGCCCCCCCTGGGCACACTATCCATCTGCCCACGGAGCTGGCTATCCTCATCCAGCAGGTGGGTGAAGACAGTGTACGAGGTGTCCGTGGACTCCAGCGCCTGCCAGTACAGGGTCAGGTGCAGCGTCTCGCCGGGTCGCAGGACGTCGCTACTCAGGTCGTACCCGTACAACGCCGCCTTGTTCCCCAGGTTGCCCACCTCGACACGATGCTGCACCTCTGGCGCGGAGAACACGCGCTCTGTGGCCTCGATCTCCAGCCCCGTGAGCAGCATCTCACCGGCCACCTCCTGGACGCGACAGGCAACGAGTCCAGGCTCTTCGCCGGCTGGAGGCTCGAAAGCCACGACCATCTCACCCTCTGGCACCTCCGTCTCCCCTGGCAAAGAAGAAGTCGGAGTCAGCCCGTCGCGACACCACAGCAACGAAACCCACAGCTCCGCTCGCCCCGGCTGGGCGAACAACGGCACTCTGTAGTCGTACTGACCCAAAACGACCTCACCCGACCGCCACTCTGAGCATGGGTAGTACACATTGGCCAGGTGATAGACCTGTCCGCGAAGGGCGGTGCCCCCCGGCGCAGCCCAACCCCCAACGTCCGGGCCTCCGATCCCTTCATCTGCAGCCTGCCCTGACTCATCCAACAGCCTCACCAGCAGAACGTAGTCACGCCTCTCCAAGGAGGTCGCGCGCCAGTACAGATTCAACCGCAAGGCATCACCCGGCTGCGCCGAGGCCGCACTCACTCCGTAGCCCAGGAGCTCCACATCTTCGGTGAGTGTTGCCTGAACGGTGTGCTCAGGCTCCACGTCTGACGCGGACGCTGGCTCGCCTCTCCGCAACTCCACAAACCCCAGTTCGGCGGTCGTTCCCATGGGCGTGCCGTTGGCATCCAGGACGTCCAGCCCCACCAGATCGACGTCGCTGTACAGGCTGGCCTGGAGATCGTACAGACCGGGTGGAGTCCCCACAGTGGGGGTGATGCCCGCCGTGCCGAAGAGCTTCTCTCCAGCCGACCAGCGGAAGGTCGGATAGAGAAGCGACGTGGGTCGCCCGTCGTACCCTCCCCACTCATGTCCCTGTTCATCTCGCAGCCTCAGGGACACCTTGTAGTCCTCCAGGAGGTCCTGGAGGGCCTGCCAGTACAGCGTGACCTCCAGCCCATCGGTGGTGGCATCCTCAGTCGAGACGGAGTAGCCCAGCAGCAACACCTGGTCATCGAAGTTGACGGTCACAGGATAGTCCGGACGTGGCTCATTGGAGAAAGACACTTCAGCCGGCAGGGCGTAGTGCAGCAGCTTCAGACCCCAGAAGCCGCCTTCATAGGGAACCAGCTCGCCCTCCTCCCCAAGCATCTCAGTCAGAAATCCGACGGGATCCACGACGTCGTGCTGCCACAACAGCACCCATACCCCATCCCTTCCCGGCAGGATGCGGTTCAGTTCGTCGGCGACGCCGTAGCTGAGAACGCTCTCCGCCGACAGAGTAGGCTCGTCAGGGATAGGATACCAGTCGTCCCCCTGGTAGTAGTAGCTGAAAACCGGGAAGAAGTGCCCCGAAGAGAGAATGACGACTTCGTTCTGCCCCTTGTGCTCCTCGATGAAGCGAGCAGCGCTGCGGAAGTCGTCCTTCAGGAAATCGATGTCGAAGTAGGCGTTGTAGACCGAGTATCCCGAGGTCACTCCCAGGTAGCACAGGCACAGACACCCGACGATCAAAGCGGCATTCCTGCCGTACCCCGCCCTGGACCTGCCCAGGTCGAGCAGTGCAGCCAGGCCCCCGGCGATCAAGAGGAAGAACGCTGGGGCCGACAGCATCAGGTACCGTGGATGGAACTTGGCCCGCTGATAGGAGATCAAGATCAGCAGCAGACACGGAAGGCCAAGGTACAGCAGCAGACCCCACAGGGTTAGCCAGGGACGTCTATCGATCATGGGCATGACAGCAGCGTCAGCATCTTCGACCAACCCCCGTCTCCGTGCTCCCTTCACCAGCAAGATCGCCAGCGCCAACACCAGGATCAGGAGGTACCCCAGCGCAATGGGCTGGGCCAGGACCTCCAGGACGCTGTGGCCCGTGCTGAAAGCGATCAGCGTCTTCCGCAGCACCTCACCGACCCTCAGCGTGCCCTGCCAGTAGCTGACGTCGGCGCCATACCGCTGGAGGACGAAGCCGCTCCACGGCAGATACGCCCCCACCACCGCAGCCTGGCCCAACAGCAGGCTGACCATGGTCGGCCATCGCTGACGGACCCGCCCCCTGCTCCACAGCACCCACCAGAAGAGGAAGAACAGGAGCTGGAAGACCAGCACGAAGAAGGCATAGAAATGCGTGTACACGGCCACGACGTTGGTCACCACGTAGGCCGCCCACAGCAGGACTCGTCCCCCGCCTCCGCCCACGACGCGCAGCAGTAGATACGTGGACAGCAGGCAGAGGAACGTGACCAGGGTATACATCCGTGCTTCCTGAGAGTACCACAGGAACAAAGGTGAGATGGTAACCAGAGCTGCGGAGAGCAGACCGCTATTCTCCCCCAGGAGTCGCTTGCCCACGGCCCAGATCAGGGGGACGCTCAGCACTCCGAAGATCGCCGACAGGAAGCGCAGTGAGAACTCGGTGCTTCCGAAAACCAGGACCCACAAGTGCAAGAGGTAGTAGTAGAAAGGCGGGTGAATGTCGTGTGCCGTACGAGAGGTGATCTCACCCAGGCCCATCCGGGCCAGATAGACGCTGAAACCCTCGTCGTACCACAGGCTCTGGTAGTCCAGACGGAAGGTGTAGAGGAAGAAAGCCAGAAAGACCAGGAACAGAAGCACAACGATGGGGGAGAATCGGCGCAGCCTTGGCATGCAGAACTACCCTTCCGACGGGTATGTTAGCATAGCCGGAGGCCGCTTTCAACCACGCGGAGAGCACAACGCCGAGGACCGATGCGAAGGCTCGAACTCCACCCAGTCCACGGCAGCGGCGACGCCAGGCTCGGTGAAGCCCTGGCCCACGCCCACGCTCACAGGTCGCAGCAGTCCCGTGGCCTCCAAAGCCTGGCCTGGCTCTGCCCCTTTGACACCGATGATAGCGTGCGCCCAACGGAACATGCCACGTAGATCACCCTCGGCACCGATGGTGCGTAAGGCCCGGACCGCCTCTTCGGTCAGATGAAGCGAGGCCTCGTCCTCCACGGCGACGGCCACGATCCTCCCCTCTGGGACTCCTCCCAGAAACTCAGCGAGCCGAGCCGCTTCCTCCTCGCTGGCGAAGGTGTCGAACTGGCCTCTGCCTTCCACATCGCCGGTCGCCGGGTCCAGAACCACCACGTTGTAGCCCCGCTCGTCTGGGGAGACGTTGCGACCATCCACGTAGATGTGACCGAAGTCGCCCACCTCTTCTCCTGCGCTCTTGACCAGGATGTTGACCGGGGAAGTAACACCGGTGTCCCCCACCGCGTACTCGCCGTCCTCGATCTGCTCCGCGGGGAAAAGGCGTCCAAACCGCAACCGGAGCTCGCTGAGTCCTTCACCCAGGAACTCCGAAGGAACCTCCACTTCGTACTCCTGCCAGGCCTCTGCCAGTTCGAACTGCGTCACGACGCCACCGTTGAGCAGGACTTCCATCTCTTGGCCCGGGCCGGCAGCCATGGCGCGCACGACCATTCTCTGGCCGTTCCCAGACAGATCAACGAGCAGCCGCGCCTCCGAACGCTGCGCCCATACGTAGTCGCCCCCGCCCTCGCTCCAACCCTCGGCCAGGTGGAGGTGCGCTTCGTCAGTGCCCAGGTCGACGAACACCTCGTCTGCCGGGGCCAAAGGAGCGATTCGATAGAGGAGCAGAGCGTCCCCTTCGTACACCTTCTCGCCGCCGATCACCCCTTGCACGTAGTCGACCATTAGCGCTGGCGCCTCCTCGGTGTGCAGCACAACGTACCGAACCCCCAGCAGCCGCAGCACGCCCGGCGCCAGTTCCCTATCGCTCTCCCACGTAGCCTGGTCCACTTCGTACCCGTTCTCCAGAGCGATGATGGTGTTGATCACCGGCGCCTCGGCGAAGTACTGGAACTTGAACTCCGGGTTGCGGGAGGTATTGCCCCCGAGCAGCCGCTTCTGGTGCACCGTCTGGTAGAACTGCTCGAACATGATCACCGGGTCCATGGTGCCCGTGACCCGGAAGCCGTTCCTCCAGGCCAGAGGTATCTCCAGCACGGCGAAATCACCGGGTTCCTCGGCGATGGTCTGGTAGACCTCCGGCACCCTGAAGTCCGAGAGGGGCAGGGGAAGGGAGAGGTGCTCGAACACTATCAGCGTAACCACAGCCGCGGATACGACCAACCTCCGCCCTCCGCCCCTCAGGAGGCTCCCAAGCCGGTGCAGACCATAGCTAGCCAGGGTGGCCCAGCACAGAACCAACATCACGCTGTAGCGGCTCGGATACCGGTTGCCTTTGAAGAAGGGCAGCGCCAACAACAGATCGAAGGGCAGAGGCAGCTCGTGCTCGTGCCCGTTGACCCGTAGCGTGGGACCCAGAGCGATGGCCGCGAAGACGAGAGCGGCCACGATCCAGAAGCGCGCGGCACGGTCCGTGAACCGGGACACGGCACCGAAGATGGCTAGCCCCAGCACGCCATAGCCGATGAACACGAAGTTGAGATAGGAGAAATCGAAACTCTTCCGCCACAGGTCGGCCAGAGGGTGAAGGCGGCTGGGCACGAAGAAACCCAGCAGGTCCGCCGAGAAGACGTTGGCGAAACCCAACCCCTCCACCAGGAAGTCCCCTTCCACGGCCATCACCCTCCACATACGATAGAGGATGGGAGACATACCCAGCACGAAGAGAGTCCCGATGAGGGTCAGGTTCCGCAAGAACAAGAGGTTCTTTCGCCAGCCCTCCACAGCCAGCCAGTACAGGAGATAGATCAGGGTGAACACGAGGAGGAAAGAGGCGTAGGTGAACTCGGTGTAGCCGTTGAGGAGCAGAAAGACCGCGGCCAGCAGGGGATAGTACGTGCCGCCGGGCCGCCTCCGGGACTTGATCAGGAACAGCACGTAGAAGGGTATCCACTGCGTGCTCAGGATGTTGAATTGACCCAGGGAGGCGTAGAGGAACCGGTTCGAAGAGAAGGCATAGATCAACCCAGCGATAAAAGGCACCGAGGGGTGGACATCTCTGGGCAAGAGATACCTCACCAGCAGATACGCTCCGTGGGCCGACAGGAGGAACGTGGCGAAGACGATCACGTTGTTGGTGGTCACCAGCCCTAGGAGGGGCTGGAGTGGGACCGAGGCGAAGCCGTTGACCATAGTCAGCGTATAGAAGGTGAGGTCGATGCCGATGGGGTAGAAGATATAGTCGCAGAGAAGAGGGTTGGAATGCAGGTCGATCACGGCGTGTTTCACCCACCACAGGTTCCACACCAGGGCCGGGTCGTCGCTGCCGTCGCCGGGGACGTGGGTGGTGAACACAGAGAGCAGTGGCCACGTCAAGACCATCGTCAGGGCCAGGTACAACCCTAGGACGACGAAGTGCTCTCTCCAGGCGACTCGTTTCACCAAGGACGGCTGCTCCTATACTGGAACCAAGGGGAAGAACGCTACGGGATTGGCGAGAACCTCATCATAGTATAGCTACTTCCATGAACGTTGGGCAACTATCCAACAGTTTACATCCAGCACCAACTGGCGTAGAATAGCCCAAATCGAGGCCGCTCATGTTCACCTACCAACAAGCCCTTGACTACATCTACTCCTTCATAGACCAGGAGAAGCTCCAGCCCGACAAGTACGAGCCGAGGCGCTTCGACCTGATCAACATGCACGCTCTCCTGGGCATGCTCGGTGATCCCCACAACCGCCTCCGGGCCGTGCACGTGGCCGGCACCAAAGGCAAGGGTTCCACCTGCGCCATGATGGCCAGCGTGCTCCAGTCGGCGGGCTACAAGGCGGGCCTCTTCACCCAGCCCCACCTCCACACTTTCCGTGAACGTATCCAGATCAACGGTCGCCTGATCAGCGAAGAGGAGATGGTGGTCCTGCTGGAGAAGCAGAAACCCTCTATCGAGAAGCTTCCCGAACCCAGCACCTTCGAGATCATGACCGCTCTGGCCTTTCAGTACTTCGCAGAGCAAGAGGTGGACTTCGCCGTCATCGAGACCGGTCTGGGAGGCCGGCTGGACACCACCAACGTCCTCGATCCCCTGGTCGCAGTCATCACCTCCATCAGCTACGACCACACCTATATTCTGGGCGACACCCTGGAGAAGATCGCCGGGGAGAAGGCAGGGATCATCAAAGAGGGAAAGCCTGTGGTCTGCGCCCCGCAGCAGCCAGAGGCTTTGGAGGTCATCGCCGAGACCTGCCGGGCCAGGAACGCTCCACTAGTCCTGCTCGGGCAGGACTGGCTCTGGGAACGGACGGAGGCCAACCTGGAAGGCCAGGGCCTGCGGGTGACCTGCCAGATGGCCGACTCGGAGGGGCTGATGCCTCGCGGCACCAACGAAGAGTTCTGGGTCCCTTTCCTGGGCCCGTACCAGTTGGTCAACGCTACGACCGCCATCGTGACCCTCGACCAGCTATATCGTCAAGGGGTCGATATCTCACTGGAACACGTGACGGGGGGCCTCAGAATGGCGCGGTGGCCGGGACGGCTGGAGATCCTCTCCCGAAATCCCCTGCTGGTCGTGGACGGAGCCCACAACGTGGATTCCATACAGCGGATGACGAGGACCCTTGCCGAGGACCTATCCTTCGACCGACTTGTCGTCGTGGCCGGCTTCTCGGCCGACAAGGACATCGCGGGGATGATGGACGAACTGTCGTCGATAGCGGACGAGTTGGTGCTCACCAAATCGGCACATCCCCGCTCCGCCGACCCTGAGGAAGTTGCCAGGAAAGCCAGTGGCACGAAGGCACGAATCAGTGTGATCGAGGACGTCCCCGCCGCCCTGTGGTTTGCCCTCGAGGAATCAAGCCCAGAGGACCTGATCTGCGTGACCGGCTCTCTCTTCGTGGTGGCGGAGGCGAGGGCCGCCTGGCTGGACGCGCAGCGCCTGGACTTCGAAAGAGACCCAGTCTTGTAGTCTTCCGAACTGCGCCTCTATCCGGGCGTGTCTGCCAGAAACCCCTCAATGGCTCGGTTGACCGCCTCCGGCTGCTCCAGCATCACCATGTGCCCAGCCTGGGGGATGACCGTCAGCGTGGCGCCAGGGATGTTGTCCCGGAGATAGTGGGCATACTTCAGAGGCGTTAGCCTGTCCTCCTCGCCGCACAGGACCAGCGTAGGGCAGCAGATCTCCCCCAGTCTCTCCATCACGTCGAAGGCGTCACAGGCCGCGAAATCGTCGTGGACCACCTGGGGATCATTCTCCAGCCACTCCTCCTGGCCCAGATGGACCAGGTCGGCTGGCGCCTGCTCAGAGTACGCCCAGCCCAGCATCATTCCCACGCTGGCCGGGAAGTCCTGGAGCAGCCCTTCGAGCAGGCTGGGCAGCACCCGCAAGCGGGCACCAGAGTCCACCAGGACCAGTCTCTCCACGTGCGATGGATGGTTGAGGGCCAGATACTGCCCGATGGCCCCGCCCATGGAATGCCCCACCAGCGTCACCGGGGTGAGGTTCAGAGTCTCGAGGAGTTGAAGCAAGACCTCCGCATACGCTTTGATGGACGCCCGCCCTGGCCCGCCAGAGCGCCCATGGCCAGGCAGATCCACCGCATACCTGTTGACACCCGTCACTCCTTGTAGCTGGTTTCCCCAGTGTCTGTGAGTGCCACCTGCTCCATGCACGAAGAGCAGCGAATCCTCGCTCTCGTCTGATGGGCGGAAGACGTAGAAGACCTCCTCATCAGCGATGGTCACCTTCGGCATCCACAAGCTCCCCAACACAACGTGTGTTTCTCAGCCCAGGGACAGCCCCAAGACCAGCCTCGCCACATCTACAGTTCTCGTTCGGGATAGGCGCGCCCCTCCAGTTCGGCGATGTACTCCTCCGCCTGCATTCCTGCCCTGGCGCCAGAACCCACCGCCGTGGCGATCTGGCAGGCCACTCTCTCTTGGACGTCGCCAGCCGCGAAGACCCCCTCCACGCTCGTTCTCTGCCGCTCGTCCGTGACGATGTAGCCCACCTCGTCCAGCTCGAGCTGGTCCTTGAACAACTCCGTATTGGGCACGTTGCCCACGAAGGTGAAGACACCATGGGCTTCGAGTGTCGATTCCTCCCCTGTTTGCACGTTCTGCAAGCGGACGCCAGTCACACCGTCCTCTCCCAGGATCTCGGTGACCACCGTATCCCAGACAAACCGCATCTTCTCGTTGCTCCTGGCCATGCCCTCCACCACCTTCTCCGCCCGCAGCCTGTACCTTCTGTGCACAACGACGACCTCGCTGGCGAACTTGGTGAGGAACATAGCCTCCTTGATCGCTGTGTCGCCGCCACCCACCACCACTACCCGCTGATCCCGGTAGAAGAACCCGTCGCACGTGGCACACGTCGATACCCCGCGCCCAGCGAACTCAGCTTCACCCGGGACGCCCAGCTTTCGCGGTGACCTGCCGGTGGCGACGATGATCGCCTGGGCCCCGTACGCTTCCCCGTCAGTCTTCACCTCGAAAGGAGCCGAGGACAGGGCCACAGCTACGACCTCGTCGATCACCACCTCGGCACCGAACCTCTCAGCCTGCTTCTGCATCAGTTGGGCCAGCTCGAACCCCCCAATACCTTCTGGGAACCCGGGGTAGTTCTCCACCCGGTCGGTCACCGCCACACTCCCACCCACGTCCCGGCCGCTGATCAGCAATGGTGATAGCTCGGCTCGAGCGGCGTAGATGGCCGCCGTGAGGGCGGCAGGCCCAGAGCCCAAGATGATCAGGTTACGCGATTCCATACACGATCCTCCTGGTTATGTCTACTAGAGGCTCACACCTCTTGACGAAAGTGCTGGTCCGCCAAGCGGAGTGAAGCGCCTGGCGAGACCCTGGGGCTGCCATCCCCGGTGCAGCCCACACCTATATTGTACGCGCCCCCACTATCATTGACAAGGGCCTCAGGTTGAACTAACATAGCACGGAGAAGGCAACTGTGGAGATCGATCCTGGCAGTAGGAGACGGCTCGGTGAGCGCGGAAGGTGACAAGGCGGCTCTTCGTGGCCTGCCGAGCTATGTCTGGCGTTTCGGTCAAGAGCGACGGCTAGCATTGATCGACCGCCATGCTGCCCTTGCCGGGCGCAGAGTGCTGGACGTGGGGTGCGGCATCGGGACCTACGTGGACAAGCTGCGCCAATTCAGCGACCGGGTCTACGGCATCGACGTCGATGTGGAGAGGGTCGCGGAGGGCGGGGAGCGACTCCCCAACCTTCTCGTCGCAGCCGCGGAGAGCCCCCCTTTCGCTGAAGCGTCTTTCGACGTCATCCTCCTCCACGAGGTTCTGGAGCACGTGCAAGACGACCGCCGGGTGGTGGAGGAAGCGCACAGGCTCCTCGTGCCAGGGGGCAGGATGGTCATCTTCGCCCCCAACCGTCTCTACCCTTTCGAGACGCACGGCATCTACTGGCGCGGCCATTACAGATTCGGCAACTTCCCTCTGGTGGGCTATCTCCCCGCATCGCAGCGAGATCGCCTATGTCCTCACGTTCGTGCCTACACCAGTGGAGACCTCCGGCGGCTTCTTTCGGGCCTGGATTGCCGATTGGTGATCCACACGCAGATCTATCCAGGCTATGACAACATCCTGGCCCGTCACCACGGGCTGGGATCACTGCTCCGGCGCTTCACCTACTTGATGGAAGGTACTCCCCTGCGTCTATTCGGCCTCTCTCATCTCCTCGTCGTCGAGAAGCTCCCTGCGGTCGCGGCCAGCACATCCGTTCGATAACACGCTTGCAGAGAGCCCCTACTTCTGATACTATGTTCTTAGACTGATTTCACAGGAAGACAAGTATGACCTCCAACCTTCGACTGATCATCGCCCGACGCAGACAGCGTAGATACGCCGCCAAGAACAACACCCATCTGCCCAAGATAAGCTTGTCTGCGGTAGGCGTCGTGGTCCTCAGCTTCGTGTTCACCGTGGTGGCGGCGTTCGGCTCCGTCGCGGGTGTGTATGCGTACTATGCCCAGCAGTTGCCGCCCGCTGAGATGATCGAAGTCCAGACCTCGCAGAGCTTCAAGACCACCAAGATCTACGATCGCACCGGGACTAAGCTGCTCTACGAAGTCTTCGATCCTCGTTGGGGCAGCCGCACCGTGGTCCCCATCGATCAGATACCCGACAACCTCAAGTACGCCACCATAGCCATCGAGGACAAGGACTTCTACACCAATCCGGGCGTCAACATTCGTGGTATCGCACGTGCTATCTACGTGGACATCACGGGGCAAGGTTTCCAGGGAGGAAGTTCCATAACCACGCTTCTGGTGAAGAACGTGATCATACCAGCAGAGGAAAGAACAGAGCGCGATTTCTCCCGCAAGATCAAGGAAGCTATCCTGGCCATTGAGATCACGAGGCGATACAGCAAGGATCAGATCCTGGAATGGTATCTCAACACCGTCTTCTACGGGAACATGGCCTACGGTGTGGAAGCTGCCGCCCAGAACTACTTCGGCAAGCAGGTGCAGGACCTGAGCCTGGCCGAGTGCGCCATGTTGGCCGTGCTCCCCAACGCTCCGGCCACCCACTCCCCTCTCACGAACCCCGAGGAGGCCAGGATACGCCAGCACCTGGTGCTGGATGCCATGTTCCGCGAGGGGTACATCACCCAAGAGGAGATCGTGGCCGCCAAGGTCGAGGAGCTGCACTACGCACCGGTGCGCTACGACATCGAAGCGCCTCACTTCGTGATGTACGTGCGGCAGATCCTCGAGGAACGATATGGTTCCGACCTGCTATACCAGGGCGGTCTCAAGGTCTACACCACGCTCGACCTGGAGTTGCAGCACGTCGCCGAGGACATTGCCCGCGAACACATCGCCGAGCTCCAGGCTGACGAGCACAACGCCACCAATGCCGCCCTGGTGTCGATGAAGCCCGCCACCGGAGAGATACTGGTCATGGTGGGAAGCCTGGACTATTTCGACAGAGAGATAGACGGGCAGGTCAACGTTGCCCTGGCCGAGCGGCAACCTGGTTCGTCCTTCAAGATGTTCACCTACACCGAGGCTCTCCAGCAGGGCTACACCGCAGCCAACATGGTCATGGACGTGCGAACCACCTTCCCTGACCCTGATTACTCCAGCCCCTATACGCCGGAGAACTACGACCGCGAGTTCCACGGGCCGCTTCGCTTGAGGCAGGCGCTGGCCCGTTCCATCAACGTGGCCGCGGTGAAGGTCATGAGTTGGGTCGGGGTCAGGAACGTCATAGACCTGGCCCACCGGATGGGGATCAACACTCTGACACGTGACTACTACGGCCTGAGCCTCACCCTGGGCGGCGGCGAGGTGAGACTGGCGGACATGACCTACGCCTTCAGCGTGCTCGCCAATGGCGGCTACATGACCGGCCAGCCCATCTCCGAGGACGA
>Ga0315534_1002536_pt1 | contig 12174 bp, 11 predicted proteins | sample SalMarSW160240MG_FD_203094 | JGI IMG/M metagenome (GOLD analysis project Ga0315534, IMG submission 203094) | Salt marsh sediment microbial communities from the Plum Island Ecosystem LTER, Massachusetts, United States - Salt Marsh Sediment SW1602-40 ... | reverse complement strand
CGAGGGATGTGGATATTGAAAGAGCCATTAGTTTCCGCTACCAGGCAGTGGTGGGAAACGACAATGCGGTGAGGCTTGGGGGTATGGTGATCGACATACCAGAAGCTCCCGGTCGAAGAGGGTATGCAAAGGCACATGTGGAAGTCCGGCAGCTCCTGGATGGGAGCTGGAGGGTGTACTACAAAGACACCCTTATCGCTCATACAGATCCGACTCCTTTGATAGAGCCAATCAGAGCAAGGCCCAGGAGAAAACCCAGGGCACGGGCAGCTTCTGAAGAGCGCTGGGTCTATCTGGCATCAGCAGTGTAGAGGGGACATTTTTATTGCACAGTAAAGGGGACATATTTACAAAGCTTAAACACAATGTCCCATAATTTCAGTGAATTTAGCCTCAAGAATGGGGGTCTTACCAAGAAATTTTCCTGTGATATTATCCTCAGTCAAACCACTCATGACCTTCTCACTGGTGCTTTTCTCACTGAGCAGCTATCTTCTGTTACAGTCAAAGGCAAAAAAGAAGGAGTTATGATTGATAAACTTTTAGATCATGCGTAAATGAATTTCGACGTAAAAATGAAGTTAGCTGAAGCAAACTGAAGGGAATAGTTGCTTTCTGATAACACCTGCTTTTTCAATGAGATAAAAAACGTACAAATAAGACATTGCGAAAGCTACAATCTCCCTTTGTAAAACCCCCGCATTTAATATATTTCAGCTACTATATATTGTGTTTATTTTTCTCTTGACATACAAGATAATTCGTTTTTATACTCTGATGAATTATATAAGGTAAGCACTACATTGGAGGGATCATGGATCACATTCTGGTTATCGATAACAAGTATGACATTCGTAAATTTCTACACGAAGCTCTCGCGCCAATTGGCTATGAAGTTAAAGGCGCTAATAATAGTGAAGAAGGAATCGAAATGCTTAACAATGGATACAACTTTCATTTGGTAATCACTGACATAAATATGCCAAAGATAAATGCAAATGCAGTTGCTAAAAATATTAAAAATTCAAATAAGGCAAATATACCAATAGTGGCAATAATTGATTCTGGTAATGACAGTATTAATCGGGAATTATTTAACTTTGTATTGGTAAAGCCTTTTCAATTAAAAACGTTAGTAAAGGTGGTTAAATTATTTCTATAAGATTGTTGAATAGTGCGATAGAAGACTGCCTATCAGATATGTTTTACATCTCTATCCATTATCAGCCCACTGATATGATGTATGAAAATGGCACCATCCCCATGGGTGAGATATAAACTGCATAGAGAACTACAAATAAAAAGGAGACGTAGATGAGCCTCGACCTTTCTGAAAGACGGCGCTATGAACGTGTTCATCTCGAACTTCCGGTCACCGGTCAGTGCCTGGGCGTTGAAGGTGATATCTACCCCTTCCAGGGGGAGACTCGCGATGTTAGTTTTGAAGGATTCTGCGTCAAGGTTAACAGCACCAACGGTTTCAAGGTTGGCCAGGACGTTAACTTTAATACCAGGCTTTTTAAGGGCAAACCACTGATTAAGGCCCGCGGCAGAGTCTGCTGGGTTCATTCCCTGCCCCATCCTCCTTGGCCTATCAATATGGGAGTAATGTTGACCAGTATGCTCTCCTATAGATTCTGGTACAAAAAGGTTAACGATGAAATCCGCCATCGTAGTGTAACTACATAATCCAATTATTATTACCTTTTTCCCTACCACCGAGCAAAAATTTTCAGGCAAGTAGAAAAAATATTTATGCATTATGTTTGCAATTTGTAATTAAATTAGATAGAATTTGCTTATATTCGAATTAATTTAACCAAGTATACACCTTGTAAATGGGCCAAAAAATATCCCTTCATAGAGAACGAAATACTATCGAGGATTTACAAACGTGAATGATACTATCGAAAGACGCGCACACACCAGAATCAAGGTAAGATGGCCCATTACCGTAGAAATTAATGACAATATAATAGAAGGAGAAACAAGAGATATTACTTCTGTTGGAATGTTCATCAATTGTAAGGACGCACTTGTCCTCAATGAAACATATCGAATTTCAATTCTACCCCCAAATCGTCAGACCATAAATCTTGCGTGTAAGGTGCTCTGGGCGAATCTTTATACCACTGATGGCGAAAATACCTATGGTGCGGGCTTTTGCTTTGTGAAGGTTTCGGATGAAGACACTCATTTCCTGAATGAAATGCTCTCGATGTATTTCGAATAATGAAGTCGGCTCATAGAAACTTATTGCCCTTCTCCTTCTACAGATTGCGATGAATAATCCATCCAGCTACACCATAAAGTAACAAACTAATCCCAATCACCATACGAAATCCCAGCCAAACACTCAACAAGCTCCCCAAGACAGGAGCAATTACTGAGGCGACACCGTTTATCCCCCACACCCAGGGAATATAACTACTTACCTTATCCGAAACTAACTGCAAACCAATTGGAAAAGGCATTCCCATAAAAAAGGATAAAGGTGCCAATAATAAAACAACTACGGTGCATTTCAAAAAAAAAGGAAAGGGAAGAAAAACCTTGAGTATTCCATCTAAGCAAAAAAGGTAGATAAAGGAAAAGCATAGTATTCCCATAAACGGTATCCATCTTCTTTTCTCGCCTACCCTACTGCTTACCAGGCTTCCTATTCCAGAGAAAAACATCACAGTGAACAATACGAGAGCCAGAGAAAAAATGGGATGAGTCAATAAAAAAATAAATTTTTGAATATAGCCCATCTCTATGAACATAAAAGCCAAACCAAGCAAGCTAAAATAGGATACAATTTTTACTTTTTCTAAAGAAGATAGCCTCCTTTTATTTCTCATGAAAACAAGTGGTAAAAACATAAAGAGAGGGGCTATTATGAGAGCTTGTAGTAAGGTGCCCCATAAAATTACGTAGCCCCACTCAACGAAAGGAATCCATTCTCTACCCAAAGTCTTAAGAAGATAAAAAAGAGCGGATAATCTGAAGAAATGGAAAAAATAGGGTTTATCATCAGTCGGTGGATGTATGTTAAATATGTGACTGCCATAAAATGCATCTCGCGTATCCTTCCGTAACATCTTGCAGATACCTTCATAATAAAACGGTCTCTCCAAAACGCTATATACATTAATTTCTTCCTGATCAATTCCAGAATAATACACCAGATCAAAAGCTCTTTTCTTACAAAAATCCTTTATCTTCATGATTTCCGCAAAACGAAACTCCCCCTTTTTTATAAGCAGAGTTCCGGTTGCCCAACTCCGAATAGCTACCACTGAGCGAGAAATATCTCCTCCAATTTTTGTATCTAACGTTTCAACAGATAAGGCTATAAGTTTTAGAAAGCTGCGCGGAGGGCTGCTTAACCACGCAGAGACACTGAATATGCCCTGAGGTTTCAGATGATCAAAATATGTCTGGAAGGCCTCTGTTGTATATATATAATTCTCTCCTGTAGCATACATTCCTCCATCCATTCCTCCCCAACTGCCAATTAATCCTAATTGGATAAGATCGTATGCACTGTGCTCTCGAGCCATAAACTCTCGTGGAGATGCTCTATCTACCGTAATATGAGGATGCTGGTTATAGATATTCTGGGAAAAAGATCGTAAGGGGCCTCTAAGAATATTTATAATAGCAGGATGTGACTCAACAACCTGAATATGCGGTGAGGAGTGATACAAAGCAGCTAAAACTTGAGTTCCGCTTCCCGGATTCAAGATTAAATCCCGCTGAGGGGTAATTAAATGGTAGGCAAGCGTAAAAGTCGTGTAGTCTAGGTATTCTAATTTACTCTTCTCCCCTTTGAAATTAGTGATTGCACCATACGAATGTCCATCTATAAATACTTCCTTCTGAGGAGGCGGGCCATCCTGGCTATAGCTAAGACTCAGCCCTGGTGCATATCGGAGGGAAGGTGCATCTACCACCTGCATTAATCCCAAAGCAGAGTATTCCTCATATTCAAGCCTTGCTCCTGGTAATTGCAGAGATTTACTGATTCCTTTATATGGAGAGATTTTTAAAGAAACCCCGCCCTTCATCACGAATATGAACAGGAAGAGGATACCTACTATATGTAAGATCAGGAAAAAGTTTGTTCGGATCTTTTTTTGAGCAGAAAAGAGCAAACCTAAAAATGCAAAAAAGATAGAGACGGTAAGTAATAGAGCGGGAGGAAGGAAATAAAAAGCAAGAAAGGCTATCAATACTCCAGCTCCAGAACCCAGCAAGTTAAAAAAATAGACTCTGGCTATTGTTTTCTTAAAGTACATGAAATTCAGACCAATAAAAGATCCCGCGAGGAAAAAGGGGATAAAAAATAACACATAATATCCAGCTAAAAAAACATACTGCTTTTTCTGCCAGACCAACTGAAAAGGAGAGAAAGGAATTGTTTGAGCAAGAGAGAAACTCACTACCATAAAAATGAAAAGCAAAAAAGAGATACAAGAAAAAAGAAAAATAAAATGTTGATCAGTTAAAGGCTTCTTTTTTCTGTTTTGTATAAGGGCCAACAGAGTGCCGCTTGCAGCAAATCCTAGAAGTGCTATACTTATTACCATATAGGCAAAATGGTACCATTGGACAATGCTAAAAAGTCGCATCAAGATGAGTTCATAGGCGAGGGCGCTTGAAGAGATACAGAGAAGGGCAAGAAAAGGAAACAAGATAATTTCGCTCACCTCGTTTCTATATGTATTATTTCCCTTTTAAGGAACGTTTATTAAAATGAGCCACCCCAAATGCTTTTTCCGATAAAAATCTCTATAGATTGGGGTGAGATGTTTTATAACTCTATGCGTGTGGAATTATCTTTGAATTCGCCGTAAAGGCACAAATCGAACCGGCAAAATATTTTTTATCCGTATTTCACCTTTCTCAGATTTCTCTACTACCATAAGCTTCTGCACATGGAAAGGTTTGCCAACGGGTATAGCCATTTTCCCTCCATTTTTTAACTGTTTTACAAGGGGAGGTGGAATATGATCAGAGGCTGCCGTTACTATAATACAGTCAAAGGGAGCGTATTGTTCCCACCCAAAATAGCCATCGCCAATTCTCACTGTAATATTTTTATATCCCAGTTCATTAACTCGTTTTTCAGCGGCTTTACCCAAAGGAGTAATAATCTCCACAGTATAGATCTTTTTTACTATCTTACTGAGTACTGCCGCCTGATACCCAGAACCAGTTCCCACTTCCAACGCAATATCATCTTTTTCTGGTTTAAGCAGATCGGTCATTAACGCTACAATATACGGTTGAGAAATGGTCTGTCCATATCCAATAGGCAAAGGGAAATCTCCGTAGGCTGATTTTTTTCTTCTTTCCGGTACGAACAAGTGACGGGGAACATCTCTCATTGCCTGTAACACTTTCTGATTATAAATATCTCTGGCTGCGATCTGCTGGTTTACCATCTTGTATCTGAGTTTCTTATACTTTTGGCTGTCTTCATGACGGGGAAAGCAATAGGATAGATAGCAAAAGATAAGGGATGCATAAGAGAAAAGAAAGAATACAAAAAGAAGCTTAAGGTTAGCTCTTATCAATTTCGAAGCAAAGTATCTTGAATTCAGCATGTTTCTTCTATTATAAATAAGATAGATATATAAATCTTCTCTTGCTGAAATTCTTCAAGGTCTCACAATTTTGGTATTAGAAGCACTCTTGTTTATATGAGAGAATTAATCAATGATAGCGGGGCATTGTCATTCGGGTGCAGTTTGAATTGTATGTTATTACAGTATATGATAATAGATCTTGATGGTCAAGTTCGAGTGTTGTGAGGGTGTTTTTCGTATGTGCTAACAAAAAATAGTTCGGATCATTTGATAGTATTCTAAATGTGCATCAGGTAAAGGAATGAATAAATGATTGATCTTGTAAAAAAATTTTTTAGCAAAAGAAGCCATGATGATTCTTCTAATCAGAGGAGACAAAGACCTCACGATATTCGTATAGCCACCTGCGCCCTTTTGCTTGAGATGTCTCATATAGACGGTGAGTTCAGTGCGTTGGAAAGAGAAAGTATTATCTCTATCCTGAAAAGAAATTTTGATTTATCTGATGAACATGTAGCCACACTTCTTGAAGCATCGAACAAGGAACTGAAAGGAAGTATAGATTTATGGCAATTTACGAATCTAATTAATCAAAACTATTCGATAGAGGAAAAAATGCGGGTCATTGAAATGGTTTGGGACGTTGTATATGCCGACGGAAAGCTTGATAAATATGAAGATTATCTGGTTCACAAACTTGCTACATTGCTGCGTCTTACGCATAAACAACTCATTGAGGCCAAGATGAAGGTTAAAAAAATCGAGCTTGGATAATTAAGCAATATCAAAGTCATCCAGTACTAAAAAGGAGTTACAAAACTCAACTATTGTAATCAGCTTGAGATTATGACTACCAAACGAAACCTTAATATTTGACTAGAAACTGCTAATTCTATAGACTCCATACAGAAAAACACTATCCTTTTTCATTAACCTTCTCAAGAGGTGATTTTGCGCTCTATACCTATCTATCTAACGATCCTTTCAGTGATTATTTCCTTTTCTTACCCAGTAAGTTTATCTTTTCCACAGCAGGATAATGCTGTCAGAAAGAGGGCAAAGGAAATCCTGCGGGAGGTTGATGACATGTGGCGTGGTACTTCCTCCCATACCATACTGACCATGCAGGTCAAGACCTCCCATTACACCCGTACCATCCGCCTTGAGGGCTGGTCCAAGGGGAAAGAGAAGACGCTGGTACGCATCCTCACCCCGCTAAAGGAAAAGGGTACAGCTACATTGAAGTCCGGCAATAACATCTACAGTTATCTTCCCCGGACCGATCGCACCATTCGTCTTACCTCAGGCATGATGATGGGCTCCTGGATGGGTAGTCATTTCACCAACGATGATCTTGTGAAGGAGTCACGTATGGAGGAGGACTATGATCCTACTGTATCTTTCGAAGGCAGGAGAAATAACCAGGATGTCATCGAATTTACACTCATCCCCAAACCTGATGCAGCAGTCGTCTGGGGTAAGGTTGTATTAACGGTGCTGACAGAAGACTACATTCCTTTGATACAGTATTACTATGATGAAGATATGAATATCGCGCGCACCATAACCTTCAACAAGATAAAACAGATGGCCGGCCGGCCGAGACCGACTGTCATGCGAGTGGTTCCAGCGGATAAGCTGAATGAATATACTGAACTGATTTATGAAAAAATAGAGATGGACATTAAACTGAGCGATGCATTCTTTTCTTTATCGCACTTGAAGCGCAAATAGTAGAATACATGATAAAGCAAAACCTTCGAGAATATCTATGAAAATCCTGTCTATCGCATCACGAAGTGTGTTTCGAAATTGGCGCCGGACATTAGTCACCATACTGGCCATGGGCTTTTCCGGATTTATCATGACCCTATTTGCTGCATTAATGGCAGGAATGCTCCAGACCAGTGAGCGCAATGCAGTTGCCATGAATCTTGGCGATATACAGATCCATGCTGAGGGCTACCGGGATGATCCGGATCTGTATAATCGCATAGACAATGCCGTAGGCCTGGTGAACAAGCTGCAACAGGCGGGTTTCTATGCCACCCAGCGTATATACGGCTTTGGGCTGGCCGCTGCGGGCTCTGCTTCTGCTGGAGTACAAATGCGGGGCGTAAACCTAAAAAACGAAGTGACTGTAACACAGGTTCACAAGCATGTGATGCAAGGGCAATGGTTAGCTGATAGCGACCCTATGGGAGTAGTAATTGGAAGAAAACTAGCCCGAACCTTGGGTGTCAGACCGGGCAATGAGGTTATTATCATCGGCCAGGCCACAGATGGTTCCATGGCAAATGATCTCTACACAGTGAGGGGCATACTCAAGTCCATTGGTGAAGAAGTGGATCGAGCTGGCTTCTTTATGGTTGAACGCTCGTTCCGTGAGTTGATGGTGCTGCCTGAAGGGGCACACGAGATCGCTGTGATGCGGCCTGACCGTAGCAGTGATCTTGAGTCTGCAGCAGCACAAGTGGCTGCGCTTGCTCAGACATACGAAACCTTGAGCTGGCGTCAGCTCCAGCCGTTCATCGCCAGGATTCTTGATTTAGCGGATGCCCAAACTATTATTATGATTTTGATCACTTACGTAGCCGTGGCCATGGTAATACTCAATGCCATGTTAATGAGTGTATTTGAACGGATCCGTGAGTTTGGCATTATGAAGGCTATCGGCGTAACGCCATGGCAACTCATGACATTGATCTACGCGGAAACCATGATCCAGGTAGTAATTGCAAGCAGTATCTCATTAGCATCGGGCTGGTCTGCCGCCCATTATTTCCAGAAAAACGGCATTGATCTATCGGCAATCGCAAGCAGCACATCCTTTGGCGGTGTGGCCATAGATCCTATCTGGAATGCTCATGTGACCACAGAGGCATTGGCATTGCCTATCGTATTCTTATTCATTATTGCAGCGGCAGCAGTGATCTATCCAGCAATTAAGGCGGCAGTTATTCACCCGGTCAAAGCGATCCACTATCATTAGTGTCTGATAATAAGATAAAAAAATGAAACTTGGCAAAATAGCATGGCGTAATCTCTGGCGCAGAAAGCGTCGTACCCTGATCACCGGTATCTCCATCGGTTTCGGTGTAATGCTTGCCGTTACATTCACCGGCACAGGCGACTACGGGTACACCAACATGATTAACACCAGCGCCATCATGGGGCTGGGTCATGTCACCATAGAGCCGTACGGCTATAACCAGACCCCGTCCCTGGATAAAAGGCTGCAAAAAACCGGACAGATCAGGGAGCGCGTGTTGGCGATGCCTGGGGTGAACGATGCAATTGTGAGGATCACGGGGCAGGCCATGTTCGCCAGCGCCAGCAAGACCATTGGGGGTATGTTCATGGGTATCGATCCTGCCCAGGAATCTCCAGAACAGAATCTGTTGATTCGCTCAATGGTGCAGGGAGAGGTGTTCTCCGGCAAGGACAACCGAGGAGTCGTTGTGGGAAGCAAGATGGCAGAAAAGCTCAATCTGCGTATAGGCAAGAAATTAGTCTATACCACAACTGATGTCTACGGAGAGATTGTAAGTGAAATAGCTCGTGTTGCAGGCATATTTAAGACCGGCGTCAACGAGGTGGACGGAGGCATGGTGTTGCTGCCTATTGATAGCGTGCGGACTACCTTACATTACGATGCACAGGATGCAACCCTTTTGGCTGTGATCATTAACGACCAGCGCTATGCCGAAAGGATGCGAGATAGCATTTCCCTTGCAGAGAGAGATCCGCAGATAGAGGTCCTGAGCTGGCAACAGACCCAGGCCGACCTGGCCGGTATTATTACTATGGATAGAAGTGGAAACTATATTAGCCAGTTTCTAATAGGACTACTGATCGCAGCGGGTATCCTGAACACCCTGCTTATGAGTGTGCTGGAACGTACCAGGGAGTTCGGTGTTATGATGGCCGTGGGTATGTCGCCGAGAACGCTATTCAGACTGGTGGTTGTGGAATCCTTATGGCTGGCGATTATAGGAATAGTGATTGGAATCATCATCACTGCCCCATGGTATGTATACCTATATTATGTAGGACTCGATTTTAGCGGTGCCATTGGTGAAGATTATAGTGCAGGCGGTATTCTTGTGGATCCCTTGATAAGGATCAGACTCTATAAAGAGAGCATTATTGCCATTCTTACAGGTGTGTTCAGTCTTACGTTGTTGGCAGGCCTCTACCCGGCCTGGCGTGCAGGTCGCATACCGCCAGTGGAGAGCCTGAAGGCCATGTAAGTTGTTTGTTACTGCCTACCTGAGTTTTGTACATTACCTTTAATGGAAAGGTTGATCTATCAACATGTAATACCCTATGAATTTTTTACACATGCCACTTGAAAGGTAAAGAGCATGCAGGACAACGCAATTGTTCGCCTCGAAGACGCCATAAAAATCTATCAACAGGGCAAAGTAGAAGTACGCGCGGTGGATAGGCTATCACTTGCTGTCGAAAAAGGTGAATTTGCTACCCTCTGTGGTCCCTCGGGCTCAGGCAAGACCACGGTACTGAATCTTGTTGGTGGCCTGGACGTTCCCACAAGTGGAAGGGTGTTATTAGAGAACCAGGATCTCGCCACCTTAGCCCGATCAAAACTTTCTGTAATTCGCAGGGATCGCATCGGTTTTGTGTTCCAAGCATATAACCTTATCCCTGTGATGACTGCTTATGAGAATGCAGGGTTCGTCTTGAAGTTGCAGGGCGTATCAGATCGAGAATGTAGGGATCGGGTAATGATCATTCTGAAAGAAGTGGGCCTGGAAGGCCTTGAACACAGACGGCCCGACGAGATGTCAGGAGGGCAGCAGCAGCGGGTTGCAATTGCACGGGCTATCGTTACGAGACCGGCTATTGTGCTTGCAGACGAACCCACTGCTAATGTGGACTCGGCGACAGCGGATGCCCTGCTGGATATCATGCAACAGCTCAATAAGGACTATGGCGTCACCTTTCTTTTTTCCACCCATGATCAACGGGTGATGGATCGCGCTCACAGGCTTATCCGCCTTAAGGACGGCAAGATAGATACTGATGAGGTTCGCCATTGAGGTGTGGTCAAACCAAGCGATCAACACTTGCCCTCGTTGTGAGGCTCACTCTTCTCATCGTAACGTTTTCAACCCCGGCTTGGGCATTCTATGAATTGTCTGCCGAATCCAGTTCAGTTGATTTGCGCGGCATGGTGCGGGGATTCGGTACTGCCTATCAAAATCCCGACAATGACTTTTTCTACGAAGAGAGATCAGATGCCGGTGTGGCCGGTATCGCCCGCCTGATCATGCAGGCAGATATTGGCCAACACTTATCATTTGATGTAAATGTCTACCAGACATACATTCCCTCTTTATTGGTATCGAGTCAGGCCGGCCTGGGCACTCCACTGGATGTAGAACGAAGCGCAGCCCTTGAATGGAGTTTCAGTAACGACAAATACGTACGCCTGGCCATAGATCGGTTAAACGCGCGATACACACATAATCGTCTTGACCTTATCGTAGGTCGACAGCCCATAAATCTGGCGACCACCTTCTATTTTACGCCCAACGATTTTTTCGCCCCGTTTGCAGCCCAGGTGTTTTATCGTGTATACAGGGCAGGCGTCGATGCAATACGCGCAGAGGTACGGCTGGGTGATCTTTCGCAGCTATCATTAATCAGCGTACTTGGGTATAAAAGTGATCCTGCAAGCGATACCGGTTGGAGCGATGATCCCCACAGCGACCGTACCTCCTATCTAGGGCGCATCTCCACAGTTTTCCATGACTTTGAGTGGGCATTGCTTGCCGGTGTGGTGCGTGAAAATAATATCATTGGTGGCTCCTTGCAGGGTGAGCTGTTCCAATGGTTGGGCGTACGCGCAGAAGGACATGTTGCTGATCCAGACTACCCTCAACAGAACTCCTACTCGGAGCTTTCCTTTGGAGTTGAACATCGTTGGGAGAGTAGTCTTGACATAAGACTGGAGCAGTTCTATCACGGCAGTGGTGCCAGCTCAACTTCTGATTATTTTATGAAATACACTGCTGCACAGGGCGAGAATAGCTACTTAGGTCGAAACTACACGGCCCTTGGCATTGGCTATGAATTTACGCCTTTATTGAACGCAGAGATGCTGGCAATTGCCAACCTGACCGACCATTCCTATCAGTTGTTATTTAACGCCATCTATTCTCTATCCGATGAAGCAGAACTTGTAGTCAATCTCGGCGTGCCTATTGGCGATGAGCCAGAAGGTACAGAGATCAAGAGCGAATTTGGATTGTCTCCATATAGGGCGAATATCGAAGTGCGGATCTATTTCTAAGTATGGCTTTGCAATAAACGCTCTAACGTAAGATTTTTTAAAAGCAAGTGACCACCCCAAGAACATAATGATAAATCAAGGTTTATTCCCTCTAAAAAACTGACGACTTCCAAACGAAACCTTGAATAAGATTCAATTTACATGTACGATCAACTTTGGCACGAATTATTTAATTTTAGGATGAAGGAACTGACCACTATATGTGTAAATTTACCTTACCTTTAGCTATTTCTGTATAGTCGTAATCTATCAGAAATATTATGAAACCTAATAGTGTAG
>Ga0315534_1002534_pt1 | contig 12178 bp, 9 predicted proteins | sample SalMarSW160240MG_FD_203094 | JGI IMG/M metagenome (GOLD analysis project Ga0315534, IMG submission 203094) | Salt marsh sediment microbial communities from the Plum Island Ecosystem LTER, Massachusetts, United States - Salt Marsh Sediment SW1602-40 ... | reverse complement strand
CGTCGACCGCGTTTCCGCCCTGTTCGAGGATCTGGACCCCGGCCCGTGTCGCTTCCACCGAGCCAGTAGACACCATGCCCTCATCGGAATGCGCTTCAGAGGCGTAAAGTGATGCAGGCTGAGAGTGCTTTGATCCACCGCCGTGATGCGCACAGGCATCGACCAATATCGCGGCGCCAATCAGCACGACGCAACCGAGCAGGCGGAGGCTGACGGTCCGCGGAGGTTCCGTCTCCTTTTTCATGGCTGGCAACTCAGTTTTCATGACGGAGCCATTGTTCCACAGCGGCAATCGAGAGCTCAGCGGGAGGGAACCGTTTCGACCACCACACGAGCACCCTGGGCCGAACCCCACCGCCGGCCGTCGCCGACTCCGACAAAGGTCATGGCCTGGGCGTCCCAGCCGACCGCGTTGACGCCGCCGAAACCGGCCATTGTCGAATCCGGAGGCGGCGGATAGCGCATTACGGTCATGTTTTCGAACCCCATTTGCTCGAGGGCTTGAACGTCTTCCTCGGAGATCGGATCGACCAATTCGATCCACGCCCGTATCGATGTAATGCCGCCCCACAGAACGCGGGGAGCGTCGACCGCGTCACGAACGCCCATCCCTCGGTCCACCATGTTGCTGATCAGCTCCGCGATCAGCGGCGGGATTTTGTTGCTCCCAGGGCTGCCGAGGGTCGCGAACAGCCTGCCGTCCTTGAGGACGATGGTCGGGGACATGGTGGTTTGGTAGGGGCTGTTCGGCTGAAGGTACCCGGGGCATTGAGGATTGTTGACGTTGAAGAGCTCGAGAAAGCTGTTGTAGGGAAAACCGAGACCTGGCGTGGCGACCTTGGCGCCAAACGATCGGCCGAGGGTCTGGGTCAGCGATACGACGTTGCCCAGGCTATCGGCGACGGAGACCTGGGTCGTGCTTTCCCCCTCCTCCTGGCATTCGGAGTTGAGAAGGGGAGCCAGCGTCTCTTTCGCAATCGCCTTTCCCGGAACGATCAGAGCCGTGCGATCCCTTGCGTGGACTTTGCTGAGAGGGTCGGAGCCGAAGCTCCGGTTTCGTTTGGCTGCCTTAGGGGCATCCGCGGCAGAGATCCGGAAAGCCTCGATCAACGTATGGTGCCGTTCGGCCGAGTCTTCGGCAAGAAAATCGCTCGGGTAGGTTTCGAGGATATTGAGGGCCGCCACCAAACCGGCGCCGCCGCCGGGTGGAGGCGCGGTGTAGACATCGAAGCCGCGATAGGTGGTGTGGAGTGGGGACGCCTCCTGCGCCCGCACCATGACCAGGTCCGACTTTCGCAGGAAGCCGCCGCTCCTGATCATGTCAGCCTCGATCTCGTCGGCGATGCTGCCGTGGTAGAAACTCTGCACACCTTCGGCGGCAATCTGTCGATATGTGTTGGCGAGTTCCGGTTGACAATATCGATCCCCTGGTTCGCCAATCGTTCGACCATCCTCCATGGCAAGGTATGGCATGTAGGCCGATGCCGCCAAGATGTTGTCGTAGTACTTCTGTGTCCAAATGATCTGGATTTTACTGAGGGCGTATCCACGCTCGGCGACCTCAATGGCCGGCTGGAGAAGGGCCGCCATGTCCATGGTGCCGTAGCGCGTTCTCGCATACTCGAGGGTGGCCAGTGTCGTCGGCGCAGCAACGGCCTCGTAACCGTAGGTTCGGCCGCTTTCCTTGAACTCTCTGAACTTCTCGATATCGATCGCCATTGGCGTGTGGGAGGTTCCGTCGACCGCCAGCGTGCGACCATTCGCGAGGTGGATGACCATGTACGTCGCTCCGCCGATGCCCGAAGCATCGGAGTCGGCGACGCCGAGGGTCAGAGCGGCAGCGACCGCAGCATCAATGGCGTTTCCGCCGTTCTCGAGGACCTCAACTGCGGCTTCGGTGGCCTCGGGCGACCCGGTGGCGACCATTCCGAAGTCCGACCGAGCTTCGGTTGCGTGAAGCTCGGGCGGCAGGCGATCGTCGTGAGAGGGGGAGTCGGCTGACAGCGCGCTGACGATGCACATCGCCATCGCGGCAATCGTCACCTCAATTCGAAATGCACCAGACGGACGCAATCGGTAATCCAGGGCCTTTCTACAGGTCACAGCGGAACCGCACCTTGTGGCTGCTTGTCACCACTATGACCGGGCGTCTTGTCTGCTCATTGTACGACAGCCTCGAATCGACGGTCGGCGACCCGCCCCTTGACAGAGTTTCATTCAGAATGTATTAATACACTAGGATATTAATAAACTAGGACATTGGAGCAGCCGGTGACCATCGACATCAAACTCGACCTCAAGAGCGGCGTTCCCTTCTACCGCCAGGTCATCGATCAGGTGAAGGCCGCCATCGCCACCGAGAGCCTCTCGCCGGGCGACCGTCTGCCCACCGTGCGGCAGCTCGCGGTCGACCTGTCCATCAACCCGAACACTGTCAGCCGTGCCTATACCGAGCTCGAGCTGACCGGCCTGGTGGAGACTCAGATGGGCTCCGGCACGTTCGTCGGCAGCCGGCCGGTGGAGCGGAACAACGTCGAGAGGCGGAGAGTGCTCGATCAGCTCTGTCAAGAGTTCCTGTCGAAGGTGTCGACCCATGGCTTCACCCTCGATGACGTTCTTCAGAACCTCGAGCAGCGCCGCAAGCGCTGAGAAAGGGAGTTTGAAATGCAAAAGTTGGGGCAGATGAGGCTCGACGCGCTGGAACGGTTCGCCATATCCTCCCGGGCCGACTACCGGTTCGCACCGCTCAACATCATGATTCTGGTCGTCCTCTGCCTTGCGGGTCTGGTGGTTCATCTGGTGGTGAAGCCGTTCAGCCTCGAGGCCGTGATCACCATGATCGGCTCCGCCATCGTCCTTGCCACCTTCTTCCGCCTCTTTCAGGTCTGGGAGTCGGTGGTGGTGTTCACCACCGCGGCGGCGCTCTACGTGTATCTTCGCCACCGGCCGGACGCCTGGGTCCTTGTGACAACGGTTGTGGTTGCAGGCCTCCTCTGCGCGTGCATCCAAATGGCCTACCAGTGGGAGAAAGCGGTCGTGCTGCGCTTCGGGCGGTTCCGGGGTCTCAGGGGTTCGGGTCTCTTTACTGTGTTCCCGGTCATCGACAAGGTCGCCAACTACGTCGACCAGCGGATTCGGGTCACCGACTTCAAGGCCGAGACCACCCTCACCAAGGACACGGTGCCGGTCAACGTCGACGCCATCGCCTTCTGGATGGTGTGGGACGCGGAGAAGGCGGTGCTCGAGGTGGAAGACTTCGAGACCGCAGTCACCCTGTCCGCCCAGACCGGTCTTCGGAATGCCATCGGCCGTCACGAGCTCGGCGACATGCTCTCCCACCGTGATCGCCTGGGCAAGGAGATTCAGCAGGTGCTCGACGCAAAGACCAGTGCGTGGGGCATTACCGTCCAATCGGTGGAGATCCGCGACATCATCATCCCGAAGGAGCTCGAGGACGCCATGAGCCGGCAGGCTCAGGCCGAGCGCGAGCGCCAGTCGCGGATCATCCTCTCCAAGGCCGAAGAAGAGATCGCCGAGAGCTTCGAGCGGGCCTCGGAGCACTACAAGCACAACCAAGCGGCCCTCCATTTGCGCGCCATGAACATGGTCTTCGAGGGACTCAAGAAGAAGGGTTCGATGATCATCGTGCCCTCGACCGCGGTCGAAACCATGGGGCTCGGTGCGATGGGAGGCTTGACCGCGTTTGATCGGATTCTGGGTACGGGCGAAAAGGCCACCGACGAGGCATCAACATCCGGCCTGCCGGAAAAGGAGCCAAAAGGGGGATGATATGTTCCTCGAACCCCCGTCCGAGTATCGAAGGCAGACGCTCTACGCGGGCCTCATTCTGCTCATCCTGCTGATCGTCGTCGCCGTGATCTAAGGTTGACGACGACTCAAAGTCGATCACTCCAGTTCACCTGACCTCGGTGATCATCCACGCTTTGGTGGCCTTCACCGCCTTCCTGCTCCTGCGGCGACTGTCTGGCCGTGACGTGCCTGCACTCCTGGCTGCATTGCTCTTTCTGATCTGCGAGGACCATGCGATGACCGTGGCGTGGATCGCCACCATCACCGATCTGCTCTGTGCACTGTTCCTCAACCTGGCGTTACTGTGCCATATCGCCGCCCGGCAGGAGCGCAAGCCCTTTCTGTTCGCCTCGAGCTTGGTTTTCTTCCTGATCGCGTTTGCGTCGAAAGAAACCGCCGCCATCTATCCCGTGATCGTAGGCGCCTACGAGCTCCTCTTTGCTGGTCGACTGGCCGGCGAGAAAGACGGTGTCAAGCCGCCTGCCCGCATCAAACTGACGCTCGAGAGCTGGTGGGCCTGGGCCATTCCCCTGATCGTGTTCGTCGCCTACCTGGCCTTTTACCGTAGTCTGCTGCCACCGTTCACCACCATGATGTATGTGGATCCATTCAGTCAGCCGGTCCGATACCTGGCTACGGCCATCCCCAACATCCCGGTGTTGTTTCTGGCGTTGCTGTCGCAGTTTTTGCCATCGATCGCTCTGATGGTGCCGGGGACACTGTATTGGGCCGCCGGGCTGGGCATCGTCATGGTTGTGCTCCTGCTGTGGGCCCTGCTGCCCTATTGCGGCGAGCCCACCATCTGGTTCTCGCTGGCCGCCTTCACTCTCGCCCTGCTTCCAGGACTGGCGACGGATCCGGGCGAACGCCTCCTGTACTATCCCAGCGTTTTCGGGTTCTTCCCCGTCGCCTGGCTGGTTCTGCAGATCCCAGCCCTGAAGCGCCGATTCATGTCGGAGAGCCCGGCCGGGGTTCGGGTGCTCGGCTCTTTCTGGGGTTGGTATCTGCTCGTCTCGGCGTTGATACTGCCTGTGGTGCTGCTCTTCGTCTACCCTGCGATGTGGATACCGAGCATGGCCTGGCCGGAGAAAACGGTTGTGGACAGCCTGCCCTTCATCGATGACGACGTCCACCAGCACGTCATCTACCTGAACACCAACTCCTCCTTGAACACCTTCTACCTGCCCGACATCTATCGCTACCACCGTGACACATATGTGGATCTCCGCGTGCTCTCCAGCTTCAACGGCCGCGTCGAAGCGCGGGCCGAGTCTCCGAACTTACTCGTACTGCGCACGCGGGATAGCGGATGGCTGAACAACTTGTTCGCCAATATCATCCGCGTTGACCCTGATTTTGCGGTCGGCGATGAGTACCTCACGGACACATTCACCGCCACGATCCTGCAGGTGACACCCAGCAACCGGGACGTACTCGAGGTGCGGTTCGACTTCTTCGTGCCCCTAGATGATCCGTCCGTGATTCCATTCTTTTGGGATGGGGAGAGATATCAGCGCTGGCGGCCGACTGGTGACTGGCAGCTACTCAACTCGGCCGTCAATCCCTTTTCCTTCTAGCTCGATAGCACACTTCAAAATTGAAATGGCTGTTGATTGTTCCCTTCTGTCGGGAACGGGACCGGGATCGACAAAAAAAGACCCGGCCGAAGCCGGGTCCTGATTGATCGAAGGGGGAGAGCGATCAGTACATTCCGCCCATGCCGCCCATGCCGTCCATGCCGCCGGGCATTCCGTGTTCCTTCTTCTCCTCGGGGATCTCGGCGACCAGCGCCTCGGTGGTGAGGAGCAGGCCGGCGATCGAGGAAGCGTTGAGAAGGGCGTTCTTGGTGACTTTGGCCGGGTCAATGATGCCCGCCTTGATCATGTCGGTGATCTCGCCCGCCGCTGCGTCGAAGCCGATCGCCTTGCCCTTGCTGCGGATCTCGCGCACGATCACCGCCGCCTCGTCGAGACCGGTGTTGAGGATGATCTGCCGGGTCGGCTCCTCGAGAGAGCGGAGCAGGATCTTGACGCCGGTCTGGATGTCGCCGGAGGTCTCGTCGGCGAGCTTCTGGACGGCATCCATGGCGCGCAGCAGGGCGACGCCGCCGCCGGGCACGATGCCCTCTTCGACGGCCGCCTTGGTGGCGTGCAGCGCGTCCTCGACGCGGGCCTTCTTCTCCTTCATCTCGGTTTCGGTGGCGGCGCCGACCTTGATCTGCGCCACACCGCCGACCAGCTTGGCCAGGCGCTCCTGGAGCTTCTCACGATCGTAGTCGGAGGTGGTGTCCTCGACCTGGCGCTTGATCTGGTTGACGCGACCGAGGACCGCCTCGTGCTTCGACTCGTCGCTGTCGTCGACGACGATGGTGGTGTCGTCCTTGTTGATGACGATCTTCTTGGCGGTGCCGAGATCTTCCCAGGTCACGTTTTCGAGCTTGATGCCAAGGTCCTCGGAGATCATCTTGCCGCCGCTGAGAATCGCGACGTCCTCGAGCATGGCTTTGCGGCGGTCGCCGAATCCCGGCGCCTTGACGGCGCAGATCTGGAGGGTTCCGCGCAGCTTGTTGACCACCAGGGTGGCGAGAGCTTCGCCCTCGACGTCCTCGGCGATGATCAGAAGGGGTTTCCCCTGTTGGGCCACCTTCTCGAGGATCGGCAGGAGGTCCTTCATGTTCGAAATCTTCTTTTCGAAGATGAGAATCACGGCGTTCTCGAGCACGACTTCCATGCGCTCGGCGTCGGTCACGAAGTAGGGCGAAAGGTAACCGCGGTCGAACTGCATGCCCTCGACCACCTCGAGGGTGGTGTCGAGGCCTTTTGCCTCCTCGACCGTGATGACGCCGTCCTTGCCGACCTTTTCCATCGCCTCACGGATGATCTCTCCGATCTCGGAGTCGGCGTTGGCAGAAATGGTGCCGACGTGGGCGACCGCGTCACCCTCGACCGGCTTGGCGAGCTTGCTGATGGTCTCCACGGCGACCTTGGTTGCCTGGTCGATGCCACGCTTGAGGTCCATCGGGTTGGCGCCGGCGGTGACGTTCCTGATGCCTTCGCGATAGATGCTCTGGGCGAGAACGGTCGCGGTGGTGGTGCCGTCACCGGCCACGTCGGAGGTCTTCGACGCGACCTCGCGGACCATCTGCGCGCCCATGTTCTCGAGCCCGTCGGGAAGTTCGATCTCTTTGGCCACCGTCACACCGTCCTTGGTGATGGTCGGCGAACCGAACTTCTTCTCGAGCACGACGTTGCGGCCCTTGGGGCCGAGGGTCACCTTGACTGCGTTGGCGAGCTTGTTGACACCCGCCAGCACCTTGCTGCGGGCCTCCTCGCCATAAACGATCTGTTTTCCAGCCATTTTCGCCTCCTACCTACTTCTCGATGATGGCGAGGATCTCGTCCTCGCGGACGATCGTGTGTTCCTCGTCGTTGATCTTGATGTCCTGGCCCGTGTACTTGCCGATCAGGACGCGCTGGCCCTTCTTGACGGTCATAGGCAGGCGCTTGCCATCTTCGTCCATCTTGCCGTCGCCGACCGCGACCACCTGTGCCTCTTGCGGCTTCTCCTTGGCGGTATCCGGGATGATGATCCCGCCGCGCACCTCTTCCTCGGTGTCGACGCGCTTCAGTAGCACCCGATCACCCAAAGGTTTGACCTTCATGTGACTCTCTCCTTTCGAGTTATCGCTGTTTGCTGGCACTCACACTCAGAGAGTGCTAGCGTGAATATAACGAGGGATCGGGCGATTGTCAACCCTTTTGCGAGGGATTTCTTATAGATGTCGACTAAGATCTTCATCGACAGTCGGCGAATGCTTTTCTTAGCGCTCCGGACTAAGGTTTTTTGATGACACGTCGCTTCTAGCCCGCATATCTCACCGGGTTTCGTTGCGAGGGCGGCGAGGTGCCGTGCCCAGTGGGGTTTTCGACCCGAGGGGCGCGGAGCGCGTACTTGCAGTACGTCGAGCACCCCGAGGCGAGAAAACACCGTTGGGTGCGGTGCATCGGCGCCCGCAGCAGGAAGTTGGTGAGATATGCGGACTAGCTGTCGACGAAGAAGATACCCGGCGATTCGCACGGAGCCGACCGAAGGCCATTGCCTGAGATGGCCTGCCGGGGTACGTTGTGGGCCGTGAATTCAAGATTCTCAGGACAGGATTCAGCGGGACGAGGTGGACACCCCGAAGGTCGGGGGAGCGCCACCGGCCCGCGACATCGACTCGGGAATGCCGTCTTCGGCATTCGAGCCGGAGAGGGGGCCATGGCATGGCTGTTCTTTCTCAACTTCTTGATCCTCACCACCGTTCACTTTGCGGCCAAGACTGTCCGCCAGGCGACCTTTATTGATGCTCTGGGTGCGGAGAACCTGCCCTGGGTTTATCTTGCGGTGGCGGTGATTTCGCTTCCTGTTCTCATCCTCTACACACGAGCGGCGACACGGGTACGTCTGCCGATGCTGATCCTTGCCGGGACCCTCCTTCACGTATTCGGCCTGGTGCTCTTCTTCTATTTCTTCGGTCTCGGCCACAAATGGGTTGCCGCCCTGTACTACATATGGCTTGGTATGGCTTTCGCCATCGCGGTCTCGCAGTTCTGGACCTACGCCAACCACGTCTTCGACCCGCGCCAGGCGCGCCGCCTTTTCGCCTTCATCGGCGCCGGCGGTCTCCTGGGAGCCATGCTCGGCGGACTGCTGGCCGCTGCGGTGACCCGTGTCGCCGGGACGCGATTCACATTGCTGGCGGCGGCGGCCCTGCTGCTCGTTTTGCCAATATTGGTTGTGCTCATCGAGCGGCTGCGAGAACCCGCGTCGGCGATGCCACGTTCGCGCCGCCGCCTCCGCTACGAGGAGACCCGGGGCGGGTGGCGCACGCTGCGCGGATCCCGGTTGCTGGCGATGATCGCGCTCCTGATGTTGGCTTCGGTCATGATTGGACAGATGGTTGGATGGCAGTTCTTCTGGTACGTCCAGCAGCACACCGACGCTCTCGACCAGCGCACCTCGGTCATCGCGTATGCCTTCATCCTCGTCGGCATCATCGGCTTTCTCTTCCAGCTCATTTTTACCAGCCGCATCCATCGCTTTCTCGGTGTCGGCGTCGGCATGAGAGTGTTGCCTGGGACGGTGATGCTGGCCCAACTCGCGGTCGTGCTCGCGATCGTCATCACTCCGGCGGCCGCCCTGGTCTACCCGCTGGTGTGGTGCCTCTATCTGGGCGAGAACAGCCTCCACCACTCGGTGGATCAGGCGACCCGAGAGCTGCTCTTCATGCCCGTTTCCGAGGAGCTGCGGGTCAAAGCCAAGGCCTTCATCGACGTCTTCGTCCAGCGCTTCGCCAAGGGTGTCGCCGCGATTCTCATTCTGGTGACCTTGAGGTTTCTGCCGGCCACCTTTGTCAGCGTACTGACCATGGTGCTGGCGGTCGGTTGGATGGCGATCACCCTTCGAACGCGCCGTGAATACGTGATTGCCTTCCGCGAGGGATTGAAGTCAGGGTCCATTCAGCCGGATGCGACAATCGATATCACGGATGTGACAACGATCACCACTCTGGTGCAATCGCTCGGCAGCTCGGATCCGCGCACCGTGCTCCACAGCCTTCAACTCCTTTCGATGAGCGGCGAAGGCCGGCTGGTGCCGCCGGTGCTGCTCCACCATCACAGCGCCGAAGTCCGCCGCAAGACCCTCGACATCCTGGCCGATGCAGGGCGTAAGGATGCGGCCCACATGGTGGAACAAGCTCTCGGCGACGAAGATGCCGAAGTGCGCACTGGCGCCATGCGGACCCTCACACAGCTCCGAAGAGAACGCGCAGCGGAGCTGATGTCACAGCATCTTGACGAGAGCGACCCCCGGCTGCGCGCGTCGGCGGTCGTCAGCCTGCTCGGAAACGAAGACGGTGAGGGGATTGATCGCGCCGAACAGGTCTTTGCCGAGATGGTCAAGGACAACGATCCGAAAGTCCGCGCTGAAATCGCCGGCGCACTCGGCCAGGTCGGTGACCCGGTGGCGAGCGATACCCTGATCCAGCTCCTCTACGACAGCGACATAAAGGTGGTTCAGGCGGCCATCGGAGCTGTTCGCCAACGTTTCAAACGCAGCGGCCCGAACCCGCTCTACGCGCCCATTCTCATTTCGTTGATGGGCAACCGGCGCCTCAAACACGAGGCGCGTGAGGCGCTGGTGGCGCAAGGAGAGGCGGCGATGGGCCCGCTGCTCCACTTCATGCAGTCGCCGGACGAACAAATCTGGGTTCGTCGGGCGGTTCCCAAGACCATCGCCCTGATCGAATCTCAGGCGGCGGTGGATGCGCTCATCGAGAGCCTTGAAGCTCCGGACGCCATGCTGCGGACCAAGATCATCGAGGCCCTGGGCTACCTGCGCACCCGCCATCTTCATCTCAGGTTCAACCGGCGCAAAATCACCCGCAAGCTCAGCGAGGAGGCGGCTCACTACCTGCGAATCCTCGCTGATCTGTGGGCCGTATCGTCGCTGCATGAGGCCCGACTGGATGGTCCGTTGGCGGTATGGATGGTCGATGGTCGGGTGCCCACACTTCCGCAGCAGCTCCTGGCTCAGCGGTTGGTGAACTCGGTCGGTAACATTTTCGGCCTGCTCGAGCTCGTCGAGAACCCCGAGGACGTTCGTGCGGCCCAGAGGAGCCTTTTATCAGGACAGACGAAGTTGCGTTCACGCGCCCTCGAGTACCTCGACAACACGCTGTCGGGGTCGCTGCGGCGGGATCTTTTCGCGGTCATCGATGATGCGCCACCAGAGGAGAAGCTGCGGCGAGCGCAGGCGATCTTTGGAGTCCACTTCGAATCGCCGGAAGACACCCTGAGCCGGATGATCCAGATCGACCCGATGAACGATCCGAGTGCGATTGGAATTGTTCTTGCGGCCCTCTACAACGTCTGGGACGAGGAGATCTCGGCCCTCTACCCGATGGTGAAGTCACTCGCCGAGGAGGCTGAAGAACCAATGGTAAAGGAGACCGCCGCCTGGGTTTGCCGCAAGGTGGAAGCCGGGCCGCGAACCCGCGGAGTGCTTGCGAGAGGAGGAGAGAGCGACATGGGCCCGATGGCACAGATCGAGATGATGGTCTTCCTTCAAGGGGTTGATCTCTTCGCTCATTGCAACGCCGATCAGGTGCTGAGGCTGGCGGCGATTGCCAGCGAACACGCGTACGAAAAGGGCGAGGTCATTTTCCGGCGGGAAGAACCTGCCGACAGTCTTTTCTGCGTGGTCGAAGGCAGGGTGCGACTGGATGCCGATGAAGCAACGGGTGTGGTGGTCGGCCCGAGCGGGCGGTTCGGCGTCCTCGATATCCTCAGTGGGCGGACGAGGCTGGGAGATGCGGTGGCGGCGAGCGACTCACGGGTCCTCATTATCGAGGCGGAAGACTTCTTCGATCTGCTGTCCAACAACATCGAGATCGTGCGGGCACTATTCCGGTCTGTCATCGCGCTGGGCGATGATGCAAGCGAACGACTGCTGTAATTCGGAGTTCGGAATTCCCCTCCGCTCTCCCGGGGCACTGTAACGACATGGGATGGGTGGGCGGCATCCCGACTTCCAAATTCAAAATCCCGAATTTGCCGCCAGGCGTTCGCCGCAGTGCGGAATTTTGCCGCAGCTCGACTTTCAATCGTTTGATCACATGAGATAGGTTGCTGCAGTAGACGGGAAGGAGGCGAAAGTCTCATGCAAAGACCGGATCCCATTCGTTGTACGTATTGCGACGCTATTCAGGTGTGGTCGGCAGAACAGACCGATCGCACCATGATGGGCGAGGTCCATACCTGCCCGAGCTGCGGCCTGATGACCCACACCTGTGACGACCGCACCAGTTATCAGCTCGAGAGCGAGATTACAATGCCGTGGGTGGAGGCTGAACCGCTTTATTAAGCGAAATTCGTCGCAAGATCCGGGGTTCACGCCAAGGGGCCCGGCGAGGCTGAACGCCAGATCCGGGGTTGCAGACGGCCTTCGGCCGTCGCGACTCACCCTCATCAGCCAGTGGCCGTAAGCCAACCACCCTCCCTCTCGAAGACCCCCGTGGCAACGGCCACGGATGGCTGCTGAGGGTGAGTTCACGCCCCGGGCTATCCATCTGTCGCGCCTCCGGCGCTTTAGTCGAATGGTAAATCGGTCGAGCTGACGACGTGCAGGTGGACCCGGTCGTCGGCGGGAGCCGAATCAGCGAAGGTGTGTTCGAGCCGGGACCTCATCTCCTCAGGATCGTCGACCGCCACGACGACCCGTAAACGGTTGAAGCAGCTGGTTGCCCGGTCGACGGTCGCGGCCGCAACAACCGCGGGGAGGGCCTCTTCGGCACGGCGGTCGGGACGTTCAATCTCGAGGACGT
>Ga0315534_1002532_pt1 | contig 12181 bp, 11 predicted proteins | sample SalMarSW160240MG_FD_203094 | JGI IMG/M metagenome (GOLD analysis project Ga0315534, IMG submission 203094) | Salt marsh sediment microbial communities from the Plum Island Ecosystem LTER, Massachusetts, United States - Salt Marsh Sediment SW1602-40 ... | reverse complement strand
CAGATTCATTGATAAGCTTTGGCATCAAAGAACTCAGGGAGCTGATTTAGTGAAGTTTGAAGTTGAACAATTTGATATCAACGGATACAATGGAAATATTCTGAAGACCAAATTATTTAGGCTGTTGGATGAAACACAGAAAATTGCTCTTGTCTTTCCGGGATTAGCATATAATTCCACAATGCCACTACTTCATTATTCAGTTCAGTCAATTCTTGTTAGTGGAATCAACGTATTAACTGTAGATTATGATTACTCTAACAACTCCCAATTCATGAAATATTCGTTGAGAGACCGGTCTGAATGGTTAATTGGAGATGTAGAAGCAGCTCTAAAATTTGCAACACAGGAGAGAAATCAAGAAGTTGTATGCTTGGCAGGCAAGTCGATAGGAACACTGGCGTTAGGTCATTTGCTTGAAACACATGAAAATCTACGTAATGCAAAAACTATTTGGTTAACACCATTGATTAAGAACCCAGAACTTATGGAGCAGATGCTAACCTATATGAAAGATGCAATTATGGTGATAGGGACTAGTGATTCTCAATATGACCTCGATCTCATAGATCGATTGAATGCTAATACATTTCTTGGAGGGATTGTAGTATATGGAGCAAATCATAGCTTGGAGATAGAAGGAGATGTAACAAAATCATTGAGAGTATTGATGCAGATTGTTACCATTATTCAACAGTTCCTCATCTAAACAATTCACTAGGGTTTTCGAAGAACAAGAACCCACTCACCATGCATTCGTTCCTTTCTGGGAATACGTATGAAGTGTCGAATAAGTTTTGAAAAGAACTGAGTTTCCAATTCAAACCCAACTTTAGATTCAGCAATCTCTGCAAGTATTTCATGGGACTTTACTGGAACTCCACGCATGATGTTGTTCCCGATAACAATACAATAACGACGCCCAGGTCTAAGAACTCGCATCATCTCATGCAATTGGTTTTTCATGTCTTCGAAGAACTTGAACGCAATAAATGCACGACGAGGGTCACGTGCGTAAATCTTTTCCAAAACAGGATCAAGGGTTTCAAGGCCTGTGACTCTTAGGTCCTTGTACTCATTTTTGTAAACGGTTTCAGTCCCAATGTACTTACGCTTGACTCTGGACAAAGGACCATCATCAAGGAGCCCTAGCCAGTACATCTCTAGCTGATGGGTTCGTGGGTAGTCTACAGCATTGATGTAGGGTGGTGAAGTGATTCCCAAGTCTATTGATTCATCTTCAAGACCCGTTTCAAGCGCCGAACCACTGGGGAGGATGACTTTAGGGTGCCCAACATTTTTGAGCGCTGCGGTGAATTTTCCCATGTCTTCTATCTGCTGCTCCAATCTTAGAGAGAATTTCTCAAGAGTATCACCCGGGGATATATTCTTGGTAATTTTCTTTCTAAGCACTGTTCTAGTGCAGTAAGGATCCGCATTTGATACATCTCTAATGATTGAAGATAAAGTCACATGAAGAAAATCTGATATGTGTGACCATTTCTTGGTCAAATACTGGGTTTCTAGAGCCTTGATACTACCCTTGATGATACCCAATTCATTTAGGACAAATGGACGGAACCATTTATCACGGTAATAAAAATCAGGAATTGTAGGAACATAGGTACTAGATTTCCAGAATGATTCAATTTGTTGATTTAATGACTCTTCAGTATTCTTGAGAATTTCACTACTGAGAGGCGTTGTTTTGACCTTTGTAATTAATCGAGCAATTGGGTCGATATCAATACCTACTCCAATGCGGTTGTTCAACGTTGCCTCAAGCACAACGGTTCCACTACCGCACATTGGATCAAGCACAATGTTTCCGACATCAGAGTATTTTCGAATCAAATAGCGCGGAAGCTCTGGAAAGAATTTGGCAGGAAATTTATGAATTCCATGGGTGAGATATGACTGGTCCTTACTAATGATGAGTATGTTTCCCCTATCAGGTATTTCCAGTGATACATCAGGATCCCCATCAATCTCAATCAATTCATGTGATTCAGTTGATTTAGTCTCATCCATATCATCAGAATGAATTGTCAATATTAATAGCTCCAAATCTCTGGAAACTTCGTGTTTCGTCGATGTTGAAAACAACACATCCTATGTTATATATAGTGATTCCTCAAAGATGTAAAGAGTACCTTTCGAGGTATTCTTTTTCAAGGAGAGAAAAAAATGTCGGATTTAAAGCAACTTGGAAGTCTACTGGTTCTCATCGGTGGCATAATCGGAATAATCCAAGGTATCCTAATGATTCTAGGGTCGCCTTTCCATATCCTTCCAGGATTGGGTGATTTCGGGTTAGGCGCATTGATCAGTGGAATTCTACTAATTCTATTCTCATTGATTGCGCTTGCCAACAGTGGTGCTATCCACATTAGCGCTCTGAATTTTGGTAACACGTGGGTAATCGTATTGGTTATGGGTATCCTCATGTACGTGTTCGGAAGTGGACTTGGTGGAATACTCGTCATTATTGGCGCTATTCTGTGGCTAATATAAAGAAGATAATTGCTCGATCTACTCGCATTAGAACATCCGATCCCTATATTATATATAGTGGTTTTACTATTGTTAATAAGTCCCTTTTTGGGGTACGCTAAAAATAAGGAGAGATTGTTAAATTGTCTGACTTAAAGAAAATTGGTGATTTGCTAATACTCCTCGGTGGTATTATCGGATTAATTCAAGGTATCTTATTGATTATTGGGTCGCCTTTCACAATCCTTCCAGGATTGGGAACCGACTTCGGTTTAGGTTCACTAATATGGGGAATTCTAGCAATTCTGTTCTCACTGATTGCCTTAGTTAACAGTGGCTTTATCAAAATCGGTGCATTGGAATTCGGTAATAAGTGGTTAGTTGTTCTGATCATGGGTATTCTCATGTATCTGTTCAGCAGCGGCCTAGGTGGCGTTCTCGTCATCATTGGTGCAATACTACTATTACTTTAATAATAGAGAATGATTGCTCAGTCAGTTTTGAGAGCTGATTGAACAATCTTCTTTCTTCTTTTTTTTGTTATTTCTCTGCAGAGATGGCTTTATCGAAACGGTCTACTGCATCGTCAATATTTTCCTTGGTAATAATGTAACTAGGAGTTAGACGAATGACGTTTTGACCAGCCCCGAGCACCCAGAGATGTTGCTTCTGAACTGCATTCTTCACGACGTTGTCTCGTAGCTTTCGAGCTTTTTCTTTGCTCTTTTTGTCTTTGACCATCTCCATTCCGACCATGAGGCCCATTCCACGAACGTCACCCACAACTTCGTGCTTATCCTTGAGTTCATCAAGACGTTCTAGAAGGTACGCTCCATGTTCTGCGTTCTTCTTCAAATACCCACCCTCTTCCATATGTTTGAAGTTCCATAATGATAGAAGACTCATCTTAGGTTCAGCAGAGAAAGTTTCTGAATGGCGTGATCCACCTGTAAACATTGGTGCCGGACCAATTGAGGCACCCATTGGATATCCTCCACCAATTGCTTTGCCCATTGAAACATAATCAGGAACTACTCCATGATTTTCGACTGCAGTCCATTTACCAGTTCGTCCCATTCCTGCTTGAACTTCATCAGACATGAAGTAAGCACCGATTTCCTTTGTTAGATCATAGATTCCCTTGACTGCTTTCGCAGGAGGAACTATCAATCCACCTTCACCGCAGAGAGGTTCCATTACTGTTGCAGCGATATCATTTCCTTCAACTTCAAGTGCGTATCTCAGTGCTTCAACGCATTCAAGGCTGCAATCCTCTTCAGTCGTACCGTATGGACATCGATAGCAGTATGGATAGAAGACACGAACGGTGTCGACACCCTGTGGAAAACCATTCTTGTGTTTAGAATTCGAAGAACTAAGTGCTAGGGCATAACCTGTACGACCATGGAATGCAGGTCTAAAGGCTACAAACCGTCTATTACCAGAGAGATCCATAGCGGATTTCATACATCCTTCAACTGCTCTAGCGCCAGATGTAGTAAATACAACTTGCTTCTTATGATTACCAGGAGTGATTCCTGCAACTCGTTCAGCTAGCAGAGTCTGGGGAATAGCATCAAAGTCCATTCCTGGCAGCTCTTTCACCACATCCAGTATGCTGGCTTCAAAATCGAGATACGGTTTATACCGGAGACCAAATGCACGGACTGCAACACCACCGGTTACATCGAGGTATTCTGTTCCTTCAACATCGAAGATACGAACACCTTCACCCCGTGTGTGGTCAAGACAACCATATACATCTCTGTCTTGAGTTGTTAGTGCAAGCGATTCAGCAGCCCGTTTTTCCCAATAGTCATTAGTCAAATCTTCCTGACTAATATCAAATCCCAGATCTTTGAGAATTTTGATGTGTTTTTCATCCATTTCGATACTGTCCTAAGATTGGCTGTCTTTTTAGCAGAATAGCACCATTATCTAATTATCGATAGCAGCCTGATTCAAAAAAAAAACAGGATGGAGACGTATTCATTCTCCATCCAGAATAGTTTCATCCTTTACTAAAAATAATAAGCAGACCCGCTAACAGAATCATAAAACCTGCTAACGTCTGTGCACTGCTAAGCCAAGCGATAATGTTGAGGGATATTACTCCATATGAAACAATCAATATTAGAAAGAAACCAAACAGAGCTAACAAGAGTCCTGAACGTTTAACCTTCCATGTAACAAAACCACTCGCATCAAAAGCGAGAACTACCATAATGATGACAGCAATACCAAGGAAGACATCGATTATGTCATATGGTGGATTTAATCCATATACAATTCTCTGTATTGCAAATATCAACAAAACAATACCGCCCAACACGGTGTAACCCTGTGCGGCACCTTCAGCTTTACAACCCATTGATAGTGTACCTCCTCAGGAATCATTACTGAAACGATCCTAAACTAGTTGAGTGTCAGAACTTTTGCGTGTATTAAGTTTCGTGCCTATTTTCGCGTATACTACTGCGTAATACATACCATTGTATTGTTCAGAACGCATGTCCGTATGACGTCAGTTTAGTACCTGGGGTGACCAAAACGAGAAATCCTACATACGAAGGCAACAAGGTCACAGAGAGACCTGTGAGACTTGACAAGACTGAGGGACATGTGATAATCGAAGGTAGAGCATACCCTGCTCGGGAAATCGTAGAAGCTCTAGCTCAAAGCGGGTACACGGAAATCCGATCTATGGGAGACTCGATTATCCTCGGAACAAAAAGAATCACACCAATCTTCAAATCTCGTCAAGACCGTGCAATGGCAGCATTATGTCATAGTAGCCTTTCATATTGTTGTCCACTCTCAAAGAGATGCGCTGAGAGAGATAGAGCCCTAGAAATAATGGGTCTGACACCTGATGAGTATGAGAATTTGAAGAAAGATGCCCATCTAAAATTCATCGATTCTGCACGGGGTATGGGTGCAGATCCTCAATGGACTAATCAAGCGGCTTCAGAAAGAGTTGCGAATAGACCAGCTGTTGACCCGGGATACGGTGCTGAAGATTACAGACGTGATTTTGAATCATTGGATGGGTCATTACAGACTCAAAGAGACCATTATGATCGAAGACCCGATTCGTGGCAGGACCAACGAGATGAAAGGCGTGCCTATCAATATCGTGAACAAGAGAATAGGGATATCTATTCAGATCTTCAAGGAGCCATTCCAACAGAAGACGAGGCTAGTTGCAGTGTTTGTAATATTGAGAGAAACGAACCGCTTGAGGGTATTGGAGCGCTTTTTTCACAAGGAGAATTGAGCCCATTTTTAGACGAGTCACATGAAGAGAACAAAGAACACATCTTCTGCTTCTCATGTGGGAGAACTATCAAGGCAGGAAACAGAGTGTGCCCATTCTGTGGTGCCAGGCAGTGAGATTAATAATTTCCAATCGCACTTTCTCGTCGCCGAGAGTAATCTGAAGGATAATGGAAAGTAGTTACGATTCTATCAATACCCACGTCTTTTCCTAAAGCTTTCAATTCCTGAAGCTGCTCAACAGTTGTAACACCCCAGCGGAAGAGTGAAGCCCTTCCTCCTCGTCGAGTGAATTCATTGACGAAATAGAGTGATTCTACAAGATCATCATACTCCGAACTCCCCTTCGTTGGGAGAACCGGAGACCATGGATAGAGATTGATTAACACGTTCTTTGTAATCTCACCAATCCGTGCATAGTCATAGCCATATTCGCCCTTTGCCCCTTCAGATAGACCAGTTTCGGGATCTAGAAGTACTTCAACAGATAATTTGAGGGGTTGTTCTCTTCCAGTTGTATCATCGGATTCAGTTGCTGCCTCTTGGAGGTAACCAAGGCCTTCGTGTACCTTGTCACTTCGCCATTGATGCCATTTCTCATGATGTTCAGGGTTCTCTGTGATGAACTGGTAAGTTAAGCGATTAGGTTCTTGATCGACAAGTGGAGCGAATTCCTTACGACAACGTTCACAAAAACAGAAATGATCTCGAATAAAACCAGTTCCGAATAACAAGATTTCATTGACTGGATATGAACCGATTTCCTTCACTATCTCTGCACCATATTGCCAGAACTCTTTTCTATTCGGACATATCTGATGCTCCATCTTGACTCCCTTATCGTTCATAGTCTGATATTTCGGATCCCGTGCAAACCAACCATCAGTGTAAAGGTCAACACCAACGACACCATGAATTCCTAGTGCATCAGTTAGACGGACCCATTCTTCAAAGAACTCGATATGCTCTTCTCTGACAGGGGCTGTACGACTTGGGTATAATGCATAACCATCAGGTCCTTTCCCGACAATACCCACATCCTCCATATAGGATGCATATGTCGAGATGAAGTCTTTCGCTGATATGTCAATATCTTCGGGTTTGAACATTATCAACATCTTTTGCATGAAAAATTCCCGATAGTTCAGTTTCATTATCAAATACCCCGTCGATTGTAAAGGAAGTCAGGCTCTCGGTCCCTTTCCGAGTATCAAGTCACGGCTATAAGAATTTCTTATTTGAACCCTTTTGTGATTTCTATCTCAGAAGAACTTGTCTAGGGTGGTAAATCCAAGAAATTCCTCAAAATCAAGCCCAACTGAGTCAAGAACTTGCTCAAAGACGCTTCTCAAGATATCAATGTATACGTCTTTGTCAATCCAGTACGAGCTGTCTTTGGCTAGTTCAACAGGCATGACACCACCTGCTCCTTTCACCCGAATAAACTCAATAATGGTTCCAGGGGGAACCTTGCTCGGGTCGCCAGTCTGCTCTACTAACATCTTTGCAGCTCTGACGTGAGGCGTGTCTGTTGGATATTCCGACAGACGCTTAGTGAGTTGTATTCTGAATGCTAGCTCCTCAGGTGAATATGGTTCACCTTTTCCTTCAAGCCGGTCAATCACACAATTCACAATCTCCCGGATTTCTTCCTTCGCTGCTTCGAATCCATCTGGGTCATCAACACGACTTAAGACCACTAGCATCTTTCGAAAGGCTTCTTGGGCATAATCGGGAGTATTCCTCTTTTTGCCACTCAATCCCTTGACTTCGACTCTGCCATCTTTGTAGATACCGATGTAGTTCTTCTTTCGGTCGGATAAGGCAACATACTTGTATGTCTTCTCAACTTCTAGATCTATTCCAAGAGCCTCACTTGACCACTTCACTAACTCTTCCTGTTGTTCTTTAGAGGGATTATCCAAGAAAACTGAATCAGTATCTCCATAAAGAACGCGAATCCCCATGGACTCGGATTTTTCTTTAGTTCTAATAATTGCATCACGACCAAAAGCAGTCACACTCTCAGCAGCAGGCATACAAAACAATTCGAAGTGTTGTGCTCCTGTAACCCCGTAGGATGCATTAATGAAAACTTTCAAAGCCTTCTCAACAACTGAGTACCAGTTTCGAGTTTCCGCATCAAGAGATTTGTCCTTAGCTTTAGGTTTGAACCAGTTCACTCGAGTGTCACGGAAGAAACCGATTGTTTGACTAATCATCCCTTTCCGCTTCTTGCAAATCCAGTGGTCAGTTTCAGGAACTCTGTTGTCTCCAGCATTTCTACATTCGTCATGGGAACAGTCTATGGTCTCATAGCTAATATTGTGTTCCTTCATGATGGTCGGGTATAGACTGGCAAAGTCCAGAACTGTAGCATTGAAGTGCACTCCAGCAACTGGCTCGATAACAATAGCTCCCTTGAATGCTTTGCCACCAATCATCGCTTCAGTCTGTGCATCAGGTTGCTTCATTGTGTCAATATCAACACGTCGTGGAATTAGTAGGCCGTTAGCACGATGTTCTTGGCGAAATAGCGATTGAATCCAAGAGGAAATATAGAATCGTGTAACCTCTTCCATTGACATCCTCGAGATACGCATGAGTAAGGCCATCAATCGAAGTAGTAATTTGTTCTCATATTCGGTGAATTGTAGGACAAGATTAGCATCTTGCCAGCAGTAGTGCGCGAGCTCAAAGTAATTCAATGCGGATATACTATCACTGAGGTCAAGTTTACCTATTCCCAAGAGACCCTCAGCTATTGTGTTTAGATTCTCTCTCTGATATTTTCCTGATAACGCATAGATTTTGATTGACGGATTTCCAAAGAACTTGTACATATCAACATGTACACCGCGTTTCAAAATGGCTTGCTCTCGTCGAGGATCTTGATTGCCTTTCATAACAATTGGGCAATATCTCTCAAGATCGATTCTCAATCTCTTGGCACGATTGTAGAGATATTTCATGTCGAAGGAATCACCAACAAAGGTGAGAACAAGGGGATAGGTATCAATGATCTGAAAAGCTTCAACCAACATCTCTGCTTCATCATCAAAGTATTTGATTTTCAACTCTTTAGGAAAATCTTTGCTCTTCTCACCTTCGGTGAGTTCCTTACGTCTTAAGACAAAACAGGTATTATATCCCTCATTATCAGATAAACCGATTGCAGTGACTGGTTGCTGTGAAACCGATGAATCGGGGATTCTGTTCAATACAGGAGTGTACACCTCAATATCGACAGCGATTCTTTTGATATCGGGAACTTCGGTGAAGAACATAGGCGAGTAAGTGGTTATAGTTGATTCAATATCCCCATCCTTTGCAAACGTGTTCTTGAATTCCTCCAACGTTTTAGCATCAATATCGGGAGGACAGGGAACTAGATTACCCTTCTCAATCGTATACATCAACCCTGGAACAAATTTAGTATCATAAGTGTAACATAGATGATAGCGAATGTTGGCTTCCCAGGCATGGCTGACTCCACTATTATCATTGAGAAGATTTCTCATTGCTGCACCACCCCCACCAATTGCAAGTGGATTATCACCAACAAGCTTGGTCATTGTGACGGGTTGGTCGTGCAAGAGGTCATGAAGATGTACAGTTTCGGTTTTTACAAAACCAGGATTTCTCTTGACCTTTGACTCTACCATCTGTGCAGGCCAATCTGTATACAAGTATGGTTTGTGACCCGTATTGTCTACCCAGAAATAAATTTTCTTTGATTTTGGTTCATAGAGTTTGAGAACGGCCTTATTGAGTGGACCGGAATAGTCTATTGAGAGCAAGATTGATGGAGGTAGATTATTTGGCCGCTCTTGTTCACCTACTTTGATATCAGCAATCGTTTCTTCTGAATCTGATTCATCAGATTCATTCTCTCCATCATCATCAGAAATAGAAGGTGTTGAGGGGATATCTTTAGAATGTGATTTCTGTTGTGGATTGTTCTTAGGTTTTAATTCCACTTCTGCCTCTTCAGGTGAGCTGTAATAATCCTCCAATGAGGATTGAGTACCATCATTCTGTTTATCGTCCTTCACAGAAACCATCCACGAAATTATTGGAAGTTTTACCACTGATAAGCACTTCCCAATATCTTTCCGAGCTGAGAAACGAGCCCTTCATTAGTCACCAAGCTGATGACAAAATCATGGTTCGTACATTCGTCACCGGAACTACTGGTAGAGTCATCGTTCTTCGATTGGAGCCGGGTGAAGATATTCTCAAATCGATTGAGAAGATTGTTGCAGAACATAAACTCCAATCAGGACATCTCAGTCTCATAGGAGCAGTATCGAAAGTTCATCTTGGTTACTTTGATCTCCATGAAAAAGTCTACAAAGATTTCACAATTAATGAAGATCTTGAGGTTGTATCATGCGCGGGTAATATTTCTCGTTTGAATGAAGGCTATGTTGTACACGCACATGTTGTTGCATCGGATATAGACGGCAAGTGCTATGCAGGTCACCTTATGGAAGGCTGTACTGTATCAGTTACAATCGAGATAGTAATTACCGAATTTACTGAAATGTCAAGAGCACGTGATGACGCAACTGGGTTAAATCTTCTAGACCTCTAGATGGCATTCCGAATCTTCTTAGATATTTCATCCAGTTCAGTCCTATCTGCCATGGACTCACGATAATCTGGCGGAAATCTAAAGCCAAAATTAGCGCCTTTACTGCGAGGAATTGAATGAAAATGTAGATGAGGTACTTCCTGACCAGCTCCAGACCCATTAGCAACAACTGTCATTACTCCCTCTTCACCTGTTGCATTCTTAACTCCGCGAGTCAAATCGATGAGCCTTCTTGCCAGATGAGCTACGACTTCAGGATCCACATCAAGCAAATTCACGTAATGCTTCTTGGGTATCAACAGACTATGACCCTTGTTAATGGGAAATGCATCAAGAAAGGCCATACAGACATCATCTTCAAAAATTACAGATGAAGGGATCTCTCCACGCACAATCTTACAGAATATACAATCATCTGAACTCATACCAGAAACACTGTAAAATTATGAGATAAATCTCATGGTAATATCGGCACAAGTCTCATTAGCACAGATTTCATGCTGTCAGACAATCTGTAAGTAAGGATGTGTACTCTTGAGCGGACGCAGAAGGATGATTAACTTTGACCAAACACAAAATGAACGTGGAAAACTAGAAAGCACGTATTCAGAACTTGGTAAGTTGTTGAGAGATAACGATTTTGATGTAGAACCATATACTGAGTTCATGATTCAAACAAAGAAGCTCAAAGATGTAAATGTCCTCGTTTTCGGTTGTCCCAATAGCTCAAAGATTCGCCCGCAAGAGATTGATGTGCTCAAAAAATATGTGGAGGGAGGGGGAGGATTGATGCTTCTTGCCTTATCAGGTGGGGACCGTGGGCTCATGAATAATCTTTCGCAGATCTCAGAGGAATTTGGTATAACTTTCGCGAATACTGCAGTGAAAGATGAACGGAGTAACGCAGGACTTCCGACCATGCCCATTATTACGGATATCGTTGCACACCCATCAACTGAAGATGTCGATGACATACTGTTACCTTCTGCATGTAGTCTCAGAATTGATGGCAAAGTAACAACACTAGCGCGAACTTCTGAAATGGCAGATCCAGCAAAATCTCCTGTTATCGCAATAGCAGAGTCAGGCAAGGGGCGGGTCATGTGTATAGGAAGCTATGAAGTATTTCGAAGAGGTGGAGGTCTCAAGCATAAGGGGAACAGAACCTTTGCAGTGAATGCATTTGGATGGCTTAGTGGACAAATGCAGATGGCGAAACCCAGCTCGGTAGTGAAGGAACAAGAAAAACAGGAGAAACAAAAAACAAGTACAGATGCCATTGCGTCAGCTGATTTCGAGAAGACACTTAGAAGATTAGTTAATGCAGTGTTTGATTTACAGAAGGATATTTCGAAAATCAAAGAACAAGTTGGAAATGTAGATACTAATATCGAGGAACTACGAAACCAATTCCAAGACTTTGCAGAAAAGACCCAGCAACAGCTAGGTATCATGATTCCAGCGAAACAATTCAAGACTTCAGAAGAACATAAGACTGCAGATGTTGAAACCGATATCAAGGGTCTCATGAGCGAGATTAATTCTGTGGAACAACTGAGAAACCATATAGAGCAACGTCACTCTTCCGGTGCTATGCCAAAGGATACTTACAATGAAGAGGTTGAGAAATTGGATGCACGACTTCTGAATTTAGAAAAGAAATTGGCAAAGAAGCAACAAGAACTAGCTGGACTTAAGAGTTAGGAACGATTTTCTCCATTTCATCTTGAATCACAATATCTTCAGAAGCCCCTCTGAGTTTCATCCGGAAATTACTAAACGCGGCTCGAAGAACATCTGTTGCAAGTTCGAGAA
>Ga0315534_1002531_pt1 | contig 12181 bp, 9 predicted proteins | sample SalMarSW160240MG_FD_203094 | JGI IMG/M metagenome (GOLD analysis project Ga0315534, IMG submission 203094) | Salt marsh sediment microbial communities from the Plum Island Ecosystem LTER, Massachusetts, United States - Salt Marsh Sediment SW1602-40 ... | reverse complement strand
GGTGTTCTGACCGCCGGGTGATGCGGAATTTGGGCATGGCGGCAAGGGATCAAGTGATGAGCAGTACAGAGCGGGCTCCCGAGCCCACAATGGAGGAGATTCTCGCCTCCATCCGTCGGATCATCTCTGACGACGAGTCGAGCACGGCGCAGCCGGCGCCAGCGTCCGCGAGCCAGCAGGGCGATGAGAGCGTCGAGGCTCCGGAAGCAGAGGCCGACGAGAGGCTAGTCAGCGATATCGCGCGTGTGCTGAGCGACACCGCACCAGCGGTCGAGGACGAAGAAGATATTCTCGACTTGACGGCCGAATTGGGCGGGCCCGAGGCCGTCGAGGAGGTCGAACTGGTCGAGACATTGGAGGTCGAGGCCGTCTCGCCCGAGCCGGCAATCGCCCCTCCGCCTGTGGCGGCTGAGGCTCCGCAGCCTGAGGCCCCTCCACCTGAGGCTCCTCCACCTGAGGCTCTCCCACCAGAGGCAGAGGCCCCGGCCACGGCTCCCCAGCCGCCACTATCGGCGAGCGAGGAGGCCGCGTCGGCGCTCGATCGAGCGATCGCCGCCTTGAGGGCCGGTCAGGTCCCGACCTCAGTGGCTGAATTCATGCCCAGCCCTGAGCCGGACGCATCGATGGCACCGGAGCCGGAGGCCGCATCTGAGCCCGAAGCGGTGCCGGAGCTTGAAGCGGCGCCGGAGCCCGTGGCCGAGACCGCCCCAGAGCCTGAGCCGGTTCCTGAGCCTGAGGTTGTTCTTGAGGCAGAGCCGGATGTGACGAGCGAGTTTGCCGCTGAGGTCATCGTTGAGGAGACCGTCACGATCGAAGCTTTGCCAGCCGAGGGTGAGGAGGAAGCTGAAGAGGAAGACCCAGGCGCCACGGAAGAAACATCGTTCTGGCCTGCATCTCCCGCGCCGCTGGTCGAGCGGGAGCCTCAAACCGCGCGGGGCAATGGTGGCAAGCACAGCGCCTCACCGCTGGGGTCCTCGGACAAGACCCTTGAGGACAGCGTCAAGGATTTGCTCCGGCCGATGCTGAAGCAATGGCTCGACGAGAATATGCCGCGCGTGCTGACCGCGGCCCTCAAGGACGAACTCGGGGACACCGACCCGCGGCGCCGCCAAGGGGACTAAGGACCGTCTCCGGTTGACAGCGCGGAAGCCGAGCGCGTAGGACGCGGGCGAGCGATCTCACCTCAAGCCCGCCTCCATGCTCGACAAGACCTATCAACCGCAACGGATCGAAGGCGACATCTACCGCGCTTGGGAGGAGGCGTGCGCCTTCGCCTCAGGGCGTCCCGACAGGGTGCAGGCCAAGCCTTTCGCCATCGTCATCCCGCCGCCGAACGTCACCGGCTCGCTCCATATGGGGCATGCCCTCAACAATACCCTGCAAGATGTCCTGGTGCGGTTCGAGCGCATGCGCGGGCGCGATGTTCTATGGCAGCCCGGCACCGACCATGCCGGTATCGCCACCCAGATCGTGGTCGAACGCCAATTGATGGAGCGGCAGGAGCCCAATCGCCGCGCCATGGGGCGCGACGCCTTTATCCGGCGCGTCTGGCAGTGGAAAGACGAGTCCGGCAACACGATCGTCGGCCAGCTCAAGCGGCTCGGCTGCTCCTGCGACTGGACGCGGCTCAGGTTCACCATGGACGACGGACTGTCGCGTGCGGTGCGCAAGGTCTTTGTCGATTTGTATCGTGCCGGCCTCATCTATAAGGACAAGCGGCTGGTCAATTGGGATCCCGAACTTCTCACCGCGATCTCCGATCTCGAAGTCGAGCAGACGGAGACCAAGGGCCATCTCTGGCATTTGCGTTACCCGATCGAAGGCAAGGCCTTCGATCCCGACGACCCGGCGACCTTTGTCGTGGTTGCAACCACGCGGCCCGAGACGATGCTCGGTGATACTGCCGTCGCCGTTCATCCCGACGACGAGCGCTACACCGCGCTGGTCGGGAAGAACGTGATCCTGCCGTTGGTGGGCCGGCGTATCCCGGTCGTCGCCGACGAATATTCCGATCCGGAAAAGGGCTCGGGCGCCGTCAAGATCACGCCGGCTCATGACTTCAACGATTTCGAGGTCGGCAGGCGCCACGGCCTTCCCATGATCAATGTCTTGAGCCCGGAGGCAAAGCTCCTGCTCGATCCCAATCCTGAGTTTACTGAAGGAGTCGAACCGAGCGCCGAGCTGAAGGCGACCATTCTCGAATTGAACGGCGTGTTCCGTTTTGCCGCCCGCAAGATGATCGTCGACCGCCTCGAGGGCCAAGGCCTGGTCGAAAAGATCGAGCCGCATAGTCACGCCGTACCGCATGGCGACCGGTCCAACGCGGTGATCGAACCGCGGCTCACCGACCAGTGGTATGTCGATGCCGCGACGCTGGCCAAGCCTGCGATCGAAGCGGTCAAGCGCGGCCGCACCGTGTTCGTGCCGAAGAACTGGGAGACAACCTATTTTCATTGGATGCAGAACATCCAGCCCTGGTGCATTTCGCGCCAGCTATGGTGGGGCCATCAGATCCCGGCCTGGTACGGACCCGACGGCAAAGTGTTCGTCGCCGAGGACGAAGCGGGTGCCACAAGCCAAGCCAAGGAGCATTACGGCAAACAGGTTGCGCTCGCCCGCGACGAGGATGTGCTCGATACCTGGTTCTCCTCGGCGCTGTGGCCGTTCTCCACGCTCGGCTGGCCCGACAAGACGCCTGAATTGGCGCGCTATTACCCGACCGACGTGCTGATCACCGGCTTCGACATCATCTTCTTCTGGGTGGCGCGCATGATGATGATGGGCCTGCACGTCATGGAGGAAGCGCCCTTCCGCGACGTCTACATCCACGCTCTGGTCCGCGACGAGAAGGGCCAGAAGATGTCGAAGTCAAAGGGCAATGTGATCGATCCGCTCAACTTGATCGAGACTTATGGCGCCGATGCCCTGCGCTTCACCCTGACCGCCATGGCCGCACAGGGGCGCGACATCAAGCTCAGTGAATCCCGCGTCGAAGGTTACCGCAACTTTGCCACCAAGCTGTGGAACGCCGCGCGCTTTGCCGAAATCAACAACTGCGTGCCGCATCCCGATTTCGATCCGGCTGCGGCCAAGGTGACGCTCAATCGCTGGATCGCGGGCGAGAGCGAACGCACGCTTGCCGCGGTCACCGAGGCGCTTCAAGCGTTCCGGTTCAACGAGGCTGCGGGCGCGATCTATCACTTCATCTGGCACGTCTATTGCGATTGGTATCTAGAGCTTTCCAAACCGGTCCTTGCCGGAGATGATGACGCCGCCGCCGAAACGCGCAGCATGGCGTCCTTCGTCTTGGACCGGGCGCTGATGCTGCTTCACCCCTTCATGCCGTTCGTCACCGAGGAGCTGTGGGCGAAGCGTGCTCCGGAGGAGGGGCGCCCCACGCTTCTGATGCTGGCGGCGTGGCCGGAGCATCTTGGCCTTGCCGACGCCGATGCCGATGCCGAGATCGGCTGGCTCATCAGGCTCATTTCCGAGGTTCGCTCGGTACGCGCGGAAATGAACGTTCCGGCCGGCGCCAAAGTTCCGCTCATCATCTCCGGTGAGGACGATGAGACCAAGGCCCGTGTCGCGCGGCACCGGGATACGATGCTGCGCCTTGCGCGGTTGGAGGGGGTCGAGTTCGGCAAGCCGCCACCGGGCGCCGTTCAGATCGTGCTCGACGAGACCGTGCTCGCGCTTCCTCTTGCCGGCGTCATCGACATCGACGCCGAGTCGAAGCGCTTGCAGCGCGAGATCGACAAAGTTGGATCAGAGATCGCACAGCTCGACGCCAAGCTGGCGAACGAGAAGTTCGTCTCGCGGGCTCCCGAGCACGTGGTCGAGGAACAACGCGAGCGAAAGACGGAAGCCGAAGCGATGGCTGCCAAGCTCGAACAGGCTTTGAAGCGCCTCGAAGCCGCGCTCTAACCGCCACTCCGGCTATTTCTGCGGGCCGCCTTGCGAGGCTTGGAGCTCGTGGACGCGGCGCGCGAACACGATCAGATAAGCCAAGATAAAGAAATACAGATAGGTCTCTATGATCTCGCTTGGGCGTATGACGACGGTCGGGATGTAATCGCCCGGCTGAAGCCGGTCCACGGCTTTGAAAATTATGGCGCCGAGCGCTGTGGGCACGAGCGCCGCTGCCGGCAAGAACAGTGAGATGCGACAAGCGCGCAGCCAGGGCGCGAACGGCATTGCGAGAGGAACCAGGATGCCGCCGACGACGATGGCAATCTCCAGGATCGAGCGGGGAGTCTTCTCGAAGATCGCGTAAGTATTGTGCAGGTTGGTCTCGGCCTGACGATTGACCATCGCCCAATATTCCGGCGTGTTCCAATGGAAGAAGTGCTGGCCCCAGCTCATTTCCTCGCCGGCGATATAGAGGCAACTCGCCGCGCCGATCGCCGCTATGGCGAACACCGTCGGCCTGCTCCTGACGAAGGGCTGAAAGAGGAGAGGGACGGCGATCAACAGACCCAAGAGCGGGATGATAAAATGAGCAACCTCGAGGATGCCGTAGCCCTCCGGCAGCACATACCTCCTGTACCAAGCTGGTGCGATCTGTGAGGCCACGACTGAAAAAATGGCCACGAGAAGAGGCAGTCCGAGCCACCACCACGCTTCCTTCCAGCCAGGATCGGATGTGAAAGGCCGATAAGGACCTTGTGCCTGCTTGGGATCCGGAAGATGTGGTGGCGTGGGCGTCATCGCTTACGTCGCTTTTTATTGTCTTGCCTTTCGTTCCGACGCCCGGTCGCGGCCTCAAAACAACGCGGCAAGGAACGCCGCGGGCGCGCGCATTTGCCCTCCCTCCCGACGCAGCCCGTGCTTCCGTGACACTTTTACGACAATTCAAGGGGTTTTGCGTAGGGTCAGAAAGTGCCGGCAGCGTCCCTAAACCAGAATCTCTAGACCTGTGCCTATGTTGCAACAGACTGCGGCATTTTCGCCTCGTTTGCGCCATAAAACTTTGACACATCGAGGCTTGCACGAGGCGCGCTGGCCGAAACGTTTCCCAGGTCTCATTGGGGGACGAGCTAGGAGAAACGAAGGCCGGACCATTGGGGAATCGTGGCTGGCGCCACATATTCCCTTGCACCTCACCAGGGCGTTAGCAGATGGACGCGAAAACGTTCGATAAGTCGCGTTTGCCAAGTCGGCATGTCACCGAGGGCCCGTCCCGGGCCCCTCATCGCTCTTACTATTACGCGATGGGGCTGTCCGGCGAGCAAATCCACCAGCCTTTTGTCGGCGTCGCGACCTGCTGGAACGAAGCCGCCCCTTGCAACATTTCTCTTATGCGCCAGGCGCAAGCGGTGAAGGAAGGCGTGGTTGCAGCCAGCGGCACCCCGCGCGAATTCTGCACCATCACCGTGACCGATGGCATCGCCATGGGTCATCAGGGCATGAAATCCTCTCTGCCGTCGCGGGAGGTCATTGCGGACAGTGTCGAGCTCACCATGCGGGGACATTGTTACGATGCACTTGTCGGTATGGCCGGTTGCGACAAATCCTTGCCCGGCCTGATGATGGCGATGTGCCGGTTGAACGTGCCGTCGATCTTCATCTATGGGGGCACGATCCTGCCGGGCTCTTTCAAAGGGCGCCCCGTCACCGTCCAAGATTTGTTCGAGGCCGTCGGCCAATACACTGTCGGCAAGATGTCGCTTGAGGATCTCGACGAGCTGGAGCATGTGGCCTGCCCGTCGGCGGGCGCGTGCGGCGCTCAGTTCACGGCCAATACCATGGCCTGTGTCTCCGAAGCGATCGGCTTGGCGCTGCCGTACTCGGCCGGCGCGCCGGCGCCCTATGAGATCAGAGACCGGTTCTGCAATGCGGCAGGCGAGAAGATCATGGATCTCATCGCCCTGAACATCCGGCCGCGCGACATCGTCACCCGTCAGGCTCTCGAAAACGCCGCGGCCGTGGTTGCCGCCACCGGGGGCTCCACCAACGCGGCGCTCCATTTGCCGGCGATCGCCCATGAATGCGGCATCGACTTCGACCTGTTCGCCGTGGCCGATGTCATGAAAAGGACACCTTACATCGCAGATTTGAAACCGTCTGGCCGCTATGTTGCCAAGGACCTGTTCGAAGCTGGCGGCGTGCCGCTCCTTCTCAAGACGCTCCTCGATCACGGTTACCTGCACGGTGACACCATGACCGTGACCGGCCGGACCCTTAAGGACAATCTCGCCAAGGTTCGATGGAACCCGGATCAGGACGTCGTGCGGCCGGCAGACAATCCTCTTCTGCCGACCGGCGGCGTGGTTGGCTTGCGCGGCTCGCTCGCGCCGGACGGAGCCATCGTCAAAGTGGCCGGCATGAAAGGGCTGAGATTCCGCGGGCCGGCGCGCTGCTTCGATTGCGAGGAGGACGCCTTCGCCGCGGTCAGCGCCAAGAATTACAAGGAAGGCGATGTCATCGTCATCCGCTACGAGGGCCCGAAAGGCGGCCCCGGCATGCGCGAGATGCTGTCGACCACCTCGACGCTCTATGGCCAGGGGATGGGCGACAAAGTCGCGCTGATTACCGATGGCCGCTTCTCCGGCGCCACCCGTGGCTTCTGCGTCGGTCATGTGGGGCCTGAGGCCGCGGTCGGCGGACCCATCGCCCTGATCCGCGACGGCGACATGATCGTGCTCGATGCCGAGAAGGGCACGCTCGACGTCGAACTTGATGCGGCCGAGCTGAAGAAACGGGCCGAGGCGTGGACGGCGCCGCCGATGACATTCACCAACGGCGCCTTGTGGAAATATGCAAATGAGGTCGGGCCGGCGCGTACGGGTGCGGTCACCCATCCCGGCGGTAGTGTGGAAGTTGCGTGCTATGCTGATGTGTAACAGAGTGGTTTTGTGTGCGGCCGTCTTGACGATTGGCTCGCTGGTCATCGGCGCGCCGGCGGTCGCCGCCGAGACTCCGCCGCCTTATTCCTCAGCAACCGAGGCCTATCGCCAGGGCGTGAAAGCGTTCAAGGCGGGCCAGGCGGCGATTGCGGTGCCCGCGCTAGAATATGCCGCCAAGCGAGGTGTGCTCGGGGCTCAGGTCAGATTGGCCCGCGCCTACGCTTCGGGGCGCCAGGTAACCAAAGACGACGCCAAGGCCTTCTCCTATTTCGAACAGATTGCCGACCAGCGGGCCGACATCAGCCCGTCGAGCCCCGTGGCGGCATACGTTGCCGAGGCTTTCGTGGCGCTTGGCCAGTACTATTTGGACGGCATTCCATCCATGCCGCTTCCGGCCAACCCGTCGATCGCCGCGGATTTGTTCCGGCACGCGGCGAGCTATTTCGGCAGCGCCGAGGCGCAATACCGGCTCGCTCGCCTTTATTTGGATGGGACCGGCGTCGAGAAGAATGTGCGGCTCGCCGTGAATTGGCTCGCCATCGCAGTTAAGGAGCAACATCCGGCCGCGCAGGCGAAGCTCGGCGAAATCCTGTGGCGTGGCCGGGAGGTCCAGAAACGGCGGGCGAGAGGGCTTGCCTTGATCGTCCTGGCCTATGAAAACGCCCAGGACGGCGGCAAGGATTTGACGTGGATCGCCAAACTCTATCGCGAAGCGCTGGCCGGGTCGGACAATTCAATTCGCAGAGATGCCGAGGCCCTGTTGCCCGAACTCGGCAGCGTCAAAACAATCACAATCATGCCGACGAAACCTGCCGAGGTCGTCGCTATTCCCGCTGCGGACGAGATGCTGGAACCGGCAGCGCCGGCGGCCGATCCGAGTCTGGGAGCGGGTGGCCCGGCACCGGCGTCGATCGGACTTTCGGTCGGCTTCAGTAGCGGTGCGGGTCCCGGGCAGTAAGGTACAAGCGGCGAACTCTAAAGAGCGAGTTCGGCAATAATCGGCACGTGATCCGAAGGTTTCTCCCAGCTTCGAGGCGCAGGATCGATCTCGCAGGCCCTAAGCCGGTCGGCGGCTTGCGGCGACAGCAAGATATGGTCGATGCGCAAGCCTTGATTCTTCTGAAAGGCGCCGGCCTGGTAGTCCCAGAAGGTGTAACGATGCGGCTCATCGTGACAGGCGCGGAATGCGTCGGTTAGCCCGAGATTGATGAGCGATTGGAATTCGGCGCGTGTCTCCGGCCGGAACAGAGCATCGTCCATCCAGACGCTCGGATTGTAGACGTCCTCGGGAGTGGGGATCACATTGAAGTCGCCGGCGATGACCGTCTGCTCTTCATAGGCGAGCAGTGTTTTGACACGCTCCTTGAGCCTCGCCATCCACGCAAGCTTGTAGACGAATTTCTCGCTGCCGAACGGATTGCCGTTCGGCAAATAGATATTGATCAGACGAAGCACGCCTGTCGGCACCGAGATCACCGCTTCGAGATAGCGCGCTTGCGCATCGTCGGAATCGCCGGGGAGACGGGGGCGGACCTCATCGAAAGGAAGCTTCGACAACAGCGCCACGCCGTTAAAGCCCTTTTGCCCATGGACCGCGACATTATAGCCGAGCTCTTCAAATGCCTCCTTGGGGAACGCCTCGTCGACGCATTTGATCTCTTGAAAGCAGGCAATATCGGGGGAGGCGCCTTTAAGCCAAGTCGTGGCCGCATGGATACGCGCCTTGATGCCGTTGATGTTCCAGGAGGCGATCTTCATGACGTCTCGTCATTGTCCGGCTTGCCTGGGCCATCCAGTAACGCAAGGATCGCCGGCTATCAAATATCAGAAAACGGAGGGAGCCCGCGCCGCGGGCATGAGACTTTGGAAACTAAACCGAGAAACTCGTGCCGCAGCCGCAAGCGGCGGTGACGTTAGGGTTGTTCAGCTTGAACTGAGCGCCGATCAGATCGTCGACGAAATCGAGCTCCGCGCCTTGCATGAAGCCGAGCGAGACCGGATCGACGACAACGCGTGCGCCGTCATGCTCGATGAGGATATCGTCTGGCGCGCGATCCGGCACGAGATCGAAGCGGTACTGAAATCCGGAGCAGCCGCCACCCTCGACGCTCACTCGGAAGAGCATAGGCTGCGCCTCGCTACCGAGGATCTCGGCGATACGGCTCGCGGCGCGCTGACTTATGGTAATGGAGGGTTCGTTCATCTTAGATGTAGCCAATCTGTTTAAAACATAGGGTGGCAGAGACGCTTGTCAATCGACCCCCAAGTTAAGGCCAAAGAGGCGTTTCCACAGCAGCTAGAGGGTCAAAACACGGCCGCGGAACCGCTTGGCCTGGCCGCTTATGCCGTCGATCCGCGCACCAGCCGCGGCCGGCTTGTCCCCGAGCCGCCTTGCGCCACGCGCTCGCTCTATGCCCGCGACCGCGACCGAATCCTGCATGCGGCGGCCTTCCGGCGCCTGAACTACAAGACCCAGGTCTTCATCTATCACGAAGGCGATCATTACCGCTCGCGTCTGACCCACAGCCTCGAAGTGGCGCAAATCGCCCGGGCGCTCGCGCGGGCGCTCCAGGTCGATGAAGATCTGACCGAGGCCTTGGCGCTTGCCCACGATCTCGGCCATCCGCCGTTTGGTCATGCTGGCGAGCGCGCGCTCGATGAAGCGATGAAGGACGCCGGCGGTTTCGACCACAACGCGCAATCGCTCCGTGTGGTCGCGGCGCTCGAGAAGAAATATGCGCGGTTCGACGGCCTCAACCTAACCTGGGAGACGCTCGAAGGCTTGGTCAAGCATAACGGTCCATTGACCGGGCCTTATGCGCGGCAGTCGGGCGACGTGCCTGAGCCGATCCGCGACTATTGCGACAAGCAGGATCTTGAGCTCCACACGTTTGCATCGGTCGAGGCCCAGGCTGCCGCCCTTGCCGACGACATAGCCTATAACAATCACGATATCGATGACGGGTATCGTGCCGGCTTCTTCACCTTCGAAGACCTTGCCGAAGTGCCGGTTGCAGGGCGCGTCCTCGCCGAAGTCAAGAGGACATATCCCGGCGTCGAAGATACGCGGCTCCTGTATGAAACCATTCGCCGCCTGATCAGCGGGATGATCGGAGACGTCGCGGCCGAAAGCGGCCGGCGGCTCGAGGCGCTCAAGCCCCGAAGCGCCGCCGATGTGCGGCACGCGTCGCAGCCAGTCGTCGCCTTTTCCGAGGAGATGCGCCGCGACCTCGACTCTTTACGCGCCTTCCTTTTTGCTCGCGTGTACCGGCATGAGCGCATTGTGCGTATCATGGCCGATGCCGAACGCGTGGTGCGGGATTTATTCCGGCGCTATGGGGCCGAGCCTGAAGCGCTCCCGGACGACTGGCGCGATCAGGCTCCGCCGCGCGGCACCCGCGCCTATGCCCGCCATGTCGCCGACTTCATTGCCGGCATGACCGATCGCTTTGCTCTCGCCGAGCATCGCCGCTTGTTTGACGCCACCCCGGATTTGCGTTAGTCGCGCCCCCACAATCGCTTCGGAGCTTTCATGGACATCTTCGCAGGGTTCCACGGGCGGGTCCTCGCCGCTGTCCAGCAGCTCAAGCATGACGGCGTGGTCCCGGTTGAGGCGAGCATCGAAGGGATTACGCTTGAGCCGTCGAAAGACCCTTCGCATGGCGATCTCGCCACCAATGCGGCCATGGTCCTTGCCAAGGCGGCGGGGGTTTCTCCCCGCGCACTCGCCGAGCGTATCGTGCCGCTGCTGACCTCCGACCCTCACATCGACAAGGTCGACATCGCCGGTCCCGGTTTCATCAATCTGACGCTTGCCTCTGCCTTCTGGCCAAGCGTGCTGCGCGCGGTGCTCGAGCAGGGCGCGTCTTACGGCCGCAGCGCCATCGGTAAAGGAGAAGCAGTGAACGTGGAGTACGTGTCCACCAACCCCACCGGGCCGGTGCATGTCGGGCACTGCCGGGGTGCGGTGTTTGGCGACGCTCTTGCCAATCTCCTTGCCTTCACCGGATATGCCGTGACCCGCGAATATTATGTCAACGATGCCGGCGCGCAGGTCGATGCGCTCGCCCGCTCCGCCTTTCTGCGCTATCGCGAAGCGCTCGGCGAGGACATCGGCGAAATTCCGGAAGGGCTTTATCCGGGCGACTACCTCAAACCTGTCGGCGAGGCGCTTGCGGCCGGGCACGGCAAAGAGCTTCTCGCCATGCCGGAAGGGAATGGGCTCGCCATCGCGCGCGCTGCGGCGTTGAAGGCCATGCTCACGATGATCGAAGATGATCTCGGCGCGCTCGGCATTCATCACGATGTGTTTTTCTCCGAGCGCTCGCTGACCGAAGGGCCGCGCGACGAAATTGCCGAGACCATCGCCGATCTCAAGGCCAAGGGCCTGATCTACCAAGGGCGGTTGCCGCCGCCTAAAGGCAAAGCCGACGAGGATTGGGAGGACCGCGAGCAATTGCTGTTCCGCTCCACCTCGTTCGGCGACGACATGGATCGCCCGCTGGTAAAATCTGACGGAAGTTACGCCTATTTCGCCGGCGATATCGCCTATCACCGCGACAAATTCGAACGCGGCTTCAAGACCATGATCGACGTGTTTGGCGCCGACCATAGCGGCCACGTCAAGCGCTTGAAGGCCGCGATCGCGGCGCTGACCGACGGCGAGGCCGAACTCGATATCAAGATCTGTCAACTGGTCCGGTTGTTTCGGGCCGGCGAGCCGGTCAAGATGTCCAAGCGTGCTGGCACGTTCGTCACGCTAAGGGAGCTCGTGGACGAGGTCGGGGCCGGCCCGGTTCGCTTCATGATGCTCTACCGCAAGAACGACGCGCCGCTCGATTTCGACTTTGTCAAAGTGACGGAGCAGTCGCGGGACAACCCGGTCTTCTACGTTCAGTACGCCCATGCGCGGGCGTGTTCCGTTCTGCGCAACGTGGTGGAGAGCTTTCCCGATCTCGATGTCGAGGAGGGTGCCCTGGCGCGTGCCGATCTTGATCTCCTGACCGACGAAGCCGAGGTGGCGCTGATCCGCCGCATCGCCAATTTCCCGCGCCTGGTGGAGGCGGCCTCAATCGCGCATGAGCCGCACCGCATCGGCTTCTATCTGTATGATCTTGCCGGAGATTTTCATGGCTTGTGGAACCGAGGCAAAGACTTGCCACAATTACGTTTTATTTACGAGAGTGACCGAGAGTTAACGCGCGCTCGTATCGCCTTGGTGGCGGCTACGAAGCGCGTCTTGGCGTTAGGTTTGGGGATCCTCGGCGTTCACGCCATGCACGAGTTGCACTGAGCCAATCCGGGGCAGGGGAAGGTTCGAGGGGAGTATTCATGTC
>Ga0315534_1002529_pt1 | contig 12187 bp, 13 predicted proteins | sample SalMarSW160240MG_FD_203094 | JGI IMG/M metagenome (GOLD analysis project Ga0315534, IMG submission 203094) | Salt marsh sediment microbial communities from the Plum Island Ecosystem LTER, Massachusetts, United States - Salt Marsh Sediment SW1602-40 ... | reverse complement strand
GTTATACGTTGCAACGCGGATGGGCGTGCAAGTCTGCGACCAGCCGGGGCGCGTGCATCTGATTCTGTCGAAGCCGCACGACGGCTGGCTTTCGAACGTCGTGTTCGGCGACGAGGACCTGAACACGCTGTACGTGACTTGCGGTGACAGCGTTTACAAACGAAGAATCAACGCTAAAGGTATTCCGGTCGGCACCTCGCTCAAACCGGCGAAGCCACATCTGTAGCCACCGCGACATGAACCTGGATGACAGGGCTCACCGAGTGCGATCATGACTAGGCAGCTCGCCCCTGTGTGCGGATCGCGACCGACGCGCGAAACGGCAGCTACGCAACGCGCCAAGCAGGGCGTGACCTTGGTCAGTTGCGCTCGGCGGTGACAACCTCCTACGCGTGCAACGCCGAGTTGCTTAGGTGTGGAGGTGGCCCCCACCGCATTGGCATTGCGAGAACTCAATGCCCTACGACCTGCCTTGGCCGCCAACGGTGGACGCATTGCTAATCCGACCGAGCGGCGCCGCTTCTTCACCAAACTGCCAAGACCCAGCAACCGCCAGATGACCTTAGCTACCGCGTCCGGTTTTGCTGGAAAGGGGTCTCAGAGTTACGGAGCATGTGTGCGCCACTCACTAATCGTCCGTGCTCGTCTGAAGCTGCCCAAACCAATTCGGAGCCAACCGATGAACCATATCTGCCGAACACGTCGAAGGTCCCTTCGTTGCGAAAGTCTGGAGAAACGCAACCTACTGACCATTACGGTCAACACACTGCTCGACGAGGCAGTCGGCAGTATCGACGATGGCGATGTCTCGCTGCGCGATGCTATTGCGGCAGCCCTGCCGGGGGAGACGATCGACTTTGATGGTGCCCGAAGCGGCGACGTGGTGTAAAGCGTGTCGGTTTTGCACTTTACGGGAGCGGAGGGCAGGGGACTGGAACCGAATCGCGTAACCCGTGGGCCCGCCAATGACTTAGGGACTCTCTCATCCGAGCGCGCTGCAGAATCCGGTGCAGAAGCCACGTGTAGCCGCCCGAGCCCTTTCGGAAAGCACCATTCGCGCCGGTGGGCGTGAACGGCCACGCGCAGGGAATTACGCATGGACGTGTCGCGCCCACCGCTTCGGGAATCGGGTAACAGCTTTGCGCGCTAATGTCGAACCGTCAGGGTGTTCACAATCATCAAATCGCATCGGCGGAATCACCGACGTAACATGGGCTCGAAGGCATTAGGGGCAATATCGGCGTGGCAGCCGCACCATCGCTCTCCCTCGAGACCTCCCCATGCTCGCCGGGTCGATCAGCTAGCAGCAATCCGATTATTGGCATGAGTTGACGGTGAAGGTGTCAGTTAAATCGTTGAACTGTAACGCGTTGTGGCGAAACAATCCAGTGAACCCGGAAACGTCGATCGGATGGTCTGTCGTGGAACTCTCAAACACCTACCGAACCAAAATTTTTGTGACCACAGTCATTTTCTGAGTTGACGCAATGCGAAAACAGGCAATAATATGACTGTGGTCATTTTAACCGGAGCTTGTCGTGAGAATCACTGAAGAAGCCAAGAAGGAAACACGGCGGCGCATCTTGGAGGCGTCCCTCGAACGGTTCAAGTCGAATGGTTTCGAGCAGACAACCACCAAGGAGATTGCTCGAAAAGCAAGCATTGCGTCCGGCACGTTGTTCAACTATTTCCCCACCAAGGAAGCGATCGTCATGACACTTGTCGCCGAATCACTGGAACGGGCGGAACACGATCTTGAGCAGAATCGTCCGAGTGCAGGTTCATCACTCGCTGAGGACTTGTTCGCCCATGTCGCAGCAGGGCTCAGAAGAATGAAACCGTTTCGCAAGTTCATCCATCCGGTGCTCGAATCGGCAATGAGCCCACTTTCACGCGCGGGGTCCAATGAAGAGGCGGAGTTGGTTCGGCTACGCCATCTGGAAGTGGTCAGTCAACTCATGACAGAAAAGGGCGGCCCCGAACTTCCGACAACGCTTGCCTTGCACCTGTACTGGACGCTCTACACAGGCGTCCTTGCGTACTGGGCCAGCGACAGCTCGCCCAAACAGGAAGACACGTTATCTCTGTTGGATCAATCGTTGCGGATGCTTGTCAGTTGGCTCGAAACCAATTCGCAAGATGTCCATTGAGATGCCGGATGAATTATGTTTCCGTCTAAACCAAAGCAATTCGGAGTAGGATCATGTCACCAACAACTGCAGAGCTAATTGCAGCCCTTCCCGCCATCGATCAACACGAGGAGAACAGTATTGATCCCGGCCAATTTCGGAGTCTCTTCGACAGACTGTCGCGGCGCCCAGTACCCATCGGTTCGTTTCGGCGACTATGGTCGATTGGAGGCCTTCAAGCCAAAGTTGCCGTTGCCTATCTCTTGTATTGGATTCGCGGCACATTGCAGAACTCCGAATCCCGACAACAAGCGCTGGCTGAAACGCACCTGAAGACAGCAGTTCGGATGTTGTCAACCATGGGGTACCTGCGTGGCGCGGCGATGAAAATCGGCCAGCTGATGGCCGACTTTCCGGACGTTGTTCCGGAACAACTCGTGGAGACATTGAGCCGCTTTCACTTCGAGGCGCCACCCATGCATTTTTCGCTTCTGCGGGAGCACGTTCGAAATGAACTTGGCGCCGATCCGGAAGAGATTTTCGCGTCGTTTGAGACGGAGGCATTTGCGGCCGCATCCTTAGGCCAGGTCCATCGGGGCGAGCTCCCGTCCGGTGAGAAGGTGGCTGTGAAGATTCAGTACCCCGGTATTGCGCGGACAATCCGATCAGATTTCCGCAATCTCTACGCCGCACTCACGCCACTTCGCATTTCCAATGACTGGAGGAACCTCACCGAACAACTCAACGACATTCGTCAGTCGTTGGAGCTGGAAACGGACTACGAGACGGAGGCCGAGTCCCTGCGTATCGGGCGTTCCCTATTTGGTGAGGACGAAGGCATCGTCGTACCGAAGGTTTTCGATCGGTACTCAACACGACGTGTCTTGACGATGGAATATCTCGATGCCAGGACAACTGACCAATTCCTCGCTACCAATCCATCCCACGAGCTGCGAAACGAGTTCGGGCGGAAGATCTATCGATCGACAACACGCTTGTTCGCCAAACGCAGGATGATCTACGCAGATCCCCATCCCGGCAATTTCCTTCACTTTGACGACGGGCGTTTGGGTTTTATCGACTTTGGAGCCATTCGGACGATAAATGATGACGAATGGGAGTTCTGTCATCAGGCCGTCGCATCAAGTTTCGGCACGCTCGAAGATAGGATCAAAACTGTCCAAAAGGGCATCCTCTTCACGGACGAAGAAATGCGGATGAAGGACGAATACGTGAAGGTGGTTGTGGAAGGCTGTGACTATATGTGTAGGCCATTCGTCAAGGAGGGGCCGTTTGACTTTGGCGACGAATCGTACCTCCGAGAGGGCTTCGAATTTTTGGCGCGGGCAGCAAGATTCCGCGAGATCCGACAACAGCCCATCAATTTGTTTCTCCAGCGAAGGACTTGGGAGCTCCATGGATTGCTCTATCGCCTCGGTGCGAGATTTGACGCGGGACAGATCAGCGCTGAAGAGGGTACCGCCTCTGAGGCGTGGGAGGATATACCGGCAGTAAACGGAGAGTAGGCAACAATGGGTCACCAATACAAGGTGAGACATCCTCGTTGAGTGCGGTCGGTCGATTCCACTCCCTTCTGAGTGCTTTTCAATTTCAATCCTGACTAACGCCGAATCCGGCCTCCCGAGCGAGCTTTTTGAAACGGTCTAGCGTCGTCGGACTGACGTGGTGCTCGATTCCTTCGGCGTCGATCGCTGCGGTCGCAGCGTCGATGCCGATCGATAGCAGGAAACGAAAGACAATCTCATGTCGTTCACGACATTTGGAAGCTAAGCGCTTACCTTTGGGCGTTAGCTTGATCGGCTGATACGGTTCGGTTGCCAACAGGCCTTCTTTTTGGAGCCGTTCGACAATTCGATTGGCCGTGACGTGGCTAACGGCAAATCTCCGGGCAAGGTCGGTCAGGCGACACGCCTCCTGGTTCTGCAGGAAGTCCGCCACTGCTTCCACGTAATCCTCAGCCGTCTCAGTTACGTGATCACGGCGAGTCCGCTGATGCGGGTCGGAGCTTTTTATGGTTTCTGTCACGCTATTCGCCTGCAGAGGGATGTTTGAGAATGACGTTCCGCGTCCGGAATCATAGCTACTTGACTGGAGTTTAGCAAAGGCTACAATTAGTTTATTGTAGCATTAGCTACACTTTGAGTGGAGGAAAAAGCTTATCCTCTCGCTTCTGACAAATGTAGATCTAGCTGACAATGAATATTGCGTTGCTCCTCGTTGCCTGTCTGGTAACGCTGGCGGTTGTGCTCTGGCCGCGTCATGGGCTTTGGGCGCGGTGGCGGCTGGCGCACGGGTTGGCCCGTCGCATCCGCCGCGAAGATGCCCTCAAGCACATTCTCAAGAGCGAGGCCAATGGTCGGATGGCGACGCTCAACAGTCTGGCCGGGGCGCTGCAAATCACCACCAGCCATGCTGCCCGACTGCTTGAGGAGCTGGAGGAGCGCGAGCTGCTGACTTTCGAGGGCGGCGACCTGCGCCTCAAGCCGGCTGGCCGCGAGATGGGCCTGCACGTCGTGCGCGCGCATCGTCTTTGGGAGAGCTACCTCGCCGAGCAAACCGGCGTGCCCGAGATTGAATGGCATCCGCGTGCGGAGCAGCAGGAGCATTTGTTGACGCCGCAGCAAACGGATGAACTCGCGGCGAAGCTGGGCCATCCCACACATGATCCGCATGGGGACGCGATTCCCGAATTAGACGGCGCACTGGAAGGCGATCCGGGCCAGTCGCTCAACAGCGTCGCCCCCGATACGCCGGGGCTCATCACGCATATCGAGGATGAGCCGGAAACGGTCTACCGCCAGCTCGTGGCCCTCGGATTGCGCCCGGGGATGCGCGCCTTCGTCATTGAAAAGTCTGCCACGCGCATCCGTTTCTGGGTGGATGGCAACGAGCACATCCTCGCGCCCGTCCTGGCTCAGAATGTCTCCATCAAACTGCTGCCGAAGTTCTGCACGGAGGACCTGGTTGAGGAGGAATTCCTTTCCGGCCTGCGGCCGGGCGGGCGCACGCGCGTGGTTGGGCTTTCCCCGGCCTGCCGCGGGCAGGAACGCCGCCGCCTGCTGGATTTGGGGTTTGTGCCTGGCACGCCGGTCGAAGTGGACATGGTCAGTCCCGCCGGCGATCCGACCGCCTATCGTGTGCGTGGCTCTGTCGTGGCGCTGCGGCGCGAGCAGGCCGATCTCATCCGAGTCAACTCCAAGGAGGCGGCCGCCCTGTGAACGCCACCAATTCAGCTCCAACTTCTGACGTGCTTTCTCTTGCCCAGGGCTCCGCCGCGCCCGTGACGGAAAGCTGCGCGTCGTGCAGCGTCTATCGCGCCACCAATCTCAAGAAGCTTGGCGTGGTGATGGATTCTTCGGACTTTGTGATCGCGCTCGCTGGCAATCCGAACACCGGTAAGAGCACCGTGTTCAACGCGCTGACCGGATTGCGTCAACACACGGGCAACTGGCCGGGCAAGACGGTCGCTCGCGCCGAGGGCGGCTACGCCTACGCCGGCAAACGCTTCAAGCTAGTGGACTTGCCCGGGACTTACTCGCTGCTCTCGACCAGTCTCGATGAACAGATTGCCCGCGACTTTATTCTCTTCGGCCAGCCTGACGTGACGGTGATCGTTGCCGACGCGACGCGTCTGGAGCGCAATCTAAATCTTGTCTTGCAGATCCTCGAAATCACTGATCGCGCCGTCGTGTGCCTGAATCTCATGGACGAGGCCAAGCGGCACGGCATTACGGTGGACGAGCGCCAGCTCGCCCGCGACCTGGGGGTGCCGGTCGTGCCAACGGCGGCCCGCTACGGCCGAGGGCTGCCGGAACTGCTGCAAGCCATCAATGATGTGGCCGCGGGAGAGGTCGTCTGCCGACCACAGCGCCTCGAAGCTGACCCCGCTGCCATCCGACCGGCGCTGGCCGATCTGGTCGGCGAGCTCAAAGCAGCTTTTCCCGAACTGCCCAACCCGCGCTGGATCGCGTTGCGATTGCTCAGTGGCGACGATTCCATGGTGGAAGCGTTGCGCAGCGGGCAACTCGGCACGCTGCACGCCTCGGCTATCGCAGAACCGAACCAAGCTTGATACTGAGACAGCGATGAACGAATCCGCTACCAAGCCGGCCCCGCAAGCCGAGGCCATTCTCGCCGCCGCACAACGGTGGCGGCAACAGATCCCCGGCGACCTCCATGAGCACATCGTCGAGGCTATTTACGGTCAGGCGGCGCGCATTGCGGAGCGGGCGGTGTCGCGTCCGGGCCAAGCGGCGCGGCCCACGTTTGACCGGACGCTGGACCGCATTCTTACCAGCAAGCTGTGGGGCTTCCCCATTATGATCCTGCTGTTCGCGGTCATGTTCTGGATCACCATCACGGGGGCAAACGTGCCTTCGGGTTGGATTGCGTCGCTCTTGGTTGATCAGGGCCATCCGTGGCTCAAGGGCCTCTTCCAAAGCGTCGGCTCGCCGGGGTGGCTCACGGGACTGGTGGTGGACGGCATGTATCTGGCAACAGCGTGGGTGGTCAGCGTGATGCTACCGCCGATGGCGATCTTTTTTCCGATGTTCACGCTGCTGGAAGATTTCGGATACTTACCGCGTGTAGCGTTCAATCTCGACCGGCTGTTCATGACTTCCGGCGGACATGGCAAGCAGGCCATGACTACGATGATGGGCTTCGGCTGCAACGCCGCTGGCGTGATCGCCACGCGCATCATTGACAGCCCGCGCGAGCGGTTGCTGGCAATTCTCACGAACAACTTCGCCCTCTGCAACGGGCGCTGGCCGACGCAATTCCTTATCGCCACTGTCTTCCTCGGCTCGCTCGTCCCGGCGGCGCTGGCTGGCTTCGTGTCCGCCGCGGCCGTGACCAGCGTCGCGCTGCTGGGCGTCCTGTTGACGTTTCTCGTCGGCTGGGGGCTGTCGCACACCGTGCTCAAGGGCGAAGTCAGCACCTTCAGCCTGGAATTACCCCCGTATCGTCCACCGCGCCTCTGGCAGACGCTCTACACGTCGCTGATAGACCGCACATTGTTCGTACTGTGGCGCGCAGTGGTCTTTGCTGTGCCGGCAGGCGCGGTCATCTGGCTCGTCGCCAACATCCACGTTGGCGGCGACAGTCTGGCGGGGCACTTCATTCGGTTTGCCGATCCTATGGGCTTATTTCTCGGCCTCAACGGCGTGATTCTGCTCGCATATGTCATCGCCATCCCGGCCAATGAGATCGTTATCCCCACCGTGCTGATGTTGACGGTCATGGTCACCGGCGCGCACGACTTGGGAGCAGGCACAGGCGTGATGTTTGAGCTCGATTCCAACGATACCGTCCGCCAACTCCTCACCACCGGCGGCTGGACGACGCTCACGGCGGTGAACTTGATGCTCTTTAGCCTGCTGCACAACCCGTGCAGCACGACGCTCTACACCATTTACAAGGAAACCGGCAGCGCCAAGTGGACGGTGGTGTCAGCGCTGCTGCCGCTGGCGATTGGCTTTGTGGTGTGCGCCCTGACCGCTTGGGGCTGGCGACTATTCATCGGATGATCCTATTCTCGCTTTGGGCCACCACGACAAGGCGCCGCCAGCTTCGTTAGCATCGGACTTCGTTAATGCACCAGGTCGAACCGACAATGTCGCAGCGGAAGGGAACCGAGGTGCCGGTGACCGATGCGAGTTTTGAGATTCGCCTCGTGATGGAAGTTGCATCAGTCTCAGCGACTTCACCGGCTCGCCAAGTCGCACACTTCGCCATTTTCTCAACTAAAATGGGGTCAACTGTGCAGCTAGCGTTAAGCTGCCTGATCTTACCCTAGAGCGACAGGAGGTTCAGCAGGAAGCCTATTGCGGCTATCGGTTGGCGGAGCCGGGGAGGGAGGCGCGTGCCGACGGCCTGGAGTCGTCGCCATGTCCATCAGCTTTGAGTCCGTCGCCGCCAAGTATCTGGCCGCCAAGAAGCTCTCTTCCGGCACCTGCAAGGAGTACAGGGGCACCGTCACCAAGTGGATCGCCTGGGGGAAAGGAGTCGACGTCGATCAGATTGGTAGAGTTCACCTGCGAGACTTCCTCGACTGGGTCCACGAAAAGGCAGCGGCAGACGGCGGGTCGAACGCAGGACGCACGGCCAATAAGTCCCGCGAGAATCTGAGGGCGATCCTGTCGTGGGCCTGGGAGCAGGATTTCCTGGAGAAGCTCCCGCGGTTTCCAAAGCCGAAGCCGCAGCGTGACGTCGCCGGACGGCACTACCTCACGAAGGCGGACGTGAATGCACTCGACTTCGCCACGTACGAACTGGAGCGGCCGAGGGGCTGGAAGCAACCGCTGACGGTCGGCCACTACTGGCGGGCGGCCCTGGTCGTGTTCTTCAACTACGGCGTCGACACGGGGACGGTCTTCAAGACCGCCGCGTTCCATGAGCCCATTCTGTGGCGGCACGTCTGTTGGCGGCCCGAACCGCCGAACGGCCAAGGTTAGGACTCTCGCTACGGCTGGCTGTACTACCGCCGCGTGAAGGCGAAAAAACAGTTCTATCGACCGATGAAGCGGGTCGTGCAGGTGCATCTCAAGAGCCTCCGGCCCGACCTGGTAGAACCGGACCAACCGGTGTTCCATTGCGGCAGCTCGCGCCCGAACGCGCAGTTTCAACGGCTCTGCGACCTGGCCGGGGTAAAGCCGAAGCAGGATGTGGAGACGGGTGAAGAAAAACCCTGGGTCCTGAAGGACCTGAGGAAGACGTGCGCGACCTACTATGACGAGCACATGCCGGAGTCGTCCATTGAGATCCTAGGGCATTCCGTGGGCGGCGTGACGTACCGGCACTACGCCCACCGGGACCCGCTCGCCTTCAGGGCAATCATGTCGTTGCCGCAGCCAACAGCGTTCACCGCGCTGGTGCATGGGTTCGACGGCGAGTGCCCGTGCTGTCGGCGAAAGTTCTGTCAGGCGTAGAATCGGGCCGGGGCGGCGCCTTCCAGGCCAGCTGCGGAGGTGTCGCCGCCGCCGGCTCACCTCAGCGGATCGGCACGGCCCCCAACTTGCTGAAACTTGTCCAGCCTCAGCGCCGAACCAAACCTGCAAACTGCATTCGGTGTACGTCACCCGCGCACATCGCAGGTGCGGGCTCCCGCGGCGCCGTATCACGGTTCGACTGTCTTGTATCCGGTCAATAACAGATCCTCGTCCTGGATCAGGCCGATTCCCGGGGCGTAGGTCTTGAAGTACTTCTCGTTGGGGTCCAGTCCCGAAGTCTCTTCCACCAGCAAGCAGTTCCTGAAGGTTCCGGCCGGGGTCTTCAGGGTCGCTCTGTTGCCCACGATCTCGGCCCGGTCCAAGGCGTTCGGCGCGATCTCCTGATAGTGTCTGGCCCCAAGCAGGATCGTGCCGGGCATGATGATGCCTGCCCGCGAGTCCTTGTTGTCGGCCCGCCAGGCTCCCGAATGCCGGACGATCTTACCGTCCTCGTACTCGTCCACGTCCTCGCCGAAATAGAAGACATTGCCCGTCTTCTTGCAGATGGCGAAGAAGTTTCTGGAAACCTCCTTCAACTCGCCGTTCTCGAATTCCCGCTCCTCGACGACTCGCGTCTCGGCGTCGCCCACCATGACGGTGTCGTCCAGGACGGTGATCACCACCTTCTCTCTTACGCTTTCCAGGGTGAGCTGCTGTCCGGGCGTCAGGATGAAGTACCGGTTGGCGCCCACCGAGGATAACTCGCAATTTTCAATGTCGAAGTCTTTGGTCCATTCTTTCTTTTCGCTCACGGCCGGCTCGCTCGTGGCCGACATCTCCTTGGTTTCGGTGATCTTGGCCCCGCGGGAAACCTCGACCTCGTACTGTTTGCCGCTGGACAAAACCTCAATGTCGAACTGGCCCACGTCTTTGCCTTCGACCTCCTTTTCGATTCGCAGAATCCGGCCGTCGGGAAACGCCTTCTTGATCGCCTCCTGGATTGCCAGCGGCAATTCGGAGGGAGAGACGGAGGTTTTCCTCTCTTGTGCGGCAGCCTTTGCGACAAGGACAACGGCCGCTAGCACAGTGCAGAGGCCGACGGCGACTCGAAACGGGCCTGAAAAACCTATGCTCAGCTTCATGACCGCTCTCCATATCCTGTGAACTATTGTTGACGTATCCGCCCGCCTGGGATCCGCCTTCCGAACTGACCCAATTGGGGTGAGTATAGCAGCGCGAAGATGAACGAGAGATGAGAATCGTCTCGGGCGGGAGCGCTCTCTCAAAATGCCACAAGCCGTCAAAACGCGGTCTGGGCGTCAAAAGCCGATTGCTAACCTGAGGCCTTTAAGCCGGCCGCCGCAGTAAGAGCACCTGCGATGAGTGCTGAGGTCGCCCCCACCGACTGCAATTTGCCGCTACTCAATCTTGCCGAAGTCGCATCGCCCGCCCGCTCGAAGCAATTGTCGTTCGGGGCAGCGGTGGATTCCACCGATCGGTGTTCGGGGCAGCGAAAAATGCAGTCAAGCTGATGACGCTTGACGGCTTACGAAGGGCTCCCTTAGTGACCACGGTCAATCCAACCTGAGTCGCGAACGACAGACCATTAACTGCCATCGGTGTGCACGAGCAACCGTATATACTCCGGTTCGAATAGTTCCGTATGTCCGTCGGGCACCTCGAGCGTCGCGGCAAATCCAGGGCCATGATCGTGACGAGCGCTACCGAGTTGACTGCGCGGACCATGCCTACTTTTCGATCGCAAATCAGCGTGTCCGAAGTCCTGCCCCTGTCCCTTTGCCATCAACCGGTCGGCCGCCCCACCAACCTATTGCCAGGTTTCCAGTGGGCTCATGCCTGGTAGACAACACAGCCGATAACCCGGTCCGCTGATACCGACAACAAGCGCTTTCCAGACAGAGCGGCAGCACTCCGAGGTCAATCGCCGTGCCGGCCAGCGGATCGCAGAGAATCGCTCGAGACGGCCCACAGCCATGTGTGGCGACATCTTGGTCATCGAACCAAAACCGGGCGTGAAATCGACTCTGAGATGCCTTCGTTGAAGGGAGTCGCACGGAGCCGCAAAAGCGCGTCTTGCCCGGGAAATCTGACGGTGCGTCGGGCGGTGCAATGCGCCGTTGGCGCGCGGACAAATTGGCGACACGCGGCTCTCCATGCCCACGGTGACGATCACAAGAATCCCAGATCACGGGCGGGTCAGAAGATCGTCTGACCGACAATCCTGAACCGAGAATCTCTGCGTCACGGGCCCAGAAGTTGTGCGAGGGGCCGCTGCCAGTCATCCGGCAACGAGACCATCTCATCGCTTCGCGCCCATGTCAGTCCGCCTGCGTTACAGGTTTGCGGGTACACCCGGCACGCGATCCTTACCGACGTGGGCAAATGGTGCAGGACTCCACGCTGGTTGAACCCCTCCGCCAGTTGCTGCCGATATTCATCGTTCCGGCCTGCCCAGGCAGCCAGGTGATCTGCCGCGGCGAGGTGATCAGCTTTAGATGAATTGCAGCCCGGATGGGCGATCACAAAATTGTGTCCCAGGTCGACGGAGTACTTTGACCATGGGATGAAACGGTCGACTTGGCCGGCATGGCGCCGCATCGGCACACGGCGCACGTGGTATGTGCGTGGATCGGCAACTCGAGTGTCGTTGCTGAGAAGCATTACCTGCAGGTAACCGACGAACATTACGCCCAGGGGGTGGTGCGACTGTCGGTGCTGCAACCAGCCGCAGAGCCTCGCACGGCCTCGCACAGCAGCAGCGAAGCGCAAAAGAAAACCCCTGTCTTGCAGGGGCGTGCGACGTTATGCGACTCTGCGCCAAATGAACTAGTGGGCGGCACTGGACTCGAACCAGTACAGAATTCATCGGGTTTTCCGCAGTTTTTCGACAGGAGCGGCGCAAAATCCGGCGCAGTCGTGAGCGATGCTCTCATGGACAGCGACCCCCAACTCCAATCCATCATCAGGGCCTGGCCCGCCTTGCCGCGTGCCGTGAGAGCAGGGATCGTGGCCCTCGTCCGATCGGCAGACGAGACGCCATGACCGCCAGCCCCCCAGGCCTCGCCCGCGGGCTCACCGGAGCGCCGC
>Ga0315534_1002528_pt1 | contig 12196 bp, 10 predicted proteins | sample SalMarSW160240MG_FD_203094 | JGI IMG/M metagenome (GOLD analysis project Ga0315534, IMG submission 203094) | Salt marsh sediment microbial communities from the Plum Island Ecosystem LTER, Massachusetts, United States - Salt Marsh Sediment SW1602-40 ... | reverse complement strand
GGCACGCCGACGATCGCAGGGAGTTCGTCGCCGCCGCGCTTGACCACGGCCTCGCGCGTCGCCCGCACTGCCGCGAGCGCGATCACGTCGGTTGCAGCTCCCGCGAACTTGGCGCCCGCGGCGGCGCGCTCGACCATGCGCGCAAGGATCGCCTCAAGACGGTCGTGGCTCACATGATGAAGGTGATCGGCCTTGGTTGCGGCGAATAGAATCTTGTTGACGCGCGGGGCAAACAGCGTGCTGAGCAAGGTCCTCCGTCCGATTTGGAAACAGCCGAGGATCGATTCAAGCGCGCGCTCAAGATCGCGCACCGCGGCCGGTCCGGCGTTGAGAGCGGCGAGCACGTCGACGAGCACGATCTGCCGGTCGAGCCGCGCGAAGTGGTCACGGAAGAACGGGCGCACGACGATGTCCTTATAGGACTCAAAGCGCCGCCGCATCATCGCCCAGAGCGAGCCGTCCGGCGCGGTCCGTTCGGTTTCAAGATCGAGCGGCGCGAATGTCAGCGCCGGCGACCCAGCGAGATCGCCGGGCATGAGAAACCGGCCGGGCGGCAACAAGCTCAGGGCGTAACGCTCGTCGCGGCACGCCTTCAGATGCTCCGTATAGCGCTGGGCCGCCGTGATCGCCGCCTGTTCGTCTGCCTTTCCACAGGGATCAAGGGTCGCGAGATAGGCATGCCAGGGCGCCGCGAGTTCGAGCCGCGGGCCCTCGCGCGACAGCGCAAGGCTTTCGGCTGCCCACTCCTCATAACTCTTGCCGAGTAGCGGCAAGTCGAGGAGCCATTCGCCCGGATAGTCGACGAGATCGAGCGTCAGCACGTGCATGCGTCCGTTCTCGGACTGGTACTCGATAACCAGCCTCAGCTCGCTGATCTGGCGGGTCGAATCCGGCCAGACGCGCTCGGCGACCAGCGCTTTGACATGGTTCTCGTAATCGAACCGCGGCACCGCGTCGTCCGGCTGCGGCGCGAGATAAGCGCGGGCGATGCGTCCCCGCGCCAGGGCCGAGAACACCGGAAACCGCCCGCCGCGCGCCAGGCCGTGCACGAGGGCCGTGATGAAGACGGTCTTGCCCGCGCGCGAGAGGCCAGTCACGCCGAGCCGGACTGTCGGATTGAACAGGTTCTCGCCGAATTCAACGAGCGAGCGCGCGGCGAGCCGCGCCCGCTCGATAAAGTCCGAAAAGATTTGATCCATGAGCACTTGGATGAAGCGAACCTGCGGATTCCCGCTGGCCTCAGCCAGCAAATATTCTGTGCCACCCGCTGCGACAAGAAGCGGACCCCCGGTTCACGGCCGCACCACGGCCAGGGAGCCTGGACGCTGACCTAGCACCATTCGGAATTCCGGTCTCGACCGCCATGCCTTGATAATGGTCAAGGCAATGACGCTGCGCCTCTTTATCAACTCGACAACTCGATTATAAATGTTCAAATGAGCTGGCCGGGGGCAGGTCGCCGGAGAGTGATCATATGGGCTACAATGCGTTTTTTGCCGACGCCCTCCAGCGGCTGCGGGACGAGCGCCGTTATCGGGTTTTTGCCGATCTAGAGCGGCTTGCCGGCAGGTTTCCCCGCGCCACCTGGCACTCTCCCGAAGGGCCGCGCGACGTCATCGTGTGGTGCGCCAACGACTATCTCGGCATGGGGCAGCACCCCAAAGTCATCGGGGCGATGGTGGAAACGGCGACGCGCGTGGGTGCCGGCGCGGGCGGAACGCGCAACATCGCCGGAACCAACCATCCGCTGGTGCAACTGGAGCGCGAGCTTTCCGACCTGCATCGCAAGGAATCCGCGCTGGTGTTCACGTCGGGCTATGTGTCGAACGACGCCGGCATTTCGACGATGGCCAAGCTCATTCCCGACTGCCTGATCCTGTCGGACGCCTGGAACCACAATTCCATGATCACCGGCGTCCGCAATTCCGGGATGCAGAAGGCGATCTTCCGCCATAACGACGTAGAGCACCTCGAGCAGCTTCTCAAGGAGGCGGGCAAGGAACGCGGCAAGCTCATCGTGTTCGAGAGCCTCTATTCGATGGACGGCGACGTGGCGCCTATCGGCCGCATCTGCGACCTCGCCGAGAAGTATCAGGCGATGACCTATCTCGACGAGGTGCACGCGGTCGGCATGTACGGGCCGCGCGGCGGCGGCCAGGCCGAACTGCAAGGCCAAATGGACCGGATCGACGTGATCGAAGGAACGCTGGCGAAAGCATTCGGCTGCCTCGGCGGCTATATCGCCGGCACTTCCAACGTGATCGACGCGGTGCGCTCCTATGCCCCGGGCTTCATCTTCACCACGGCGCTGCCGCCGGCGATCTGCGCCGCCGCGACCGCGGCGATCCGCCACCTCAAAGCATCGAACTGGGAACGCGAGCGTCATCAGGACCGCGCCGCGCGCGTGAAGGCGATCCTGCTCGGCGCCGGCCTGCCGGTGATGCCGACCGAAACGCATATCGTGCCGGTCTATGTCGGCGATCCGGAGCGCTGCAAGGCCGCGTGCGATATTCTCCTGCGCGAGCACGGCATCTACATCCAGCCGATCAATTACCCGACCGTGCCGAAGGGCACGGAGCGCTTGCGCCTCACGCCGTCGCCCTATCACGACGACGCGCTGATCGACGCGCTCGGCGAAGCCCTGCTCGACGTGTGGGAGCGCCTCGGCCTGCCGCGCAAAGCGTACGCGCTCGCCGCGGAGTGAAGTTGTCCGCCATTACTCTGCCCGTCATTCCGGAAGCCGAGCAAAGCTCGGCTGTCCGGAATCGATAACTCTGCCTGTGATTGTGGATTCCGGGCCCCCTCGCTGCGCTCGGGCCCCGGAATGACACCGAGCGTACTCACTCAAGCACGGCAGTCTTCCGATCCAGGCGATCCAAGATCGCCTTCGCGATCTCTTCCGGCGTTCGTGTCGCGTCGAGGCGCAGCGTATCGGCCGGCGGCGCATCGAAACGCTCTGCCACGCGCGTGACCAAGTGTTCGTCGCGGTCTTCGGGCGCGCGATGCCGCTCGGCGAGATCGCGGGCGGCGCGCGCCTGCGCCACGTCGATGGGGCAATCGAGAAATACCGGCAAGAAATGCGCGGCCGCCGTCGCTGCGATTCTGCGCACATCCTCGACCTCGCTCGCCCGTGAAAACGTCATGCCCTCGACGATGCAGGAATGGCCAAGTTCAAGGCATGCGGCCACCGCGAGCAGCAGCGCCCGATACGCGCATTGCTTTTCCAACTCGGTGAAACGGGACGGCCGGAACATCGCAGCGCGGATAGCGTCGCGCGAGATGACCGACAGATCGCGCGCGCGGACGAGGCGCTCGGCGATGGTCGTCTTACCGCTGCCCGGCAATCCCATCAGCGCGATCACGACGGGCATGGGCGATCACCTTGCTAGCGAACCTGACGTTGGTTTCCGCACGCAGGCGGTTGCCGCGCATGGGGCGCTTGTTTCAACCATTATTGCCGGCCGATGCGTTACGTCGTGTGGCCTTGCTGTTCGTGCCCCGACATATCGGTCTTCCCGCGATCTTGCGCCGCGTCAGCGTTCTTCTCGGCCGGCGCGCCCGGCGTGGGCAGGTCATCGTCCATGAGGACGCGCCAAGCGGCCCCGTCGAGATCGTCGAACTGCCCGCTGTTGAGCGCCCAAATGAATGCGATCAAGCCGAGCAAGCCGAGCCCGAGCGCCAGCGGCACGAGATAGATCAGGACTTCCATGCCGTCCTTCTTTGCGAGTTCAGACGCACCGGAGATTAGAGCATTTTCCGGCGAAGTGGGGACCGGTTCGCCGCAGAAAATGCGACCACAAAAGGATAACTAGAGCGCCTTCTCCTCAACGTTAGCCAGCCTCCGCTCGTCCCGCGGAGGCGGCAATCCATTGTCCGCTTCCTTCATCCCCGCTATTGGGGGAACGAGCAGCGCCCACAGCGCGCGCACGCAGCGAATTGGTCGTGACCAGGATGGACGAGCCCGACATCGCGAGGGCGGCGATCAGCGGCGTGGCGTAACCGACGATCGCGATCGGCACGGCGATCGCATTGTAGATCACCGCGAGCCACAGATTCTCCGACATGATCCGCTTCGCCCGCTTGGCGATCGTGAGCGCCGCGGCGACCGGTTCAAGCTGTTCGCCGAGGAAGACCGCGTCGGCGGCCGACTGCGTGAGATGCGCGGCGGTGACCGGCGAAAGCGATACGTTCGCCGCGGCGAGCGCCGGCGCATCGTTGATGCCGTCGCCCACCATCAGCACCTTCCGGCCCGCGCGCTTCAAGTCCTCGATATGCGCGATCTTGCCGGCCGGATTCACCGCAGCCCGCGCTTCGGCAATCCCCAGAATGCGCGCGACATGGGTGACCGCCGGCATCCGGTCGCCCGAAAGTATCTGCACGTCGTAGCCCTTCACCTTCAGCTCGCTCACAACCGCGGCTGCATCGGCGCGGATGCGCTGACGCACGGCAAAGACGGTGCGCGTGTCCCCATAGGAAAACGCGATGGCGGATGCCTCCGGATCGCTCTGCGTGACCCTGGCCGCTTGCGCCTCCGCACCGCAGAAAGACGGCCGGCCAATCCGCAGCTCGACGCCGTCAAGCGTCGCACGAACCCCCTGCCCCGGCTCTTCTACCGCGCCAGCAAGCGGAGCCTTCGCATCGGCGGCGCGCGCGACCGCGGCGGCCAGCGGATGGCGGCTCGTCAGCGCCAAGCGGCCGGCGAGCGTGAGAATGTCGGGCGCGACATCGGCAACATTCACCACTTCCGGCTCGGGCAGCGTCAGCGTGCCGGTCTTGTCGAACACGATGGTATCGACACCGGCGAGCCGCTCGATCGCGTCGCCCGAATTCAGCAACACTCCGGAGCGGAACAAGGCGCCCGCCGATACGACCTGCACCGCGGGAATCGCGAGCCCGAGCGCGCACGGGCACGTGATGATCAGGACGGCGATCGCGGCGACGATCGCATCGTGCCAGCTTGCGCCGAGCGCGACCCAGCCGAGCAGGGTCGCGAGCGCGGTGAGGTGCACCACCGGCGCATAGAGTTGAGCCGCGCGCTCGGCAAGCCGGACATAGCCCGAACGCGTTTCCACCGCTTTGTCGAGCAGCCGCGTCACGTCGTCGAGCAACGTGCCTTCCGCCGCCGCGCCGACGCGGACGCGCAGCGTGCCGTTGATGTTCAGCGTCCCGGCATAGACCGCCGTTCCCTTTTCCGCCGCGACATGCGCCGTCTCGCCGGTCACCAGGCTCTGGTCGATCTCAGAACGGCCTTCGATCACCTCGCCGTCGACGGCGATACGCTCGCCCGGCCGCACCAGCACCACGTCGCCGGGCTCGATCGCTTCGACCGGCACCTCCCTGATTTCGTCGGGGCTGACAAACTTGACCGCAGTCTCGGCCTTGAGCGCAGCAAGATTGGTCGCGACCGCGCGCGTGCGTCGGCGCATGTTTTGGTCGAGATAGCGGCCGGCGAGCAGGAAGGTGAGCAGCATCACCGCCGAATCGAAATAGGCGTACTCGGCATGATGCAGCGTCTCGAACACCGATAGCGCGAGCGCCAGCAGGACGCCGAGCGTGATCGGGACGTCCATGTTGAGACGGAAATTCGTCAGCGCCCGCGTCGCCGAGCGGTAGAATGGCTGGCCGGCATAGGCGGCGGCGGGAAGCGCGATCAGCGCGGAAAGCCAATGGAAGAAATCGCGCTGCTCCGGCGTGATGTCGGTCGCATTGCCCGACCACACCGCGACCGAGAGCAGCATCACGTTCATCGACGCAAAGGCGGCAACGCCGAGACAGCGCAACAGAAAGCGCGTCTCCTCCTGTTCTTTCGCTTCCACCCGCCGCGTATCGAACGGATAGGCTTTGTAGCCGAGGGCGGTGAGCTTGTTCACGATCGTCGCCGGGTCGAGGCTGCCTTCCCGCCACTCGACCGCGACGCGACCATTGGTCAGGTTCACGCGGGCGCGGGTGACGTTCGGCAGCGCGGTAAGGCCACCCTCCACCCGCAGCATGCAGGCTGCGCAAGTCATGCCTTCGACCGCAAGATTCATGCGCGCGCCCCCGTCGTCCAGGTGCTCGACGAAATGGGAGAGGTCGGTGGTTTCGCTCATGCCCGGCTCAGTCGTTCCCTCTCCCCTCGTGGGAGAGGGTGGTTCCGAGCGTAGCGAGGAACCGGGTGAGGGGGAAAGCAGTCAATAAGAGCGCCTGGGACGCCCCCCTCACCCGGCTCGGAATTCGCTTCGCTCATTCCTCGCCACCCTCTCCCGCGAGGGGAGAGGGAAATTCCATCACTGCAGCACGACGCGGTTGCGCGACAGGAACACGCGCTCGTTGCCGCGCGCCGCCTCGACGATCAGCTCCCATTGGCCAGGCCACACATCGGCGGCTTGGCCGGAATAAATCCCCGCTTCCCGCTCGGTCAGCACGAAACTGCGGTCTCCCCGCACATCGGTCGGACGCTCCAGCCGAGCGGTGAAGCCAACGCCGCCGAGCGGCGCGCCGGCGGCGTCGCGCGCGTCAATACGGAGGCGAGCGCCGCCCTCGCCATTGCGTTCGACATGCGCAACGACATGCCAGCCGCGCTGGGCCTGGGCGTGCGCGGCGGCAATCTCCGCGTTGAAGGCGAGGCTCGCACGATAGGCGCTGTCCACTTCGGTGCCCGGCAACGTCTCGATCGCAAACTTCACCAACGCACCATTGGCGACGAATATCACGCCGAAAAACGCGACGAGATAGAGGAGCACCCGACGGCCGGTCAACGGGCGTGGCGAGGCGTTTGCCTCCATGGACGCAGCCCTTTCGGTCGTACTCACCGGGCGACGAAATGCTCGCTCTCGGTTACGGTCTCGCCGGAACCGATGTCGCGCGCCGTGAACGTCACCGGCGTCGACTTGTCGAGCTTCACGTCGGGCGCAACCGTGACCAGCACCCGCACCTCGCGCGTCTGGTCGGGTCCGACCGCGACAATGGTGCGGCCTACCTGTTCCTCGCCGATGACGTGGATGGTGGGATGCGGCACGCCGGTGACGGTAAGTGCGATGCTGCGCAGGTCCGTGCGCTTGTTGAGGAAGCGCACGGTGTAGGCATTGCGCACCGAACCGTCCGAGAGCGTGACGAACAATGGGTTGCGGTCGTGCAGGACGTTCATGCCGAGCAAGCTGCGCGCGGCGAGCGAATACAGCATGATCAGCCCGGTGATCGCGATGATGGCGACATAGATGAGCGTGCGCGCCCGGATCAAGCGATAGATCGGCGGCAGCCCTTCGAGTCGCCGCTTGATATTCACCTCGGTGTCGTACGCGATCAGCCGCGGCGCGCGGCCGATCTTGGTCATCATGGCGTCGCAGGCATCGATGCACAGGCCGCACTGGATGCAGCCGAGCTGGGCGCCCGCACGTATATCAACGCCGGTGGGACACACCGCCACGCATTGCCGGCAGTTGATGCAATCGCCGGACGGCAGGCCCTTCGCCCGCAGCTCTTTCGCCTTGGGGACCGGCATGCGCGGCTCGCCGCGATCGTAACGATAGGTGACGTTGAGCGCCCACTCGTCGGTCAAAGCCGCCTGGATGCGCGGCCATGGGCACATATAGATGCAGACCTGCTCGCGCATATGCCCGGCGAGCGTATAGGTGGTAAAGGTGAGAATGGCGATCGAGCCATAGGCGATCGCAGGCGCCTGAAAAGTCGCGAGGTTGTACACCAGCGTCGGCGCGTCGGCGAAATAGAGCACCCAAGCGCCGCCGGTCCACCAGGCAATGAACAGCCAGATCGCATGCTTTGCCGTGATCTCGCCGACCCGCCGCGACGTGAGCTTGCTCTTGGCCTTCCGCATGCGCTCACGCCGATCGCCTTCGATGAAGCGCTCGACGGTAAGAAACAGGTCGGTCCACACCGTCTGCGGGCACCAGTAACCGCACCAGAGGCGCCCGCCGATGGCGTTCATCAGGAACAGCGCCATCGCCGCGATCACCAGGAGGCCGGTGAAGTAGTAGACCTCCTGCGGCCACAACTCGATAAAGAAGAAATAGAAGCGGCGATTGGGAAAATCGACCAGCACCGCCTGGCTCGGCGAGCCCGGCCCGCGATCCCAACGCACGAACGGCAAGAAGTAATAAACGCCGAGGCAGAACGCCATCAGCCCCCATTTGATGTTCCGGAAGGTGCCGGACACACTCTGCGGATAGACCTTCTTCGCCGAGGCGTAGAGCGGGCCTTCGGGGATATCGAGCGTCGTAGGATCGACTGGCTTATTCATCGGCGGGGGCACCGAGCTTCGTTGCACAAACAAGAGCGTCCCGGCGGGAGCGCCGAGACGCTGGAGCTTAGTGAGGAGTCCTTGTTCTTGTTTTGACCATCATCAAGGCTACAGCGCTATTTTCCTCCCCCCAACGTATGCACGTAGACCGCGAGCGCCTTGAGGGTGGCGGGGTTGAGCCGCCCGGTCCAGGCCGGCATGACGCCGCCACCGCCGTTATTGATCATGTCGATGATCGAGGCCTCGTCGGAACCCCTCAAGTAGAGGCGATCAGCAAGATCGGGCGCGCCAAGTTCCTGGTTGCCCTTGCCGTCTTCGCCGTGGCAAACGGAGCAGTTGTCCGCGAAGATTTTCTTCCCGGCGGCGAGGTCGACGCCCTGGCGCAATGGCAGCCCCGACAGCGAGCGCACATAGTTTGCGACCTGCACGATCTGCTCGCGGGTGAGCACGCCGTCTTTGCCGAACGCCGGCATCTGGTTCTCGCGCGCCTCTGGGTGCCCGGAACGGATGCCGTACTGGATCGTTTGATAAATCGCCGGCAGCGTGCCGCCCCACAGCCAGTCGTCGTCGTTCAGATTGGGATATCCTTTCGCGCCGGTCGCGCCGATACCGTGACAAGGGGCGCAATTGTCGCCGAACGCCGCCTTCCCCTGGGCGCGCGCAAATGCGAGCAGCGCCGGGTTTTTCTCGATCTCGTTGAGGCTCGCATTGGCGAGCGCGACCGCCTTTTCGCCGCGGAGATTATGCAGGGCAGCGATTTCGACCGCCACATTGGCGCGCGATGAATAGCCGAACAAGCCTTTGGTGTAGCTCGAAACCAGCGGCCAGGCGGGATAGACGATCCAGTATAGCACCGACCAAATGATGGTCGCGTAAAACACCCACACCCACCAGCGCGGCAGTGGCGTATTAAGTTCCTTGATGCCATCCCATTCGTGGCCCGTCGTAGCCGTGCCGGTGACGACGTCGATTTCTTGCTTTTCCATTGTTGTCAGTCCTCGCGCAGCGGCAGCTTGGAAGCCTCGTCAAATTTCGTGCGATTGCGCGGCCAGAACGCGTAGGCGACTACCGCGAGGAATAATGCGATGAACAGCGGCGTCCACCAGGTCGCGACAAGATCGGAGATAAATGAGACGGCAGGTTCTATCCGCATGGTTCCGTCTCAGCGCAGATCCGCCTTGTCGTCATAGAGCTTGAAGTCGACCAGCGTGCCGAGCACCTGCAGATAGGCGACCAATGCATCCATTTCGGTCAGTCGCCCCTGGTCGCCGTCGAAATTGCGCGCTACGGCCTTCGGGTAGCGTTTCTGCAGATCGGTCACGTCGGGGCTATCGGGCGTCGCCTGCGCCTTGAGGTCGAGCGCGGCGTTTTTAATCTGGTCGTCAGTATATGGCACGCCCACCACGCGCAGCGTGCGCATATTGCGCGCGATCTTCGTCGGATCAAGCTCGGCGCGCGCCAGGAACCCGTAGCCTGGCATGATCGATTGCGGCACGATCGAGCGCGGATTGATGAGATGCGTGACATGCCACTCGTCGGAATATTTGCCGCCGACCCGCGCCAAGTCGGGACCGGTACGTTTTGATCCCCATTGGAACGGATGATCGTACATGCTCTCGGCGGCGAGCGAGTAGTGGCCGTAACGCTCGACTTCGTCACGCAGCGGCCGCACCATCTGCGAGTGGCAGGTATAGCAGCCTTCGCGCACGTATATGTCGCGGCCGACAAGCTCCAGCGGCGTATAGGGGCGCATTCCCTCGACCTTCTCGATCGTGCTCTTGAGATAGAACAGCGGCGCAATCTCGACGATGCCGCCGATCAAGATCACGACGAGAATCGCAACCGCGAGCAATATCGCGTTGCGCTCAAGGACGCCATGACGGGACAGGAACGACATCTCCGCTCCTCCCTACTCGGCGGGTTGCAGGGCTGGGCGGGCGGCGACCGGCTCCGGCTCGCCGGACTTGACGGTCATCCACAGGTTCCACGCCATCAACAGCGAGCCGATCACGAACAACAGGCCGCCTAGGGCGCGAATGACGTAGAACGGATGCATCGCCTCGACCGTCTCGATGAAGGAGTATTCGAGGAAGCCGAGCGGGGTGTAGGCGCGCCACATCAGCCCTTGCAGGATGCCCGAGACCCACATCGCCGAGACGTACAGGACGATGCCGATCGTCGACACCCAGAAGTGCCAGTTGACGAGCTTGAGGCTGTAGAGCTGCTTCTTCTGCCACAGCCACGGCACCAGGCAATAGATCGCGCCGAAGGACACGAAGCCGACCCACCCAAGCGCCCCGGAGTGGACGTGACCGATGGTCCAGTCGGTGTAGTGGCTGAGCGAGTTGACCGCCTTGACCGACATCATCGGTCCTTCGAAGGTCGACATTCCATAGAAGGCGACCGACACGACCATCATGCGCAGCACCGGATCGGTGCGCAGCTTGTCCCAAGCCCCCGACAGCGTCATCAGACCGTTGATCATGCCGCCCCAGGACGGCATCCACAGCATCACCGAGAAGGTCATGCCGAGCGTCTGCGCCCAGTCGGGCAGCGCGGTGTAATGGAGGTGATGCGGGCCAGCCCAGATGTAGAGAAAGATCAGGGACCAGAAATGCACGATGGAGAGCCGGTAGGAGTAGATCGGCCGGTCCGCGCGCTTCGGCACGAAATAGTACATGATGCCGAGAAAGCCCGCGGTGAGGAAGAAGCCGACGGCGTTATGGCCGTACCACCACTGGAACATCGCATCCTGCACGCCGGACCAGGCGATGTATGACTTCGAACCGAACACCGAGACCGGCAACGCCGGATTGTTGCCGAGATGCAAGACGGCGATGGTGACGATGAAGGCAAGGAAGAACCAGTTGGCGACGAAGATGTGCGGTTCCTTGCGCTTGATGAGCGTCGCCAAATAGACCAGCAGGTACACGACCCATACAATGGTGAGCCATAGATCGGCGTACCACTCGGGCTCGGCGTATTCCTTCGATTGCGTGACGCCGAGCAGGTAGCCGGTGCCGGCGATGACGATGAAGAAGTTATAGCCGAGCACCACAAACCAGGGAGCGATCTCGCCGGCGAGCCGCACCCGGCAACTGCGCTGCACGACATATAACGAGCTGGCGAGCAGCGCATTGCCGCCGAAGGCGAAGATCACGGCGGAGGTGTGCAGCGGGCGGATGCGCCCGAAATTCGTCCATGGCAGATCGAAATTAAGCGCAGGCCAAGCGAGCTCCAGCGCCGCCCATAATCCAACGAGGAAGCCGGCGATGCCCCAAAACATCGCTGCCGCCGTTGCGAACTTGATCGGTCCAAAATTGTAGTTGGGCTTGCCGTCGATTTCGGCCGGAATCGGTTCCGATGGACGCCGCGAGTATGAGTTGAAAATCATGAATACGGCGAGCACGCTTGCTACCGCCGACAAATAAGCGTGGAAGGCGAATGTACCGTCCTGCGCCTTCGCCGCGCCGACCAGACATAAAAGCGCCGTGACGGCGAAGACGAGGGCCGTGCCACCTTCGCCGAAAGTCATGGTCTTGCGAGCAGTCGATTGAGCCATGTTCGCGGGCCTTATTACATATTACGGCGCTTGAATGTGATTGCGTGGGGTCGCGGACATAGGGCGAATGGCATTGCGGGGTGCATTGATCCAAGTCAATGTTCCCGCCTGCGGTCGCTCGAAGACCCGTGACGGCGCGGTGAGCGTGGCGATTCGTCGCTGCGCGCGGTGTGCTGGCGCAAGGTGCGGATCGCCAGCGGAAGTGCGAGGGACAAACCGAGCAACCGAGCAAGGTGATGCGCACCAACGAAGATCGGGTCGAGATCGAGCGCGAGCGAAAGCGCCATCATTGCGTCGATTGCTCCCGGCAAATACGCGACCGCGATGCTGCCCGGTGGCTCGATGATGAGCAGACTCGCCAAGACGGCGAACGCCGCGGCAATCGTAAGCGAGATCGC
>Ga0315534_1002523_pt1 | contig 12207 bp, 20 predicted proteins | sample SalMarSW160240MG_FD_203094 | JGI IMG/M metagenome (GOLD analysis project Ga0315534, IMG submission 203094) | Salt marsh sediment microbial communities from the Plum Island Ecosystem LTER, Massachusetts, United States - Salt Marsh Sediment SW1602-40 ... | reverse complement strand
CTCAATCTGAAAAACTCTTTCTATCTTTCTCTTTTTTGGTCCCAAAATTTTTATTCGCTTATCGGATTTCCTGATTAGGCCGGCTTGAAGCAGACTTTCTCTGTTAATTATATCGCTTTTAATTTTCCCCGCCAAATTATCAATGTTTATAATGACTGGCTTGGGCTTAATTGGCTTAAATTTAGAACCGCGCAGTTTTGGCAAACGCTGAATTAAATCCCTTTTGGCAGGCCTGATTCTATGACCCGCTCTTGACTTCTGGCCTTTCATTCCCTTACCGGAATAAGTGCCGCGCTTACCTCCGCGGCCGATGCGTTTTTTTGATTTAATTTTATATTTTGGTCTAATTTGGTGTAATTGCATGATATAAAATTCAAAATGTAAATATCAAAATGTAAAATTTAGGTATTTCGCCATTGGCGAAAATATTTTAACGTTTGCCAATTTTTAATTTTTCATTGTCATTTTGATTTTTGATTTTTCAATTTTTAATTTTTTTAACGCTCTCATTGTTGCCATCGCATTAGTCAGTTTATTTTTCGTGCCGCCCAAACACTTAGCAGTAGCGTCTCTTATTCCAGCCAAAAGCAAAACCGCCCTGACTGCTCCGCCCGCCTTAAGACCGTGGCCTTTCCGAGCCGGCTTAATCATTACCCGGGCGGCGCTGAATTTTGCCTCCACTTCATAAGGAATGGTTCTGTCTTTAAGAGGAATCCTCATCAGTCTCTTCTTGGCGCTGACCTTGGCTTTTTCAACCGATTGGGCCACGTCAACTCCCTTGGCAATACCCACTCCCACTCTGCCTTTTTCATCACCAATAATTACTGTCGTCCGAAAACGAAATCTTTTACCGCCTGCCACCACCCGCGTAACACGTCTCAAATCAATGACTTTTTCTTTGAATTCACTTTGTTTTTTTAATTCCCGCATAGTATTAACTAATCAACTAATAACTAATTAACTAAATAACTAAAACTGTAGCCCGCCTTTTCTGGCGCCTTCGGCCACCGCTTTAGTCCTGCCGTGATATTTGTAATTACCCCGGTCAAAAACCGCTTTTTTCACGCCTTTTTCAAGGGCTTTTTGAGCAATCAACTCTCCCAATTGCCCGGATAATATAACTTTAGAATTTTTCTCTTTGCCTTTCGATTTTTCCAGCTCCCGCGTTGAGACGCCGACTATTGTTTTACCGACTGAATCGTCAATCAACTGCGCGTAAACGTAACGGTTGCTCCGAAAAACCGACAGGCGGGGTTTGTCGCTCGTACCGAAAATTTTGGCCCGCGTCCGCCGCTTTCTGCATTCTCTCGTCTTGTTTAATTTCTTTTTTTGATTTGCCATAACAGTAAATTTTTCGTTTTTAGGCAGTCGTACCCGCTACTTTCTTGCCGGCTTTCCTTCTGACCACCTCGCCTTGATATCTAATGCCTTTACCTTTATAGGGTTCGGGTTTTTTAAAAGCCCTAATTTTGGCGGCTACCTGGCCGACCAAAGCATTGTCAACGCCGGAAATTTTGATAACGTTTTTTTCGACCGAAATTTTTATGCCTTGGGGAGGAGTAAATTTAATCGGGTGAGATAGCCCTAGATTTAAAACTAGAGTTTCTCCTTCCATATTCGCCCGGTAACCGACTCCTTCAATTTCTAAATTTTTATTGAAACCTTCGGTCAAGCCGACGATAGCGTTATAAGCCAGCGACCTAATTGTGCCCCAATTAGCACGCGCCTGCTTGGAATTATTTTCCGGAGAAAACGAAAGCGTCTTTTCTTTTATCTCCGCTTTTATATAAACGGGAATTTTTACGCTTAAATTTCCGTTATTCCCTTTAAATTCCAAAAATCCGCCGTTTATTTTTACTTCAACGTTTTCGGGAATAATTATTGGTTTTTTTCCTATTTTAGACATGCCATTTTTATCCCCGCCTAAATTTCTTTGAATTTAGCGGGGTGGTACGATAAACAATAAAATATTTTTATCTTAAAATCTACCATTATATTATGTTGAAATTTTGGCGGGGTGATAAAACTGAGCACCCAGCCCTTTCTGACGTTTTTTATAGAAAGGGCTGGGTAAGGTTTGGTAGCCCCGCTTAGCGGGGACCAAGCCCTTACCATGACGCTTTTTTAACGCCGGGTATCTCTCCGCGACTTGCCATTTCCCTGAAACAAATCCGACACAACCCGAAATCACCCAGATAGCCGCGTTTGCGACCGCATTTAAAACAGCGGCGGACAACCCGTGTGGAATATTTTGGTTTTTTCTTTGCTCGCGCAATAACTGATTTTTTTGCCATGCCAATGTTATTTAAATTTATGAACCTTTGGTGAAATAAATTTTATCATAAGATTGAGCACCGAGCACATAGTATTGTCTAACAGAAATTCTTTAAAATTGTTTGTTTTATTTGTAAATTACCACTAAGGTTATAAAACAATACTATGTGCTCGGTAAAGGCTTGAATGTTGAATTTTTCCGTTTGCCTTCGGCAAACTGAAAAATTCAAATCAAGCCCTTTACTTTTTTAATGGTATTCCCATATTTCTGAATGATTGTATTGCCTCTTCCCTGTTCTTGGTGTCGCCGACAATCGTGATTTCCAGGCCAAAATCAATCCTGGAAGATTCAGGGTTTATTTCTGGAAAGACCATTTGCTCCCGCAAACCGATGTTCAAATTTCCCTTATTGTCCACGCTCTTCAAATTGATTCCGCGGAAATCTCTCAGCCTGGGTAAGACAATTTTATTCAATCTTTCCAAGAAATCCAACATCCGCTGACGTCTCAGGGTAACTTTCAAACCAACCGTCTGGCCCTCTCTCGTTTTAAATCCGGCAATTGATTTTTTGGCCTTGGTGATGGCCGGTTTCTGGCCGGTAATCAAAGAAATTTCTTTTGTCAGTTCCGGCAGAACTTTCTCTTCAAAATTGGGCTGCTGGCTCATTTTTCCAATGCCGACATTAACCACTATCTTTTTTATTGTTTCGCTTTTGTTTGAATTCTTTTTCATATCGCATTTTTATACGGCCGCACCGCACTTTTTACATATTCTTATCTTTTTTCCCGCATCAGAACGATAACCAACTTTAACCGCTTTGCTGCAGGCGGAACAAAAAATCATAACATTGGAAACATCCATCGGCCGCGGTACCGAAACTACTTCCCCTTTCTCTCCCTGGTTTTTGGGACGGACATGCTTCTTATAAAGATTCAATCCGTCAACCAAGACCTTGTTTTTTTTAATCAAAATTTTCAACACTTTTCCCGTCTTACCTTTGTCTTTGCCGTTAATTATTTTAATTGTGTCTCCTTTATGAATCTTCATATTTAACTTATGACTTACGACTTACAACCTACGATTTTTTTAAATTCCGTCTTGTCGTTAGTTGTTAGTTATTAGTTGTAAGTTGTTAGTCAGTTTATACTATTTCCTGAGCCATTGTCATTATTTTCTCAAAACCCTTTTCTTTTATCTCCCGGGGAATTGGACCAAAAATCCTGGTAGCTTTCGGTTCTTTTTTGGCGTCAACCAAGACCGCGGCATTCTCGTCAAAACGAACGTAGGAACCGTCCGTTCGCCTTAATGGCTGCTTTTGCCTGACTATAACCGCCCTGACGATATCTTTTTTCTTAACGGCTTTTCTCGGTTCGGCTTTCTTTACCGAAGCAACGACGACATCGCCGATTCGGGCGTAGCGTCGCCGCGTCGCGCCTAAAACGCGAAAGCATTGAATCAATTTTGCTCCGCTGTTATCCGCCACGTTTAACATTGAACGTTCTTGTATCATGTTATTTAAGCTAATCGCTTATCGCATAGCGCAAATCGTTTTATTTATGATTCGCGATTAGCGCTTTGCTCTTTGCTCACTATGCGCCATCTTTTATCTTTTGATAAAGGCCTGGTTTCCTCAATGACGACTTTATCCCCCGTTTTATATTCATTTTTGCCGTCGTGGGCTTTAAACTTACGCATCACCTTATAATATTTTTTATAGCGGGGATGTTTTTTTAGACGCGTAACTGACACGACTCTTGTCTTGTCCATTTTGTCGGAAACTATTATTCCTTGTAATTTTCTCATAATTTTAACTTAGAACCTATAACTTATGGCTCATAATAACGTCGTTAGTCCTTGGTCGTCTGTCGTTGGTTAAGAATGGTTAATATTCGCGCAATCATCTTTTTCGTTTCTTTAATCTGTTTGATGTTTTTTACTTTTCCCTGGCTCAAATCAAATTTAAGCTTTCTCAGCGTCTCGCGATACTCAACCAAATTTTTTTGGAGTTCCTGCACCGGCTTATCTTTAATTTGCTTAATTTCTTTGTTTTTCATGTTTTATCCCTCGTTAAAACTTATTTGCTCACGACCCTGGTTTTAACCGGTAATTTATGGCCAGCCCTTCTAAAAGCCTCTTTCGCCATTTCTTCCGACACGCCGTCAATCTCAAAAATTATTCTTCCGACCCTGACCGGAAAAACATAGTATTCAACACTGCCTTTGCCTCCGCCCATTGTCGTTTCCGGCGGGCGTTTAGTTATTGGTTTGTCGGGAAAAATTCTCAACCAAACCTTACCGCCTCTCTTGGTAAAATGGCTAATGGTTTTTCGGGCGGCTTCAATTTGTCTTGAATTAATCCAGGCGTTCTCCAAGGATTGCAAACCGAAACTGCCGAAAGACAACGTGATGCCTCGTGTTTCCTTCGTTCTCTTACGTGACCGTCCTTTCTGCCATTTTCTATGTTTAACTTTTTTGGGTATTAACATTAATTAGTCTATAAAGTTTGTAAAGTTTTAAAGTTTATAAAGTTGACTTTATAAACTTTATGAACCTGATGAACTTTTAACTTTCCTTGAACACTTCTCCTTTGTAAATCCATACTTTTATGCCGACCGTCCCGTACGTCGTAAACGCGGTGGCGGTGCCGTAATCAATGTTAGCCCGAAGCGTCTGCAAAGGCAACTTGCCTTTTTCCAAATGTTCGTCCCTGGCAATCTCCGCTCCGTCCAATCTGCCCTTAACCATAATTTTGGCTCCTTTAACTTCCTTATTCTGTAGTATCTGGTCCAAATGTCTTTTGATGGTCCGGCGGTACGGCAGTCTTTTTTCAAAATCCCAGGCAATGTTTTGGGCAACGACGTTGGCTGAAATGTCGTTGCGTTTTAATTCTTCAATATTTACATTGAGAGAGACCTGTTCCAAAACTCCTTTTTTTCTTCTCAATTCTTTAAGCTTGCTTTCCAATAATTTACTCAATTCTTCAATGCCTTTTCCGCCGCGACCGATAATCAAACCCGGGCGGGCTGCCTTGATTATAACCTTATAATTATTGGCGGCCTTTTCTATCAAAATGCTGTCAATGCCGGCGGCGCTGATTTTTTTATTTATTGTGTTTCTGATTAAAACGTCTTCCTCCAGCATGGCTTTCAAATTGGCTTTCTTTGGAAACCAATTAGTCAACCAGCCCCGGCTGACTCCCGTTCTTAATGAATTTGGTTTAATTTTTTGTCCCATGCCAATGTGATTAAAATAAAGGTTTGATAACCCCGCTTAGCGGGGACCAAGCCCTCTACACCGTTTTTCTTCTAAAAATTTTTCTAATAAATCCCGGACCTTTAGTTTGTCTCGGTTCCTTAACCTCTTCTTCTCTCGTTTTTTCCTTTTGCTCCACCTTTCTTTGTCTTTTCATCTTTTCAGCCACGTGCTTCTTGATTCTTTCCGGCTTAGTAATTTTGAATCGCGGCGGCTTTACTTTCTCCGATTCCGCCAGAACCAAAATTACGTGACTGCTTTTCTTTTGGATAAGATTCGCCCGTCCCATGGCGCGCGGCATATATCTCTTAAGTATTGGTCCTTTATCCACCCTGACTTCCTTGACGAAGAGACGCTCCGCATTTAATTGCTGGTTATTCTTTGCGTTAGCCGCCGCCGAACGCAACAGTCCCAGTAAGGCCGCGGCCGGCCTTCTCGGATTGGTTAAAAGCTGCGCCTCGGCTTCATTTACCGATAATCCTTTAATGAGATTGGCAACCGACTGCACCTTGCGCGGGGCAATGTGCAGATGTTTTAAAGATGCTTTTTGTTCCTTTCCCGTTTCCATAATGGTTTAATTTAAAATTCTTTATTTCCGCTCCTCTGTCTTCTTCTCCAACTCTCTCTGTATTTTTCCTCCGTGCCTGACGAACTTTCTGGTCTGAGAAAATTCTCCCAGGCGATGGCCAATCATTTCCTCGGCGATTTTCACTTCAATGAAATCTTTGCCGTTATGAACGCCGAAAGTAAAACCAACCATTTCCGGTGAAATTTCCGAGTCGCGCGACCAGGTTTTAATAACCGTTTTGTCCTCGGGTTTCAACTTTGATATTTTCTTTAATAATTTTTGGTCAACGTAAGGACCTTTTTTGCTGCTTCGTGACATAATCACTAATCAATCTCTAATTTCATCACGAATTGTCTCTAATTTATTTTATTCGGGATTATTAGAAAAGAATTCGCGATTGATTAGAGATTTTATTTCCTTTTCTTTTTAACTCTTCTTTTAATAATCAGTTTGTTGCTCCATTTCTTCTTTTTTCTGGTTTTTCTGCCGCCCGTCACTTTACCCCATTTCGTCTTCGGCCTTTTGGTGCCGCGAAGGGCTCTTCCTTCGCCGCCGCCGTAAGGGTGGTCTACCGGATTCATCGCCGAGCCGCGGACCGTCGGCCTGATGCCTAAATGGCGGCTTCGGCCCGCTTTGCCAATCTTCATTAAACTGTATTCCTGATTTGAAACCTGCCCCAAAGAAGCAAAGTTGTTCCAGTGAATTTTTCTAATCTCGCCCGAAGAAAGTTTCAGATTTGTGAAGCCGCCCTCCTGCGCCAGAACCTCGGCATAGGAACCGGCTGACCTTGACAGTTCTCCACCCTTGCCCTTGGCCAACTCCACATTATAAACCGAATAGCCGACTGGAATATTTTTCAGCATTAACCTGTTTCCTTCATTCAAGGGGGCGTTTTCTGAATTAATTAATTCGTCACCTGCTTTCATATTTTTTGAAGCGATAATGTATCGTCTTTCTCCGTCTTTGTATAAAATGCGGGCGATAAAAGCGGTCCGGTAAGGGTCATATTCTATGGTTTCTACCTTTGCCGGAATGTCCAGTTTGTTCTGTTTAAAATCAATTATCCGATAAAGTTTTTTGTTCCCGCCGCCCTGGTGGCGTACGGTAATTCTGCCCTGACTGTTTCTGCCCGCGCGCTTGGGCAGTTTCTTGACTAATTTTTTCAACGGTTTAACCGCGCTCAAAACACCCCGATACGTCGGAACCATCATAAATCTTCTTGATGGAGTTGTAGGCTTGTAGGACTTCATAAATTCAAAATGTAAATATCAAAATGTAAAATTTAGGTATTCGCCATTGGCGAAAAAATTTTAACTTTTGCCAATTTTTAATTTTTCATTGTCATTTTAATTTTTGATTTTTCAATTTTAATTTTTTTACGTTGGCATAATGTCAATTTTTTGGCCCTCCTTCAGTGTCACAATTATTTTCTTATGGGCTGAAGTCCGTCCCAAGCTCCGCCCCAATCTCTTTGCCTTGCCTTTGATATTGACAACGTTAACCTTTTCCACGTTTACGCCGTAAATTGATTCAATGGCTCTTTTGGCTTCTGCTTTATTCGTTTTCTTGTCGGCTATGAAAACGTATTTTCCCAAAGCCGACAAATCACCCGCCTTTTCCGTCACCCACGGCTGTCTAATCAATAACGCGGAGTGGCGCGGAATAGCTGTCTGTCCGCCCTCGGCGACAACGGCCGGGCCCTGCTTTCCGCGCGCTTGGTCCGAGCTGTCCGCCTTTCTCGTCTGTGTTTTATCTTTTTTTGATTTTAATCTGTTCAAAATAGTCATCGCTTCGCTTACTTACGAAAGTACGAATTTATACGAACGTACGAAAGTTTTTTATTTTATTTTTCGTATATTTCGTATGTTTTCGTATTTTCGTATGATTATTTCGTATAATGTTTTTCCATTTCTGCGACTGCTTCTTTTTCCAAAATTATGTTTTTATATTTCGCCAAATCGTAAACGTTCAAAGAATGAGGGCTTATGGCTTTAACGTTTTTTAGATTAGTAACTGCCTGATGGACCTCCTTTTTTGCCGTGCCGGGAACTAACAAAGCCGACGGTTTCTGGTTTAATACGCTTTTTAAAACTTTAGCCCATTCTTTTGTTTTCTTTGTTTCAACTTTAAATTCGTCAATCACTTTTAATTCGCCGTCCTTCAATTTCTTTGATAAAAGGCTGAAAATCGCCAGTTGTCTCATTTTCTTATTTATTTTCTTGGCGAATATTTTTTCTTTAAGCGGGCCGAAAGTCACGCCGCCGCCTTTCCAAATCGGCGAGCGGATTGAACCATGTCTGGCCCTGCCCGTGCCCTTCTGCCGCCAAGGTTTCTTGCCTCCTCCCCTGACTTCGCCGCGTCCTTTGGCATGCGCCCAAGGCAAACGGCCGTTGGCCATCTGGGTTAAAAGCGCCTGATGAACCAGGTCAGGATTCCATTTAACTCCGAATATTCTTTCCGGTAAATCAATCTTACCTGCCTTATTATTTTCTTTATCAAAAACGTCAACAAGCATTAAAGTTAAAAGTTTATAAAGTTATAAAGTTTCTAAAGTAAAATGAATCTTTATGGGCTTTATAAACCTTATGAACTTTCTACTTTTTTATCTCCAGTATTGTGCCTCTCATTCCCGGCACCGCCCCTTTAACCGTTAAAATGTTTTTTTCTTTGTCAATTTCGGTTATCTCCAAGTTCTTTATTGTTTTCCGTTCCTGTCCCATTCTGCCGGCCATTTTTTTCCCGGGCATTACCCTTTGCGGAGCAGTGGCGCCGATTGAGCCCGGCGCTCTCAACCTGTCTTTTTGGCCGTGAGTTTTTGGACCGCCGTGAAAACCGTATCGCTTGACCACCCCCTGGAATCCCCTGCCTTTGTTTAAACCGCTGACTTTTACTTTGTCGCCTTCCTGAAACTGGCCGGCGTCCAGAACGTCTCCGACTTTTAACTTTAAACTTTCTACTTTAAACTCCTTAAGGTGCCTGAAATTTCCCAAATCTTTCAAATGGCCTTTCATTGGCTTGTTCAGTCTTTTTTTTGTTGCGTCAAAACCGACCTGCACTGCGTCATAGCCGTCTTTCTCTTTCGTCCTGATTTGCGTGACCACGGCCGGTCCGGCTTGAATCAAAGTTACCGGAATAACCTTATCTTCTTTCCAAATCTGCGACATTTTCAATTTTTTGCCTAAAATGAACGCCATATACACATAATGCCAAACTGCGAATTGTGCGAATGCCGCAAATGCTTTAAATGCTTTATTTGTATCATTCGTATTGTTCGCATTATCTATCAACAAAAACAGCCAGACTTAGCCGGCTGTTTTTGGATTTTTATTGGCTAAATCTTTCTATTTAAATTTTTTATCCCGGGATCACCGCCCATATCCCGAATAAAATGAGATTAATGGGCGCGACCCCGTATTTCCGCGAAACAATATCTGAAAAGTTATCAAACTTTGTTTCGGGATATAGACGGGACCCTCGCCAACTAAACCGCTCATTTTTCGCGGATAGTTGCAGGGTAAACATTGTCATTTTATTTATTCCAGTAATGTAAAACATAGCAGAATTAAGACCTGCTGTCAACAAAACAGGGGCAGTGGCGCTTAGCAGGAAAAAACAAGGCTTATGGGAAACTTTTTTAGATGAAAATAGGTGTCAGCGACTGCGGTTGGTGACCTCCAGTTTTTTTTACTTAGTGAGTGCTCGTACCCGCAGCCGCTGACACAGTTCATCTTAAAAAATGAGTTCTCTCTCGTGGCCGCTTGGGTGAACCAATTTTAATGTCTTTTTCTATTCTCTAAGACGCTTTCATTAGCCAACTGCCCTAAGTAATTATGCCAAATATATTGAAATATAACAACTAAAACAAAAACCCCCACCACTTTACCAACAGGTATGATTTTGCGGGCAAAGTGGTGGGGGTACTGGAAAGGCTTTCCTTGGATTTCATCGCGACTTGCGTCTTGACGACAAGGAAAACTCACACTCACTAAAGGTATTATAGCGCAAAGGACCGGTAAATGTCAAGGGCTCTTTATTAACATTAAGCCAGCGTCAAATTATTTCAAAATCCCTGAATTAATCCTTGAATTAATGCTGGGATTAATGCTGGGATTTTTCAGCTGGGTTTTGGTTGTCCGCTTCTTTACGAACGACTTTCTCGCTTTTGTAAAATCTCAAAAGAGAAAATACCACGATACTGCCCAAAATTACTCCGGCAAAGTTAAGAATGAAAGTCAAAAGCGCCAATCGGGAAACGCTGAAGCTGAAAGCAACCAAGCTCAAGCCCAATACGCTCAAAGGCGGCATTAAAGAAACGGCAATGGCCACTCCCGGCAGGATTTCCGCCACTTCTTTTCTTACCCAGGCAAACGTGGCCGCCACGCCGGAAATGAAAGCCACCACGGAATACAATGCCGCCACCTGCAAGGAATCTCCGAAAGGATAAATGTCCTGCGTACTGCCGCCGAAAACAAACGACAAAATAAAGGAAATGCCTATTACAATCAATATGGATTTCAAAACCAGGATGATTGACGACTTGATGGCTCCGATATCGCCCACGGAAATGCCCAAGGCAATCAGTAAGATGGGAGTTAAAAGGGGCGCCACCAGCATTCCGCCGATGACAATGGGAGAGTTGGCCAGTAATATGCCCGCGGCAACAATCACGGACGAAAAAGACAAAAGGGTGTAATAAATTGGGCCGGCCTGACTCTTCTTGAAAAGCTCCTCTATGGTTTCGTATTGCTCGGATTTCTTCATCGTAAAAATATCCGGCCGGGATTTTTCCTGTTTTCCGTTTGAAGTCATATAAGATATCTTATTCCCCCGCCATAAAAAGTCAACTTCCGCCCCAATATAAACATTCCAGCCTTACCAAAAACAGAGGTAGGATTTGCCCTTGAGAAGATTTTTTAATATCTTCGGCGTCAAATAAGAGCTGATACAAAATCACCGATAAAATAAGTGATGGCAATAACCAAAATTGCGATAGAGAGATGTTTAAAAACGGCTTTTAAATAACTCTCCCCTCTTTGTTTGGCTATATAAAGGCTAAAGGCCCCTATTAAAAACAGCCCCCAAAGTATACTTATAATTATCGCCGTGGATAAAGCGAAAAACAAAATCGGTATAACCAGCGACAGGACAACGAAAAACCTGGAAAAGAAAGTGGTAAAAGTGGCGACCCAAATTTCTTTTAGCGTCCGCTCTTTTTTTAATTCCTCGGAAACGTGAATCCCCAGAGAATCCGAAAGTGAATCAGCGATGGCGATAAGTAAAATTCCGCTTATAATCAGTATTTTTGAATGCGTGCCAGAATATAAACCAACCACCAATCCCAAAGTGGTAATAACCCCCGAAGTCAAACCAAATCCAAAACCGGTCCTAAAAGATCTTTTGACGCCTAACATATTTTTATCTTAACAGAATATTCCGACACCCTCAAGGATGTTGTAATTGGCGTTTTGCTGGTTCGAGCTGAATGATGTAAAATATATAAATAAAAGCGAAAATGGTTCTTTAAAATAAAGGTCGAAAAATAAATTTTAAAATTATGAAAAGAAAAATTTCTAAGTCAAAGACTTCTAAATCCAAAACTACTCGCCGCCGTAAATCCAAAGTCGTTCGCCGAGCCAAACCCAAAGTTACCCGCAGTGCCAAAGCCAAAAAAGTTGTCCGCCGCCGAGAATGTCCGCTATCATCAGTGACTTACACCAAGGTCAGGAGATTTACCTCTTCTCAGCCCTCAGACATCACCTGCATGAGACTGGCAGAAGAATTTGCCAGGCAAAAAAGGGCTTACCATAGTAAGCATTTCTGCAAGCTCGGCTACTGCAGGCCCGGGGTTAAATGCACGACCATAATTTATTACTGCTATCAATTTACGGCACAGGGTAACGGCGGCAGACTGTTAATGACGGCAAGGGGCCTCTGCAAGTGCATGGCCGCAACCAACCCGCCCACCTACGGATTAATCATTTACAACTGCAGTAAGGCAAAATGATTGCTTGACCAATAAAAATTACCGCTTTTGAGCGGTAATTTTTGTCTATCTTAATCTAATAAAACATTCCAACATTCTTGAGAATGTTGGAATGTGATTTTCTTTTTCTT
>Ga0315534_1002521_pt1 | contig 12210 bp, 10 predicted proteins | sample SalMarSW160240MG_FD_203094 | JGI IMG/M metagenome (GOLD analysis project Ga0315534, IMG submission 203094) | Salt marsh sediment microbial communities from the Plum Island Ecosystem LTER, Massachusetts, United States - Salt Marsh Sediment SW1602-40 ... | reverse complement strand
AACGTTCATAGTGAAGAATCTCGCTTAACTCTCTTCGAAAGGAAGCCCTCTCTCTTACCGGACGAAGCGCCGTATCAGTTTTTTCCTTTTCTTCGTCAGGGTAGCCCAGTGGTACAATATGGTCAACAGTATATACATCAGGAATCCCTAGCAACTCCCTGATTTGTGTTTCCCGCGACTCGGTCTGCATGGTGCCCCAAGCTGTGGCTAGGCCGAAGCATGCTGCAGCGAGCTGAAGAGTGTAAATAGAAATAGCTAAACTCTGTCGCAAGAGAATTTCTCCTCCGAGATGAGCAGGGTATGTCTGCTCCAGCCGTCTATCGCCTAAGACTATGATGAGGGCCGGGGCAGTGAATAAATGAGGCTGAACTGCTACTGCCCAATACATAGTTGGATCTGCTTCTCGTAACGGTTTATATCCCGATGTAATGCTCTTAGTTATGTTCCTCTTTGTGGCAGGATCTTGAACTACAACAAACTCCCATGGCTGTGAGTTTCCCGCAGAAGGCGGATGTCGGGCTGCTTCAAGTACTTTCTCTAAAATTTTTTTTGGTACAGGATCGGATTTAAACCTGCGGAAGCTCCGTCTTTTTTGAACAAGTTCAAGAAAATCATTATAATCCATCATAAAATCCTCTCTCCACTGCGAATTGTCGCTTTTATGTGCTGTCGTTTAAAAAACGATCTTTGTGTTCTCTGGCAAGCCCCATGTCTTACTATGAGCAAATTAGATGTGAACTTATCCAACAGATGCATGTATGTTATTGCATAGCTGGAAGTAGTGGCAGGTTATGCCAGAATCTATCTTTTTCCCTTTATTTTCGATGGGCGTCTCCAGGGGCTCTAGTAATGATAGAGCCCCTGGAAATAATAGTTGTACCTATTTTTTTGTATAGATGTGGCGCAATGGATAGAGACCCACTTCTACCACCTTACCTTTCTGTACCTGGTCAATACGTATCTCATCAACACCTTCCACATCGCCCGGACCATAGGTCAGCGGCGTACTACTTATGTCACCGGTGGGAAGGTTTTTAATTTTGAAGAAACCTTGCTCCAGCACGTCACGCGGTGTGAGCTTTTCAAAAGGCACCTTTTGCATGGCAAGCCGTAACGCCTCAACCTGGATCATGGCCTCAAGGACCCCTGCCTCATACATGATGTGGGTAATCCGCTTGCCGGTGCGATACTTATCCTGGAGGTCGCTGCAGAACTTTATCCCTGGGGTGGAGAGGTGATCGATGGGCAGGAAGCTACCAGCGCAGACATACCCGTCACCCAGCTCACCCATGGCCTCGGCGAACACGGCAGCGTGACCTGGTGCGCCGACACCAAAGGTAATCTTGTATGGCTGAAAGGGTCCCATGCCCAGCCTGACCATCTCCTTTACCGTCGGCTGTGAGCCGGGATTGATCATAACACCAACGGCAAGGTCAACGCCCTTTTTCTTGAGCCATGTAAGCTGTGTGGTCGGCGGCGAGGTCGGCACCAGAGGTACATACTGGGTGCCCACAAACTCATAGCCGATCTTCACGAGATAGGCCTTCATCTCAGGTATCTCAATCGACCTGCCCATGGCGTTATCAGCGGTCAGGTAGGCAACCCGTGGTTTCCTGTTTTCCTTCCAGTTCGCCTTGAACCAGTCGGCGATGGCGGCAGCGGAATCGGTATAAATAGGGTAATAGGTGAAGCAGCTCTGAGGCGGCGACAGATAGTAGGATCCGGTGGCCATGCTCGTGGCGCCCATACCGTCCTCCCACATCCTGTCTTTGAGTGCCAGCGCTATGGGAGATCCCGATATCCTGGCTACCAGCATTCCTTTGCCCTTAAGCTCCTCATAGATTGACATCGCTTTAGATGGTTTGAGCTCATCATCCCGCCACATCACCTCCAGTGTTATATCGGCAGGCCACTTCTCATCGCGCCACGGAGCCAGCTTTTTGGTATCATTTACATATGCAACATAGTCCTCAATAGCAGCCAGTACTGCCGCTGAATCCTCAGCAAAAGGCCCGGTGAGCGACTGAGTGCCGCCGACATATAATACCTTCTTAGCATCAGCGCCAACAGGAAATAGCAAGGCTGCCGCCAGAACAATAATCATGAAACCTCCTAATGCCAGTCTAATTTTAGACATTTTCTCCCTCCTTTTCTTTTTTATGGTTTAGTGTCATGCCTCAGACATCACTTTTGAATTCAATCACCCCCTTTCACTCTCATTCTTGATGTGAGAAAGGCCAGAGACTAAAATAGGCCTTGATCATCTCCCAGCGGTGATGAAGTCCCCGTGGTTCAAAAATGAGGAAGATGATGATTATCGATCCTTGGGAGATGAGGGCCAACGAGGCGGCAGCCTGGGGGGCAACGGCCGCAGATAAAACAGGCCCTACCATCGTAACCAGCTCATCCAGCAGTTTGAGGGCAACGGCGCCAAAGATAGCCCCTGTCGTACTGCCCATACCCCCTACGATTAACATCCCCAGATACCAGACTGAATCCATAAAGGGAAACTGGTCTGTACTAGCAAAACTAAAGTAGTGAATGAGCAATGAACCAGCCACTCCGGCATAGACACAACCAATAAAGAATGCCTGGAGCTTGTAACTCCACAGACTAACCCCCATTACCTCAGCCGCCAGTTCGTTATCCCGGATGGCTATGAAGGCCCTGCCTGCCCTTGTCCGCACGATGTTTTTAGCCAGAAGCGTTGCCAGGCAGGTAACTATCATCACCAGGTAGAAATAGTTAGTCTTAGAGCTCAGCGCGATACTGCCTATAACAGGCCTAGGCAGGCTTAAGCCATCAGGCCCACCGGTGATGCCGCGCAGTTGGATGATGGTCCAGATGATGATGAAGTGTGCGGCGATGGTTGCCATAATGAGGTAGAAGCCCTTGATCTTTAGCGATGGCAGACCGAAGATCAAACCTGCTATTCCTGCGGCCAGGGCGCCACAGGGGAGGGCAGCCCAGAATGGTACACCAAGCTTGGCGCACAAAACAGCCGAGGTATAACCGCCGACTGCCATGAAACCAGCATGACCTATGGAGATTTGGCCGCAGTATCCAGTGAGAATATTGAGCCCATGGACGCTGATAACGGTAATACCCATAATGGTCAGTATGGTCAGTATCCTGTCACTAGAAAAGAGGGGGCAAACTAAAAGATAGATGATAAAGGCAACCACGATCCCCCATTTCAGCCTGGAGTTGAAGATGGCCATATCCTTTGCGTAGCTTTCCTGAAAGGTTCCAGTACGTAAACTCATTTATTAAATCCTTTTTATCCCGACTAGACCAAAGAGCCCGTGCGGCCTGAATATGAGCACGATGATCATAACAAGAAATGGGAATACCTGAGCCAGTCCTCCACCAGGTAGGAGTGGGTCAAGGTACCCAGCAGCAACGTTTTCCAGCATTCCCAGTATTATTCCGGCTAAAATGGCTCCGCCGATGGAATCTACCCCACCCAGCAGCACGACTGCAAATGCCTTGAGGCCGATATTAGCGAGATCCATATTCGCGCCAGATACTCCCCCCAACAGGATGCCGCCTATTACACCGACGATACAGGCAATTATCCATGAGACGGCATAGACGGTTGTTGCCCTGATGCCGACACTCTGCACTACCTGCAGATCTTCAGCGGTAGCCCTCATTGCCAGCCCGATCTTGGTATAGCGAAACAGGAGCATGAGTATCGCCACACAAACAATAGACACAATAAGTCCAATTAAAGACTCCGAGGGTATGGATATTTCGCCTATCGTCAGGTTTATCGTGGGCAGCAGTCCATGGTACGCCTTATATTCGGCACCCCAGAGAAGGGTTGCCAGTCCCCCCAATATTGTGGAGAGGGCTATGGTCGCCATTATTACAGCGAGTACCGGCTCACCCAGCAGAGGGCGCAGAATAAGGCGTTCTATTAATAAGCCCATTATGATTGCCGTAGCTATCGCCATTCCGATGGCGGGCCATATGGGCAGGCCGAATGGCACCAAAAAGGTATAGCCCAGGTACCCACCGATCAGAACAAAGTGTCCCTGGGCAATGTTAAACACTTCAGAACATTTAAGGATGATCACAAAGCCGATTGCGATCAGGGCATATACCATGCCTTGGGCAAGGCCCGTTACTATTAATTGTAGAAAAAAGGTCATAAGGTAGTCCCTTCAACAGGCTTAATGCTAAGAGTAGTCTTAATTATTTCCGTCCGTCCATCCCGGGATGAGACCCGAACCTCTATCGGCGCCTCATTCCTATCACTATAGATTGCATCGATAAGCTCGCGGTAGCGCTCTTGCAAAAATGTCCTTCGCAGCTTCATGGTTCTAGTTAACTCCCCCTCATCAGGGTCGAATTCCTTGTGCAGATTAACGTATTTTCTCACCCTAAAGCCGACGGGCAAGTTGTGGTTTACTCTTTCGATATCTTGCCTTATCAGCTCATAGACCTCCGGTGCTTTGGAAAGTTCGGCGAAGGAAGTATACGCCACTCTCTTTTGTCCCGCCCATCTGCTAACGTTATCATAGTTAATGATGATGATCGCCGAAATATAGGCCCCTTCCGTTCCGGCCAGTACCCAGGCATCCTTTATATAAGGACTGAACCTCAACTGGCTTTCCATATTCTGGGGCGCCAGAGTATCGCCATTGTTTAGCTTAATTAGATCCTTTACCCTATCCACAAATACAATGTGCCCGTCCTCCCTGATGAACCCGCTGTCTCCACTATAAAACCACCTATCTTTAAGCACTGAGGCCGTCTTTTCCGGATCCTTATAGTAACCGATGAAAATACCGGGCTGTCGATAAATGAGTTCTCCGTCATCGGTTATTTTTACCTCCGCTCGCTTGTGAGCGGGACCAACCGTTTCTAGCATGATATCATCATTTCTTGCGCCGGTGAGAGCCCCTCCCTCTGTTGATCCATACAGGCTTTTGAGAGGAAGATTGAGGGCGTGGTAGAATCTGAAGGAATCCGGGCTGAGTATCGCACCGGTAGTATAACAGATTCTGGCATTTGACAAACCCAAGCTCCGTTTGACAGGCCTAAATAGGATGATATCCGCGAAAAAATAAAGCATTTTCAAGAACAAGGTTGGTTTTTGCTTGTGATACTTTAATTCTGCTATCTTCTCGCCAATGGGCATAAGCAGCCGGAAGGCAAACCTCTTGACGGCATCAGCGTCAAGGATCCGTGCCTGCACCATAGCTGCCTGACTTTCCCATAGCCGGGCACCATAGAATAAAATACTCGGCTCTGTTTCTTTCGTATCCCGCTGTTGGGTCTCCGGCGCTTCAGCGAGGTTGAGGATGCCGGCCGATAACAGGTGGCAACCAACTCCAATCCATTGTTCATTGATCCAGACGGGTGGTAGATAAGGGACAACATTATCCTTCTCAGTCCACGGGTCGAGTTGCAGGAGAGAGTCGGCACCAGCCCTCATCGTTCTATAGGTGTGGACAGCTCCCTTTGGTGCAGCCTCTGTGGTTCCAGCGGTGTAAATGATTGCGCAGACATCATCCGTTTGGCCGGCTTCCACATTCTGCTCGAAGCGCCCGGGGTATTCCGCTTCATATGTTTCCCCTAATTTTAGAGCATCTCTATATCCGACCAAAATATCGTCATCATACTGGGCCAGGCCCTTGTAACTCCAGTAAATGACCTTTTTGAGTAGAGGAAGCTCGTCTTTGATTTGGAGAAACTTATCAACCTGCTCCTGGCCTTCAACTATAGCAAATCGTGCCTCGGAGTTTTCGGCAATGTATTGTATCTCCAATGGCAGTAAATCTGAAAACAACCCCACAGACACGCCATGGTTTGCCTGGGCAGCCAGCTCAGCATAGTACCACTGAGGGGCATTATCCCCGATAATCAGGACCTTGTCTCCAGGCTCAAAGCCAAAAGAAAGGAGTCCAAGTGCCAGGTGTTTAACATTAAGATAATAGTCCTTCCAGGTATGAGGGTGCCAAACACCATAGTGCTTATGACGCATAGCTCTATGGGTATCTCCATATTTTTCATAGTTATATTTGAGTATCTTGGGCCAGGTATCACCCTTTTCTTTGTAGATGTGCTCCATTCTGATCGTCATTTCCCCTTGCTTTTCTGTTAACCCAGCCATCGCTTTCGTCGCCGGTAGTGCTTGACTTCACGATAACTCTTTTGGGAACCAACCGCCGATAGCCCCATATAAAATTCACGCACGTCCTCATTATCCCTTAAGTTCTCTGCCGGACCACTCAGAACGACCCGGCCATTCTCCAAAACATGACCGTAATCGGCGATACCCAGGGCAGCTCTGACATTTTGCTCCACAAGGAGTATGGCCATCTTTTGATCGGCATTGATCTTGTTAATAATCTCATAGATTTCTTGCACCAGCAGTGGGGCAAGGCCGAGTGAGGGCTCATCTAAAAGCATAAGCTTAGGGCGTGCCATAAGCGCCCTCCCTATCACCAACATTTGCTGTTCACCGCCGGACAGATAGCCGCTCGTCTGGTGGCGGAGGCGTTTAATGTTGGGAAAGTATTCAAAGACCATTTCTATGTCTTTCTTGACCCCAGTCCGGTCTTTGCGGCAGTAAGCACCCACGAATAGATTTTCCTCTACACTAAGGTGCTCAAGGACCCTTCTCCCTTCCATGACCTGGGCTATGCCCATAACAGCAATATCCTCGGGACCATACCTGTCTATCCTCTTGCCATTAAAATCAATGCTGCCGTCGGTTACCTCTCCCTCTTCCGTCTTGAGCATTCCTGATACTGCCTTCAGTGTGGTAGTCTTGCCCCCACCATTAGCCCCGAGCAGAGCAACGATTTGGCCGTCAGCTACTTCGAGCGATACGCCTCGTAGCACCTGAATAACATTCATATAGGTTACTTCGATATTATTTACTTGTAGCATTTTGTCTCATCTGCCTTAGCGCTTTGTTCTCTCAACTATGCCTATTTTTCTTTCCCCAGGTAAGCACTTATGACCTCTGGGTTATTCCTAATTTCGGCAGGTGTGCCCTCGGCAATCTTGCGCCCAAAATCGAGGACGATAATCCTGTCTGCGATGTCCATAACCACTCCCATATCATGTTCGACAAGGATGATGCTGCGAATCCCATCTCTGAGAACAGGTGTGTCAGGATAGGTGGCTCCCTGACCTTCAAATATATCCAGTATAAATCGTGCGATATCTTCCTTTTCCTCGAGATTCATTCCTGCCATCGGCTCGTCAAGCAGCAGTGCTTTCGGTTCAATTGCCAATGCTCTTCCCAGCTCAACCCTTTTTCTCATGCCGTAAGGTAGAACGCCAACTAGCCTCTTTCTCATCGGTGCCATTTCTAAGAAGTCGATAATCTCCTCGACAGTCCGTCGGTGATTGATTTCTTCCTGAAGTGCCCATCCCAAGTAGAGCGCACCGGTGACGAAATTCTGCTTCATCAACACGTGCCGGGCAGCCATGATGTTATCTTGAGTGCTGAGCCCAGTGTAGAGCTCGATATTTTGGAAGGTTCTCGCAATGCCGAGTTTAGTCAGCTTATCCGGGCGCATGCGGGTAATTTTATGCCCATCGTAGTATATCTCGCCCTCTTGCGGTTTGTAAAAACCATTGATGCAGTTGAGAAGGGCGGTCTTGCCGGCGCCATTGGGCCCTATGATAGCCAGTATCTCGTTATCCCTAATATCCATGCTCACGCGGTTAAGGGCTTTGACGCCCCCGAAGCTCAGTGAGAGGGTGTCAATCCGTAAGGTAACTTGCCTATCGGTTTCCACCTATCGCGATCTCCTAATCAGTGCCATGCTCATCTCTTTTTAATTAATCCCAGCCAAAAACCGCTTCCCCTTCGGCTCATGGAAACTCATCCGCCTCTGTTTCCTTACCAAATTTACTGCCTGTATTCAACAGCAATCTCATGGCTGCTCTAAGAATTGTTTCTTTAGCTCTCGCTTTAATATCTTTCCGGCCGGACTCCTGGGGAAATCGCTTACTGTCACGTACTCTTTGGGAACCTTGAATGACGCAAGACGAGATTTCATATAGGCATGTAATGTATCTTTATCCAAGGGTTCCCCTGATTTCAATGTTAGAAAGGCCGTCACCCGCTCACCCCATTCCGGATCCGGGAGCCCTATGACCGCGCATTCTTGGATTTCCGACCTAGTGTAAAGGACCTCTTCCACCTCACGGGAGTACACGTTTTCTCCGCCGGTAATAATCATATCCTTAAGCCGGTCTACAATAAACAAGTAGCCATCATCGTCAAAGAGGCCGACATCCCCTGAACGGAACCATTCTCCTTCCCAAAAAGCGGTTTTATTGGCCTCGGGGTTATTGAGATAGCCTTTCATAATGTTGCGAGCCCTAATACAAATTTCGCCCTTCTCTCCCACGCCCATCTGTTTGCCATTTTCATCTCTAATTTGAATTTCCGCACCGGGTACCGGCGTTCCCACCGAGCCAATGACATGGCGGTGGTAGTGATTAAAGGTGAGCTGGGAGGCTGACTCGGTCATACCGTAGCTCTCGTAGATCGCTAGATCGGTCTGTTTCTTCCACTGGCGGACCACCTCTGCTGCCATGCTGGCCGCGGCAGAAAAGCAGTAGCGCACGGCTCCGAGTTTCTCCTTAAGCCCTTTCACAGCCAGAAGGCGAACATACAGCGTGGGAACAGCAAAGAGCTTGGTCACACGACCGCTTTCCATGAGGTCCAAGACGCGCTCCATATCAAAGGTGGGTATCATCTCGAGACACCCTGCGCTCAATATGGTGGCATTCATGATGTGCATCTGGCCGAAGATGTGGTTGAGAGGTAAAAAAAGGAGTGCCCTATCCTCTTCACCTGATCGCTCATGGAAGACGACATTCTGTATGGCCGTATTGATGTTTTCGTGCGTGAGCATGACCCCCTTCGGCGTTCCTGTCGTCCCTCCTGTATATAGAATAGCGGCTGTGTCAGAACGGTCACGGTCGATCGCCCTGAATGAACTGGACCCCATATCCAATAGTTGTTCGAAATCCATGTCACCCTGGGAGCTGATGACTTTGTCTAGCCATTCTGCCCCCCGGAATCCGGCTAGGTCATCCAGTTTCTCATCAGAGGTATAAAGGATCTTGGGCCGGCAGTGGTTGATCAAAAGAGACAATTCATCACGTTTAAGCATGCTGGAGAGGGTCACGGCCACAGCGCCGGCCTTGATCACACCGAAGTAGAAGGCAATCCAGTCAACTGAATTTAGTGCGCAAAGCCCGATGTGGTCGCCTGGTTTAATGCCCATCCGGATGAGTGCGGTTGCCACGCGATTGGCTTTTTCATTAAGCTGAGCATAGCTCGTTTCGGATGAGCCTTCGCTTATGGTAGGCCGGTCAGGGAAGTAAAACGCCGATCGTTCCAAATTTTTGGCGATATTCATCTTCGCCTCTTTAGTGTATGATTGAAGAGGGCATATTTCGTGCAATTCCCTGTTTCAATGATGCACCCGTGGCAAATCTTAGCACTACTGACATAAATAATATCCTCCATATATTTCAGTAAGTTATGTTTTTTAGCGCGTGCAATACGATGCCTTTTATAGTATAATGCACACAGATAACTTCTTTATATCCCAATAGAAAACACATGCTTATTCTACGTTATATTCTGAAATATAAGCTAGAAAAACCCTAACAGTGTGAGGCTATTATATGCTAACATTTTATATTACCATGCTTATTTTTTTAATACTGTCTTGAAAATCGTTACATATAGAGCCCCTGTGTTAAAGAATATTTTTTCCTTGCATGTTCGATATGCAGTGCTATGAATTTTTTTAATTTATTGGAGTCCTTTTTTTCTACGAGTGTAAGTATTTTTTTATGATCATCTATCGACTCACGGCAGCCACCTTGAGCACTTAAAGCTATTGCCCGTATCCATTGAAACTTATCGCTCAAGCCAGAAATTATCTGAAAAAAAATCTCTGATTTTGTTGCCCTCCATAAAATTTCATGAAATTTTGTTTCGCATCGGACAATATTATTGAAATCATTTATCTTAAGATAATCTTGTGCTTCAGTGATATTCTTCCTTAGTTCTTCAATTTCAGAAGCAGTTATACGTTCAATGATAAAGGGTGCTGCGAAGGCTTCGAAAGCCTTTCTAATTGAAAAATATTCCTCAACCTCTTCTTTTCTTAGCTTCTTTACAACAAACCCTAGCCTCTCATCACATTCAACCAGCTTTTCATTTTCTAGGATTAATAAAGCTTCTCGAACCGGAGTTCTGCTTATCTTTAAATCTGTTGCAATCTCGTTTTCAAATATTTTGTCTCCGGGTTTAAGCTGTAAGCAGATAATTTTAGACTTAATTTCGTTATAAGCCTTAATCCGTAACGTATCTTTATTGGACGTTTGTTTACTCATATGATATTCAGTATATTAACTTTTATAATACGCCGTATATTAATGCGACGCCTTTGTCAAGATTTTTCTTACCAGCTTTTTCGTAACAAAAGTTTACCTGCCTGACCCATTGATGCCGTTATCCTATTTTAATAATTCAATCGAGATCTTGTGGGAAACATTTGCCCTAGCTGGGAAGAAAGAGGAGGCTTCCGCCCCATTTTGAATTTGAACGTGGTGCTATTCAACAAATTTTCTAGGCCAGCATGATACTCATCACTTGGCATCATGCTGGCCTGCTAAAAAACCTGGTATAATAGTTGTTTCTAGCTTAAAGTTGATATGTGTTCAAGAAATAACCTCTTATCATCTACTCCACAGGGCAACCTGCCTTCACCCAGGCCGCACGGCCACCTTCAAGATTTTTCACATTTTTATAACCCATCTGAACAAGTGTATAAGTTGCAAGTGCACCCCTAGAACCATGCTCGCAATACACCACAATTGATGCATTCTTGTCAGCACTGATTTTCTTTGGTACCATCCACTCAATGGTGCCTCTCGGAATACTCTTTGCACCAGATATGTGTCCCGCCTTAAACTCATCTGGCTCCCGGACATCAACGAATACAACCCCACCCTTATCAAACAGAGCCTTGGCATCAACTGGTGAAATTTGGGTAATATTTTTGAATGCCTCTGCCTTAAAATCCGCGACTGTCATATCCTTTGCCAATGCCAGGGATGCATTAAAGGCAAAGGCAACACTGATTATCAGTGTAACAACAAGGATCAGGTTTTTTCTTTTCATGTCCCTTCCTCCTTAGTTAATTGTTAAGATACTAATCATAGAACTACAATTATACATACTCCCCCCTGTCCTTTCTGGACTTCTTACCTTTTCCCTCACCTCCTTTCGATATTTTTTCTCTACCAATCTATTTGAAGCAAAAGGTGCTGCGAACGTTTCGCAAGCCTTTCTGGTTGAAAGTATTTCTCAACTTCTTTTGTGGTTGGATTCTTTACTATAACCCCTAGCCTCTCATCGCATTCAACCAGCTTTTGATTTTCTAGGATTAATAAAGCTTCTCGAACCGGAGTTCTGTTTATCTTAAAACCTTCTGCAATCTCATTTTCAGATATCTTTTCTCCCGGTTTAGGCTTTAGGCAGATAGTTTTCGTTTTGATTTCTTGGTAGGCTTTAAAAGGTAAGGTATCTTTGCTAGTGGTTGGCTTGATCATATGCTAGCTTATATACTGAATTTTATAAGAAGTCATATATAATTGCGATGTCTTTGTCAAGTCTTTTTTAGCAACTTTTTTGCGATAGAAGTTCACCTGGTTAAGATATCTCTATGCGTCCTACGTCGACTAATACTAACCTGACATCAAAGGGAGAGTTTTAAGCCAACCAAAAACAGAAGGCAATTGACATCCTTGAATTCACACGATACATAGGCAAGAAACAGAGACATTACTTCGGTATCTACCCATGGCATCACCAGGGAGGTGAGCTGGGCGCTGTGGGGACAGACGGCGGCTCGTGCATATACGATTCCCGTATCACTTGGCTTCCCACGATGGGCCGTTCGTGCATCGGCGCCCAACAGCGTCGCCGATCACTGATGCGTCCAAAACGAGTTTCATCCTGGAATCCTACTCTGAGCTGAAAATCAGAGGTAGGTAAGCGACCACGTGCCATGAGATCCAAAACGCGCTCCATATCAAAGGTGGGTATCATCTCGAGACACCCTGCGCTCAATATGGTGGCATTCATGATGTGCATCTGGCCGAAGATGTGGTTGAGAGGTAAAAAAAGGAGTGCCCTATCCTCTTCAC
>Ga0315534_1002517_pt1 | contig 12215 bp, 12 predicted proteins | sample SalMarSW160240MG_FD_203094 | JGI IMG/M metagenome (GOLD analysis project Ga0315534, IMG submission 203094) | Salt marsh sediment microbial communities from the Plum Island Ecosystem LTER, Massachusetts, United States - Salt Marsh Sediment SW1602-40 ... | reverse complement strand
CGACGCGAGCGCCTTCGCCGCGATCGCCGGGGGGCGCAGCGCCTCGCAGAGCACCAGCGTGCCGAGCCGGGGCCGGGTCACGACCTCGGCGAGCGCCGCGAGCGTGGCGATCGGCTCGAAGGCACCGTGGACCTCATCCGACGCGCCGTACTTCGCCAGGTCGAGGAAGAGGTGATCGGAGAGCCAGAGCGAGTCGTAGCCGGCGGCCTCGCCCCGCCGTGCGTGCTCGGCCAGGGTCGGGAACGTCAGCGGCGACTCGCCCGGGACCGAGTAGTCGTACTGCGGGAGGGCGAGGCCGATGCGCATGTACGAGCCACTCTATTGACACGCATCAGAATGTCCTGATGCTGGAGAGCGTGCCGAACGTGTCGGAGGGTCGTGACCTCGCCGTCCTCGATGCGCTCGCCGACGCGTGCGGGCCCTCGTTGCTCGACCGTCACGCCGATCCCGACCACCACCGGTCCGTCTTCACGCTGGCCGGCCCGGGACTGCGCGACGCCGAGACCGCCGTCGCGTCGCTGGCTCGGGCTGTCGCCGCCCAGCTCGACCTCACCGACCACGAAGGCGCGCACCCACGGTTCGGGATGCTCGACGTCGTGCCGTTCTGCGCGCTCGACGAGGACCACGACGTCGCCGCGGCCGCGGCGCAGGCCTTCGGCGACTGGGTCGCGTCCGACCTCTCGGTCCCGGTCTTCTTCTACGACGACGCCGATCCGCTGCGCCGCTCGTTGCCCGAGCTGCGCGCGAACGCGTTCCGCCGGCGCACGCCCGACATCGGCCCGATGCGTCCGCACCCGACCCTCGGTGCCGTCGCCGTCGGTGCCCGACCGCCGCTGATCGCGGTGAACTGCTGGCTCGACACCGACGACCTGCTCATCGCGCGCGAGATCGCGCGCCAGGTGCGCGAGGTCGACGGCGGACTGGCCGGAGTGCGCGCGCTGGCCCTTGCGATGCAGTCGGAAGGCACGGTGCAGGTCTCGATGAACCTCGTCGACCTGCCCGTCACGGGGCTCGAGGCCGCCTGCACGGAGGTGCGCCGGCTTGCCGAGCGAGACGACTGGGACGTGTCACGAGTGGAGATCGTCGGCCTCGTCCCGGCCGCGGAGTACGAGCGCTGCAGCGACGAGTTCCGCGAGTGGGCCGGGCTGGCGACCGACGTGACGATCGAGGGCCGGCTGGCCGCCCGCACGTGAGGCTCCGTCGTGCGTGGCCGGCCGGCACGCGCGGTGATCGAGGCGACGCCTCGGCCCGAGCCGGGACGGCCGGGGGCTTCAGGCCGAGGCGAGGCCTCGGCGCTCGAGAGCCCGCTGGCGGCGGACCCGGCGACGCTCCCGCTCCGACAGGCCGCCCCAGATGCCGAACTTCTCGCCGTGGGCGAGCGCGTACTCGAGGCACTCGGTGCGGACCTCGCAGCCCCGGCACACGCCCTTGGCCTCGCGGGTGGAGGCGCCCCGCTCGGGGAAGAAGAGGTCGGGGTCGACCCCGAGGCAGTTGGCCCGCTCCTGCCAGCGGCCCGCCGGGTCGGCATCTGCCGATCGGACTAGCTCCATGAACTCGATCACCTGCACCGGTATCCCCCTCGCGTTGGCGGCCCGGCGGGATCCCCGTGTCCCGCCCGAATCACGCCCCTGGAATTACATTGGTGTCATGCTGACGGCTCGAAGCGCCGTCGTGCAAGGGAAACTTGCGAGCGGCGTGGCGTTTTGTCCGGTTTGTGTCGGTTACCAGCCCGAAAATTCGCGATTCTCGTGACGTTCGCGCCGTGAAGCCCCGGCTCGAGGCGGTCCTGGGCGACATCACCGCCGAGACGACCGACGCCGTGGTCAACGCCGCCAACACCGCCCTGGCCCGGGGCGCGGGCGTCTGCGGCGCGATCTTCGCCCGCGCCGGCGACGGCCTCGCCGAGGCCTGCGCCGCGCTGGGTGGCTGCGCCACGGGCGACGCCAAGGCGACGCCGGGGTTCTCCCTCGCCGCCCGATGGATCGTCCATGCCGTGGGCCCGGTCTGGCACGGCGGCGATGCCGGGGAGCCCGAGGCCCTCGCGTCGGCCTACGCACGGTCCCTGGCCGTCGCCGACGAGCTCGGCGCGGCCTCGATCTCCTTCCCGGCCATCTCCACCGGGATCTTCGGCTACCCCCTCGACGCGGCCACGCACGTCGCCGTCTCGACGTGCCGGGCCGCAGACCCCGAGCACGTCGAGGTCGTGCGCTTCGTGTGCTTCGACGCGGCCACGCTCGCCGCCTACGAGCACGAGCTCGGCGAATCCTGACTCAGCGAAGCGCGCCGCCGGCGTCTCTTCGGGTCGCCACCGCGACGTCCTGGAGCGTCAGCTGGCGCGGCGGTGCTGGCGGCGCTGCTCGAGGAAGTCGACGAGCACGTAGTCACCCAGGGTGTCGGGCGTCGTGAAGAAGGCCCTTCCCTTGTTCAGCTGCATCATCCGCTCGACGAAGTGGCGGAGGTAGTGGCTCTCGTCGAGCATGAACGTGTTGATGCGGATGCCGTCACGCGTGCACCGCATCACCTCTTTGAGCGTCTCCTCGATCGTCACCGGTGACGGTGGGTACTGGAAGTACGCCTCGCCGTGCTCGATGTGGGCGGTGGGCTCACCGTCGGTGACCATGATGATCTGCTTCGTGCCCGTCTCGCGGCTGAGCATGCGGCGTGCCAGGAGCATCGCGTGGTGCATGTTGGTGCCCCACTCGAAGTCCCAGCTCATCTCCGGGAGCTTCTCGGGCGCGACCTCGCGCGCGACCCGTCCGAAGCTCACGAGTCCGAAGTAGTCGCGCGGGTACTGACTCGTGATGAGCGCATGGAGCGCCATCGCGACCTTCTTCGCCGACAGGAAGTTGTCCCGCATGGGCATCGACAGCGACACGTCGAGGAGCAGCACCGTGGCGCTGCGCGTGACCTGCTCGGTGCGCTCGATCTCGAAGTCGTCCGGCGTGAGGCGCACCGGCGTTCCCGCGCCCTGGCGCCAGATCGCGTTCTTCACCGTCTGGTTCACGTCGAGGCGGAACGGGTCACCCCACTCGTACGGCTTGTGCTCGTAGGCCGGGTCGTGGCCGACACCCTCGCGCTCGGACTCGTGGCGACCCGTGCGGTCCTTCATCAGCTTGCGGAACAGGTCACCCAGCGCCTTGTTGCCGATGGCCCGGATGCCGCGAGGCGTCAGCTCGAGTCGGCCCTCGCGCTGCTCGATGAGGCCGGCATCCTCGAGCATCCTGGCCAGCTCGGCGAGCCGCTCGAGTGAGCGCGCCGCGTCGTCGCCGAGCATCTCGCGGGCGCGGTCGACGTCGACCTCCGACAGCTCGCCCGGCTGCGTCGCCTGGCGGAGGAGGTGCTCGAGGTCGTCCATGTCGCCGAGCTGGTCGAGCAGGCCGGGCATCTGGCCCATCGAGAGGGGGTCGTCGCCGCGGAACGGCATCGACCGCTCCCACGGGAGGTTCGGGAACGCCTGCTGCAGGTTGCGCGACAGCTGGTCGACCTGCCACCGCAGGTCCATGTCCTCGAGCAGCGACTCGGCGAGCTGCTGGAGCTGGGCGCGCTGCTCGGGCGTCATCGAGTTCATGAGCTGCTGCATCTGGGCCATCGACTGCGCCATCTGCTCGAGCAGCTCGTCGAGCGTCTGCGGGTTGCCCGGGAAGAAGTCGCCGTAGCGATCCATGAAGCCCTCGAAGTCGGGCTCCTCGCCCCGGGCCCGTTGCTCGAGCATCTCGTTGAGCTCGGCCATCATGTCCTTCATGCGGGCCAGGCGCTCGGCGTCCATGTTCTGCATGCCCTCGGACATCTGGTTGAACGTGCTCTGGAGCAGCTGCTCCTTGAGCTGCTCCATCAGCTGCTCGAACCGCTCGCGCGCGGCGTCGTCCATCCAGTCGTACTGCCCGAGCGCGTCCACCTTGCCGGCGAGGTCGGGCGGGAGCTGGTCGAGCTCGTCGCGGCGCTGGCGGGCGAGGTCGTCGACGATCTCTTGGCGTCGCTTGTCGTTGGACGCGTTGGCCTCGTCGACGCGCCGCTCGATGCCCTCACGCTCGGCCTCGACGACCTCGCGGAGCTGCTCGGCGATCTCCTCGTAGACGCCGCCCAGGTCGTAGCGATCGAGCATCTCGCGGCGACGCTCGCGGAGGCGCTGGAGCATCTCGCGCAGGCCCATGAGCTGCTCGTCGTTGCGGTCCTGCATCCCCTGCTGCATGAGCCGGCGGAGCGCCGCGTGCAGGTCGCCGTGGTAGAGGAGGTCGTCGGTCATCTCGTCGAGGAGCGCGTCCGCGTCGAGGTCGAACCCCCGCTGCGTCCCGTCCCACGCCGAGTAGCGGAACCCCGCCTTCTGACGCTCCCGGCGCCGCCGCCTGCGCAACATCCGCGCCACCGTACCCCCGCCCCCGAGCAAGTGACGCTCGAGGGCGGATGCCGCACTGAACCGTCACTTGCTCGCCTCGGCCGGGAACGAAGTGACGCTGGAGGGCGAATGCTCCACCGAACCGTCACTTGCTCGCGTCGGCCGGGCGGGAGTCACGGCGTCGACGGCGCGGGTCCCGGGGGGCATGGACTTCACCGCATGCGCTGCGCTCGCGCGTCGTCAGCACGGACTCGTCACACGGGCGCAGGCGCTGACGCACGTGACCGAGGACCAGCTCAAGCACGCGCTCGCCAGGCGCCGGCTCGAGCCCGTCCGGACCGGCGTCTACCGGACGGCCGGGGCACCGGAGACCTGGGAGCAGCACCAGCTCGCCGCGTGCCTGGCCGGCGGGCCCGCGACGGCGACCGCGTTCCGGGCCGCCGCGTGGTGCTGGCGGCTCGAGGGGTACGCCGTACCCGATCAGCTGGAGGTGACGGTGCCGCGGTCACGTCGCGCGCGGCTCCCCGGTGTCATCGTCCACGACACCCGCGTCTGGAGCGACGCCCACCACACCGTGCACGGAGGGCTCCCGGTCACATCGCCGGCGCGCACGCTGTGCGACCTCACGGCGTGCTCGGGCCTCGGGAAAGTGGCTCGCGCGCTCGATGACGCGCTACGCCGTCGGCTGACGACGCTCGAGCGCCTCGAGGTCGTGTTCCTCGACCTGGCGACGAAGGGTCGGCGGCGCAGCACCTTCATGCGCGCCCTGTTGGAGGAGCGACTCCCCGGCTTCGACCCGGGCGAGACCGACGCCGAGCTGAAGATCTACCGCTGGATCGTCGGAGCCGGACTGCCCGAGCCGGTGCTCCAGCACCGAGTGCGCGTCCGCGGGCGCACGTACCGCATCGATCTCGCATACCCAGATCACAAGATCGGCATCGAGTACGACGGCTGGGATGCCCATCGGACTCGCACGTCGTTCGACAGCGACCCCGAGCGCGACGCGATCCTCGAGGACGCTGGGTGGCGCATGATCCACTTCACGTCGAAGTCGTCGCGAGCATTCGTGGTCGAGATCGTCGAGAACGCCCTCCACCAACGCAGCAAGTGACGATCGCGTGGACATGCCGCCCCGAAACGTCACCTGCTCGGATAACCCGCGCAGCAAGTGACGATCGTGCGGACATGCCGCCCCGAAACGTCACCTGCTCGGATGACCCGCGCAGCAAGTGACGATCGCGTGGACATGCCGCCCCGAATCGTCACTTGCTCGGACGTGGGGCGAGACTGGAGGGGTGAGTCGGTCGGTGCAGCGGGTGGCGCTGGTGGTCGTGGCGCTGGGACTCGTGGCGACCGCGTGCAGCCGTGAGGAGAAGCCGCCGGCCTCGAAGGCGTTCTGCCGCGCCGCCGACCGCTACAACGACGAGCTCGAGCGCACGCAGCTCGACGGCAAGCCGAGCATCAAGCGGCAGCTCCCGATCGTGGCCGACCTCGCCGACGCGGCTCCCGAGGCCATCGCCGACGACGCCCAGACCTTCCTCGACGCGCTCCAGCGCCGCGCCGACGGCGACACGTCCGTGGTCGACGACCCGGAGATCGGCACCGCCGTCGACAACGTCAACCGCTACGCCAACAAGGCGTGCAACGTCTACAACCGCGACTCGGGGCTCTGAGCCCGGCTCAGCTGCCGCGCCCGCGGTACGCGGACTTGCCGCCCACGGCGTCCTTGTTGAGCCGCTTCGAGAGGTGCAACCCCTCGAGCACGAACTCGACGGCCGACGCGACCCCGGCCGGCGTCTCTCCCACCTCCAGGTCGGCGAGCGTGCCGCGCAGCCCGGGCAGGTCGGACAGCAGCGATGCGTACTCGGCCGCCGGCACGTCGTCACCGGTGTGCACGATCAGCCCCTCGTCGAACGCCGTCACGAGCGTCGTCAGCTTCTCGGGCTTGCACGTCGTGCGGAACGTCTCGAGCACCGCTGCCTTCACGATCCGGTCGAGGACCTGCTCCTCGCGCCCGTCGTCGACGGTCTCGAACTCGATCTTCCCGGCCGTGCTCGACACGAGCGCGTCGAGGTCGCTCACCCGCGGCACGACCTCCTCTTCGTGGTTTCGCACCGCGCGCCGGGTCGCGTTCGCCACGAGCGTCTCGTAGTTCGCCACCGACAGCCGCACCGACACGCCGGACCGCTGGTTGACGTGCGGTGACTGCCGGGCGTGCTGGCTGATCGCCGCGACGATCTCGGTCATGTAGTCGGGCACGTCGATCCGCAGGCCGTCGACCTCTGGAACGACGGCCTCCTGCTCGACGACGTCCATCTCGATGTCGACGTCGAGGGGGTAGTGGGTGCGGATCTGCGCGCCGAAACGGTCCTTGAGCGGCGTGATGATGCGACCCCGGTTCGTGTAGTCCTCGGGGTTCGCCGACGCGACGAGCATCAGGTCGAGCGGCAGCCGGATCTTGTAGCCCCGGATCTGCACGTCGCGTTCCTCGAGAACGTTCAGCAGACCGACCTGGATGCGCTCGGCGAGGTCGGGGAGCTCGTTGATGGCGAAGATGCCGCGGTTGGTGCGGGGCACGAGCCCGTAGTGGATCGTGAGCTCGTCGGAGAGGTAGCGACCCTCCGCGACCTTGATCGGGTCGACCTCACCGATGAGGTCGGCGATCGACGTGTCGGGGGTCGCGAGCTTCTCGCCGAAGCGGCGCTCCCGGTGCACCCACTCGATCGGCGTGTCGTCGCCTCGTTCGGCGACGAGGACACGTGCGTGGTGCGAGATCGGTGCGTACGGATCGTCGTTGATCTCGCTGCCGCCGACGACCGGCATCCACTCGTCGAGCAGCTCGACGAGCGAGCGGATCATCCGCGTCTTCGCCTGCCCGCGCTCGCCCAGGAAGATCACGTCGTGCGCCGCCAGCAGCGCGTTCTCGAGCTGCGGGAGGACGGTGTCGTCGAAGCCCACGACACCCTCGACGACGGCGTCGCCGTCGCCGATGCGTCGCATCGCGTTCTGCCGCACCTCTTCCTTGACGGGCCTCGAGGCCCAGCCGCTGCTGCGGAGCTCACCGAGGGTGCCGGGACGTGCCATGCGGCGACCCTACCTGGACCGGCGGACGTCGCGAACAGCGGCACATCGTGCGCGATCATGTCGGCTTCGGGACCAGGAGGTGACGGATGGCCAGCACCGACGACGAGCAGTACGACCAGGCGCGCCAGAAAGTCGAGGCGAAGATCGGCTTCTTCGGACACCTCGCGGTGTTCGTGATCATCAACGTCGTCTTCCTCATCATCGCCGGCGAGGACTGGCTCTGGGTCACGCTCTTCTGGGGCATGGGCCTCGCCATCCACGGATTCGGCGTGTTCTTCGGCGACTCCGACGCCGTGCAGCACTGGAAGGAGCGCCAGATCCAGAAGGAGATGGGGCGCAACAAGCCGCCCGAGGCGTCCTCCGGAGGGAGCGCGGCGTAGGCAGCCGGATCGGCGTTTTCGTAGGCCGCGGCGGTAGCGTCGGCTCTCGGAGATCGGCTGGTGCAGGAGCGCCGGGCGCGCGGGAGTGGCGATGACGACGGTCGACAGCGGACGGGGGGAGCGCTCCACCGCTGACGAGCGGGAGGACGCCGACGCCGCCGAGCTGCTCGAGCGCTACACCGGCCCCCCGATCCCGCCACCCCGCACCGAGCGGCACTTCCTCCTCGCGTTCTGGCGCTCGGCCGTCGGCAAGAAGTGGGCGATGGCGCTCAGCGGCATCATCCTCCTCGGCTACGTGCTCGCCCACATGGTCGGCAACCTCAAGGTGTTCCTCGGCGAGGAGCACATCAACGACTACGCCGAGTGGCTGCGCGATCTCGGCGAGCCCGTCTTCCCGCGCACCTGGGTGCTGTGGGCGATGCGGACGGTGCTGATCGCGGCGTTCTTCGTCCACATCGTGGCGGCGTACCAGCTCACCCGGATCAACCAGGCCGCGCGCCCGACGCGGTACCAGTCCAAGCGCGACTACTCCGCCGCCAACTTCGCTTCGCGGACGATGCGCTGGACGGGCGTCATCATCCTGCTGTTCCTGATCTTCCACCTGCTCGACCTCACCTGGGGCCAGGCGAACCCCGACTTCGTGCAGGGGGACCCGTACAACAACCTCTTCGCCACGTTCGAGCGGGTGCCGGTCGCGGTGGTCTACATCCTCGCCATGGTCGCGCTCGGGTTGCACCTCTTCCACGGCGCGTGGTCGATGTTCCAGAGCCTCGGTTGGAACAACCCCCGCTACAACATCTGGCGCCGCTACTTCGCGGTCGGATTCGCGGCCGTGATCACGGTCGGGAACATCAGCATGCCGTTGCTCATCACGACGGGAGCAGTCTCACCATGAGCGAGCGTCGAGCGGGCCGGCGGCGGAGCCGCCAGGAGCGGGAACGATGAGCGAGCGTCTCGCGGGCCGGGCACCCCGGCTCGCAGCGAGCGGGCCCCGAGCGGGCCGGCGGCGGAGCCGCCAGGAGCGGGAACGATGAGCGAGCGTCTCGCGCTCGACGCCAAGGTCCCGGACGGGCCCATCGCCGACAAGTGGGACCAGCACAAGTTCGACGTGAAGCTCGTGAACCCGGCGAACAAGCGGAAGTTCACGATCATCGTCGTCGGCAGCGGGCTCGCCGGCGCGTCGGCGGCCGCGACGCTGGGTGAGCTCGGCTACCGGGTGCAGCTCGTCACGTACCACGACTCGCCGCGGCGCGCGCACAGCATCGCCGCCCAGGGCGGCATCAACGCGGCGAAGAACTACCGCAACGACGGCGACAGCGTGTACCGCCTCTTCTACGACACCGTGAAGGGCGGCGACTACCGCGCCCGCGAGGCCAACGTGTACCGGCTGGCACAGATCAGCGTGAACATCATCGACCAGTGCGTCGCGCAGGGCGTGCCGTTCGCCCGCGAATACGGCGGGCTGCTCGACAACCGCAGCTTCGGTGGCGCGCAGGTGTCGCGCACCTTCTACGCACGGGGTCAGACGGGCCAGCAGCTGCTGCTCGGCGCGTACCAGGCGCTCGCCCGCCAGGTGGCGGCGGGCATGGTCGAGCTGCACACCCGCAACGAGATGCTCGAGCTCGTCATGAAGGACGGACGAGCCGTCGGCATCGTGGTGCGCGACCTCGTCAATGGTGACGTGCGCTCGCTGAGTGGTCACGCGGTCGTGCTCGCCACCGGCGGCTACGGCAACGTCTTCTACCTCTCGACGAACGCCAAGAACTCCAACGCCACCGCGGCGTGGCGCGCGCACCGCAAGGGCGCCCTGTTCGCGAACCCCTGCTACACCCAGATCCACCCGACGTGCATCCCGGCGAGCGACGAGTTCCAGTCGAAGCTCACCCTGATGAGCGAGTCGCTGCGCAACGACGGGCGGATCTGGGTGCCCGAGGAGCTCGGCGACGAGCGTCCCGCCGCGCAGATCCGCGAAGAGGAGCGCGACTACTTCCTCGAGCGTCGCTACCCCGCGTTCGGCAACCTCGTGCCCCGCGACGTGGCCTCGCGTGCCGCGAAGCGCGAGGTCGACGCCGGGCGCGGCGTCGGACCCATCAAGAACGGCGTCTACCTCGACTTCGCGGACGCGCTGGCGCAGCTCGGTCACGACACGATCGAGGAGCGCTACGGGAACCTGCTCCAGATGTACGAGCGCATCACCGGCGAAGACCCGTACGAGACGCCGATGCGGATCTACCCGGCCGTCCACTACGCGATGGGCGGTCTCTGGGTCGACTACGACTTGATGAGCAACGTGCCCGGCCTCTACGTGCTGGGCGAGGCGAACTTCTCGGACCACGGCGCCAACCGCCTGGGCGCGAGCGCACTCATGCAGGGTCTGGCCGACGGCTACTTCGTGCTCCCGGCGACGATCAACCAGTACCTCGCGCCGCTGCTCGGATCCGACCCGGTGCCAACCGACGATCCGGCGTTCACCGACGCCGAGCGCGAGGTCACCGAGCGGGTGCGCGCGCTGCTGTCGGTCGACGGCAGCCGCACCGTCGACTGGTTCCACCGGGAGCTCGGGAAGATCCTCTGGGACAACTGCGGCATGGCCCGGAGCAAGGAGAGCCTCGAGAAGGCGCTCGCCGAGATCCCCGCGCTGCGCGACGAGTTCCACAAGGACGTGCGCATCCTGGGCGAGGGCTCGTCGCTGAACCAGTCGCTCGAGAAAGCGGGCCGCGTCGCCGACTTCCTGGAGTTCGGCGAGCTGCTCGTACGCGACGCGCTCCACCGCGAGGAGAGCTGCGGTGGCCACTTCCGCGTCGAGCACCAGACCGAAGACGGTGAGGCGCTGCGCGACGACGAGCAGTTCGCGTACGTGGGTGCCTGGGAGTACGCCGGCGACCTCGCGAACCCGAAGCTCCACAAGGAGCAGCTCGAGTTCGACGAGGTCCATCTCGCGCAGCGGTCCTACAAGTGAAGGTGTCGTACCAGTGACGCCCTGTCGATGCGTATCTGGAGGCCGCATAGCGGCCTCCAGATACGCATCAAGGGAGAGGGAAGAGTGAGAGTCACGCTCGAGGTCTGGCGCCAGAGCGGCCCGAACGCGAAGGGCGCGTTCGAGACGCACGAGGTCGACGACGCCAGCCCCGACATGTCGTTCCTCGAGCTGTTCGACGTGCTCAACGAGCGGCTCATCGCCGAGGGACGCGAGCCGGTCGCGTTCGACCACGACTGCCGCGAGGGCATCTGCGGCTCGTGCTCGATGATGATCAACGGCCGGCCGCACGGACCCGAGGTCGGGACCGCGACGTGCCAGCTGCACCTGCGCAAGTTCGACGACGGCGCGCACATCAAGGTCGAGCCGTGGCGCGCCCGCTCCTTCCCCGTGCTCAAGGACCTGTGCGTCGACCGGTCGGCGTTCGACCGCATCATCGAGGCCGGCGGCTACATCACCGCGCCGACGGGCACTGCCCAGGACGCGAACCTCATCCTGGTGCCCAAGGAGGTGTCGGACGCCGCGATGGACGCGGCTGCGTGCATCGGCTGCGGCGCGTGCGTCGCGGCGTGTCCCAACAGCGCGGCGCAGCTGTTCACCGCGGCGAAGATCCAGCACCTCAACCTGCTGCCACAGGGCCAGCCCGAGCGGTGGCGGCGTACGGTGGACATGGTCGACGAGATGGAGCGCTGGTTCGGCTCGTGCACGAACCACGGTGAGTGCGAGGCCGCGTGCCCGAAGGAGATCTCGATCGACTTCATCGCGCTGATGAACCGCGACTACGTGAAGGCGCAGTTCAAGCAGCGTCGGCTCGCCGGCCAGCGCTGACCAGCCGTCGGGCTGCGCCCGTCGCCGTCACCCGGACGGCCGATGGATGCAGCTCGCGGGGTCAGCCCGAGTACTCCTCGACCACGTCCAGGTTGTGGAAGGTCGGTGGGCCGTCGAGCAGCTTCATCAGGTTCTGGGCGAACGCCTGAGTCTCGGGGAGCGCGTCGTTCTCCTGTGCGTCCTCGGCTGACGCGAACTCGACGACGACGAAGTAGCGGCCCGGGTTGTCGCGGTCCTCGCAGACGAGTCTGTGCCCGCTGGTGCGCTTGCCCTTGGTCCCGGCGTCGTACTCCTCGCCGAGCTTTCGGAACTCGTCGATCTTCGTCGTCTTCATCTCGATGATCTGGACGAACTTCTGCTGTGCCACGTCACGCTCCTTCTGCTGTCGTGATCCTGAACACGGGGTGATCGGCGGGATCGGGGAGCTGCTCGAAGATCTTCTTGACCTCGCGCTCCCAGCGGTCGCGGTACGCGCTGATGATAGGCGGGCGGTCGGCGACCGGGACCTCGGTGATGCGGAACGGCTCGGTCTTCCCCCTTCGGCGGATCTCACCGCCGCCGGCGGCGCGGAGGTTGCGCACCCACTCGGTCTCGCCTCGCACCGCGACGAGGT
>Ga0315534_1002516_pt1 | contig 12229 bp, 13 predicted proteins | sample SalMarSW160240MG_FD_203094 | JGI IMG/M metagenome (GOLD analysis project Ga0315534, IMG submission 203094) | Salt marsh sediment microbial communities from the Plum Island Ecosystem LTER, Massachusetts, United States - Salt Marsh Sediment SW1602-40 ... | reverse complement strand
AGAGACGCATGTTCGACATGCGTCTCTCACCGTGAAATGCGCGGGTGAGGGACGCAACCAGAGATGATCGAGCCGCGCGAGACGTTCGTCACCCACGACGGGCTGCGGCTGGCGGTGCTCGACTGGGGTGGTGAAGGTCACGAGCCGCTGGTGCTGCTGCACCCGACCGGGTTCTGCGCGGGGTTCTTCCACCCACTGGCGAGCCGCCTGACCGATCGCTTCCACCCGATCGGCATCGACCTGCCCGCTCACGGTGCGTCCGATGCACCAGCTGATCGCGACGGCTTCGGGTTCGACCGCTACGCGACGCACGTCCTCGCGGTGCTCGACGCGGTGGGCATCGACCGCTGCGCCGTGCTCGGCGAGTCGCTCGGCGGCGGCGTCGGGTCGCTCGTCGACGAGCAGCGCCCCGGCTTCGTCCGTCGGCTGATGCTGTGCGAGGGCATCGCGTTCGACGCCGACCGGATCCCCGAGATTCGCCGCGTGGAGGATCCCGACGCCGACAACTACATGGCGAGCATCGCTCGAAAGCGCAAGCACGTGTGGCCCGACCGCGACACCGTGCGCGACTCGTACGGCAGCCGTCCGCCGCTCGATGTCCTCGCTCCGGAAGCGCTCGACGCGTACGTCCGCTGGGGCTTCGTCGACCGGTCCGACGGCCAGGTCGAGCTCGCGTGCTCACCCGAGCACGAGGCGACCCAGTTCGAGGTGGCCATGGCCGACACGGGCGCTCCGGAGGCGGGGCGCCACCTGAGCGCGCTCTCGTGTCCCGCCACGGTCGTGTGTGGCGACGCCTCGAACCTGCCGGGGGCCTGGTTCGCGGCGCAAGCCGATGCGGTCGGAGCCCCGCTCGTCACGGTCGCGGGCTCCCACTTCTTCCTCCAGGAAGACACCGACCGGGCCGAGGCGCTGGTCAGGGAGCACCTCGGCTGAGTCGAGTCGAGCTTCAGGCCCGCGCCAGAGAGAGCACCTCGATCGGCTCGGGAAACCCCTTCAGCGCCCGCCGGCCCGCGGGCTCGAACGTGAACGTCTCGCTTCGCTTGAGCGCCTGACGCGCGAGCTCGACCGAGACGAGGACCTCACGGGGGACGGCGACGTCCGCGAGGCGAGCGGCGAGGTTCACGTCGACGCCGTAGTAGTCGCCACCGGTGCTGATGAGGTCGCCGAACGCGAGACCGGCATGCGGGGTGATGGCCCCATCCGTGTCCTGCGCGCGCGCGACCAGCGACACAGCGATCTCGCAGGCTGCGACCGGATCTATCGCGACGAACATCACCTCGTCACCGACGTGCTTCACGACCATCCCGCCGTGCTCGACGGCGATCTCGAAGGCGAGGCCCTCGAAGTCACTGACCACGCTCGCGAGCTCCGAGCTCGAAAGGGAGTGGGACATCGGGGTGAACCCGACGAGGTCGATGAATCCGACTGCCATGAGCGAGGTCTCGAAGTCGGCGGCCTGCATCCGCGACGCGCGGGCTCGCTTCACCGCTGCCGCGGTGTGGTGCACGAGCAACGTCCCGAGCTGGTCGCCGAAGCGCTGGATGTTGCCGACGGCGGCGGCTTGCGATCGTGCGTGTCGGAGTCGGGTGACCCGCTTGTCGAACAGGGGCCGTTCCACCGCGGCGATGTAGGCCGCGACGCCGGCCTCGGCGGTACGGGCGAGCGAGGTCGCGATGACCCGGAGGAGGCGGAGGCCGTTCTCGGGGTCGGGGAACGTGCGAACGATGTCGCGAGCCGCCCGCACGAGCTCCACGTCACCGGTTGTGTACTGCGGCCCCGGTCGGGCCGCGCCGGGGAGTCCGAGCGCACGCGTGATCTCGTGCACCTCCGCGACGGTGACGTCTGCGCCGGCCATGAGCTGGTCGGTGTCGAGCTCAGGCTCGAGCGCGAACAGCGTCTCGACCTGCGTCCAGAGGGCGTCGTCGGTGCGCGGCAACACCACCTCTGCTGGGTCCGCGCCCGTCGACTCGAGGAAGTGTCGGGCGAGCACGTCGAGGTCGTCGTCGTGCGGTCGTTCGCCGTCGCCAGGGGCGTTCATGCTCACCCTCCAACCGACAGTGTCCGTCGGATCGCCCGAGTGTGCAACGTGCCATCGGGCACAGCCATCGTGCCGCGTCCTGCTAGACCTCGGACGTGGCCGCGCCGGAAGACGCACTGGATCGCCTCGTCGGCTCTGAGCAGATCCGACAGCTCGTCGCGCGGTACGCGGTCGCGATGGACTCCCGCGACCTCGACGCACTCGTCGCGCTGTTCGTCGACGACGTCCGGGTGGGGCGCGACGAGCGTGGGCGCGATGCGCTCCGAGCGTTCTTCGACCGGTCGCTGCGGGAGGTCGGCGTCACGATCCTGAACATCGGCACGCATGTGATCGAGCTCGACGATGACGACCACGGGCACGGCGTCGTGTACTGCCGCGGCGAGGTGCAGGTCGGCGATCGCTGGATCGTGCAGGCGATCCAATACCGCGACACCTACGAGCGCCGCGATGGCCACTGGTACTTCGCGCGCCGCGAGCACCTGTTGTGGTACGGCCGCGATGTCGGCACGTCACCGCTCGGGTTGCCCCCGGCCGAGTGGCCGGCGAACCACACCGGGAAGGGCGAGCTCCCCGAGCTCGACGCAACGTGGCACGCCTTCTGGAGCGTGGGCGGCGTCGAGTCTGCCTGATCAGGTGGTCGGTGCGGCCGGAGCCGATCCCGGTGGTGCCGAGCCGAGAGGGGCGGGCGCCTTCGGGAGATCGGGGACCGTGCCGGGGCCGAGCCACTGCTCGAAGAAGTCACCGAGGTCGCGCCCGGCGACGTCGCTTGCGATCTCCACGAGGTCGTCGGTCGTCGCGACCTTGCCGCCGTACTGGCCGAGGTAGCGGTGGATGAACTCCGCGAACCTCTCGTCGCCGACCTTCAGCCGCAGTGCGTGGAGCGCGAGTGCCCCCCGCTCGTACACCGCGTGGTCGAACATCGCGTCCTTCCCCGGGTCCGCCGCTGCGGCACCGGGGTTGCCTTCGGCGTGGGTGAGCGCGTCCTCGACGCTCGTCGCGAGCGGGATGCCGAGCGCGTGGTCCGACCACAGCCACTCGGCGTACGTCGCGAAGCCCTCGTTGAGCCAGGTCTCGTCCCAGCTCGCCGGGCTGACCCAGTCGCCGAACCACTGGTGGGCCAGCTCGTGCGCGAGCACGATGCCGGCCAGCTCGGGATCGCGAAAGAGGTCGGGCCCGAACAGCGAGAAGGTCTGGGCCTCGAACGCGAGCCCGCTGGGTCCGTGATCGGGCGCGAGCACGCCGTAGGTCGCGAACGGGAACTTGCCGAACCACTTCGAGAAGTAGTCGAGCATCTCCGGCGTGCGCTCGGCGGCCTTCGCGGCGTTCGTGTGCACGTCAGGCCCGTACGCGTTGCGGATCGTCACGCCGTCGACCGCGGGCCGGTCCTCGATCGTGAGGTCTCCGATCGCGAGCTGCGTGAGATAGCTGGCCATCGGGGCGTCCTGCTCCCATACCCACGTCGTGCGGTCACCGTGCTCGGATCGCGACGTGAGCATGCCGTTCGCGAGCGCGGTCAGCGTGGACGGCACGTCGAGGCGGAACGTGTACGAAGCCTTGTCGGTCGGGTGGTCGTTGGCGGGAAACACGTGACTCGCACCGTCGGGCTCGTTCAGCGTCACGACGCCGCCATCGGTCGGCAGCCAACCGTTGGGCGCGGCGAGGCCGGGGATGGAGCTCGGGCTGGGGTCGCCCGAGTACTTCACCCGCACCGCGAAGGACTCGCCGCTCGGGACGGGCTCCTCGGGATGCACGACGAGCTCGTTGCCGGTGCGGCGGAACCGCGCGGGCGCGCCGTCGACGGTCACCGAGTGCACGTCGAGACCGGCGAGGTCGAGGTTGAACCGCTGGAGGCGTTCGTTCGCCGTGGCGGTGATCCGGGCGTCGCCCGTCACGGCCGACGGGGGGTCGAAGCGCAGCCCCAGGTCGTAGTGCTCGACGTCGTACCCCCCGTTCCCCAGGTCGGGGAAGTAGGGGTCGGGCGGGTCGGCGGTCGCGGGGCTCGCGGACGGGGCTTCGGTGGCGAGCCCCGGCGTGGGGTCCGAGACCGTGGCGCCGGTGACCGCGGCAATCGTCAGGAGGAGGACGGCGGCCGCCAGCCGCCCGCAGCGACGGCGTCGGGTCGCCTCGACCGACGACGCCGAAGGGGGCGCCACAGGCGCGACCGACCCATGGAGTCGGCGGATCACACGAGACTCCACGCTGGGGAAGCCCTTCCGGTTCCCCGTCTGTCCGCGCGCCTCACGCCACGACGCTGCCGGCCCGCAGTCGCTCGATGCCCGCTCGGTCGTGGCCGAGCTCGCCGAGGATCTCGTCGGTGTGCTCGCCGAGGTCGGGGGGCATCGCCCGCGGTGCGGTGGGCGTCGACCCGTAGTCGAGCGGCGAGTTGATCATCGTCACCGAGCTGTCGTCGTCGGGCACCTCGACGAAGCCGCCGCCGGCCCGCGCCTGCGGGTCGGCGAGCACCTCGTCGGTCGTCTGCACGGGGGCCCACCACATGTCCTCGCGGTCGAGCGCCACGCCCCATTCCTCCCGGGTGCGGGTCGCGAACACCTCGTCGAGCAGGCCGATGAGCTCGGCGATGTTGGCGCGGCGCGCGTCAGTCGTCCCGAAGCGCTCGTCGTCGATCCACTCGGTGCGCTCGATCGCACGGCACAGGTCGGGCCAGTGGCGCTCGCCCTCGAGGCCGATGAGCCAGAACCACCGACCGTCCTTGTCGCGGTAGCAGTTGATCGCCGGGTTCGTCATCTGGTCGCGCTTGGCGACACCGAGCGGGACGCCGAAGCGCAGCGCGGTGTTGAGATCGAAGCTGATGGTGTACATGCCGTGGCGCAGCAGCGACGTGTGCACCAGCTGCCCTTCGTCGGACCGGCCTCGCGCGACGAGTGCCGCGCACGTCCCCGCCGCCAGCGTCATGCCCGCGCCGTGATCGCCCATGCCGCCCCGCTGGAACGGCGGCTGCCCGCCGGGCGCGGTCAGGAGGCCGGCGATGCCGCTGCGTGCCCAGAACGCGCCGATGTCGTACGCAGCGCGGTCGCGTTCCTCGCCGTCCAGGCCGAAGCCGGTGATGAGCGAGTACACGAGCCGCGGGTTGCGGGCTCGCAGGCTCTCGGGGTCGAGGCCGAGGCGCTCGAGCGCGTCGAGGCGGATGTTCGTGAGGAACACGTCGGCGCCGTCGACGAGGTCGTGGGCGAGGTCGAGGCCACCGGGCTTGGCGAAGTCGATCACGATGCTGCGCTTCGAGCGGTTGTCCATCTCGAACGGCGGGTTGAACGGCACGTCGCCGCCCAGCATCTTGGCGAAGCCGCGGGCCGGGTCGCCGGCCGGCGGCTCGATCTTGACGACGTCGGCGCCCCAGTCGGCCAGCAACCCACCCGCCGCCGGCCCGGCGACCCACACCCCGAGCTCGACGACGCGCACACCCTCGAGCGGTCCCCTCATGGGGGTCACCCTACGATCCTGACCATCGCCTCCGATGCCTCCGCTCCTTCCTCGACGCGCGGCGCCTTCTCGATCGACGTCCTCGTCGTGTGCACGGGCAACATCTGCCGCTCGCCGATGGGCGAGGCGCTCCTGCGCGCCCGCTTCGCGGCGCGCGGCGTCGCGGCGCACGTGACGTCGGCGGGCACGCTCCCGTGGGGTGGCGCGGCGACCGGCAACGCCGACGTCGTGATGCGCGAGCGGGGGCTCGATCTCGACGGGCACCACAGCCGAGGCCTCACGCGGGACATGGTGGCGGACGCCGACCTCGTGCTCGGCATGACCCGCGAGCACGTCTGGCGAGTCGCCGGGCTGTCGGCCGACGCGCTCGAGCGCGCGTTCCTGGTGGGCGAGCTGGCCCGCCTCGGTCCGGTGGTGGGAGAGCGCGACGCCGCCGGTGGCGAGAGCGTGCGGGCGTGGGCGCTGCGTGTCGCGCGCTCTCGTCCGGACGGCCCGATCGGGCGCATGGGCGACGAGGTCGCTGATCCGATGGGCGAGCCGCTGCACGTCTACCGCGACACCGCCGACCGCCTCGACCGCGACCTCGCCGTCATCGCGCGCCTTCTCTTTCCTTGATGCGTCGCTGAACCACGCTCCGCATCAGGCCTCCCGGGTCGGCGCATCGGGCCGAACGGGTTCGAGATGCGCATCCGGAAGACTGGAACGTGTTCTCGTTGCGTGGAACGATGCCGCCGTGGACGTCAACGACAAGGTGGCGGTCGTCACGGGGGCCGGGTCGGGAATCGGGCGTGCGACGGCACTGGCCTTCGCGAAGGAGGGAGCGTCGGTCGTCGTGGCCGACATCGACGACGTCGAAGGCGCCGAGACCGTCGGGCTGATCCACGACGCCGGCGGCAGCGCGATGTTCGTGCGCACCGACGTCACCGAGCCGCGCTCGCTCGAGGCGATGCTCGCCACCGCCGAGCGGGAGTACGGCGGCATCGACGTCGTGCACAACAACGCGGGCCTCGTCTGCGGCGAGCCCCTCTGGCCCGACATCACGTCCGAGACGCTGATGCGAGTGCTCCAGGTCAACCTCGGAGGTGTCGTCGTCGGCACGAGCCTCGCGATCCCGTACCTGCGCAAGCGGGGTGGGGGTGTGATCGTGAACACCGCGTCGATGGCCGCGCTGTTCCCCATGGCCGTCGACCCGATCTACTCGGCGACCAAGGCCGGTGTCACGATGTTCACCCGGGCGTGTGCGCAGCACGCCGACGAGGGCATCCGGGTCAACAGCGTGCTCCCGGGCCTCGTCGACACGGCACTGCTCCCGAAGTCGGGTGACGGCGAGCGCTGGGCCGAGTGGGCATACGCCGCGCGCGACTCCATGGGCGTCATGTCACCCGACGTCGTCGCCGACGCTGTCCTCGACCTGGTGCACGATGACGGCGCGGTCGCCGAGGAGCGCGTCGTCGGCGCACGCCCACAGGTGGACAGCGACGGGGCCCGCATCGAAGCCGATGGCGAGCAGGTGGCGACCGAGTGAGCGTCGAGCTCGAGACGTTGACGCCCAACCAGGCCGCCCGGCGCGAGCGCGTGCTCGACGCCGCGCTCGAGCTGGCCGCGGAGGGCGGGTACGACGCGGTGCAGATGCGCGACGTCGCTGGGCGCGCGCAGGTCGCGCTCGGCACGATCTACCGCTACTTCTCGTCGAAGGACCACCTGCTCGCCGCCGCGCAGGTCGAGATGTGGCGCGACCAGGCCGACCGCTTCGAGCAGCGCCCACCGGAGGGCGACTCGGCCGCTGACCGCGTCGTCACGGTCATGGAGCGAGCGATGCGTGGGGCCGAGCGGGAGCCGCTGCGGACGGCCGCGCTCGTGACGGCTTCGTCGTCACCCGACCCCGCCGTGCGCGACTGCCAGGCCGAGATCATGGCGACGATGGACCGTGTGCTGGAGGCGGCCATGGCCGACGTCGAGGCGCAGCGGCGGGCGCAGATCGCGCTCACGCTGCGCCAGGTCTGGTTCGCGTGGCTGCTCGGCTGGGTGAACGGGTGGAACGACGCGGCCACCGTCAACCGCGAGCTCGTCAGCACCGCCCGCCTGCTGCTGTCCTGACCAGCCCGGCCGGCGAAGCGCCGAAACTGGAATCTGTTCTACTCTCACGCCTCGTGGCCGATCCCCCGACGACGACCCACACGATCGAGTTCCCCTACACCCGCACCCTCGGTCCGGTGTACAGCGTCTTCCTCACCGGCCTGCGGGACGGGCGGATCCTCGGGATCACCAACACCGACGGCACCGTGCTGTGCCCGCCCACCGAGTGGGACCCGTGGACCGGCGACGCGCTCGCCATGACCGGGCCCGACGGGGGGCTCACCGAGGTAGGGCCGGGTGGCACCGTCGAGACGTGGGCGTGGGTCAGCAGCCCGACGCCCAAGCACCCGCTCGACGCTCCCTTCGCGTTCGCGTTGATCAAGCTCGACGGAGCGGGCACGTCGATGATGCATGCCGTCGACGCGGGCTCCATCGACGAGATGTCGACGGGCATGCGCGTCACGGCCCGGTGGAAGGACGACCGCATCGGGCACATCACCGACCTCGTGTTCGTCCCGGAGGGCGACCGATGACCGCCGCTGACTCGTCGACCGCAGGGGGAGGAGCGAGCGGCCGCGGGCCGGGTACCCCGGACCGCAGCGAGCGAGTCGATGGTATGGAGTACTTCATGCACCTCGAGTACCACGAGCTGCTCTGCCCGGTGGTCCGCCGCTACGCCGAGGCGCTGGTGGAGGGGAGGCTCATCGGTCACAAGTGCCCGAGGTGCGGCCTCGTGTACGCGCCGCCCCGCGGCTACTGCCCGATCGACGTGATCGAGACGACCGACGCCGACGAGGTGACGCTCGCCGATCGTGGCGTCGTCACCAACTTCACGGTCGTCACCCCCGTCCAGTACTACGGGCAAGAGGAGACCGAGCCGTTCGCGAAGGTCTCGATCCAGCTCGACGAGCCCGGCGGCAGCCTCAGCCTCCAGGACGTCATCGACTGCCCGGTCGACGACGTGCGCGTCGGCATGCGGGTCGAGGCGGTGTGGGCACGGAAGGGCAAGCGGGACACGAGCGAGATCACGAACCGCTCTTGGGGGAGCGCCGAGGGGGCGATCCGCGGCTGGAAGCCCACGGGCGAGCCCGATCTCCCCGCCGACCAGTTCCTGCAGGCAGCGTTCTGATGAGCTCGGTGCCCGAGATCGCGATCATCGGCTACGCGCAGTCGCCGTCGTGGCGCGCGGCCGAGCTCACCGAGCCGCAGTTCCTGTTTCCCGTCATCAGCGAGGCGATCGAGCGGGCCGGCATCGAGCGTCGCGACATCGGCTTCACGTGCGCGGGCAGCTGCGACTACCTGTCGGGCCAGACGTTCGCGTTCGTCATGAACCTCGAGGCCGTGGGCGCGTGGCCGCCCATCTCCGAGTCGCACGTGGAGATGGACGGCGCGTGGGCGCTCTACGAGGCGTGGGTGCGACTCCAGCACGGCGACATCGACATCGCGCTCGCATTCGGCTCGGGCAAGTCGTCGCCCGGCAGGCCGGCTGAGATCTACCCGCTCCAGATGGATCCGTACACGCTGACTCCCCTCGGGGCCGATCCCGTCTCGATCGCCGCGCTCCAGGCGCGCGCCATGATCGACGCGGGCAAGATCACCGAGCGCGAGATGGCAGAGATCGCGGCGCGCAGCCGCGCGAACGCCACGGACAATCCGTACGCGCAGGTCACCGGCGACTTCGACGTCGACAAGCTCCTCGCCGAGGACTACTACACCGCACCGCTGCGCGTGCACGACCTTCCGCCGATCTCCGACGGTGGGTGCGCGCTGGTCATCGCGAGCGCTACGAAGGCGAAGGAGGTGTGCGAGCACCCCGTCTGGATCAGGGGCATCGACCACCGCATCGAAGTGCACCAGCCGGGCATGCGCGACCTCACGGAGTCGCAGTCGACGCGGATCGCGGGCGAGCACGCAGGCGTCGGTGACGCCAAGGTCGACGTCGCCGAGCTGTGCGCGTCGTTCAGCCACCAGGAGAAGATCCTCGCGACGGAGCTCGGCCTGGCCGACGACGTCGAGATCAACCCGTCGGGGGGCGCGCTGGCAGCGAACCCGATGATGGCCGTCGGACTCGCCCGCATCGCGGAGGCCGCTCGCGCGATCGCGGAGCGCGGCAAGCACCGCGCCGTCGCCCACGCGACGTCGGGGCAGGCGCTCCAGCAGAACCTCGTCTGCGTCCTGGAAGGGGACTGACCGTGGCGACCCAGCCGTGCGCCGTCGTCGGCATCGGCCAGACGAAGCACAAGAAGCGGCGCGACGACGTCTCGCTCCCGGGGCTCGTACGCGAGGCCGCGCAGCGAGCACTCGACGACGCCGAGCTCACGTGGACCGACATCGATGCGGTCGTGCTCGGCAAGGCGCCCGACCCGTTCGAGGGCGTGATGATGCCCGAGCTCTCGATGGCCGACGCGCTCGGCGCGCACGGCAAGCCGATGATGCGCGTGCACACCGCCGGCAGCGTCGGCGGGTCGACGTCGATCGTCGCGACGCACCTCGTCGAGACGGGTCGCCACGACCGTGTGCTGACCGTCGCCTACGAGAAGCAGGCCGAGGGCAACGCGCAGTGGGGGCTCGCCGGGGGTCGGTCGGGCGGCATGGGCGCGGGCGGCATCTTCGCCCCGTGGATGCGCTCGTACATCGCCAAGTCGGGCGCACCCGAGCACATCGGGTGGAAGGTCGCGGTGAAGGACCGTCAGAACGCGCGGAAGAACCCGTACGCGCACCTCCAGCTCGAGGACATCTCGATCGAGAAGGTCAAGGAGTCCCCGATGCTGTGGGAGCCGGTGCACTTCCTCGAGTCGTGCCCGTCGTCGGACGGGGCGTGCGCGATGGTGCTCACGAACGCCGACGGCGCCAAGCAGGCGCCGCGCAAACCGGCGTGGGTGCTGGCGACGGCGATGCGCAGCGAGCTCGGCACGTTCCCCGGACGTGACCCCGTCCGTCCGCAGGCCGGCGTCGAGTGCGCACACATGCTGTACGACGCGGCGGGCATCACGAGCCCGCGTGACCAGATCGACGTGGCGGAGATCTACGTGCCGTTCTCGTGGTACGAGCCGATGTGGCTCGAGGGTCACGACATCGCCGGTCCGGGGGAGGGCTGGAAGATGACCGACTCGGGCGCGACCGAGATCACGGGCGACTTCCCGGTGAACGCGTCCGGTGGCGTGCTCTCGTCGAACCCGATCGGCGCGTCGGGGATGCTGCGCTTCGCCGAGGCCGCGCTCCAGGTGCGCGGTGAGGCAGGGGAGCACCAGGTCGACGGCGCGCAGGTGGGCCTGGGCCACGCGTACGGCGGTGCGGCCCAGTACTTCGCGATGTGGATCGTCGGCGCGGATCTCGACTCGGTCGCCAAGAAGAAGTCGCAAGGTCGGCGATGACCGCCACGCTCGACGCCGAGAAGGAATCGGCCGATCTCGCGAGGTTTCGCGAGGAGGCTCGCGCCTGGCTGGAGTCCAGCTCCACTCGCCGCACGCGCGATGTCAACGAGTTCAAGCAGCGCATGACGGCGACCGACCAGACCCAGGAAGGCGAGCTCGCGCACGTCGAGGAGTGCAAGGCATGGCAGCGCAAGATCTTCGACGCCGGTTTCGCCGGCATCGAGGTCCCGACCGAGTACGGCGGCCAGGGCCGCACGCTCGCCGAGGCGCAGGTGTTCCGCCAGGAGATGGCGAAGTACGAGATCGACACGGGCGTGTTCTCGGTCGGGCTCGCGATGGTGGTGCCGACGATCCTGGCGCACGGCACCGAGGAGCAGAAGCGCGAGCACGTCCCGAAGCTGCTGCGCGGTGACCACGTGTGGTGCCAGCTGTTCTCGGAGCCGGGCGCGGGGTCCGACCTCGCGGGGCTCACGACCCGGGCCGAACGTGCCACCTCCCCAGAAGGGCGGGACGAGTGGCTCGTCAACGGCCAGAAGGTGTGGAACAGCTTTGCCCACATCGCCGACTGGGGGATCCTGCTGGCGCGCACCGATTGGGACGTGCCGAAGCACCGGGGCATCACCTACTTCCTGATCGACATGACGACGCCGGGCGTGGAAGCACGGCCGTTGCGCCAGATCACGGGCGTCGCGCACTTCAACGAGACGTTCCTCGCTGATGTCCGGATCCCGGCGGAGAACGTGCTCGGCGAGGTGAACGGCGGGTGGGGTGTCGCCCAGACGACGCTGATGGCCGAGCGCATGCTCATCGGCGGCGGCGGCATGGGCCTCGGCTGGCGCGACTACCTCGCGCTCGCGAAGCGCTACGACGTCACCCGCGACCCGCCCCTGCGTCAGCAGCTGGCCGAGATGTACACGCGCTTCGAGATCCTGAAGTGGTTGGGGGAGCGGGCGCGCGCGGCGGCGAAGAGGGGCAACCCGATGGGCCCCGAGTCGTCGGTGATGAAGCTCATGATCTCCGAGCACGTCGCGCGCAACGGCGATCTCGTGCTCGCGATGCAGGGCGCCGACGGGATGCTGTACTCGAAGGACGCGTTCGAGGACGGCTTCTGGCAGCAGATGTTCCTGGGTCAGTGGGGCATCCGCATCGGCGGTGGCACCGAGCAGGTCCAGCGCAACATCCTCGGCGAGCGCGTGCTGGGCCTCCCCCCCGAGGCCCGCCCCGACAAGACCGACGCGTTCAAGGACGTCCCCAAGAACGCCTGACCCTTTCTTCTGGTTGCGTCCCTCGCCCGCGTATAGAG
>Ga0315534_1002514_pt1 | contig 12234 bp, 10 predicted proteins | sample SalMarSW160240MG_FD_203094 | JGI IMG/M metagenome (GOLD analysis project Ga0315534, IMG submission 203094) | Salt marsh sediment microbial communities from the Plum Island Ecosystem LTER, Massachusetts, United States - Salt Marsh Sediment SW1602-40 ... | reverse complement strand
AGCCGTTAGATTCTGACGTTCGGTCAAAACACATACAATTCATGAATGAACGAGCGCTGCTCGAGACGCACCGTGGGATACTAACAGGTGAGGAGATTCAGAAAATCAAGTAGATAACTACTTGAGATAACTACCCTTATCATTACCGGTAAAGGGATCCAATCAATACCGTTGCAGCGGAAGGATCCCAAAACATTACCAGAGAGAATAGGAGTAGAAATGCCAAACAGCATCGAGCGATGCGTGGCTGCACTCGACGTGGCCACGACGACCTCCAAGAAATACGCGGAGTGTCTTACGTACATTTTCAGGTGGATGGCATGCGAGGGTCTCGAAATCGAGACATTAGGGGTCCCGGAATTCCGGAGATTCAGGGAAGCGAAGCAGTACAGCAACGCTTATCAGCGCGTTTGCCTGGTCGCTCTCAAGCATTATCTTCGCTGGCGCAGCCTCGACGATCACCCCCTCATCAATTACAGGATCGAAATGAAAGAAGGCCGCGCTCCCCGCGCTTTTCATCCGGAGGAGATGGAACAAATCATCGCCTCGATCGACGATTCGACCCCGATCGGAAAAAGGGATCGAGCCATCATCCGCCTGTTGTACGACACGCTGATCAGGGCCACGGAATTATGCCGGCTGCAGCTGGCCGATGTGGATCTGCAGCATTGCCAGCTAAGCGTCCTGGCGAAAGGCGGCAATTGGGAGACCAAAGCGTTTACAGAGAGGACCCGCGATCTGCTCCTCGAGTGGATCCGGATCCGCACAACGATCGCCGTCAACGGGACGTCGACGCTGTTCTGCTCGATGGGAGGGACCCGGCCGGGAACGCCCCTCACCCGATGGGGATTGGTCGAGGTCTTCAGATATCTGGGCGAGAAGCAAGGGATCCGGATCAGCCCGCACGACCTGCGCAGGAGCGGGATCATCGCCATGGCGTTGAACGGCGCCTCCGTGCCCGTGATGATGAAACAATCCGGCCACAAGAACCCGATGGTCTTTATGACCTATTTACGCCGGCTTACGGTCGATGACATTCGGCCGTACCTACCTAAAAGCGAGGTGAAACGATGAACGCGAACTTATCGGTTAAGAAGTGCCGGCGCCGTGTAGCAGCACGAACGCCGGCAGAGAGAATAGGAGCCTTGAGGGGCCCCAGGCCCGCCCGGCGCGATTCGAACGCGCAACCCTCGGCTTCGAAGGCCGATGCTCTATCCATTGAGCTACGGGCGGATCGATCCCCGCCCCTGACATCGAATCCTACTGATTCGAAGTCAGGCGCTCTATCCATTGAGCTACGGGGGCGGATCGGGGGGATTATAACATTATCCTGGGTTAAGTTTCACGATTACCTATCCTTCGACTTCACTTTGTTCCGCTCAGGATGATTGGGGTGTCGTAGGTGGATCGGAGGCATCATGATATCATCTTGCGGCAAAGGATGATTAATAGCCATCCTTCGACTTCGCTGCGCTCCGCTCAGGATGAATGTGTCGTCGGGGTCGGATCAGCATTAGAACCAAATAATTCTCTACTCTCCCACTACTTCAATCATCCTGAGCGGAGTGAGCCGTGAAACGGCGAACGTAGTCGAAGGAGCGCTGCGCTCCACCTTTCCTCAGAATGATTGCCGAGGTTGGGCTTTCTCCCCTCGCCCAAATGCTGTAGGATTCGCCTACCCTGAATCGAGGTGCGGCGATGAAGAAATGCCTTCCCCTACTTATCATGCTCTGCATCCTCAGCAGCTGCTCGTTCCCCGGAATGGAAAACCAGGAAACCATCCAACCCCCTGCCCCGGATCGCCCGAGCGAATCCCTCCCCGAAGATTCGCCGGACAAGCGCTGCGGCGACGGCGTCTGTGACGGGCCGGAAACCGCAGCCAACTGCCCGCAGGACTGCGGAGAAGAAACCGGGCCGCCCGCGCAGGAAGGCGTGCTCTGGGTCGAGAACCCCACCAGCGGTTCGAAGCTCGCCGTTTACGTCCTCGCGCCGGCGGATTGGGACGGCGCGCCGCTGCCCACGCTGATCCTCGTCCCCGGCGGGATCGGCGACAGTTCGGATTTCACGGGCGCAGGCCGTTCGGCGCAGGACATGGCCGAGCGGGGTTTCACGGTGGTGATTTTCGATCCCGAGGGACGCGGCGCCAGCGGCGGCGAGGAAGATTTGAACGGCCACGTAGGCCAGGACGGGCTGGCCGAGATCGTGCGCACGGTCGCCGCGCGGCCCGAAGTCGATCCCGAGCGCATCGGCCTGGTTTCCTATTCCTTCGGCGTGACCCTCGCCTCGGGCACGCTCGCCCGCTACCCCGAACTGCCCATCGTGTTCTTCATCGACTGGGAGGGTCCGGCCAACCGCGTTTACACCACGCACGATTGTTCCGCCGACGCACCCGGCATCGGATCGACCAGCGGCATGGCAGCCTGCGAGGACGATGCGTTCTGGAGCGAACGCGAAGCCGAGACGTTCATCGCCGGCGTGCAGGTGCCCTACCAGCGCATTCAGTTCGAAAACGACCATTCCCAGGACACGCCCGAGCACGCCGTGGTGATGGTCAACGCCGCCGTGGAAGGCGATCCACCCTGGGCGCGCCTCGACGCCTTCGCAGCCAACCAGGTTTTCGACCTCTCCCCACTGCCGCCGATGTTCCCCGGTGCAGCGGGCAGTAAATTGAACGAGCTGGTGATCGACTTCGCGCAGGAGTTGTTTGCGCTGTTCGTGCCGTGATCGTCCTTCGACTACACTCGCTGTTGCGCAGCTCGCTCCGCTCAGGATGAATAAATAAGCCGAGGATGGAAGTGAGGGACTCCACCCTCACCCTCTATCAAAAAGAGATGGAATTACTACAGGGGCGGTTCGCGAACCGCCCATACATAAAAATAGGACGCCTCACCGAGACATTCCTACGCGTCATAATGTAAAAATGTAGGGGCGCACCTATGTGTGCGCCCACTTATCAATGATGTTGAAATCGGGCCGACACACTGGTCGGCCCCTACAGATGATACGCCTGCGGATCTACGTAGGGTTTCGTTAGGTCGTGTCATGCAATGGTTCAAGACAATGACAACAAACGAATATATACGTCAAGTCAAATCGGAAAACTGGGAACCTTTTCCAAAACACCTCTGGCAGCGCAGCTATTGGGAACACGTTATCCGAAACGAGAGCACGTTGGAGGTCGTGCGTCGATATATCGTTCAGGATCCGATGCGCTGGGACTTGGATCGCTATAACGCCAACGCCAGTGGAGCGGATCTACTGGCAAAGAAATTCTGGCAGACACTACAAGCATCCACCCGGCAATCCAGCAAGTAGGGGCGGGATTGAAACCTGCCCCGATAATTGTCTACCTAAAGGATAGAGGCTGGCACGCGCTAGCACCACCGGAACCTAACGCTCCCGCACGGACGACGTGCCGCTCGAATTGATCGATCCCAAATCGGCGCCGCTTTTGTAGAACACATCCGAATCTCCGCTGGCATCGACGTTCAGCAGCCCATCGGTCCACACGTATGCCTCGCTGGCGCCGCTGGCGTTCACGTTTACGGCTTCGGCGTAGAATTCGGCCAGATCGGCATTGCTGCTGCCCGAGGCTTCCACGTCCAAACTGGCGCATGATCCACTCAATTCGACCCGATTCGCGCCGGAGAGATCAAAGCGTGCCTCACCGACGGCGACGTCTCCGTACACCTCGCTTGCACCGGACAGATCCAGACGCAGACCGTCCGCCGATTCAAAACCATATACATACGCGTAACTCGCCCCGCTCAGAACCAGCGAAGTCAGGCTGGGCATACGCACATCGGCTTCTAACTTCGCGCCGTCAAAGTTGTAGTTGTATCCCGGCTTGAGACTCAGCCGCAGCCGGTCACCCGCGAGGGATACATCCAGATACTCGACGACCGCGCTGTCTGCAGTCACGACGACGGAAAAATCAATCCCCTGCTGGATGTCGACCTCGAAAACATGACTGGCCTCCACGCCATCGAAGTCGCTGTACCCGTAGTCGATGACCTCGACCTCGCCGGAGTCTCGAAAGCGTACCCTATCGCCGCCAAAGTCGAATCCACCCACGTAACAGGCACTCAGCCCCAACAAAACGGTAATAACGACGATAATCTGACCACACTTGCGCATTTTCTACCTCCTCATCGGTTTCACATATTTTAATCGCTGCCCATCATGCTATACGCACGCCTCGCCCAAAAGTCTCGTGACCAAGGGAGGATTGGCAAAAAAACATCTGCAGAGGTATGCTATCACAGCAACCGCAAAACAAGGAGGCGGCAAATGACCAAGAAGCGCCTGGGTTACGTGGAGTTGGAATGGACTTGCCCACGGTGCCACAACCGCAATGCGGGCACCAACGAATTCTGCAACGGCTGTGGTGGTCCGATGCCCGAGGACGTCGAGTTCGAACAGCCGCTGGAAGAGAAATTCCTGAAGGATGCCGATAAGATCGCGCGGGCCAAAGCCGGTCCGGACCGGCACTGTCCCTACTGCGAGGCACGCAACCGCGGCGACGCCAAGTTCTGCGGCGGCTGCGGCGGCGATCTTTCGGAGGCGGCCGTGCGCAAGGCCGGCAAGGTCCTCGGCGCCCATCGCAGCGGACCGGCGGGAACGATCCGCTGCCCGTCGTGCAACGCGGAGAATCCCGCCGGCGCGCGCAGCTGCAAATCCTGCGGCGCCAGCCTGGCGGACACGCGCGCTAAAAAGGACGACAAGCCCAAGGCCGAAAGTAAACCCATGTCGCGCGGCCTGGTCATCGGCATGGTCCTCGTCTGCCTGGTCGTTTGCATCGGCCTGATCATGCTCTTCACGCGAACGGAATCCCTGGTCGGGCAAGTGCAAAGCGTAGCATGGACGCGCAGCATCCCCATTCTGGCGTTGGGCGAGGTCGAGGCCGAAGCGTTCTACGATGCCATCCCCGCCGACGCCGAGATCGGAGATTGCCGCCTCGAACTCTACGACACGAGTGACGATCCCGTACCCGGCGCCGAGGAAGTGTGCGGTGAACCTTACACGGTGGACACCGGCAGCGGCATCGGCGAAGTCGTGCAGGACTGCGTTTACGAAGTGTACGAGGACTACTGCAGCTACGCGGTGCTGGATTGGATCGAGGTCGACACGGTCAGCGCCAGCGGCGCAGATCCGAATCCCTACTGGCCGACGTTCGCGCTGCTCGCGGGGCAACAGGAAGGCGACGGCAGCGAAACGTACGAGGTTGTGTTCATCGCCGACGACGAGCGCTACACCTACAGGACGGAAAGCGAGGCTGAATTCGAACGCTACGAGATTGGCAGCACCTGGACGCTGAACGTAAACGCCCTGGGCGCCGTGGTCTCCGTCGAAAACTAACCATGATTTGACTTCGATCCGGTAAGCAGCTAATAACACGGGGTGCACCGAATTTTCTTCGCGGCACCCTTTTTTTGTTCCCGAATTGCAGTGCAGAAGCCCAGGACGAAGAGATTAGCGAGGTAAAACGGACAGCGATTTGCGGCTGCGCCACCAGAGCCACGATACCTGGACCGTCATGCCCAGACTGAACGCAATCCAGCCGACATACAAGCCGGTCACCTCGCCCCATACCACCCCCACAGAGAGGGCCACCGATATGACCAACAAGCCGACCACGACGGCTTCCGTTACGGCGCGAGTTCGTCGTGCGTTGAGCAACACACCTTGAAACCAGCTGACCAGCACGCTGATCGCCGGCAATGGCAGCGTGAACCACAGGGCGTGCACGGCCATTTGCGCCAATTCCTCTTCGAGAGAAGTCAGCTTCTCGAACCAGAACGTCGCAATCGGCGTAAGCACGGTCAGCAGCAGCAATCCGCTCATTATGACCATCAAGCGCAGGGCGAAGCGCGCGAGATACGACGCGGAATCGGGCTTGTCCAGCAGCGCCACGGCCACTTCGTTGTACGCCACACCCGGGCTTCGCAGCAGAAACACAAATCCCGACACAACCGGCCAGGCAGCCAGTGATTCCAAAGCCCGCGGCATGCGGCTCAGCGCGGCGCTCCCGAGGGGCTGAATCAGCAGGAAGAGTAAGGAAGTCATCGCCAGCGGGGCGTAGAAGGCGAGAAACGAGCGTAAATTCAGCGTTTCATCTGCAGGCGGTGCATGCCGGAGCTGATCGCGCAGCACTGGACGCACCCGCAGGCTGATGAAAAGTGCCTCGCTCATCACACCCGCCGACATCGCCAGCCCCGCCAGCGCGATTCCCGAGTAACGCCGCGTGCTCAACCCCAAGGTGACGACCAGCAAATCGGCAGCCAGGCGAACCATCGTACCCACGCCTACGGCGCCCGAATTCCCGCAGCGGATCAGCACGCCTTGTTGAAATCGCCGGTAGGCGATCGATCCCGTCCAGGGCAGCATCAGTTGAAGTCCCACACGCGCCGGTTCCACGATCTCGCCAGGCGCCCCGATCCAACGCACCACCACCAGATCGTAAAGCGACGTGAATGCGAGCAGAACGTGCAGCAAAGTCAGACCGCCCGCCATCCATAAGGTGTACTTGCGTATACGAACGTAGGAATCCCAATCCTTACTCAGTGCAGTCGAGGCCGAAAGCAGCATGATGATCGGCGCCTCGACGATCAACGCCAGGGGATAGACGATGCCGCCCCAGGCTGCGAGGTTGATCTGCGGATGCGCTAAACGAGCGATGGCAGCGCCGATCAATGGCAGCTCAACAGCCATGAGTATCCAACTCAACGCCAGAGGCCACCAGGTGCGAAACACGAACTGAAGCGACATCGCCGCGCTTCGTTCGCTTTGACGGCCGAACAACTTCACGGCGAGGGAGTCGGCGTTGCGGTTGGTGGTGGCGCAGAGGTAGACGTAGACGTGGAAGTTGCTGTCGCTGTCGATGTGCTCGTCGGAGAGGCGCCAGGGGTCGCCGTCGCAGTCGGCGAGGCGGACGAAGATGCGGTCGCAGTCGGTGTAGCCGTGGCGCCGGAGCCCGTGGCGGTGGGCGTCGACGTGTCGTAGGGAACGGTCGCTGTTACGCTTCCGGTCGGAGTCGGTGTACTCGTAGGCGGGGTGACGGTCGCCGTCAGACAAACACGGTTTACCTTGGTCGCCGTCGGTGCCAGGGCGCCGTCCTCGCGGATCGCCAGGGACTCGTTCAGATAGAAACTTGCCAGGCAGTAATCGCCCGCTTCCATCAGCTGCAGCGCATATTCTCTGGCCGCATCGGCATACTTGTAGCAGGCGCCCCAGATCTGCGCCACACAGATTTGACCCAGGTATTCCGTCGCCAGCGCCCAATCCAACCCATAGTAACTGTTGGCGAACATGAAAAAGGCGGCGGAGTTGCGCCAGCTGATCGCCTGATTGTCGAGCGCACCGAACCGCTCAGCGAGGTTGAGATCGTAGATGCCTTGTTCCAGATCGCCGCGATACAATTTTTCCATCCCCCGCGCCCGCAGTGCTGCGGCCATGATCTGATTGACTTCGGCCAAACGATAAGCGGGATCCTGGGCACGTAAGATAAGCAGGTATTTCAAGGTACTGTCCCAATCTTCACGACTGAACGCTTCCTGCGCACTGCCAAAGATACCCTCGAGAGAATCCAAATCCGGCGTGATCGAAGGTGTCGGTGAAACCAGCGGAATTTCCGTCGGAGTCGGCTGGTTCAAGGCCGTCAGAATCCTGCCCAACATGTCACTGGCCCCCTCGTAATCCGGATCCAATTCGAGCACGTACTCGATTCGCTGTCGGGCGAGTTCGTACTGGCCGGCGAGATAATCTTCCACACCGGCGTCAAACTGCTCTTTGCTGACTTGCTCCACATTGGCGAGGCCCGATACTTCGCGCAAGTTCAATCCGGCGGCGTATCCGGCAATCACCGCGGTTCCCAATACGACGATGACGAAGCCCGGAACGGCGACGATCCAGGGCCAGTATCTCTTGACGACGCTTTGTGGTGCATGCGGTTGGACCGGCTGCGTTTCGTCAAGCGACGGACGATGCGCCTGCGTATCCTGTGAACCTATATCGTGAGGACGGGTTTTATCGGTCATATCGCTGCTCGTAAGTCATTAGGGTGTGATTTCAGGCGACGGCCCAAATGCGCTCGTTTCCATAAAAAGCTCGTCACGCAATTCTCGAATCGCATCGGGAACGGCCCGGAGCACCTGCGCGCCATCCGGCCGGGTGAAGAAGCCGACCATCTTCGGTGGCCCGATCACACCGCGATGGATGTCGTCCGATTCCAAGCGGATGGCGGACCAGGCCAATTGGACCATCTGCTCGAGCGAAAGATTGGTACGCACGCCTTTGGAGAGTTCCTGATAAAGCCGCGGCGCTTTCGGAATCAAACTGGGCAGCAGATCCAGGCTGACAAGCCGGTTGAGTACCGCCACGACCACTTGCTGCTGCCGATCCGCACGTCCGAAATCGCCGCCCGCATTCTTGCGCACGCGCGCGTACGCAAGCGCATCCGGGCCGTCCAGATGCTGGGGACCCGGCTCGAGCCAACGTTGATGGCGGTCGATCGGCGAGATTTTAATCCGCTCCTCGACGACGACGTCGATGCCGTCGATCTCGTCGATCATTTTCTCGAAGGTGTGAAAGTCGATGACGGCGTAATAGCCGATGGGAACGCCGATCCATTTCTCGACGGTTTTCATCGCCAAAGCGGGTCCACCCCCGGGAAGCTTGTAACTCTCGCCGAAACGGTAAGCGGTATTGATACGGTTGTATCCGAAACCGGGAATCTCCACCCATAAATCGCGCGGGATGGAGAGCAGACTAGCCTGTTTGGTAATCGGATCGAGGGAGACGAGCATCATCGTGTCGCTGCGTGGCGCGCCCTGCCCCTCGAGCCAGTCACGATAATCCACGCCCATGATTAAAATAGTAACGCGCTCTTTTCCGTCCCACGGGTTAGGCTGCACCGGGATGGAGATCAACGTCGGCGTGCTGCCCGGGTCGGGCGTGTTGTACAGGTCATCTCCGCCGACGGCTTCGAACGGGTCGAGGCCCATACCCGTGTAGCCGGCAGTTAGATCGCGCATCACGTGATACAGGACGACGGCCGCGACGATCGTACTGAGGATAAAGCCAGCCGCCAACAAGCGCACGGCTAGGTTGTAATACGGAAGACGCGCTTCGCGGTTCGAATTCTTCTGTGTCTCGGAATTGTTCGTTTGCACTTGCCGTTGTCTCCGGATGAAACCAACAGGTTTCAGGCTTTTCGTTCAGCTCACATTATACCTGCGGACCCGCTTTTATGATTTCCGGGGGACAATCTGATTCGAACTGCTTGAAGTTGTCCACGAAACGCATGGCAAGCTGCGTGTACTTCTTCATGTACTCTTTCTTACTCGGCCAGGAAGAAGCCGGATCCAACACATCCGAGGGCACGTCCGGGCAGGTTTTCGGCACTTCGAAACCGAAGATGGGATCCTTGGCGTACTCCACCTTCTGCAGCGAACCCTCCAGGGCTGCCGTGAGCATGGCGCGCGTGTATTTGATGCTGATGCGTTTGCCGACGCCGTACGCTCCCCCCACCCAACCGGTATTCAGCAGCCAACAATTCACACCGTAGTGTTCGATTTTGCGCCGCAGCAGTTCCGCGTAGAACGATGGATGGTGGACCATGAAAGGCGCGCCGAAACAGGTACTGAAGGTGATCTGCGGTTCTTCTCCCAGGCCAACCTCCGTTCCCCCGACCTTTGCCGTATAACCAGAAATAAATTGGTAGAGCGCCTGGTCGGGCGTGAGGCGCGCGATCGGCGGCATCACACCGGAGGCGTCGCAGGTGAGGAGAATGATGTTGTTCGGATGGCCCGCCTTCTTCTCCGGCATGGCGTTGTCGATGTATTCCAGCGGATACGAAGCGCGTGTGTTCTCCGTTATTTCATCGTCGTCGAGATCAATGAGACGCGTGACCGGATCGACGATCACATTTTCGAGGATCGTCCCATAACGCTTGGTGCAGGCATAGATCTCGGGTTCGGCGGTCGCAGAGAGACGGATCACCTTGGCGTAGCAGCCGCCTTCGAAGTTGAATATGCCGTTGTCGCTCCAACCATGCTCGTCGTCTCCGATCAGGCGGCGGTTCGGATCGGCCGACAAGGTGGTTTTTCCCGTACCTGAAAGGCCGAAGAACAAGGCCACATCGTCATCGTCTTTATCATCCACGTTGGCGGAGCAATGCATGGTCATCACGCCCTGCAGTGGAAGCAGATAATTCATCAGCGTGAAGACAGATTTCTTGATCTCGCCGCCGTAGCCCGACCCGCCGATGATGCACAGTTTCTGTTCGAAATTGAGGGTGATAAATGTATCCGTGCGCGTGCTATCAATCGGCCGGTGCGCCTTGAACAACGGCACGGCGATCACCGTAAATTGAGGTACGTGTTGGCGATAGGCTTCTGCGCTCTCCGGCAGGATAAACATGTTGCGTGCGAAGACGCTGTGCCAGGCATACTCGGTGATGATGCGAATCGGCAGGCGGTATTCCTCATCGGCGCCAACGAAACAGTCCTGCACGAACACGTCACGACCCTGTAAATACCCCTGCAGGCGCGAGAGAAGCTCTTCGAACTTTTCCGGGCTGTAAGGCCGGTTGTACTCACCCCACCATATGTTGTCTTCCGTCGTCCCTTCACGTACGACGTATTTATCGTTGGCGGCACGAGCAGTGTGTTTCCCGGATTTGACCAGCAAAGGCCCCGCGTGTGCGATGTGCCCTTCACCGCGAAAAGTGAATTCCTCGTACAACGCTGCGGTGGGAAGATTCCAATACACGTTGTTCAAATTGGTCAGGCCATGATTTTCGAGCCCGTAGTCCGAGCGCAGGACTTGCGCCTCTTTTTGTGCCGGTGATTTGATGTTTAGTATATTGTTCACAGCCAATCCCTCACTAGTTTACGGTCACCGATGTAGATTTCGTTGGGTGCTTTCGGATCCAAAGCCCACTTCAGCCGCTCGATGCCCCCGGTCACGTCCTTGACGGATCCGCCATAACTCAAACGCAGATGGCCTTCCATTCCGAAATCCACACCGGGAACAGTTACGACCAAAGCTTTCTCCAGCAGGAAGTTCGACAGCTTCAGGGAATCCTTCTCATACGCACGGAAATCGGGCAGGCAGTAGAACGTTCCTTGCGGCCGGTTCAAACGCACTCCATTGAAAGCTTCCAATTCCTGAATCATGACTTTGCGATTGTTTTGGATTTCCAGGCGCAGATTTTCGACGACGCTTTGAACACCCTGCAGCGCGCCTTCCGCCGCAGCCTGGGAAATCACGGAAGGATTGGAAGTAATTTGACTCTGGATTTTCGCCATCGCCTCGACCAGCTTGCGCGGCCCGACGACCCAGCCGATGCGAAATCCGGTCATGCCGTACAACTTTGAAACGCCGTTGATCACAATCAGCCTGCTGTTTTCCAGGTCCTTTTCGGTATAGTCGTATGCAATAGCCGGTCGTACTCCGTTTTCCACCAGTTTGTGATAGATATCGTCGAGGATGAGATAAATGCCCTTCTTTTCACAGAAGTCTACAATGGCGGCGATGAATTCATCCGAGAAAACGGCGCCCGAGGGGTTACAGGGGCTGTTTACGATAATCGCTTTGGTATAACTCGTGACGGTTCGTTCGATGTCTTCCATACGCGGATGGAATGTACCATCTTCGGGAGTCACCACGACGGGCACGCCGTGAACCATCTTTACCATCTCCGGGTAACTGACCCAATGCGGTGCGAGCAGGATGACTTCATCCTGGGGGTTGATGATGGTGAACAACGTGTTATAGATGCTCTGTTTCGCTCCAGTGGAAACGATGATGTTTTCCGGAGCGACTGCCTTGTTGTAATTCTCTTCCATGTAGCGCACGATTGCTTTTTTCAACGATGGCAGGCCGTCGGTCGGCGTGTATTTAATCTCACCGGTATTGAGACGCGCGGCGGAACTTAACAGCGCCGCAATGGGCGCCGGATTCTTCGGCTCTCCAACCCCGAGATGAATCACCGGCTCGCCTTTCGCTCGCAATATTCGTGCCTTTTCGTTCAAAGCCAGAGTGGACGATTCATGAATCGATGCGGCAAGTTGGCTGATACTCATACTCTTTGCTCCTCTCCTGCTTCGGGGAATTCCATGACCTGAAAACGCTCCTCAGATTGGGCGTGGGATAATAACCGCTTATTATATCGCTACTGCACTGCTTGTGAAGGGTTAATTCTAACGTTGGACCCTCATAAGAATAACCCCT
>Ga0315534_1002511_pt1 | contig 12241 bp, 8 predicted proteins | sample SalMarSW160240MG_FD_203094 | JGI IMG/M metagenome (GOLD analysis project Ga0315534, IMG submission 203094) | Salt marsh sediment microbial communities from the Plum Island Ecosystem LTER, Massachusetts, United States - Salt Marsh Sediment SW1602-40 ... | reverse complement strand
GTTTTGCGAGCGATTTAATGTCCTCCTGGAACGTACGCTCAATTCCGTCTTTTGTTTTCACTCGACTCATTGTATCAGCGACGATAAAAATTTGTATCTTGCTCGGGTCGAACAATTGAACGGCGAGTTTGCGAAGCTCTTTTCTGGTTGCATGTCGATAAGCATCCTGAATTTTCTCAAGCGTATTGAGCGGTTCACCCCTCATAGAATAGAGACTGTATACCTCAACCAGTTGGGCTGGTGTGTCTACATTAAAAACGAAGCTATTTAAGGCATCAAGTCGCTTGAGTTCAAGGTCTTTTTTGGGAACATTTTTCCGAAGGGAGGCCATTATTTTCAATGTCTCCATAATTGCCGTGCTTGTTTTATCACCCTTGCAACCAATGTAGCCAATAAGTGTTCCCGCGTTCCATTTATAGGTCTGAAAGAAACCGGCAGAATATACGAATCCCAAGTCATCTCGCAGACGAGTATACATAAGGGAATCACTGCCACCAAAAACATCTGTTAAAAGGCGGGCCTTCCAGAATGCAGGGTGAGTGCGTTTGAAACCTGGCAGCAATAAAACAACTTGGGATTGTACCTGTCCGGGCTTGGGAATGAGGGCAAGAACAGGTGGAGTTTCCTTTGGATCGTTATAATTACGTTCAGGAGAAGGTCCCTGGGGGAGCGCCTCTAAGAGATTTTTCAGACCCGCTTGAGCTTCCGCAAAGGTTATATCGCCTGATACTGCTGCAACTATGTTGGAGGGGACGAAATATTTACTCATAAAGGTAGTAAGGTCGCTTCTCTTAATATTCGAGATCGTTTTAATACCGATCAGGGGATCGCGACCGTATTGGTGGCCAGCGAAGTGCCATATTATACCCTCACGCATTGCCACGGTATGCGCATTTTCACCCTGCCTGCTAAGCGAAACTATCTCCTTTTCCTTCGCCACATTCAGTACTTTGGGATCAAAGGCTGGTTGAGTAAGAATTTCTTTTAAGAGATCAAGGCTTTTTTCCCAATCCTCTTTCATAACCGAAAGGTGAATAGTTGATACCTCCTCAGCCACGGATATTGATATACGGATGGCGTTCTCATCGAGCACCTGTGCGAGCTCAGTAGGAGAATAGCGTTGGGTACCGCCTTGAATAATAGTATTGCTGAGTATATCTGCCAAACCGGTTTTTTCATCAACAATATCGACATCACCGGCTTTTACTAAAATGGTGAGATCAATCAGGGGTAGTTCGCGATCGGCCAAATAGAAGATTGGTGTGTTTTTGATTGTAGTGGTCTGGGCTTTTGGGTATACGATTTTTCTTGGAACCCGTTCGAAAGAAAGTGGGTGTTTCCAGCCCTTAGGCGTGCGGTAGATCGAGTTGTTATCAAAGGTGTCAGGTTTCACAATCTTGGTTGCGCCGGCAATCCCAATGGATCGGACTTCAGTGTATCTCTGTACTGGTTGATCAGGCTTACCACCAGGGATCACATATACGCTTGTCTGATTTTCGAGTCGGATATATTTTCTAGCTGCCGCCCTGACTTCCTCGGCTGTGACCTCCGAGATGCGTTTTAGATAATCGGTAAGATAGCCCCAGCCCACTTGAACTTCCATTGTCGCCAGGGTGCCAGCCAGCTCTTCATTATTTCGCATTCGGTCCAGAAATTCGCGTTGGTTGAGTTTTTTAATCCTTTTGAGTTCGCGCTCAGCAACTAATTCATGCTTCATTTTTTCGACTTCAGCAATGAGTGTATTCTCAAGCGACTGGCAGGCGTTTATGTAAGCTTGGCGTTTCCCATCTTTAGTAAGATTCCCCTTTTTTACTTCATCAGGCTCATTGGGCGAGCCGCCGAGAATAATCATTCCGCCATACCGGTTATCCGGGTTATATGCCCAGGCCCCGACAGCAAGACCTTTATTTATGATGTTTTGTGTTATGCGGGCACTACGGCCGAGGCTTAAGGCCATGGTCATAACATCAAGCGCATAGAAGTCTTTTGTTTTCATTGGAGCGCCATGAAAACCAATTCTGATCAATGGTGTGCGTGCACCTTTCAAGAACCGGATGTTTTTCCGTGGACCATGCTGTGGAGGTTCTGCGGTTACAATTTCAGGGCTCCTTTTTCCCTTTAGATAGCGCTCGAAGTAGATCTTTGCAAGTCTTCTGGCTTCCTCCACTCTCACATCTCCCACGAGTACGCATACGGCATTCGTTGGATTATAGTATTTCTTATGAAAGGCTATTGCATCTGTAGTGCTATATTTTTCCATATCCGATTTCCAGCCGATTGTTGGATTTCGGTATGGGTGTGCACTGTAGGCAGTTGCGTTAAGATCAAGCCAGGCAGCGCCTCCCGGGCTGTTGATATATCGAAAGGCCCATTCCCGCTGTACTACCTCCTTCTCAACGTAAAACTCACGCCAGGACGGCTCGAATAGCTGTTCGCTCACTATTGAGAACCACTGCTCGAGCATATCAGATGGCACCGACATGATATACTGGGTTTGGTCTTTCGCAGTAAAGGCATTAACGCCCACAGCGCCGTTTTTGCCCAACTGAGAGGAAAAGGACTGAGGGATGTAGATTTTTTGTACCTCTGCTCTAAGTCTATCCATCTCAGTGAGTTTCTCCTGAATCAACACCTGATCTGGATTCCGTTTTTCCTGCTCAGCGAGTACCGCCTGATATGCGCTTTCAATACGGCCCTGAAGCGCCATATCTCTTTTTTGATCCAAGGTGCCAAAGTTTTTGGTACCCTTAAACATCATGTGCTCAAGCAAATGGGCGATCCCGGTCTTTCCCGTCTCCTCAAGTGCACTACCAGCGCGTATTGCCACGCGGCAAGCTATTTGAGGTGTTGTAGGTCGATCCACAATTAAAAACATCATGCCGTTTTCCAGATGGAACTCCTTGACATCCATTTTTATATGTGACGCCGAATTGTCAGCCATACAAAAGGCTGAGGATGCAAGGAGCAGCAAACTGAAAAGAAGTGTTTTAAGAAAACGCATCAATAAATCTCCCTGTATTAGAGTATCGTTACATTGATAGCCAACTTTTTTCTGTTTTCCCTATGATGATTGCATAGTATTTCATTATCATTCTTTTTATTTTTTGATTTTTTTATATTTTTTTTACAGTTTATCAAAAAAATGTGGTGAATCCACTAATTTATTTTATAAAAATAAATAGAAACACCCACTGTTTAGAGGAATAGATAAAGGGAATTAAGATTACAATATATATCATCAATAACGTTTTGCAACTCTGTAGTCAGAGTAATCCAAATTTATTGATAATCCAAATTTATTGATGAATTTTATTTTTAAATTACGTATGATCTTCAAGCATAGCTCATAGCGCTGAAATTGTTACACATTCTCTGAGATTCAAGACTTTTATGTTAGATTCCTTTCTTTTCAGGATTTAAATGAAGGACATGGGTGCCTTTTAAAATGTGTCCTAAAAAGCCAGCAACAGTAAATTTTCACCCTGTTACATTTTTCAAAGAGACCCAAGTTTATCAGAGAACGCTCAGTTTTGAGCATTGACGGAGGACCGCATTTTATGAATGAAGATGATAACGACATCAAAAGACCCAAAAGAATAGGTCATTATCTTACGTGTGGTAATGAAGCTATACGTCAAGGGTTAAAAAAACAGCAGAAGCTTACCTCTCAGGGGATTAAAAAATTGTTAGGTGAAGTCTTATTGGAATCGGGGGCAATCACCCAACGCAGCCTTGATAAAGCTATTCAACTTCAAAGGTGGGATCGATTGAAAATTTGTCATCTTTTTTTTGGATTAACAGATATAGAGGTAAAACATTTTTGTAAAGTAGTGCATGAAAAAAGTTTCATAGCAGGAGAAGATTTCATCCATCAGGACACTGTAGGTAACTGCCTCTACCTCCTCGTTGAAGGAAAGGCTAAGGTTTATCGACAAGGTGAGTATAATGAGGAAATACCTCTAGAAGAGGTTGAGGTTGGTGAATGCTTAGGAGAAATGGGTTATTTTTCAGATGGAAGAAGAACAGCATCAGTCCGTGCCCTCGAAAATTCTCAGCTCTTGAAAATTAGTTACGATGACCTTGGCAAAGAATTGGAATTGTTCCCAATATTAGCAAGAAATTTTTTGGATATCGTAACGAAACGATTACGACAGTCAAATCTTCGATTTCAAGAAGTGTTTCAAAAAAGTAAACTTATCGATAGATCATTACAAAACCTCTTTAGCTTCCTGGATATGTCGGAAATCCTGGAGCTCCGTTTAGGCATTGAAGGCTTGATTCAACGAGTTGTATTTATGGCCAGCAAAGTGATGAATGCCGATCGTGCTTCCCTATTCTTAGTTGATGCAACGGCAGGCGAACTCTGGTCCAAGGTGGCGCAGGGAGAAGAGATTCGAGAGATTAGGTTCCCGATTGGCAAAGGTATCGCTGGGTGGGTGGCCCAGCATGACGAATTGGTCAATATCGATAATGCCTACGAGGATTTTCGCTTTAATGATGATGTGGATAGACACACAGGGTATCAGACCACATCTATTTTATGCGGACCTGTGAAAAATTTTCAGGGAGAAACTATTGGCGTGATCCAGGTGATCAATAAAAAGGAAGGGTCTTTTCAACACGGTGATAAAGCCCTTTTTAGTGCCTTCTCCTATCAAACAGCTATTGCAGTTGAGAATTTCCACCTTTACCAAAAGATACTTGCAAATCATGGAAAGACAGTGATTCTCCTGGATGTGGCTAATTCTCTTGCACAAACACTGGATCTTGAGACCTTGATTAGTAAAATCATCGAAAAGGTAACCGAAATTCTCGATGCAGAACGCAGCACTCTTTTCCTTTTAGATCGCCATACAAATGAACTTTGCTCTAAGGTGGCCCAAGGAGCAGAGGTTTCTGAAATACGGCTTCCTTATTCAGAGGGCCTGGCCGGACATGTTGCTTCTACTGGTCAGATGCTGAATATCAAAGATGCCTATGAAGATAACCGCTTTGCTTTAACTATTGACCGAGAAACCGGCTATACAACAAAGAGTGTTCTATGCGCGCCTGTTTTTAATAGAGAGGGTAATATTATCGGCGTTACACAGGCTATTAATAAGAAAGATGGCGTGTTTCAGAAAGAAGATGAAGAGCTGCTTCGAGCACTTTCTTCTCAAATTGCTGTTGCATTAGAGAATGCGCAGCTTTATGACCAGACAGTGAACATGAAGAACTATATGGAGAGCATCCACGAAAGCATTACCAATAGTATCCTTACCCTCAATACCGAATATCAAGTGGTCACGGCTAATCGTGAGGCTAAAAAAATGTTTCAGGTGGGCTCACAAAGCATAATAAAAAAAGATTTTCGAGAACTTCTTGATACAAGTGATGAACATTTACTCGATTACATAAATCGGGTTTATTCCACACATCTTTCTGTAATCGATTATGACGTGGACGTGACAGTGCCTGGAGAAAGGAGCCATTCAGTCAATATTAACTTTTTTCCTTTAATGGATCACAAAGGGGAGCATCAAGGTTTAGTTCTGGTCTTTGAAGATATTACTCGAGAAAAAAGAATAAAAAGCACCTTAAATCGATATATGGCAAAGGATATTGTGGAAAAGGTGCTTACTGACCCTAATAAGCAGGTGTTGGGGGGTGCCCGTGGGAAGGCTACTGTTTTGTTTTCCGATATACGGGGGTTTATGAGATTAGCCGAGGACTTGACCGCTGAGCAGACAGTGGATCTTCTCAATGAATACTACACAATAATGGTGGAAACAATATTTCAGCATAGAGGCGTTCTTGATAAATATATTGGAGATTCCATAATGGCCGTGTTTGGTGTTCCATATGCACGGCATGACGATGCGGAGCGAGCTGTGAGAACTGCTCTTAAAATGCGGACCGAATTGGAAAGGTTTAATGCGAAGAGGCACACCTTAGGGCACAAACCGATCCGTATAGGTATTGGTATCTGCACAGGGGAGGTGATCTCTGGTAACATTGGTTCTGAAAAGAGGATGGATTTTACAGTTATAGGTGATGAAGTCAATATTGCTTCACGGTTAGAAAGCCTTAATAAACAATATGGCGAAGATATACTTATTACCGAGTCTACCAATCGGGAAATCAGTACTCTGTTTGTCACTCGTTTGATCGATCAGGTTATTGTAAAAGGTAAATCACGGCCAGTTCAGATCTTCCAGGTTCTTGGAGAACAAGGCTACAAGCTTACCAGAGCACAAAAAAATTTCTGCCAGGGACTGGAACTCTACCGTAGGCAGGAGTTTGCTGAAGCGATTCGGTTTTTTCAAGAGGGTGTTGATAGTGATCCTCCCTGTCGATTTTTTCTAAATCGCTGTCAACATTTCCTGGAAAACCCACCTTTGCCTGATTGGGATGGAGTGTGGATAAGTGAAGAAAAATAGCCTCTCACTAGGGTGCCGTTGCGCTGATCACTCCTAAGCTTATATAATCTAGACGTGTTTCTGAAGTAGCCCTTTATGATTGGCCTTTGATGTTTTTCTTTAATTCTTCTACAAACTCTTTGAAAAATTTGTCTTGTTCTTGCCAGTCAGGCCCGAAGCGCTTTTTAAAATAGCTGCCCAGTTTATCAAAGAGTTTATGCCACACTGGCTTTCCGCCACCAATGACCACATCTTCAAGGAACGATCTAAGCTCTGGCATTTTTTCTTTTGGTAAGAAAGAAACAGCACCCAGCTTTATGGATTTTTTTAATGATTCGGGGGAAAGGGCATGAGCAGTGAGCATCACTGTAGGGAATCCTCTCGATACTGCATCTTTTAAAAGTTCAAAACCGTTTACGCCCATGATATCGAGGATAACAATATCAAAGGTGTAACCCGCAAGGTATTGCATGGCAGTTTCATAATCTGTTGCCTTGCGAATCATACACATATCGAGCTCTTCCTCCACGGTTTCAAGGACATCAGGTTCATCATCTACAACCAATATGAATTTATCCTTCAAGGGGCTATCGGAAGTCATTGTAAACCTTTTCTCCTTTCATCATTTACATGAAGATACCTGTAGAAATAAGTAAATTGCTTTTTTCAATGGTTTTTGTTACTCATTACCTTAGATTGCAGTTGAGCAAATTGTCAAGATAAAATATCATCACAGTGATGCACGTTTTAGGCTGCATGAGCTATTTATCAAGGAACAGCTTGACTAAAAGAAACTGAGTGTTACAATTAATGTTGAGGAAGGGAGGAAGGAAAATGGATCCCAAAAAAATTCTTAAAGGAAAACGGTTATTGATTGTAGATGATGAAGAGGATATCCTTGAGTTATTAACCGAGCTTCTGGATATGTGCAAGATTGATAAGGCTTCAACCTTTGAAGAGGCTAAAGAGCTTCTTGAGAACAATTTTTACCACATTGCTGTTTTGGATATCATGGGAGTCCGTGGATATGAACTCTTAGAAATAGCCAATAAAAAAGATATCCCAGCCTTGATGCTCACGGCTCATGCACTTTCACAGGACAACCTTAAAAAATCCTTTCAGGAAGGTGCATCCTATTATGTGCCCAAAGATGAAATCAGCAAAATAGATATATTCCTGGCTGATATTATCGAAGCCCGGGATAAGAAAAAAAATGTATGGGCTAAGTGGTATGAAAGGCTTAGTGGATTTTGTGATAGAAGGTTCGGTCCAAACTGGAAAGATGAAGATCCTGAATTCTGGAATTCCCTCATCAAATATTAATTGAACTTTTTTTCAGAGCGGAGCAGGGCTCAATTTATAAAGGCAGCTTTACCAAAAATTTTGCACCTTTTCCCTCATCACTTTCAAGAAATAACTCACCCCCCATATCCTCTACCAAAATCATGACGCCGGCCAATCCCAATCCATGGCCCCTGACCGTGTAAGAATCTGCGATATCCATCTGGAAATAGCTCTCAAAGATCTTTTTATGATAGATTGAGGGTATGCCCTCACCATCATCCTTGACAGAAAAAACAAGATAAACATCCTTTTTTTCGACCTCTAATTCCACCCGGCTTTTTCTATATTTTAGCGCATTATTTAAAAGATTTCTGAGGATTTGCCTTATCTTTGCTTCATCCAGGCGGACCTCTTGGCACCAAAGAGCTTCCTCCATAAAGAGCATGAGATCCTTTTCTTCTAATGTCTTCCTAAGTTGAGGGAGATCAGAGCATATTTTTATTCTTTCTGATGTGTTGCGGTCAACCAAATCAAAAATTTCTACTAAAGTCTGTTCTATTAAATCTGAAAATTTTAAGCTTTTTACGCTCACTATTCCTTCCCTGGACCGCCCTAATTCCAGAATATCATTTACCAGGGATTGGATGACTTTTGTATTTCGTAGTGCCCTCATGAGGGCCTTCTCCTGTTTTTCTGTAAGAGGTCCATATTTTTCTCGTCTCTGTAATAATGAAGTTACCCCTGTTTCTACAACTGCCAGGGGAACCTTAAGGTCATGAATAAGAAGATCGATCTTGATTCTTTCTCTTTGCATTTACGTTTCTCCAAATCACGATTTATCTATCATACATAATTTTTTTAAATTTGCTCTTTCTCTTTTTAAGGATCTGAAAAAACTCTTTTCATCGTGAGCTTTTAGCATATCAATTCACTGAAAAAAAATCAAACGAAGTGCTTTGATGCGCAGGGTAATGTCAAAAATAAGGGTATAGTTCGCTATGATTGTATCATATTTCCAGGTAAATGTACTTGAAGGTGAAACGAATTTTGGGTATATGAAACACACATACTATTGTACACACTTTTAGAGGGCTAACACACAAAATTATAGCACGGCGAAGAACCAAAGCTGACTTAACAAAATGGGAGGAGAAGATGCGCATAACCATACTCTACGACAATGATGTTTATAAAGAGGGCCTAAAGGCTGATTGGGGATTTTCCTGTTTGATCGAGATAGAAAATAATCCAAGAATCCTTTTTGATACAGGAACAAACGGTTCTATACTGCTTTCCAATGTGGAAAAGCTTAACATTGATCCAACCACGATTGATGAAGTCTTTATTTCACATGCCCATTTTGATCATGTAGGCGGCCTTTCAGCCTTTCTTAATCTGAAAAGCGATGTTACTATTTATGTCCCCCCTTCACTCAGAGGAATTCGGGGTGTAAAGGAGGTAGTTTCGGTGAGTGAGCCTTTGCAGATACATGAGAATGTTTTCTCTACAGGAGAAATCGATCATATAGAACAATCTATGGCGGTGAAAATAGATGAAGGGATAGTTATAATTGCAGGATGCTCCCACCCAAGGATGGCACATATTCTTAATGCAGCTTCACAATTTGGAAATATCCATGCAATTGTTGGCGGTTTACACGGGTTCAATGAATATGACTTATTTAAAGACCTAGAACTGATTTGTCCTACCCATTGCACTCAGCATAAAGCAGAGATAAAGGCGCTGTACCCGAAGAAATACACTCGTGGTGGAGCAGGGAAAATAATTGAATTCTGAGAAATATGATAGAATTGCTTAGTGCTTCGATTCGCAAATACTATAACGTATTCTAATGAGTATAATCTTTGTGATTGCTCACTCAGCACTTAGTCCCGAGTAAATAAATACGTCATCAAATTTGTGAATCGAGGGACTTAGCTTGAGAGGTGTGAATCGAGCACAGCGAAATGAGCATCCATATCCAAACTATTGTTCGGCACGGATACTTGAATTAGGATGCTCTAAGTAATGATTTTTCAACTGTTTGAGGAACTTGGATAGGTACAAAATAAGAGGAAGGGTATAAATAGTCCTCTCCACTCTCATCAATAATACGGATGTCACTCTCCTCTGTGGCGTCTTTATCAACAAGTACACGATAAATTTTATGCAGCTCTAACGATGCAGGATAATCTGAATTATTGATGCAAACCACAAATTCCGGAAAATTTTGTTTTAATTTTTGCATATTTTACTCCAAATACCTTTTACGTTTTATTTCTTTTTTACCAATACCATGCGCCTCGTACCAATGGAGCTCTGCTAATTTGATCTTTCCAGATGAAAGTCGGATATGAGCAATACCTTTCATTTTTTTCCAGTTCCCAAAACCGTAAAACTTTCTTAAACGATTAAGTTCCTTAATCTTTGAAGCTTTAGCAATCGTTTCAATCTCGTTAATTTCATCGATTATATCAAAATTCATCAATACAATCCATTATTCATTACTTTATATATTTAGGTAGCAACATTTCATATAAGTGCGGAACTATCACATTGAATATCAAATAAAAATGAAATCGAATCCCGCGAAGGCCGCTTTCATTATTTTGGATCTGTCCCTGCATTTTTTATCAAGGCCTTTACCGGTTCGAGACCATAGGGTGTCCCCTCCTCAATGGCTTTGAGGACAGTTCCACCTCCGGTAAAGAAATAATATTTGGCACTATCCATAGCAGCCAGGTACAAGCCGGGACTAAGATTTTTAAATTCCTGAAGGGTATCACCACCGCCATAGAACTTTTGGGCATGACGGTTTTGGTCAATAGTCCGGTCTAGTTTCTCTGAACCCTCAAAAAAGTGAGGAGTACGGCCCATGACTGCATTCACAAATATTGTGTTAGCAGAGTCGATGACTTCGCTTACCCCAAAAGTGTCGAACGATTCGTGGGCCACATCCAAGAAATAACCATATTTTCTGCCCTTCTTAAAGTCCTTGATGTTAATAGTCCGATACTTTCCTTCCACTCGCCTGTCAATTATATCTGACTCGACCACCAAAGGGAGTTCAACAACTTTCTTTGCCTTTATATCTTGCTGTACGAGATCTTTTGCTGCCTTAATGTCAGAATCGCTAACCCCCTTGGCACGAATGTTGTATTTAGCACATAGAAAGGTATTGTAAATAATTCCGCCTAATATCAGATGATCAACTTTTTTATAGATCTGTCTGAGTGGGCCTATTTTTGTATCATATTTAGCTCCAGCCACCACAGCGATGAATGGCCGTTGGGGTTCTAAAACATGCTTGAGGTTTGTGAGCTCCCTTTGAAGAAGAAACCCCGCAAAGCTTGGTAAATAGCTGGCGATGTCAAACGTGGACACATGGGCCTGCCATGAGCCAAAAGCATCATTAACGAAAACATCAGCAAGGCCGGCCAGTTGCAGGGCAAAGCGTTTCCTTTTTTCTCCCGTGTCTTCTTCTCCCTGGAACCAGCGGGTATTGGGCAAATAGATACCTCCAATCCTGTGTGCGAGGAGATCTCTGATATGCAAATTGATGGAAGTGTCAATTTCTTTGATTCCCCATTCTGGATCAACAGGAAATCGGGGTACCACAAACTTGGTATATAGTTTACGCTCTAAGTAATCGACGACCGGTTGAACTGAAGTGCTGTCTTCAACGCTGATACGGCCGGTTTTTTTGTCGCGAGGCCGACCCACGTGAGTCATGATGATAAAACGACCTCCCCGCTCAACAATACTATACAGAGTACCCAAGGTTGCATCAATGCGATAGGGGTCACGGATTTGGCCATTCTTGACCACGTTGTGGTCCACTCTAACCAATACAACCTTGCCCCTAAGATCGGCATCCTGGATGAGAGGCAAACTCGGGTCTATATCCGGCCTTGTCATAACAGCACTCCTTATGTGTTAGGGTTTGTGAGTACTCCAAAGAATCAGCAACTTTACATTAACAATATTTTAAGCAATTACTCAGGCTCTAAGAATTGATGGAAAAATGGTTGAAACCCTTGATATCTATTTCCTCTAATGAGCCATCATCATTAACCATTGTAATACCTTTTCCCTCAACTATTTTTCCTATTAGGTAGAGAGGCAATAATCCTTTATTCTTACCTACTATTTCGAAATCCTTTATATTTCCATTAGGGACGGTTATTAACAATTGATAATCTTCTCCACCTGAAAGAGCGAGCTCAAGAGGATTAAATTTTTCACGAGAGGCAAGCAATTTGAGTTCAGAGGAGAGAGGAATCTTATCCCTAAAAAGTATTGCACCGACACCGCTTTCCTTACAAATATGCCCTAAATCTGAGACAAGTCCATCACTTACATCAATCATGGCAGTGGCAAGCCCTGAGGCCGCAATAGTCATTCCTGTTTCAATCAAAGGGTTCGGTTCATTATGGATTTTGATAAAATGGCTTTCAATAGATTTTGGAGAAGATATTTCCTTTTTTATGATTTTAAGCCCTGCAAATGAATCCCCGACATTTCCTGTAAGATAAATACTATCTCCTGATCTGGCGCCA
>Ga0315534_1002508_pt1 | contig 12254 bp, 14 predicted proteins | sample SalMarSW160240MG_FD_203094 | JGI IMG/M metagenome (GOLD analysis project Ga0315534, IMG submission 203094) | Salt marsh sediment microbial communities from the Plum Island Ecosystem LTER, Massachusetts, United States - Salt Marsh Sediment SW1602-40 ... | reverse complement strand
GCTCGACCGAGAGCGAACCGATGGGGGCGGCTACACCAGCGACGCGACCTCGGCGATCTCGTCCGCCGTCAGGTCGGTGCGCGTCGCGGCCGCGTTCGTCCTCACCTGCTCGGCCGAGGTCGCGCCCGCGATCACCGACGACACGACCTGGTGGCTCGCCAGCCACGACAGCGCGACCTCCGTGAGCGTGCGGTCGTGCTCCGTCGCCCACTGATCGAGGCGGTCGAGCCGGTCGAAGTTCTCGTCGTGCAGCACGTGGGCGAAGTGGTCGGCGTTGAGCCGGCTCCCCTCGGGCGGTGACTCGCCGCGCCGGACCTTGCCCGTGAGCAGACCCGACGCCAGCGGGAAGTACGGGATGATGCCGAGGCCGAAGCGCTCGCACGCGCCCACGACCTCGGTCTCAACGTCACGCTTGAGCAGGCTCCACTCGTTCTGCGCCGAGACGAACCGCTCGAGGTTGCGCGTGCGCGACGTCCAGTCGGCGTCGGCGATCATCCATCCGGTGAAGTTGGAGCAGCCGAGGTAGCGCACCTTGCCCGCGTGCACGAGATCGGTGAGCGCGTCGAGCGTCTCGTCGATCGGCGTCACGACGTCGGGGAAGTGCAGCTGGAGCACGTCGATCCAGTCGGTGCCGAGCTCGCGCAGGCTCGTCTCGACCGAGTCGATGACATGGCGCCGCGAACCTCCGAGGTCGTCGGGCCCGCGACCGAGCCCGAACTTGGTCGCCACGATCACGTCGGCCCGCCGCTCGCCGAGCGCCGTGCCGAGCATCCCCTCCGACTTCCCGCCGCCGTAGATGCGCGCGGTGTCGAAGAACGTGACGCCCGCCTCGATCGCTGCGTCGACGACCTCGGTCGCACGCTCCTGGTCGATGCGCATGCCGAAGTTGTTGCAGCCGAGCCCCGCGACCGAGACCCGCAAGCCCGACCGGCCGAGCGTACGGTGCTCCATCCTCCGATCCTGGCATGCTCGTGCGCATGCAGCCACGACTCGTCAGGTTCGAGGGGTTCGAGGGCATCCACCTCGTGGGTGACGAGTGGGGTGACCCCGACGCGTGGCCCGTCCTGCTCATGCACGGCGGCGGGCAGACACGCCACGCCTGGGGCGGGACGGCGCAGACCCTCGCCGAGCAGGGGTGGCGCGCGGTGTCGATCGACCTGCGCGGCCACGGCGACAGTGAGTGGTCGCTGAAGGGCGACTACTCGTTCACCGCGTACTCGGCTGACTGCGTCGCCGTCAGCGACGAGCTCGGACGGCCCCCGGTGCTCGTCGGCGCCTCCCTCGGCGGCGTCGCGGCGATCATCGCCGAGGGGGGCAGCGACCGCGTGGTGTCGAGCGGGCTCGTGATCGTCGACATCACGACGCGCTCCAACCCCGAGGGGCTCCAGCGCATCCACGACTTCATGTCGTCGGGCCTCGAGGGGTTCGCGACCCTGGAGGACGCCGCCGATGCGATCGCGGCCTACACGCCCAACCGCGAGAAGCGGGTCAACCCGGCCGGGCTGATGAAGGTGCTGCGCCAGAAGCCCGATGGCCGCTGGTACTGGCACTGGGATCCGAGGTTCATCGCCCGCGGCCGCACCGAGGCACCCCGCGAGGACTTCCAGAAGCTGTTCGACGCGGCCCTCGCGAACATCCGTGTGCCGACGCTGCTCGTGCGGGGCTTGCTCAGCGACATCGTGACGGAGGAGGGCGTGCAGCAGTTCCTGGGCGCGATCCCCGGCTCGAAGCTCGTCGACGTCGGCGACGCCGCGCACATGGTCGCCGGCGACCAGAACGACGTCTTCTCGAACGCCGTCGTCGACTTCCTCGAGCACGACGTCCGTCCCACCCTGGTCACCTGACACCGGAGGGGTCGGCTCAGTCGACGGTGATCAGCACCTTGCCGGTCGTCCGACGCGCCGCGACGGCACGAAGCGCGTCCTGCACGTCGTCGAGCGAGAACGTGGCGCCGATGTGCGGGCGGAGCGCACCGGACGAGAGCAGCTCGAGCAGCTCGGCGCGGCCCCGGGCGAACGCGTCGGGCTCGCGGAAGATGAAGCTGCCCATCTCGAACCCCATGATGGTGACGCCCTTGAGCAGCACCAGGTTGAGCGGGATGCGCGGGATCTCCCCCGACGCGTACCCGACGGTCACGAAGCGACCGCCGCGACGCATCGCCCGCAGCGCGGCCTCGGCGTACGGACCACCGACCGGGTCGATCACGACGTCGGCGCCCCCGTCCGTGAGCTCCTTGACGCGCACCTTGAGGTCCTCGTCGCGGTAGTCGACGAGGGCCTCGGCGCCGCGCGTCTCGCACACCGCGAGGCGATCGGTCCCGGCGGCCGCCGCGAGCACGTGTGCGCCGAGGTGGTGCGCGATCTCGACGGCCGCGAGCCCGACACCACCGGCGGCGCCGAGCACGACCACCCACTCGTCGGGCTGGAGCGCCGCGACCGTTCGCAACGAGTGGTACGCGGTCTCGTGGGCGACGCCGAACCCGGCCGCGGTCGTGAGCTCGACCCCGTCGGGGACGCGCCAGAGCGCGCCGGCGCCGAGCACGACCTGCTCGGCGAACCCACCCACCGGGGTCGCGCCGACGACCCGGTCGCCGGGTGTGAGCGTGGTGACGTCGCCGGCGACCTCCTCGACGACGCCGCTGAGCTCGCTGCCCAACGTGAACGGCACTGCGTGGGAGATCTGGTACTTGTCCTCGATCATCAGCAGGTCGGGGAAGTTGATCGCGGCGGCGCGCACCGCGACTCGCACCTCTCCAGGCCCGACCGGCGGCACGGGGACGTCGTCGACGGTGACGGCATCGATGCCGTCGTAGGCGTGGCAGCGTGCGGCGCGCATCAGCGCGCCCGAGGGGTCGGCCGCAGCGTCACTCGGCGAGCTTGGCCTCGGCGGCGCTGATCTCGCCCACGAGCCGCTCGATCTCCTCGTCGGCGTTCGCGGGCGCGGACCCCGTGCGCTGCTGGTAGACGATCCCGCCGAGGTCTTCCTTGAGGTCCGAGAGCTTCTGCTTCGTGACGCTCTCGTCGATCTTCTCCTTGCCGACCTTGATGCCCTCCTGCGTCTTGTCGCCGACCGTCTTCGCCGCGTCCTTCGCCTTGTCGAGCAAGCCCATGCCCGTGCTCCCTTGGTGTCGTGGATCAGCCGCTCCTGGCGCAACGGTAGACCGTGGCCCGGCGAGCGAGTCGGGATGCACACCGGCGTGCAGGGCGGCGCGCCCGCGCCGGCGACGACCCGACGCTCGCGCGCGCGCGACCTACGCTGGCGCCGATGGCAGCGACGCCGAAGATGCCCGCGTTGACGGTCGGGTTCCCACCGGGTCCGCGCACCGTCGACCTCGCCGAGCTCGCCGAGGATCTCGGGTACGAGCGTGTCTGGTTGTTCGACTCGGCGGGTCTCTACGAGGACATCTGGGTCTGGCTCGCGCTCACGGCGCGCGAGACGTCGGTGCCGCTCGGCACCGCGGTGCTCGTACCGAACCTGCGACACGTCATGACCACGGCCGCGGCGATCGCGACGCTCGAGAGGATGGCCCCGGGTCGGATGGCCTACGGGTTCGGGACCGGCGCCTCCGCTCGCTGGGTCATGGGGAAGGACGCGCTGTCGTGGGCGACGACGCGCAGCTACTTCGAGGCGCTGCGCGGGCTCCTGCGCGGGGAGGTCGTCGAGTACGAGGACGCTCGCACACAGATGCTGCACCACCCCGAGCTGTCGGTGCCGCGGCCGATCGACGTGCCGCTGCTGCTCTCCGCGATGGGGCCGAAGGGACAGGACATCGCGCGCGACATCGCCGATGGTGTGATCGCCATCGGCGGCGTCGACGGCTTCGACTGGTGCGTGCAGATGATCAACGGCACGGTGCTCGACGAGGGGGAGGAGCTGACGTCGCCGCGCGTGCGCGACGCGCTCGGACCGTGGTACGTGCTGCTGGGGTACCACGCGACCTGGCAGATGGCGGGCGCCGCGGTCGACGGGATGCCGCTCGGCGCCGAGTGGCGGGCGTCGATCGAGGCGGAGCGCCCCGAGGGCGAGCGCCACCTCGCGGTGCACGAAGGCCACGCGAGCCACGTGATGCCGCGCGACCAGGCAGTCCTCGAGGCCGGGGGCGAGGCCGCCGCCGGCTTCGGCTGGGTCGGCTCGCCCGCCGAGCTGCGCGGCCGCGCCGAGGCAGCGGCCGCCGCGGGCGTCACCGAGCTGCTCTACACCCCCGCCGGCCCCGATTGGGAGCGCGAGATGCGAGCGTTCGCGAGGGCGCTGTCCGATTGACCTGCGTCCCTCACCCGTGCATGCGCGGGTGAGGGACGCAACCAAGAAAGAGGGAGGCGTCACTCGTCGGTGTAGACGGGGGTGCGGCCTTCCTTCCAGGCGGCGATCTTCTCCTCGAAGTTGCCCAGTGTGACGAGCGTGACGTGGTCGCGCGGCTTCTCGACCTGGATGAACGACATCACGCCTCCTTCGTCGTGCCGGTGTCGTCGACGTCGGAAGCACCGACGCCCTCGGTCTCGGGCGTCGCGACCCGAGAAGAGGGCCCGGCGGCGAAGTAGAGCGCGATGAGCCCGTACACGACGAAGCACGCGACGGCGCTGATGAAGGCCAGCCCGATCGTCAACGTGTAGACGATCGGCCCGACCAACGACCGGTGCATCGCGCCGCGTGCCATCTGGCAATCGATGCCCTGCACCAGGAGCTGTGGGCGGTGGTACAGGTGGCGCCACATCATGAAGAACGCGACGCCGATGAGCGCCATCGTGGCGCTGTAGATCGCGGCGGCGAGGTGCGAGTTGTGACCGCCCTCGCGGACGTACTCGGCCAAGAGCGCCGTCGGGAAGGGCAGGAACGCGATCCCGAGCAGCAGCGACAGGTTGAGGAAGAGCAGCCGACGATCGACGCTGGCGATGCGCTCGAACATCGAGTGATGGCTCACCCACATGATGCCGATCACGACGAACGACAGGACGAACGCGGCGTACGACGGCCACTGGTCGACCAGCGCTTCGCCGAGGTCACCGGCGCCGACGTCGGGGATTCCGATCTCGAGCACGAGCAGGGTGATCGCGATCGCGATCACCCCGTCGCTGAACGCTTCCAACCGGTGCGTCGTCGGGTTCGGGAGCATCGGCACTTCAGGCGCCTCCGGATCCACCGGCCGACGGCGCGCTCCGCGCCTCCTCCGGCGAGCGGGCGGAGCCCGCCACGCCGGCCGCTGCGATCGCCACCGGTCGATCGTCGTTGCCCAGGTCGACGACCTCGACGCGCACCCACGGACCGAGCCGGGTCGCGGTGGCGCGCATCGGGCCCTCGCGCACCGCACCCAGGTACCGGATCTCGAGCTCGGTCGGGACGACGGGCCGTTCGAGCGCGAGGACGGCCTCCTCGGCGCAGGCAGCGATCGCGCCACCCTGCACGGTGTCGGCCCAGTTGAGGACGCGCTCGCGACGGGGCACCTCGACGACACCGGGACCGACCACGCGACTCCCGAGCATCTGCGACACCGGCTCGGGCGGCGTGGTGACCACGCGATCGGGGATGGGGTCTTCGCCGTGCACGACCGAGATCGACACGTCCTGCGGACGAGGCGAGGCCACGAACGTGCCGAGCGCGACCGCGACGGGTGCATCCGCTCCCTCGACCGCGAACGTCGTCTCGCCGAACGTCAGCGTTCGCCCGGCCTTGAGCAACCGACCCTGCGAGCGGAGCTCGACGCCCGCCGGGATCGGCCCGGCGACGCGCACGCTGAGATCGACGGTCATGCAGATCCGCGGGAGCGTGTGCTCGTTGGCGAGCGAGCCGATGAGGATGTCGGCCCACGTCAGCAGCACCGACGGGCGGCACAGCCCGCCCTCGCCGACGCACAGCTCGGGCAGGATGCGCGCGACCCCGAAGAGCGCGTCGGGCCCGCCGGTCACGGCGAGTCCGAGCTCCGAGGTGTAGCCGACCTTGTTCGCGGGTGGCACGGCGCTCCTCCTACCCCCGGGTCACCCTAGCCAGGGCGCAGCCGGCGGCTTCAGACGTCGTCGGCCATGGGGTAGGGGAACTTCGCGCTGACGCCGCCGTCGACGACCAGCGTCTGGCCGGTCACGTAGCCGGCGAGGTCGGAGCACAGGAAGAGGATCGTGGCCGCGATGTCGGCGGGCGCCGCGATCCGTCGCAGCGGTGCGTTCGCCTGGCTGCGCGCCGCGCCCTCCTCGCCGAGGAAGGCCGAGACCCTCGGCGTCATCACGACGCCGGGGGCCACCGCGTTCACCCGCACGCCCGACGGGCCGAGCTCCACCGCCGCGGTGCGCACGAGCGACAACAAGGCGGCCTTGGCGGCGCCGTACGCACCGTGCAAGGGAGCCGACGTCAGCCCCGACACCGACGCCACGAACACCATCACGCCGCCGTGGTCGGCGAGGGCGCGGCCCCCGAGCTGCACGGCGAGGTAGGCGTGGCGAAGCACGACGTCGAAGTGCCACGCCCACTCCTCGTCGGAGACGTCGAGCAGGGTGGCGTAGCGAGCCATCCCGATGATGTCGACGACGCCGTCGAGCCCGCCGAGGCGCGCTGCCGCTTCGTCGAGCACCCGCGCCGCGTCGCCCCGGTCGGTCATGTCGCCGACGAGGGCCACGCCACCGATCTCCGACGCGACGTCGAGCGCGCGGTCGGTCTCGACGTCGACGCACGCCACTGCCGCCCCCACCGCGGCCAGGGCGTGCGCGGCCTGGCGGCCGATCCCCTGCCCCGCGCCCAGCACGACGAACCGCCGGCCGTCGAGGCGCACGAGCCCCGGGTAGTCGGGGACGGGCGTCCGGTCGGGCTGCGGGTCGGGCTGCCCCTCGGGCGGGTCGTTCGGGGCCATCGCTCCCGTACCCTACGAGCGCACGCGGCACGCGGCGTCGCCGCCGCGCTCCTCACGAGCAACGTGCGCGAGCACGGCGAAGTGTCGAGGAAGTCGTCTCTACAAGCGCGAGCGGAGGAACGCTCGGGTGCGGTCGCGCTCCTCGGGTGCACCGAAGATGTCGGCGACGAAGTCGGACGCGCCGATCGACCCCAGGTGGTCGAGCGCATCCCCGACCGCGGCCTCGTCACCGACGATCGCGACGTCCTCGGGCCCCGCGGCGCCCTCGCGGTCGAGCATCGCCCGGTACGACGGCAGCGTGCCGTACATCGCGAACAGCGTCGCTGCGTTCTCCCGAGCCGCGGCCGCGTCGTCGGTCACGCACACCGGCAGGCCCACACCGACGCGGGGCGCCGGCCGGCCCGCGGTCTCCGCCGCCGCGGTGATCGTGGGCACGACGTGGCCGGCGATGGTGGCCGGCCCGGTCATCCAGGTCGCGGTGCCGTCGGCGACCCGACCGGCGAGCTCGAGCATCTTGGGTCCGAGCGCCGCGAGGAGCACCGGTACCGGCGTCGCGCCCTTCACGTCGACCGCGAGGTTCGTGGCGATGGTCTCACCCTCGTACGAGGCGGGCTCGCCATGCAGGAGCGGCACGAGCACCTCGAGGTACTCGCGCATGTGCCGGAGCGGCTTGTCGAACGAGAGGCCGAACATGTGCTCGATGACCGGCTGGTGCGACAGGCCGATCCCGAGGACGAGGCGCCCTCCGGTGATCGACTGCGTCGTCAGGGCCTGCTGCGCCATCGTGACCGGATGACGCGGATAGGTCGGCACCACCGCCGTGCCGAGCTCGATGCCGGGCACGTCGTGGCCGGCGACGGCCAGCGCCGTGAGCGCGTCCATGCCGAAGATCTGTGGCAGCCAGATCGTGGGGAACCCGTCGTCGGCCGCGGCGCGTGTGGCACCCACCACCTTGTCGATGGGCCCGTTGGCCACGTGCCCGGCGAAGATCCCGATGCGCACGACCGGAGACGCTAGCGACATCCCGGCGCCGCCGTGGGCAGATCGCCATCCGCGACTTGGCCGGGGCCGCTCGATACATTCCGAAGCGATGGCTCCGGAGATCGGGCTCTCCAAGCGGTTCTTCAAGGCGACCGAGTGGGCCGCCGTCCGTCACGAGGCACGGCCGCGCTACGGCCCGGCCACGCCGTCGCTCGGCGAGGTGCTGGGGATCGCCTCGCTGGTGCTCGTCGACGGCGGCAGCGAACGCGAGGCGATCGCCGCGATGGTGCTGGATGCGGTGGGCAACGACGACATGCCGCTCGAGGAGATCCGCAGCCGCTTCGGGAAGAAGGTCGCTCGTCTGGTCGAGAGCACGGCGGACGAGCGGGGCGTCGACGCGGATGACCTCGAGAGCGAGCTCGCCCGACTCGACGTCGACGACGAGGCATCGGTGCGACGCGTGCTCGCGGCCGACGTGCTGCGCGAGCTGCGCGCGCTCGTGGTCGACCTGCGGCGCTCCGGCAGCATCACGTTCGCCCGCTACCGCGTGAAGCCCTCGGTGCAGCTGGAGCGGTTCCATGCCACCGTGCAGCTCCTGACGCGCGACGACCCGCGCGGCTCGCTCAGCGAGGAGCTGCGAGCCGCGTACGCCGAGGTGAAGCGGCTCGTCGAGGTCGACACCGCGACCGCGGCGTGGCGCGTGGCACATTCCGACGCCGCCTGACCTCACCTAGCCTGCGCACGAGGGTTGGCCCGGAGGTCGGTGATGGCGGAGATCGTGGTATACGAGCTCGACGGTGGCGTGGCGACCGTGACGATGGACGACGGCAAGGTCAATGCCCTGTCGCTCTCGATGCTCGGTGCCATCGGGGTGGCGCTGGATCGTGCCGATGCCGACGGTGCCGTCGTGGTGCTCGCCGGACGCCCGGGTCGCTTCTCGGGTGGCTTCGACCTGGGCGTGCTCAACGCCGGTGGCGCCGACGCTCGCGCCATGCTGCGCGCCGGGTTCGAGCTGAGCGAGCGCATGCTGAGGTTCCCGAACCCGATCGTCTGCGGGGTCACGGGGCACGCGATCGCGATGGGACTGTTCCTCGTGTGCTCCGGTGACTACCGCATCGGCGCCGACGGCCCGTTCCGCATCACGGCGAACGAGGTGGCGATCGGGCTCACGCTCCCGCAGTCGGCGATCGAGATCCTGCGGGTGCGTGCCGCGCCGGCCCACCTCCAGCGCGCCGCGAACCTGTCGGAGGTGTACACGCCCGCAGGAGCGGTGACTGCGGGCCTGCTCGACGCGGTGGTGCCGCCCGACGACGTGGTGAGCTCGGCGCAGGAGGCCGCACGCGGCTTCCTCGCCCTCGATCGCACAGCTCATGCGGGTACGAAGCTGCGTGTGCGGGAGGCGTCGCTCACCGCGTTGCGCGCCGCGATCGAGGCCGAGTTCCCCGCGACCTGATCGGGCGCGACGCGTCAGTTCCTCGTCGTCACCTTCTGGAGCCGGAAGTACTCGGCGAAGACCGGGTCGAGTGCGGGTGCCGACGTGGCCGGCGGCGCGGTGGGCGGCACGGTCGTGGTCGTCGAGTCGCCGGGACCGGTCGTCGTCGTGGTGTTCGGGTCGCCCGGTGTCGTGGTCGTGGTGGTGCTCGTGGTCGTCTCGGGCACCGCGCTGGCGCCGGCCTGGGTGCTGGCCGCCGCCGGTGAGCTCGGCCACGAGAACCAGCCCGTCTCGAGGATCGACTGGCAGAACGCGACGTCGCCGCGCACACCGGCCTTGGCGCCTTCCTGGAGGTAGATCGTCGCCATGGTCTCGGGGCTGATCTCGGGCTTCCACGGGTTCCCGATGGCGCGCACGTGCGCGCCGATCTGCGCCGCGGTCAGGCGACTGGCCCCCATGATGGTCGTGTTCACCGAGAGCGCCCCGATGCCGAAGCGGCCGCGCATGCTGTCGCAGATGCTCTTGATCGTGTCCCAGTAGGTGGTGCCGGGCACCGCCCAGCGCCCCTCGAGCCCGGCCCAGGTGGGCGCGGCCCCCTTGTAGACGAAGTGGTCGAAGGCGTACGCGTCGTACTTGGGGCGGGACTCGAACGGGGCCCCGAGGTTCGTCGACCGCGAGCCGAGGTCGGCGTAGTTGCGCAGGTGCTGGATCTGGGCCCGGATCCCCTGCCGCGGCGTGGGCTTGCACATGTACCGGTCGCTGCCGTTGTAGGCGCCGATGCCGGCGTAGTTGTGGTCGCTGGGCACGACGTAGCCCCGCCAGTGGACGTCACACGTCTGGACGACGGGGGGCGGCGGGGGCGGCGGCGGAGGCACGGGGACGCAGGCTGCAGCGAGGGCGGCGACCGCGACCGCGAGCAGGGCTCGGCGGGCAGACAAGGAATACGACGATACTCCCTCGTCATGAGCGAATCGAGGCACACCAGCCACAGGGCCCACGCGGACGGCGCCCGGGAGGTCAGCTGGCTCGAGCTCTTCTACGACCTCGTCTTCGTCGCGGCGATCGTCACGTTCAGCGACGCCGTCAACCACGACCCCGACCTCGACGTGATCGTCACCGTCATCCCGGTGTTCGCCGCCGTCTGGTGGATCTGGATCTCGACGACCTTCGTCATCAACCGCTTCCGGGAGGACGACGGCCTCGAGCGCGGGCTCGTCCTCGTGCAGATGCTCGTGCTCACGCTCCTGTCGTTGAGCGTGGGCGACGGGCTCGACGCACACGAGGGGTTCGTGTCGGTCCTGTACGCCCTGCTCTGCGCGGACGTCGCGGTCATGCACGCCCGACACGTGCACACGCCCGGTCGGAGAGGAGAGATCGCACGGGCACGGCGCAACGAGTTCGCCATCGCCACCGCGCCATTGCTCGCGGCCGGCCTCGTGGAGGGTCCGGCCCGCTACGTGCTGTGGGGCATCGCGCTGTTCATCATCGTGTACCCCGCGCTCGTCCACCTCCGCGCACCCGCCGACACCGAGGTCCCGGTCGACGAGCCCCACCTCACCGAGCGGCTCGGTCTGCTCACGATCATCGTGTGCGGCGAGTCCTTCGTGAAGGTCGCGCTGCTGGCGTCCCAGGGCTCGCTCGAGGACCTGGAGATCGACGTCCTCGCGACGCTGTTCGTGCTCGTGTTCGCGATGTGGTGGGCGTACTTCGACGACATCCCCGAGGCGGGGCTCCCCCGCACCGCGGGCGGGCTGCGTCTCTGGCTCTTCGGGCAGTTCTGGTTCCAGGTCTTCGTGGTCGGGATCGCAGTCGGCTACGCCCGGCTCCTGCCCGTCGAGCTCGGCAAGGCCGTCGACGACGACCGCGTGCTCATCACCGCCGGTCCGATCGCCGGGGCGTTCCTGGCACTCGCGCTGCTCGGCACGTGCACCCGACGAGTGCCGGTGCGTCCCCTGCTCACGGCCCGGCTCGTGTCGGTGGCGGTGATCGCGCTCGTCGGGGTGGCCATCGCGAGGTTCGACTGGATCGGGGTCGAGTTCGCGGCGGTGCTGCTCGCGCTGGTCTCCCTGGCCGCCGCCGCCGTCTGCGATCGGCTGCGTCGTCGCACCCGGGTGCTCGTACGCTGACCCGATCTAGCCTGGGTGCATGGACGCGGATCAGCTCGGCTACCAGGTCTTCGACGCCGACAACCACTACTACGAGGCGCTCGACGCATTCACCCGGCACCTCGACCCGGCGCTCGGTCGCCGAGTCGTGCAGTGGTGCGAGATCGACGGCCGCAAGTACCACGTCGTGGCCGGGCGCGTGAGCCACGCCGTCGTGAACCCGACGTTCGACCCGGTCGCCAAGGCCGGCGCGATGCACGACTACTTCCGCGGCAACCCCGACGGGAAGAGCCCACTCGAGTTCCTCCGCGAGCGCGAGCCGATCCGCCCCGAGTACCGCGACCGCGAGGCACGCCTGGAGGTGATGGACCTCCAGGGCGTCGAGAAGATCTGGCTGTTCCCCACGCTCGGCATCCTCTACGAAGAGCTGCTCAAGGACGACCCCGAGGGCGTCACGCTCATGTGCGAGGCGTTCAACCGCTGGCTCGAGGACGACTGGGGCGCCAACTTCCGCGATCGCATCTACGCGTCGCCGTACCTCTCGCTCGCCGACCCCGACTGGGCTGTGCGCGAGCTCGAGTGGGCGCTCGAGCGCGACGCCCGCACCGTCGTGCTGCGACCGGCGGCACCGACCACCGAGCACGGCCAGCGTCCCCCGACCGACCCGATGTTCGACCCGTTCTGGGCGCGCGCGAACGAAGCCGGCATCACCGTCGTCGTGCACGCGGGCGACAGCGGGTACTCGAGCAACGGCTATGCCGACGACCGCTTCAGCGCAGGGTTCTCGGGTGGCGGGTGGGCGCCGTCGGTGCGCGTGTTCGCGATCGAGCGAGCCGCGTACGACTTCCTCATCACGCTCGTGTTCGGCAAGCTCTTCGACCGGTTCCCCAACCTGCGGGTCGCG